>Ga0065711_1035246_pt1 | contig 22584 bp, 10 predicted proteins | sample Hoacrofraction12_FD_59098 | JGI IMG/M metagenome (GOLD analysis project Ga0065711, IMG submission 59098) | Hoatzin crop microbial communities from Cojedes, Venezuela - Epithelial fraction 12 v2 (version 2) | ecosystem: Host-associated > Birds > Digestive system > Esophagus > Crop | place... | reverse complement strand
TTTTTTTTTTTTTTTTTTTTTTTTTAATGTATTTTGTCTTGCTTCTGCAGTTTGCTTTGGGAAACAGGAGACTTGAAGTGTGGTACTGATTCTATGTCAGGCAAAGTTAGTAGATGTACGTAGTCCCAAATCTAAACCAATTTCAATCTTTTGCTAAACATGAATGACCTTATTTAGTTAAAACAACCAAAACTTTAAAACAAACAAACAAACAAACAAAAAAACCTTTTGCCAAAACTTGAATCAATATCCAGAATAATTTTGGGTGTTTAGTCGTTTGCAAATGATAGAACGTGCTCATAGATTAAAATTGACATACATTTACATATACAGTACTGTATTATTTATTATGGTTTTCCACATTTGTGTACAGCAGATGCTACCCACTAAGTTCAACAGCTGTACAATTGCATGGTGGAAACTGGCTTGCAGACACTGGTCGAGCATATGAATCCATTTATTTCTCATCAAAAATCAATTGCTCCGAGCAAGTTGCATTTAAACTGCTTCAAGTCAAGACTGGGCTTCTTCATCAAAACTTACGTTTTCTTCTTTTATGCATCTCTTCTTCAAATTGCACCCAATGGAAATGTAATCCATCCATCTCTCAATGAGAAGGTTATTACACCTTTTAATCTAGTATTTCAAAGCTGCTGTGAATCACACAGCATTAGACATGTCAACTATTACATGAATAGTGCATGCCTTGCACTTTTTTCCCCCCTGTAGCTTTCTCTTAAACTCTCTATTCCCATGCCAGGAGACAAATTAACCCAGTTAGGGAGCCGAAGAGTTATGCTGTCTTCATCCACAGCTCCCTCCTCCCTCCCTTTTTCAGTGCATCCAGCTTCCTACCTTTCAAAGGGTGCAAGAGATGAGGGAGGGAAAGATGGAAATCAGCTCTCTGAAGTGTAGCAATTCTTTGCCTCTTGTTAAGATGCAAGTCAACGTCTTGTGAAGCAAATTTTTAAAGGATTTGATTTTTAAAGGATTTGATTTTCAGAGGACAGTACAAGGGGCTTAGTAGATTACTTGAATAGGATACGGTTATCAAAGAAATAAGAGAAAGCAACCAGAATTAATATTTTTAAAAGTGAATATTCAGTGTATATCTCTGTGCATCTGCACGTATGTACACTTAAATACACATAAAGAGCGTGCAATTTTTCTCAAGAATAAACCTAAGAGTCGTAACTGTTGTATGCTAGAAATAAACAAGGACAGGCTTCTGCACTTGTCGGTGCTATGCGGAATGAGGAATGCCGGTGTTTGTGTATCACTGCCCTCTGCCGCAACGAAGCTGTAGTTCAGTTTGTGTTGTGCTTTCGCAGCTCAGATGGTGTTTGTGTGCTACGTTTTGTGTGCAGCTCGCTCCATGGTAGTGGTCCTTCGTAGCTGTGTGGGCTGAACCCAGCCCAAATGTTGTGGTGTGCGTGGCTCTGCAGCTACTCTGAGCTGTGAGAGGAAAGACTGTGTTCATAGCTGGCTCTCGATGCCGTTTCAATGTGTCTCGTTCATAGTTCTCTGTTCTCTTTGCGATGGCTTGTCTCTACACAAACGTGCTCATACATCGCATGAAGCTTACACATCCATTAAAAATGTGTGCACAGATTATGGGATAAATCCTAAATGACTAAATGAAGTTAAGCATCACTTTTAAAAGTACCAAAATTGGATGTTTTCTGTAACCATGTACTTTATGTGACAGGACTTGAAAGTAGTCATACCTGTGGTGGAGAACACTAGAGGCAAAGCACGTCACGCAGCAGTCAGCACGTTAAAATTTGGTTGAGGCCACTGCAGAAAGCTTGTCACACACATCCTGAGGCTTTGGCATTTGGTCAGTAAAACGGCATCTTTAGTGCTTTCCAAAAGGTCCTAATAGTGAATACTACGTGGAATTTAATTTCCTTATGCTAGAATTGTGAGGGTCCTTCCTGGTCCTACCTGTCCTTGCTGGATTTGAATCTCTGCATCTGTCAAGTGAAGATACAATAAATCGGAAGCTTAAATAATCATACTACTTGGGTATTGCTGTGGGCAATAAAAACACAATGAAAAATCACCAAAATCACCAAATGGTCCAGCTTTATCTTTCTGTAGTGACTTCCCTGCTCTTCCTAGTCACCAGAGATGATGACAAAAGAGAAAATATAACGAAGGTGACCTTCTAGCCGCCTGGGCAGAAGTTAGAACAATGCAAAATTAGTTTCTCTTATTGAAGAATATGAGCATAAAAATTACTGGGCTTGAAGGCATCAAATGAAAGCTATGAGACTGGAACAAAGCAGGTCTACTAAAAAATGATTTAATTTTTCTTTTCAAGAATTGCTTTTAGGCGTTTCAGTTGAGACTAAAAGCTGAAATAGAGACAGATTTGATGATAAATTACCTGCTGAACTACAGTGTTTAGATGAATTGGTAATTCAGCCACAATAATAAAAAATGTTACATATTGAGAGCATTCTTGTTGCTGGCTGCAGTTTTCTTCTGAAACACAGTATTTAGCTGATGGAATATTGTGGCTAATGAATAAAGCATTAAAAAGAAAAGTCAACAATATTTCAATGCCTGTAGAAATTCATAGGAATGAATGATTAATGTTTTTCTGCATTCATCTTGCTATCTTCAGAAACGCAGCATTGTTACAAAAGTTTGTTTCCAGATCTGAATGACACAGCAAAAGAGCAGAGATTAATTATAAGTACTGCGTGGCTTTGATTTTTGGATGCGAGTGTTGAGCAGACTGCACTCAAGCTGCAATACTTCACCTCCCCTGTCTTCACTTCATAGCAACCTGCGAGTTGCGTGCTGAAGGATCTACCAACACAGTTTTGTTTTTTCACACCTCTTGCTTTGTTTCTGCCCTTCTTTCAACACCCCTGTGGGCTGCTAAACATCAAATACGCAGCAGAGCAGCTTTGCTCCCCCTGAGCTTGGGAAGCCGCATACCCACAGAGGCGTATATGGAGGTCTGACCCTTAGACAAACCAGTTTTACCTGAGGTACTGCAAGAGCAATTGTGTGTAAGTGCCCAATGGTAATCAACAGCAACGTGAAGGAGCGAATCTTTGAGAGTAATGTGACAACTTTGTCAAATTCGTGTTGCTTTAATTCGATACCATTCCAGCCATTAGAAAAATAAACCAGTCTCGTTATTTGGTGAATACATCTGCCTCGTTATTCCATACTGGTATTCTGTTCATTCTTATGTATCATTCTTTGGCTTTTTTAGTCAAAGTCATTTTCAGGGTATTATTTATTGAGCAGATTCTTACTTGGATTTTAATTAAAGGGTTTATATAGCAAAGCACAACAGTTTGTTCTGGGATTTCAATTCAATCAATGTGTTGTTCTAATGAAATGAAGAAGTTAACTTTAGTAACTATAAATCCAGTCTCATGAATCGGTTTGTATTCTTTTACACATATATTAGGTTTGATAGGTGAATGATTCTTCTATGTCTGATAAATCTCAGTTAAACAGTGAAGTTACTGTTAATGTAATTGTTGTGGGTGGGGTGAAAAGGAAGGGTTGGTTTTGGTTTTTTACTTTAAATAGTACAAAGAATTACATAGTGTGCCAGCTTATTTTTACCAGCCATAAATAGTGCACCCGTCAGAAATCACTGTTGCTAAAGGCTGCAGTGGGAACAGCTAGAATGTGTCTCCGGGATCTGCTGTAGCTGAAGGGGGTTAGCATAGCGCGAGAGTGGACAAACTGTATTACCTGGTTTGTGTGGATATCCCAAGTGGTTGATGAATAACGTTTTATTCTGCCTGTCGCAGTAGAAATATTCAGCTCTTTGGTCTGTCACATATTTGCACTACATAGCACCTGACAGCACCGTAGATTTGGCTTTAGAGTCTTCCATCAGAAATGTCAAACAAGAAAATGAAAAAGCTTTCAGCCTTTCCATACGTATCCATCACTATAAATAATATACATTTTTATGTTTTCTGTAACCTTTTTTTTCTGTGTGGATAGATCTCAAAATTGCATGCTGGTTTCCCATGGATTTGTTTTGACTATGGTGTGAATTGATGAGCTTGGATATTTTTGATGTATGATTCACTACCACATGCAGGGAAGAAAATTATATTTTGGTCCTGCAGAGAAATAAAACTAAGCAATTAGATCTTTGTTCAGTTAACTCCTGTTCAATGGCAGCATGCTTTGCAAGAGAGTATCGGGATTCTACTCCTTTACAAGGTCACTGGCCCAAAAATAATTTTTTCCATTCAGACACCTCTACAATATGGCCAGGATTTCAGATTAACTCTTGATTAACCTAGAAATGAGCAATAAAATATGCAAGAAACTCTTGAGAAGTTGGTCAATATAAAATGATAATTATACTCACACAAAAAACCCCAGTAACATAGACTGATGAGAAAAGTAGCGTATGTCTGTAGCAGTGGAAAGTTTTAAATGTAATTAGGGTTTTGTATTGTGTAGCACAGAAAGTCTTATTCTGTTGTTTTTGTACCTGCTTTTATTGTGGATGGGATTGCGTCCTTTTTTTTCACCTTGTTTTTTTTTGGAAACTTGATTGTTTGCTGGTTGGTGCTAAAATCATTGTCAAATTCACCTGTGTGAGTAATTTCTGGTGGGTTTTTCTTCTTTGATATTTTACCTTTACCGTAAGTATTCAGTAAATTTCATTCCTGTTTTCTGGATAGGTTAGACTGACTGAAAATGACACTTTTTAGCTAATGAGATATTTGCCAAATGTCCAGTGCTACTTTGTTGAACTCTGTGTATGTTCTCCTCCTACCAGGGACACAGTAACAGGTGAGCTCTCTAAGGGAACAGTAGTAGCCACGGAAAAGAAATAAAGGTTACTGTATTCTGATAAACCTTCAGTCACAAGGCTATTCAAGGTTGTCGTTGCTGAAACTAATGAATTGGGCAGTGGCGTATTCATCAAAGTTTATTTCTTTTGTCAAGTGGAAAAAACAAAATTGGAAGACTAGAGCTTTTGAAACATTTTATAGTTGTGCATCGTAGCATCAGTAATTCATCATTTATATCTTTGCTACATGGATATCGTATTATGGATTTTTTTTAAGTAGGAAGAGTTGATCTTAGAGCTCCAAAGAGTGTCACGTCCTTGATACAGTAGGTTGCTTTCTTGAAGAGCTGTAAAGATATAGTTGGAGATGAAACATGCCTAGAATTTCAAAAGACACAACAACTTGAAACTAGAAAAAAACCCAACACCCCACCAACTAAAAAGACAACAAAAAAAACTTTCAAAACTAGTTTGTCATTATACCTCTGTTTCCTGATTTTAGAAACTTGCTTTGCCACAAGTTTGCTGTCCCTGGGGCACCGCCTTGTGCCCCATAGGAGCTGACAGGAGTCAGCTCAGGCACTGCAGCTGTGTGTGCAGCAGTAAATAACACAGGTCTGAAGGCTGACAAGTCTCATTGCGCCTCCTTGAACTGTTGTAAGTGCAGCGCATGTTTCCGGGAGGAGAGGGCTGACCGTGGGTGAGCAGAGGAGGGATGGAGACCTTTGCCCATTGAGCTGACCCTGATGCATGTGGCAAGAAGCTATAGTTGTCCCTTGCTTCAGTCTGCTTATGTACAGCTTCCCTGCCTTGAATGCTCTTTACAACTGTAGATCTTCTAGGAGAGTATAAAATTTAAAAAATGCCTGGCATAAAAACCATGCTGTAACCTTCAAAAAAGTTACTGCCACCCTTAAAATAGTAGGAATATGCCCCAAAACTGTTCCTTGTTCCTGGTCTGACTTTGTTGAGATCACCTCCTGGTATTGAACCTGGTATTATGGTTGACAACAAAGACATCTGTTCTCCCCAAGAAGATACTTAGTCACTGCAGTGAAATAGCCACTTTGTGAATTTTTTAATAAATTATGTTCCTGAAAGCAGGTCTGACTACACAGCACTTTTTCCAGGCCTTTAATTCCTCTTGTGCTTCTCCTCTGGACCCTTTCCCAAGTTTTTAACAACTGTTTTGAACAGTGAGCACCAGAACTGTCTGAAGTTTTCCATTAACCACTGTGCTAGTGCCAAGCATGGGGGTAATGTAACCCCCCTGATCCTGCCCCACAACCACCTACCCACTCAGAGGTGGAGCACCACCCAGACCACTCATGGTACCTGTTTGCCTACTGGGTGCCAATTCCCAATGGGAAGATGCCCATTGAGAAGGGGTCTGGTAAGCACTCTGTTACCTTTGTTCTTATCCATGATACATAAGAAAATTAATTAGTTTCTGCTTTTTACGTAGTATGTTAGTGTATCTCAGCACCATGTCTGTCAAGGACTTAACTGCTCATTTGTTCCCTGTTCAGCTTTTTGCTCCTGTTGTCAGCAAGGGTCCTTGAGCATGAAGTTCAGAAACATACATAGTCTACAAACATTATTTCATGTCTTGGCTCCAACAAGAGAGCACAGTGGCACATTACAGTCTTCCTGTGCAGACTGTTCTTCCCCATGAACTTGTATAGGCTGTCCCATGAGGACCATCTCATTCAGATAGCTGAAGATCTCTGTGGTTTCCCCTGATTTTTGTACAAGACAGCTGAGCAGACATCCATGAGCGTATTCCTCTGTATTTGGATACTTTTATTTAAAAACACAAAAGAAGGTATTTCTCTGCCTTGCTGGAGAATAGCATAAGGAAAAATTAAAATAAACATAGCTAGAGCTTTCATCTTGCAGAGTGATGTATTTCAAGAAAATAGTATTTTGACTGATTATAGTTAGTTTTCATAGAGCCATTCTTAATTAATGTGTTATATTCCCTTATATTGTTAATCCTTGTGGTGGCTTGGAACTTGGCTGCAGATGCTTGTTCTGTGTGTGAACATAAACTCAAGACAGAGTAGTGTTCAGGTTTTGCAGATTCCTCCACATTCCCCAGTTTTCTTTTCCCGGTGCTTTCTGGGGATGCAGGGGCCCATTAGGCTGAGGTGCTCAAGGTAATGTAATCAGTGCAATAAAGCTCAAGAACGTACCTCTTGCAGCCTCTCTACTGTATTCAGTCAGCCTGTTTCTTGAGCCCTGTGCAAGTTAGATTTGAGCATAGCTTCTAATTAGGTATCTGGGTCACGTTTGACACACTCTCGGTTCAGCATTGACGTTTCTGTGCTCCTACTTAGCTCTAAATTTGCCAGCTGTTTTCCTTAAATAATTCTACCTTCTATCAAAGGATTGTGCGTCTTGCGTAATTACAGCCATGGTAGCGTGAGGGCAGTCGTAGGGACACAGAGGTAGAAATAGCTCAGTGTTTTCCACCAGCCTTGGCGTTCTTTAATTGAATCATTAAAATTTGGATTCCCACTTCTGCTGTGACGAGCTTCTCTAGCTCTGCTGAGCTCTCATTTGTGATGTCTAGACTCTGTCTATTTAGGTACAGCTCTGTAAAGAGCTGTCCTCTGTGCCACCGAGTCCTCTAGTCCTTGCGTGTCAACTGTTCAATCCAGAAATGTCAAGATTAAATTCCTTTTCATTACCTCTATTCAGCAGTCAAAGGATTTGTTACCAGTTTGGATAGACTCAGGGATGGGTTGCATGAATTTTCTTCAATATAGCCTCAGACCAAGAAGCATTTTCTTACACAGAGATTTACATTATGAGAGTCAAAATAGTGCCAATGCTATAAAAGCAGATTGTGTGAGCACTGGAGAAGTCATGCTGGGGTGCAGAGTACCAGCCTAAAAAAAAAACAACCTTTGCGTATGCAGTGTCAGGCTGGAGGTTTGTCAGTCTGCGACTGCTGTCGTTAAAGTGGGGTTCAGCCTATCAGGGCCTATGCTGTCAAAAGAGAAGATCTTTAAAATGTCTTCTGGTTTTGTCACCACCCACTTGTCTTTCCTGGGATTCCTGGGCTGGTCTGTTTATGGAAAAGTGGTTGTCCAGATTAGGGACAGTTTGTTAGAGATTTGCATCTGTGTACTGCAATAGGCGCCTTACTAGCACCTTTCAAAAAATGCTTCTCTTTTAAAATCAAGAAATCCTGCTCCTCCTCCTAGTTCACCCTTTAGTCCCTGTCTGCTCTGTTTGCACTTGTGTGTGGTGCGTGACAGGTTCTGCGCAGCCTCATCCACTGTGGTTTCTGTAAAGCCCACAGTGGTTTCATTCCACACTTGGTGCCATTAACCCCCACCACTGTCTGATGTCCTCTTTCTTGTCCTGGCTTCACACTTTCTTCTCTGCCACTACTTGTGCTTGGAGCAGCCTCTCACAACCTGCGCACCAAGTACATTGGTGATTATCAAAGTGCTGCTTTCAGAAAGCCTTTGTGTGTTTCTAGTCTTTCATTTTCCAGGAATGGAAACCTGTGTTAATCACCCTAACTCACCAGTGAAGAAGTTAAGACAGGTCAGACAGAAGCAGCTGAGCTCCTTGCCTGTGGTTTCATATGGGCTTTCTGTCTGTCTGCTAAACTTTGCAGCTTGACAGCACCCTGCTGAGGTTTTATTATATCCATTCACGCAAGTAGTGAAGATAAGAGTGACTTGCCTGGTGTTAGGCAAGAAGGCTGTAGTGCAGGTGGACGTGGAGACCTAGGTACAAGAACGCCCCTTTCCTTGCTATGGCTGTGAGAAGAGTGGAGACATGGCAAGCAGAATGCTGGGCAGAGGCAGATTAAAATAGTCCACGTTTCTCAAGGATCAGAGCACGCATGTGTGGCAGAACAGCACACAGGAACAGGAGCTTGGGGGGTATGTGAGGAGAGGTCGAATAACTATCCTGTCTTGGTTGTTACGGTTGCCTGCAGTTACATATTTTCACTTCAGGCTACCCCTGGGTGACAGTGATGGTTAATATGGACCTGGAGGTTTGCCCTGTAGAACAGGAGGGGTGTCCTTCACAGGTGATACTGAGAGAGGTGGACTAATATGCTGTTGCAGGGAGGTATAAAACCCGCAGCTGGTTTGCGTCATGTCTGCATGGGTCTGTTGAGCCACCTTGCTGGCTTTACTAAATTAAAAGAAGGTAGCATCTGCTCTTCAGCTGAGTCACTTGGCAGTGTCTGATCAGCCTGACTGAGTCTCTGAGCTTGTTTCTGCCTCTTTTTGCTAAGGGAGAGAGTCTCTCACAGCTCATCCTGTTTTGTTGCATTGCACAGCAAATTTTATTTCTTGAGAGGTATTACTGGATTCAAATATTCTACCTCTAGTGAAAACCTGCATAGACTTGCATATTGACATGAATGGCAGCTGCATTTTTTGTCACATAAACTATATTTTTTATTATTGGGCTTTACAGGTTAAGCTTTTGGTGTTGAAGATAGTAATTTCATGGTACGTTATGGGGGCACAGGAGAATATACAACCTACTCTCTGCAGATAATCAAAGCTGCCAGGTAGGGCTGTAGTAGTGATGATAATGTGCAATACCATATTTTGAGTGAGAACTTGCTGAAGGGGCTTTGGAGCCTAGAGAGGCTGCACTGTATCTGTTTAGGGAATTTGCTGCAAGTCTGTTGTGAGGTGGGTTTCTGCAGGACAGTCACAACAGACTTGGTGGGATCTCTGCTGGTACTGGGATACTGGTTTTCTAAAAGGGTAGCTTCCGGTGAAACCAGGCTGCTGTGGACATCGGTGCGTGCAGCTGGCCTTAGAACCGTTATGGTGAAGAGGATACCTTTGCAAGCTCCCTGCAGGCTCTGGAAGCAGCAGGAGATAAGTCATGTGCTTTTCAGTTGTGTCCCTTCCCTCCTACTTCTGCCTTTTCCTCATAACCTGCAGCTGCTGAAGGGACTGGTGTCACCTAATGAGTCGTGAGCATACAGAAGATTTCTCTGAGGTGAGACTCTTAACTAACATGGAGCAAGTTAGCAGGTATGAACTGCAGAAGGTAGGCTCTAAGGGATGTAGCACGAATGCCCACTCTGAGTCTAACCAGCGCCCACCAATATTCTGTCTGGCTGTGGATCCTATAGGTGGGTATCTAGGGTAGTAATAAGAAAAAAAGCAGTGTATAGCGATGCTGTGGTGGTATATTCCTCATTCTCCAGCTGTCTGCTAAGAGGGACTCGGTGGGGGATGCAGTCAGATGTTTTGCCTTTGTGTTTGGATTTGATTGTGTTTTCATTTTTCAGAAATGTGGAATAAATGCTTTTACCTCACAGTAAAGATAAAAAAAGCCTACAAGGAAATAGTTTGGATTATAATAATAATTTTATCAGCTTTGTACATTGGCATATGTAAAATCCTGTGAACGTACACGTAAGGTACTTTTTACCTTGTGTGTGTGACAGACACAAAAGTGTACTCACATAGAGCTGGATTTTAGTGTTTGACTGAAAGAGCATTCAGGTTAGGTTAACGAGTAGGTATTTAAAGCAGTCCTTTGCTTCTAACCTGACTAATATAATAAGTAATAGCTGGACTAGATGATTGTTGTAGGTCCCTTCCAACTGAAATATTCTACTCCAGTCAAGTAACCATCTCAGTTACTTAAATGAAGGTGAAGAACTATTCATGAACTAAAATCTTTACATGTTGTGGATGTTTGTTTTAAAATTTGTAAATGTGAAAGTGTAATTAGAGAAAAAAACATGCCCAGGTTTTCCCAGAGATTTTAACACCAACTGCTGAATTGTCAAGCAAAAAGAAATAACCTGGTGAATCATGGAATTTAGTCATGTGATGATACACCAGCTCAAGAAAGAACTGAATGTTTGAAACCAAGGGCAGGCTCCTCCAATATCTAAGTGGCTAGGTGAAACACTTGAAGTGCCTGGGAAAAAGTAAGTCTGATGTTAAAAAACCGCTCTAACTGTTGTGCCAATACATCTTTGTTGAAAGCTGATAGGATGTAGGCTCCTGAGGGCCTTTCAGTTTTGAAAATGGAACAAGGAAGTTTAAGTCACTTTGGCATTTTTTGAAACTTGTTTCCAACATCATCTCTTAAAAATACAGAAGGGTGGTCTGTAGGACACCTTGTTATTTTGTTGGTATTTTTTCTGGCGTTGACATCCTTTAGAGTCAAAAGAAGTAAAAAATCCATCTAGGGGAAATTCTCAAAAGCATCAATGGTTATTAGGGTGCTGTGGCCCAGTAATAATCCGAGGGAAATGTCCATGTCTTTGTGTATGCAGGGAGGCAAAGGGATGCAAACAGCTAGAGAGAAGAAAAGGAGAAGCAGCCAAGGAGGTGCATTGTTTTGCTCTCAGAATTACTACTTTAGAATACCAAATTACAGACAGCATGCAAATACCCAATGATTTAGTTTCATAAAAGGGAGTATTCTAAACCAGCCTAATCCATATAATTATTCCAAAATACGTTTAAGACAGAAATGTGCATTTACTAACCAGATGATAAAATTGAAGAGATCTTAATGAAAAAAAAAAATCTAGTTGAGTCTAAACCAACTGGGGACCTACTTATGTCCGTTGCTGATCGCCACTGATTATCATTCCCACTAAAAGAATAAAAGCCCCTATTTGTTGTTGCTATAGATCAACTTTTCTTACATTATTTTAATACTAACAAAGCAATGAAGCCAAATCAACATCGTAGCTGTTTTCATTAGCACATGCTTTGGCAGGGTGTGTTTAGGGTTCCTCTTCGGGGAGGAATTCATTAGTGGTCAAACTGGTCTGTATTTCTGCATAGTTATATTCTTCCCTAATACCAGAACTTAACCCAACCAGCTGTTGCCCGGTTGGGACAGCTTGATGTGGTGGCAGGTCCGAGCGTTCACTGGGCAAGCTAGGCAGCTCTAGTTGCTACGGAGTGGGTCGGCAGGATCATGCTAAAAGATTGGAGGCAGCCAGCTTCCTGACGCTATTTTACAAGCCTCAGAACTGTAAGCGTTGGACAAGTGATGAGCAGGTGGAGGTGCCCATGGCCTCTGGCAGCGCAGGCACTCTTTCTCCTGTAGTCAGGGATTTGGATGATCCAGAAGCGCCTGTGCAAGGGAGTCCCCCAGGGTGGGAACCTCACTTGAACGCCTTATGAGTGCCATGTAGCCCAAAAGGCGTAAGCTGGCCATCCCTGCAAGTAGTGTTTCAGATGGGTATTACCAACAACTGTCTAGCTCCTGAGCACCTGCAGATGTTTGAAAACTGCTTTTTTTTGTTGCCCGTGGTAACCCTACTGTATGCTTTTTTGCTTTGCTGTCACTGCTTTGCTTCCTGGGCTTGATTGCATATCCTGGATCAGCCAGTTTTCTGCAAACTTGTATCTGAAATGGTGGTGTAATAAATACATCCTTACCATTTTGTGTTTACATTTCAAACAAGGCATAAATTTGTTCTCCCTTGGCTTACCTGTCTAGACTGGGGGCCACAGTTCTGTTTCCCATGGGCTAAAGAAAGAGCAGGAGAACAGTTTAACCATGTTAAATTAACTATCTTTTATTGTTTAAATTGTTTGTGCTTTGTTTATGGTCTACTCATGAGGCCACAAGTCTGTTGGTCTTTTCTGTATTTTTCTGAAGGCTTCTGTGATACTGATTCTGACTGACATATCTCAGTGCTTGTTACTTTCTGGGAACCGATATCCTCAGAGAAGCCTCAGAAGACCAGCTATTCCTGTTAAACCAGGTATTTGTGAAGTCCAGGTCTAAATCTAAGGAGAGTTTAAGTCACAATATCAAAAGCATCTCTGGCAGAAATGCAGTCATCGGGCTAGATCAGTGTTCTGGGGTTTTGTAGGTGTAATTTGAAGAAAGGTTTTTATTTGTAATGGGACACAGAGGGGAAACTGGTGATGCTGATTGTGGCTTGCAACGTTAGATACTGAGTTGTGCTTTAGCCCTGGCTGACAACAAAGGACCATGCGGTTGCTCTGTCACCTCTCACCCCTGCGAAGGTGGGGAGGAGAATGGGAAGAAAAAGGCAAAACTCATGGGTCAGGATGAGGACAGTTTAACAGAACAGCAAAGGAAGCAAACGGTAACAACAACGATACTGCTACAAAGAATATACAAAACAAGGGAATACACAGAGCAGCTCTCTCACCACGTGATGCCCAGCCATGATTAACCTCCTCCAGCCAGCTTCCCCACTCAGAACCAAGCATGACAGGCTATGTCCCCTCTTGGCTTCTTGTGAAAATTAACCTTATCCCAGCCGGACTCAGGACACACTGGAAAGGTATGTTGAAGGAAGATGAAATATCATTGGTTTGAGAGATGTTCTGTAAGAAGTGGGTTAATAATTTGTCATGCTATACTGCACTTCATTGTAGGTCATTATGGATTCTCCATATCTGCGACGTGCCTCTGCGTTTTCAAATTTAAACGCACAGAAAACCCTCATGACTTTCAGAAGCAAGTATCAACTCTTGCTTTAGTCTCTCCTCTCACCAGACCAGCTCCCTGGCAGCAAATTGCTGGTTTAGCCATAATCTGTCAGCCTTTGCTTAAAGATTGCAGTCGCAGTCATGCAGTGAAGCTGTGTGAGATCATTGTGTGAAGCTAAAGCCTTGAAGCTGTGCAATGTTTTAAGAATGGGGGTCAAATAAAGGACGTGGTCCTTGGCTGAATGAACTTAGTATCTTTGGCCCTTACAAAAGGGACCTGCCCAGTACCAGACAGTACGGACAAATGCTGAGTAATGTCTTCTACTGATAAAGTTACTTGATTGGGATCTTGGTTTCAAATTTGCCCGGCCTGGTTGTAGACTGATCATGTTTGCACAAGACAGTCTGTGAGTAAGCTGGTGAGAGAATGTTAATATCGCCCTTTCAATTTGTTCTCTCAGGTTGGAAACAATATTCTGAGTTACCTGCCTTGAGACCTGCTGTGGTTAGCTCTGGGCATAATGCTAGCAAAATTTGCAAAGCACTGCCAGGTTTCAGTCCGCGAAAGTAAAACCAGAAATGAGCATTTACAGAGGAGGGACTCTGCACAGGAGAGAAGGACTGAGGAACTCCATTGGCAGGAATTAGTGTTAATGTTCAACATACTATGAATGAAGTTGTATGGTGTTTTATGTTTTCAAAGAGCTAGGTAAACATTAATTCATTAATCTTTACAACCCTGCTGAGACATACCTGAATATTATTATTATTACACTTTTTTCAGCCATAAAATTGACCTCCAGGAACATTATATGGTCTTTCCAAAGCTGCACAGCAACATACCAGAACTGAAGCTTGGACATCCCTGAAGCCAAGCTCCAGTGTACTAGATGAAGAAGTCCGGATACAATGAGGAGCAGAAAAGGACTTCATCATCTTTTATATTTCTGACTCGCATTCAGGTATATGCGGAGGACTCTTGTAGACTTCAATGGGAAGTATGTTCACATACTTCAGAGTAGCATTTGGGCCATTTAGGTTTTGCAAGAGTAATTTATTTTTGCATACCTATCATTGTTTTCAACAGCTATGTTCTTATTCCTTGGGACTATTTTTCAGGTTTATCCTTTTGCTCCTTGTATGTTTCCTCCACTCGCTTCTACTTTTTTTCGCTTCTAACTGGAAGGGAGGAACGAACCTGAGGTGGAGGAGGAAAGTGTGCAGGTCTGCACATGTGCACTTGCCTCTATCCATGCAGCATAAGCTACTGCTAATTGGAGTGTGAACAGGCTGAAAAGTTCGTTTCAGAATAAATCACTATGTTGGACAGAATCAGCTGAGCTTGTGAGGTACCACAGCTGTAGATAGTGACCAGCATGCTCTCAGCTGGCTTCAGCAGAGTTGTGACAGTGCTGTTAGCAGTGTGGCTGGTACAAAACTACAAACACTGGCCGCAGCAAGGGAGGAGAAGGTGCAGCGAGAACTGGTGGGATGGTGTGATTGCAATTGGCTGAAGAAAATTTGTTTGCAGTTTTTGACAAAGCAACATGAGATATTGCCACAAGGTTATTCTGCATACACCACTGAGGGGAGGAGGAAGAAAGAAAGAATAAAAGTAGTTGGCCTTTGTAGAATATTTTATCTCAAAACTGCTTTTCTGAAAATTTCTCTCAGAATTGCTTGTGTGCGTGTGTGCTGATCTATGGCTTGCAATTTAACTCCTTATGGAAAAACTCTTACATCACAAAAAATTGCAGTCATTGTTGGCACTCTCCTTGATGATGCCAAGTGGCCAGGAGGAGAAGGAAGTAACCCTCCCAATCTCTGCGAGGTCCCTGCAGGGAGTTTTGGCATAGGAGTAGCCTGGGAGAAGATTTACAGGGTTCCTGCCTGTACTTTGATTTTAGCTGAAGCATGGATATTCTGTCTTCCTCTCCCTTTTTCTCAGTAAATATTGATAATAAAATGTGCAGCTGATGGGGAAAAGAGTAAGAGAAGAATGATCAATGCCAACTGACTTTTACAAGTAGTACAAGAGCCTGACTTGTTTCTTGATTATACATCATTTTGGAATCTCTTGTGGTCAAGAGATACCTAGCCTGGCAGTCCTGAGAGGAGAGATTCAGGAAGGGCTTCACAGTAGGTCACAGAACACAGTTCTTTTCCATTATAACTCTTGTGTTGGAACTTGCTGTCTGTATGTCTTCATAGAAAATACAAGGCCACTTGGAAGGCCTTTGCTATGTCAGGGTTGATTTGATTTGTGATATTTTTGTATGGCCTTTGGAAGAGTATTTTGTATTGAGATCTGTGTAGTGTTGATATCATTAATACATGTATGCAGTATTGTGCACTTAATCAGGTGTCACGATTAACTGTCACTGAATTGCCTTGCTTTTGTACAGCAGGATTTCTGGTCCCACTTCTTTCAAACATCACCTTCATACTTGTTGTTGCAGTGGGGACCATACAGTGAGCAATCCAGCAAATTATTCTCTGACCTGTGCTCCTGAGGAGGGATTGTTTGGGTATACAGAGACAAAGCCATGGATTCCTGTATTTTTAGTGCCTGCCTTGCTACGTAAAAAAGCATTTTGTTAGACAGAAGTGACTTTTGTCTCATTTTTTTCCCCTCGGTTTAACATGATCTCTTTTGGAACTGACTTTTTTGACTTCTTTCTGTTGCACTGTTCTTTAGATGAATTTGCTGTAGTACCTTCATAACATTTTTTTCCTAAAACTTTTGTTCCTGTCAGTACATTCGGTATCTTTTGCTGCGTATATTTTCCCTAAGTGATTCATTTTAATTCATAAGGTCATAAATTTAACCCATTTGGTTTTGGGTGGGTTGTTTTCCTCTGGGAGGACAGAAGTTGTTCAGATTTACATATGATCATCTGTTTTTTCCTCTTGAGTCCAGGCTTTTTTACCTGATTGCATTTCTGAGATCCGCAGAAATAAAGATTTTCCTTTGCCTCCCCAGTAAAACAGAAGTTAATACATTTACGAAAGGCAAGGTCTATAGCAAGGTGAAAAGCTCAGCATTGCCCATATTCCCTTACGTCCCTAACTTCATTGTGGGGGTAGGCTGGCGAGCAGGCTGTGCTGGGATGGGCAACAGATACCGCTTCGTAGCTTTCCTGGGCCGATGGCGCGGTGGTGGTGGTGCCATGTCCGCTCTGTTGCCATCTTTTTCGGGCGCTGTTGATGCGAGATGCTGGTGGCCCATTGAGAAGACCCAGGAGCATCACCGATCTGAGTGCGCCCCTCGCAAGTGTGTGGTCCTGCGGTGAAAGTGAAAAATAAAAGGAAGACAACCAAGGCCTTTCCTCTCTCCGCCTTTGCACGCCTGTTCATGGGCACAACCTGATGTTGTGACCCGTTGTATTTTACCGTGATGTTGTAATTCTGCGTGATGATTTCTTGGGGCCTTTTCCTCTCACTGGGAGGGCCGTCGCGTGCTGCCCGCCATTCCGTGGGCAACACCACCACCTCCCGGCCACCAGAAAGTGATCTTAAAGAACCTGACAAATGCTTGTAATTCTAGGAAAGGTTTATTTTCATTGTAACAAGCACTGCTTTGCTGTAAAACCCGGGTGGTTGGTCCCTGGTGTGTGGTCCGTGCCAAAGACTTTCTGAAATGGGTTTCCGCCAGACACGCTCGCATCTGCAAACCAGCCTTTGCCTTCCGCCAGTGCTTGTTGGAACGTGGCTGTTGCTCTGATGTCCCTGTCAGCCAGCCTGCTGCTGTCCTGACATTGAGAGGCAGGACCAGCTCTCCCTGTGTTTGCACAGCGCTGGCTGGCGGGACCCTGAGGATATTACAGTACAAATGTGAAACAGTTGTCGTTACTGGAAAGCAAATGCAAATGTCTTGTGAACACAAGTGAAATGCATTTACTTTTATTTTCTTTTAATATTTACAGGATGGTTTGTTGTTAAAGTGTTTACATAGTTCTAGTTTCTCCAGTCACTTGTGTAACTCTGTTCTCTGATGGTATTTTGAGACTTCTCTCCCTAAACTTCTGAAGAATTAAAATACTTCCCAAGACCTTTACAGAACACAATGTTGCTTGCTGGAAAAATAGCTTCTGCTTTACGTACAAAGGATTTTGAATTTTCCCTATTGAGAAACTAGAAGCACCAGAATGTGTTTTGCTACATGATTAAGGCTGTTTTATGCACGTTTGCCCAGGCAAACTGTGGCCGCTGAGAAACATGGTGGGATCCGAGGCCGTTCCTGCCATGCTCGCCAGGACACGGCTGAGTTCAGGGTGGATGAAGTGGCTGCCGCGCCCAGTGGCACTGTTTCTGGAAAGCTGTACCAGACTGGGTTTCGTCAGGAGTCAGCAGTGACAGTCAACAGCTTACCCTTAACGCTCGTGAGGCTTCCAGAAGGAAGTGAGGGAAGCTACTGGGCCTCAGACCGAGGTGTTGGATGGAAACAGGAGAGCAGCAGCGCTGTCCGGTTTGTCCTGCTGCAGTTGGGTCTTGCACCACGGAGCTCTCTGAGGGGCTACTTTGAACCAGGCTGATCTTCACTGCACGATGAAGGCTTGATGAAGGCTGTGCTGTGTGCTCCTGCTCGGGTAACAGCCAAACACGCCGCCGTGTCTGCTGTGAGCCCATCCTGCGTTCAAGGCCTGCTGCTATCTGAAATTGTCGCTGCTTTGGAGCAGCCCATCAGCTTTTCCAAGTCCAAGCCTATACTTACATAGAAATTATTTAAATAAGGTGTTGGTCTTCACATTCTTGAAGGGGGGGAGAAAAGGAAAAGGAAGAAAGGAAAATATTTTGCTAGATTCCTTCTGTCATAGTATGGAAACAAAAATGTCTTTTAAAATTCATATAGATTGATATTTTGCATTTCTAAGCTATGCGGTGTTTTGACAGTAGATTCAGTTATTTCAACTGAATGGTACTTGTTTAATGCAGCTCTCAGCTTTTAAAAATGCTGCTTACTTTCAGAAGTTATTTGGTAAAATGAACTTGGAGGATTTACCAGACAGGAAATCCAATTCTAGTCTGTAGGTATTTAAGAGAAGTTGATTGTTCTTTTTACTGCTTCTATTATTTTGCACAGCCCTGTGAAATCCATCAAATGTAAGAAAGAGCAAATAGTTTGCCTATTTTTAACTTGCTGTTTAATTATGAATACTAACAGTTTTGTGCTTATTGATTGTTTCAGTGGTATCATTAAATTGTTCTGCACATTTACAATTCCTACTGATGTATATCTCTGCCCAAATTTGAAATGCAGGAACAAGCTGTTGCCAGCAAAATTAGTTGCTCCTTGCCAGTATAAGCACCTTTAACACATGGTTTAAGGAGCCCTGTTTAAAATACCAGTCTCTAGTATTAGTGCCGATACTGTTTCTTTGTTTAACAGGGCAATAAGTAAATTGTCAGCAATTGCTGTATGATTGTAATTCATCCAGTGTTACCCTTAGATAAAATAAATTATATGTGCAACCTTAATCCCACTGGAGAATTGTCACTGATTGACTACTGCACCAGTACAGAGCCCCAGTGAGGCCATCTGCACTCCAGTGCACCCTGTCTTATACGTGATTGAAAGTTCTAGCAGGGAAAGGGGGAAAAAAGCTGTACAATACTGATTATTTCATTTTCAGGACAATGAACTCCTGGAGGGAAAAGAGCTACAGATACCAGGTTACTTCATTTTCCAGGTAATGTGACTGTTACTGCATCACCGCAAACACCTTTCCTGACGAATGAGAGGGGAAAGAGTAGCTACGTGTCAGGATGAAGTTGATTTCTTGAAGAATTTGGTGATGCTAATTAACCTTACCTGTAACAGGGACAAGAGACAATAGTGTTGCCCCGGTTAACATGGAAGTGTGTGATAATTGTGAAGGAGAGACCTGTTGCAGCCAGAGCTCTTCAGGAGGTTTGGAAATTGAGTGCTTCTGCAAACAGAATTACTGTGGAAATTCATAGGAACTCAGCGTAGGTGAGGACTACAGGGTCAGATCTCCTACTAAATATATATTGTGCCAGAATCATTAGAATGCTGCAGCTTTCAGAGCACTTTACTGTCTTGTGCTGGTCTGTGACCTTTACACCTTTGCAGGGAAACTGTTGTAACGCTGGTGAGGGCGAGGAGGACCTTGATGTGACAGCCTTTGAAACTGGCTTTGTGAATGAGGACACAGTGTGAAGCGACCCGACTGTCATGTGCTGAAATACACAAGTCGCCTTCTATGTTTTATTGATCTTCTTCCCTGGAGAAGAAAATTTGCTGTTAAAAATACTAATATATGATTGAAATGAGAGAAAGCTTGCCTTTGATTTGAAGACTGTGCTGGTGAATTGCACAGTAGTAAACATGTTTCAGCCCTAACAAGATCTGACATGGGAATCTTCAAAAGCCATGATTCCAGCAGTGCTCGAAGTTGCTTCCCTTGCTGTTTTGTTGCTGAATCATTCTGACAGCGTGAGTAACGGCGTCTAAACACTACTATATGGCAGAGAGCCAAACTGCTAAGCTATACGAGGCACTTCGGTAGCCTGAGTAATGCAAAGGCAGAGCAGCTTGAAAAGCAGCGGTAAATTTATGATCAATTGTAGATGTAAACATACATCTTGAGACACTTGCAGTTCTTAGCAATTTGTAAAAGGAGGTAACTTCTGATGCTGCTACTAAATGCTGTAATTGTTGTTGCTGGGAGACTGGGACTGCAAGGTGTGGTTTTCCTGCCTCCTGTATGCATTTACAATGGCTCTCAAGGCAATGTGCTTGTCTTCTGTGGGTGTTACGGAAGGAGTGGTTGCTGGTTTGAATGACACGAAGTGTGGAATTGTTAAATTTTTTTTGTTTGCAGTTTCCTTATGTATTTTTAGTAACAGCAGTTTATTCAGAGTTGCATTTGAGGAGAGAAGATGATTTGGGCACAGGTCATGCAGATGTCTCTAATTTAAAGCAGGCCAAATTCTAGCAAAGTGATGCAACGGCAGGGGGGATTGCACTGGGGTTATGATATATTCTGCCTTCTGGAGGGTGCGTGCGTGTATTTGGGTCTGCCAGTATGTTTATTGATGCCAGGCCTGTCTGTAGATAGCACAGACCTGGTAGCAGCTCAGGTTTTCCAAGGCAGGTCAGGAATGTTTAGCACAAATAAATCAGTGTGGCTGCTCCTGCGGTAAGACCACTGCATGGCATCTCTTAGTGCGAGCAAATGCCGGTGTGTAAGCCGTCAAAGGTGCTGAGCATCGGGTGCGAGGGCCAGGCCGACGCCAGCGTGAGGTGGCTTTGTCAAAGCAGAGTGAGAACATGGCTGAAGCTGGCGTACCACTAAGTGCTTCATATCGGTGCAGGTCAACCGGAAGAAGACCTTTTGCTGATATCACTTTTTTTCCAGTTGAGGACCTGGTTTAAGCTGTGCTGGCAGACCTCTTTCACTGGGATTAACTGTGCATCCATTAAGAGGTTTGCTAACTCAGCCTTACTAATACCACTGTAGAGCAATTGTTTTAAATCCACTGCACTCAGCTAGTGGCATCCTCCTGCTCCTCAGCGCTGGCTGCCTGCTTTTCAGTGTTGTCGACAGGAGGGTATTGCAAGCCAGAAGCCTGTCTTGGGGTATGTCTTGTGCTACTTGCTTTCACACCTTTAAAAGCTACCTGAACTATTTTTAGATGGGCAGCATTGTAGTGGAGGAAGTCTGGCCTTGATATCTCTGAGATCTAATGGTCTAATTTATCTTTGTTACCTGAGTAAATTAGTCTGCGCTGGCATGTCTGATCATTTATTGATTCCTGCCTAGTGAAACTCTCCCTCTACAGGTCTGCGTTGTAGAGGGTACATGCACTTTGGTAGCCTGGCCACTTTGATCAGAAGGAAAAAGTCCCTCCAAATAGCAATTCAGAAGAAGGAGCTATTACCAGGACAAAAGTACACACGGAGTTTGAATTTTGCAAATCCAGATCTGTCTTTCATTTTTCATATATGTCTATATTCAAAATGCAGGCAGGAGAGACTGCGTGTGCATGTGTTACGTGTAAAGTACGTATTGGAGACAAAGATCAAATTTACGCTGCAGTGCTGATGGTTAAATTGTGAATTTGCAGCCCATTAGTTCGTACGCTATTCCAAAGTGTGTTAGCACCTGGTTGCTAGAAACTCACGTTGAATTCCTAGTTAGAGAGCACGAGCAGCTCTGTGGCTCCAGTGTGTTGCCCTCCGCCTGGTTTCATTCGCTGAGCTGATTCCTTCAGCTGCTCATCTTCTTTCCTCACCATGACTACTGGAGCTCGTGGCATTTTCTCTCTCCTTGGAAGTTTATCTTCTGTCACTCTCTCAACATCCCAAGCGTCTGTCAACACCTGGCAGAGCAGCCGTGGGTCTGGGTCATTACTCCCTTTTGTGAAAGCATTTATTAATAGATTTGCTGTTAGTTTTTGCTTCAGGGCCTGGTGTCACAGACAAGAACGAGCAAGAGTCAAACATCAGAGTTGTTAATAGGCTTTCAGTAAATCTGTGATCAGATTCCCATATTGTTTTGTTTACACATGTATGGATACTCATGTGACAGAGGCACAGTGTGCTTCCTAAGTTCAAAAGCAATGTACAAAACCCAAAAATTAGTATTTATATGGGACTCATCTCTGAAATACCAACATTTGGTATAAATGAGTAAGCATACTGAACAGCTTTCTGTAGATATCACTGGGTAAAGGAGACAGGGGGATGAGGAAACAGTTGGAAAGTCATATCAGCCTGAACACTGTGATAAATAACCCACGCTGTTGTGAGAAAAAGGCAGAGGATCAGAGGTTCTGAACCCATTAAATTTACAAATATTCTGTCCTTGTTGTTGTTTTATCATACTGGAATGCTCACATGCAACTTAGCTCCATCTGCTGTTTTCCACCTTCCCACCAAGCATCATTCCTACTTCACACAAAGTACTGTATTTTCAATTTTTTTATTACAAGAAAAGTAAATTTTAAATTCAAGCACTCAAAAGTTATGATGAACAAGAATAGTCAAACTTTGGCTGCTTTGATCTGAAAGGGATAACACTCCTGCTGCTAATGATTGTTAATAATTCACAAGCAAGATTTAAAGTGAATGTAGTGTAAAGGAGAATTGTTATTGCTAGAAGCTCTAAGTTATTGTAGCTTTGCTGATGCTCATTGCTGACACTGAGTGGTGCCATTACCACATTTTCTGAGTCAACTGCTGAGATTTTTTTTTTAGTTGGCATTGGTATTTATTTATGTGCTTATTGTAGGCAAATTCTATAATGTGCTTCCCCAACGTTTGTAACAGAATACTGGGGAGAGATCTAGATTTTTCTTTCTCCGCCCCCCCCCCCCCCCCCC
>Ga0065711_1035245_pt1 | contig 22586 bp, 22 predicted proteins | sample Hoacrofraction12_FD_59098 | JGI IMG/M metagenome (GOLD analysis project Ga0065711, IMG submission 59098) | Hoatzin crop microbial communities from Cojedes, Venezuela - Epithelial fraction 12 v2 (version 2) | ecosystem: Host-associated > Birds > Digestive system > Esophagus > Crop | place... | reverse complement strand
GCTGACTCTGCCGTCCCCCCCGCCTCTCCCCGCCGGGCCGCCCGCCGACCGGAGCCCGTGAGTGAGGAGGGGGCTCGGATCCTTCCCGGGGGGGGTGCGGGGTGGGCTGAGCTCCTGCCCGCTGCCCCCCGCCGGTACTCGGGCGTCGGGCTGAGGGGGAAGGGTCTGCCCGGCTGGTGGTTCCGTGGCGGCTTGTTCTGGGGGAACGCCGGTAGCCCCCTTCCCTGGGGCGGGGGGGTGGGGCGGGGGACACCCGCAGAGTGAGGGGTAAAACCCCAGTTTTAGGAGGGGAGGGGAAGGATGGGGGCACGGCTGGGTGGAGGGCTGCCCCAGAGGCACGGCGGGGTTGCTCCTCAGCCGGCCGAGCTTGGGGTCTTCGGACCCTCGCCGAAGGAAGGTCCTGAAGCAGCAGTGAGCAGACGTGACCCGCTGGCCCCGGGCCAGGGGGAACGAGACTGCCCCCGGTTCCGAGGGCCCCAGCCCCATCCCTGCTGGGAACGGGCGGGCGCGGCTCAGAGAAGTCACCCGTGTCCCTTCAGGCCGCTTCCCGGGTTGGCGAGTCTCCTTGGCTGGGTCACAGCGCCTTGCTGGGACCTGGGCAGCGCTGGTGTCTTCGGTTCAGCTGTCCTCCTCGTTCCCGAGCAATCCAAGCCGGAAGCTGGACCCGCAACCAGGCGTCCCGTGTTTGGATTCCATTAGACAGTGCACAAGTCACCTGTGAAGTCTCCCCTGATTTTGGATGACCTGATTGTGTGCAATGTCATCGTTTACTTGCCATGTTCACAGGCACATTCCTTTACTCCTGTGGGCCTTTCCCTTTTTTGGAGTGATCAGTTCCAGTCTGGTCCCAAGAAAGCTTTTTGGGGAGATCAGATCCCCCGGTTATCCCAAGCCATATCCCAACAATAACGTCAGCACCTGGGATATCCACGTCCCAGAAGGCTATGTGGTGAAGCTGACCTTCAGACATTTTGACCTAGAGCCATCTGAATCCTGCTTCTACGACTATGTTAAGGTATGTACATAGATACCTGGGCCAAGGGGGTGGCTGGAGATGGGAATCTAGTGGCCACCCCCTGTGGTGGCTGTTCATTCGCTGGGCCTCCTCTCATGCCTCCCACAAAGGGAAGGAGTTAAAGATGGAAACAGGTGGAGCAGGTGCTGGCAGCTGGTGGCTGGGTAATAGCGATGCATGCAGCAGACTGAATCTTATGAGGCTACAGGGATTTCCCCTTAACGTTGACAGGTCAAAGCAGACAAGAAGAACTTGGGCCGATACTGTGGCCAGCTTGGGTCAACCACAGGCAATCACCCAGGAAGAAAGGAGTTTGTATCTGAGGGGAACAGGATGCGTCTGGCGTTTCACTCCGATTTCTCCAATGAAGACAATGGCACGGTGATTCCCTACAGGGGCTTCCTGGCCTATTACCAAGCTGTGGGTGAGTAGGCAACACCCTTAGCACACAGAAAGAAGCCTGTGTGTCTCCAACCAATTTGCCTCTTTGTTAGGGAAATAAAGAGAAGCTGTATGCAAGGATATGAATCTCCATGTACTTCCAACGTACAGTAGAGAAGTTTAACACTTTTCTTCCCTTGTCCCTGCATCTCCTGTGTCTTCAGATCTTGATGAATGTGACCCTAATGGAGCTGCTGAGGAAGATGAAAGGCCTCAGTGCCAGCACTTCTGCCACAACTACGTGGGTGGCTACTTCTGTTCTTGCCGGACTGGCTACCAGCTTCAGAGTGACCACCACTCTTGCAAAGGTAAACTGAAATTTTGAAAGATCAGAGGGTTCCAGGGAAGGAGGCCTTCGACCGGGAAGGGTGGGAGAAGTGATTTAGGGAGCACTTGACGGGGCTGCAGAAGACACAGCTGCGCAATGTGACCTCTGCTTTCTTCCTCTACACCAGTGGAGTGCAGCAGTGAGTTGTTCACAGAGGCATCTGGGTACCTGAGCAGCCCTGAGTATCCCCATCCCTATCCTGAAGACCTCCGGTGTAACTACAGCATCCGTCTGCAAAAGGGGCTGTCTGTCATCCTCAAGTTCTTGGAACCGTTTGAGATTGATGACCACCAGCAAGTCCACTGTCCTTATGACCAGCTCAAGGTACTGGAGATTAACTAACTGCTTCCAACCCTGCTGCCAGACCTGGACACGAACTGTGGGGACACCACTGTTCACATGAGAAATATGGGATCAGTACAAGGAGAATGCCCCAGCGTGAAGGACTGAGCTCTTCCGTTGTCCCTCCCTCAGTGCGCTCAACTACCGTTGTCCTGAGGTCAGAAGCTCTGGGTCACAGGCCCCTGTGAGTGTAGCCAAAAAAATGATCCTTCATCCAGTTTTATCTCCCTTTGATTTAATCTCAGGATTTGAAGGGGTTGATGGCTCTGATTCCTGTGATAAGGGAGAAGCAGAGCTTGTGGTCGGTCAGTGCTTTGCTCTGATCTGTCTGTGCAGACATCGGCAAAGATGGGTCAGACAACCAGCCCCGTTCACCATCGTAGGCACTGTGGCAAACTTGGTCCAAGTTGAAATGGGAATACTGGGGCAGACAGGCATGCGTGTTTCTGTCCCGGTGATGCATGTTTTCCTCATCAGATCCAAGTACGAGGGAGAGAGATCGGTGAATTCTGTGGCAAGCAGTCACCTGGCAGCATTGAAACCAACAGCAATGAGGTGGACATACTCTTCCTCACTGATGAGTCAGGGTTCAGCCGTGGCTGGAAGATCCGCTACACCTCGGAGAGTAAGACGTTTGTTCCCCAGAGGCTACTGCAGCCTGTCTGCACCATTTCTTAATACCAGCTTACTTTGTCCCGTTCTCTGACAGAAATACGGTGCCCGCAGCCTGTCCCACGGGATAGGTTTACCATCATCAGAGACCTGCAGCGTGTGTATCAATTTCAGGACTATTTCATTGTCACGTGCCAGACTGGGTATAATCTGGTGGAGGTGAGATCCCTTATCCACTCCCTTCAGCTGTATTCTGGCTTCTCTTCAGTTTGTGTAAGTCCTTCACCTTTCAGTAAAACTTTCTCTGGAGATTGCACTCGTGGCAACCTCTTGCAATTTCTGTTTCTTCCTTGCTTCTGTCAGCTTTCTTCCAGTCGTCTCTCCTTTCCTAGCCACCTTCCTTACGCAGTTACTGCTTCACGAAGCCCTGGTAGAAGACGAGAGGCAAAGATCCCAGGAAACATCGGTAAACAAGAATATCTCTTTGGAAGGGTAGGAGCTCAGAAGCAGAGGATGTTACCTGCCCCCCTTGCCAACTTATTGCCAGGGCTGGGTAACGACCCAGACTCGTCACGGTTTTATGGTTGCTGGCTGCTGATATCTTGGCCTGCTATGAAGAATTTGTAGCCTGTGGCAAACACAGGATGGAGGGAAGGCAGCAAAGGGAGAGGACAGCAACTGGAACAGACTGCAGAGGAGCAACTATTGGACAGCAGTGAAAAGATGGGCAGATAGAATCATATTTTAATGTGGGGAAGGGAATTTAAGGCTCTTCACAATCAACAGAGATGTTTTTCTCTCCCATGCAGGGCAATCAAAAGCTGCTGTCCTTCACGGCTGTCTGCCAGGCTGATGGGACATGGCATCAATCCATGCCCCGCTGTGAAAGTGAGTGATCTGAGAACAGGAACTATGCCCCCAGCTGTACCTTTCCCCCTCCAAGAACATGGGAAGTTCAGCCTTTGTGACTCAATTTGCCTGGCCATAGACTCATGAATGTGCTGGCTGGAAGGACCTGTGGAGGTCCACTGTTGATTTTCATTACATTTTTCCGCTTGCAAAAATGTAAATGTTTTTCCTCCCTTACAAAAATAACTCAAATATCACTAAAAAAGTTGCTGTAATGTTGTAACATCTAAAAAGCAAAAGATCCCCTTTCGGGATCCATTTTGGAACAACCTCTCTCTGCCTACAGTAGTAACTGTTCCTCTCCATCCTTCACATTGTGGCCACAATCCAAGTCAGGCCTAAACCTGCAAGCAGTAAGGCTGTCTTTGATTCACCTCTTTTTTTTTTTTTCCTCCTCTTTTTTGTAGTTGTGAACTGTGGCAGCCCTCCAGGCCTGACCAATGGGGCGTTCAGCTATGTTAACAAACATGCAGACAACAACTACCAGTCAGTGATCACGTACCAATGCAATGAGCCGTATTATCACATTGTCACTGGAGCAGGTGGTGGTGAGTTCAAATCCCACACAGACATTGAAACCTGTGTGTGAAAAGCCCTCTCAGCTTTCCAGTCAGAGCTGTCTCTGCTCCCCAGGCTTAGGTCTCATGCTTTCCTCCTGTTGAAGGCTCTCCAGTCTTTCCTTGGCTCTGCAGCATGGATCCTGAGGCTTGCTGTCTCAGCGTATTCCCACCTTGCTTCATTCCCAGAGTCCACCACATCCCTTCTCCACGCTCTCCTTAACTTTTGCAGAAGGTCTTAGTCTCTCATCTGTAGTCACGATTTATTCTTCTCTAGTGCACTTTGTTCTTTCACTGAAATTCAAGGCATGGTGTGTGGGAATCCCCGAAATTCTGAAACCTCATCACACCAGTCCAAGTTGCTACAGATGCAAATACAAACTCACACTCCACTCCACTGCAATGCTGTTTACCTCTTTGGAATATTGTTGAGCAGCAGAGACGTCTAAGGGCTAAATAACATACATGCAGAAATACCTGCTTTTGTGTAACAGGTCAGAAAAATTAATGCAACATTCAAAACCATTCACATGCCGCCTTTTTGCACCTGAGACATGATTGGATGACACAGCTGCTTTGGTTACAAGAACAGTGTAAGGAGTTCGTGATTTCCTTGCCTTGGCCGCTCATTTAGCCTCCACAAAAAAATTGTAGATTTTTGAGCTGAATCAGTTCCTGGATATGGTTGCCAGAGTTGGACCCACAGTTGTGCAGCATGCCTGAGAGAGGTGACATGCTAGCACTGGGGCCAGGAGCAAGCAGCTAAGGAGTTCTTTAAGTTGGTACTAATGTTGTATTTAATTATTCTTGCGTCTGAGTTTAACTCCTTCCTAAAGAGTCAGAGCTCAGTCTCATCAGGAAAAAAATCAGGAGCAAGTAAATATCAGCACCAGCCAAATTCTGATGGGGAGTGACTGTGATTTAGTCAATTTTCAAAGAGAACAGCAGTTTCTTGGAAGCATTCAATACAGTGTAAGCTAAATTGTCTATAAATTATTTTTAGTCACCAGCACAAACCTTCTAAAAAATGCAAAAATGATGGAGGCAGTGGAGTTTGTGTTGAGAGTGACAGGCGAGTTAGCTGACCTGTATATAGCCTCAGAAATAGATACTGAGCATGTACAGTAACTGACTCATGTTCTTCCTCTTTCTGGAACAAACCACCTTGTCCTACTCTCTGCAAACTACAAAGACTAGAAACTTGAATCTAAAATCCAGGTCGTCTTCTCTCCCTTCTTTCGGGTAGCTAAGGTCCAACAGTGCTCTGTAAGCATGTGGACTGAGTGGAGTTAAGACTTTGCTCAGCTGGCTCTTCAGGCTTTTTTTCTACAGAAGCAGTGCCTGAACTTTACTGGTCACCTAGAACCGAGATTCTTAAAGATATACATGCTATCCCAGATGGAGATGTTCCAGACTGTGCCACGGGCAGCTTTTCCTGGGAAAGGGTGGATTTGAGATGGAAGGGCTGAGAGCAGCATTTGGGAAACCTTGGAGAGAGGAACTCCTTGAAAATTACTTGTATTCTATTCTGTTCTTTCTTCCCATGCTATGCTTGCAGGCCTGCATCTCATTCACTTCTGTCTCACCCTACAGACAGATTCACCTGCTCTCCTGAGGGAACCTGGGTGGATGGAGATGGCCAAGCGAGGATTCCTGCCTGCTTGCCAGGTCAGTAAAAAACTCTGCCTTTGTCTGGCGTTTACCGATTCATGCTTACGGTCAGTACAAAGCCAGGACAACATGCAAGGAGGGGAGTCAAGGAGAACAGTGTCAGTGAGGGAGGACAGGGAAATCTGTCCAGGAAGGCAAAAATAAGGTGAAATCAAACAGCGATGGTGTAGGAAAGCGAGAGACAAGCTGGGGCAACAGAGGGTGTCACGATCTCCTTGCATTTCTCTACAGTGTGTGGGAAGCCGGTCAATCCCATCACCGAAGTCCAGCGGATCTTGGGCGGCAAGCTGGCAAGCAGAGGCAGTTTCCCTTGGCAGGCTCTGACTAGCATCCATGGACGAGGGGGTGGTGCACTCCTGGGAGACCGCTGGATCCTGACTGCTGCCCATACCGTCTTCCCCAAAGGGGTAGTGAGGAAAAGTGTAAGCCTGGACCAGCTGGCAGAGGAGGCTCGCATATTCCTCGGCCACACCAAAGTAGAAGAGCTCCACAAGATGGGTAACCACCCTGTACGTAGGATCTTTATCCACCCAGATTACAACCCTAACGATGACCACAACTTCAATGGGGACATAGCCCTGCTGGAGCTGAAGCACCCAGTAACCCTGGGCCCTACAGTACTGCCCATCTGTCTCCCAGATACTACCAACACCACGTTCTACATGGATGGGCACATGGGCTATGTGAGCGGCTTCGGTGTGGAAAAGAACTTTATTTCAAACGATTTGAAGTATGTGAGCCTACCAGCGATTGCTCGAGAGAAGTGTCAGAGCTGGCTGGACGAGAAGAAGGGAGTTGTACCTATGGTTTTCTCTGAGAACATGTTCTGTGCTGGCTTCCTCAAAATCAAACGGGATACCTGCCAGGGCGACAGTGGGAGCGTCTTCACAGTGTTAGACACAGAAAGTGGTCGCTGGGTGGCTACCGGTATTGTTTCTTGGGGTATCGGCTGTGCCGAAGGTTATGGCTTCTACACCAAGATCCTCAACTATTTGGACTGGATCAAAGGAATAGTAAGGGACGATAGGCTCTAAATGTTGCTGTCCTACTAGCTGAAGAATCATTGATAGCGTATAAATTTCCAGACACAGCAAATTGTATCTAAAGCTTTTAATTTTGTCCCAAAGGCTTTTCAAACACACAGATCATGTAACCTTCACCATGAGCACTTCTGAAAGCCACCGTGTTGTTTGATGAATTCTTGGTGGTCCCATCAAAACTTACCAAAGCTGCTGTACCATTGGCAGCTTGTGGAATGCCTCTGTGGACGTTCTAGTTCTTCCAAGTCTTATTAATGAATGAAGCCTTAATAGTAGCAGGAAGTCTCATGACAGCAAACATGCTATTGTTTGAAGTGCTGACGGTATCATCAGACTACTGCAGTCTACTTTTGTGCTCTGTGTGTGGGAAGCTTGCAGGGCAGCAAACTTTCTTGAAGGATGTGGTACTTTGTGCCGAGTACAGTGTGCATATGCCCACTGCACGAATATTAAAATAATTTCTGGAGAAACCAGGTATGTTATGTTTTTCTGTCTTTATTTTTAGCAACTGCTGAATATTCCCCATCACTGAAAGCAATTTAGGGACTTTATATAGGGATTGCTTGACCTGCCACCAAAGTGTTGCCGGTTCTGCAGTGTCATGTGGCAGCTGCTCATCTGTAACAAAACCACCATTAGATTACCCAGTCTGAAGCTCCAAGTGGCTTCAAGGGAGGCAAAAATAAGTTGTCTGTGTGATGCCACATTCAAAAGACAGGGAAGAAACCAACAAATCTCATGGAGAATAGAGCCCGGAAACCTTTACTGATCAGAATTTGAGGATGGATTTTTTTATACTATATGAAATAAAGCTCTGACTGCAGAACAGCAACTCTAAAATGGTGCTGACTCAGAGAGAAGGTGACCCCTCTTGTGCTGTGGTATTCTCTGGAGTTGTCTCTTGACTAGTTTTGCTGCTGCAGAACAACCTACCTTTTTCTTGTGAGTCGCTGAGAGAACTGAAGTCTGCAAGCGCTTGTCAGGGGAGCTCTAGGGGTAAGGTCATAGCTGCCTTCTCACACTGTTTTCTGCAAGATCCAGCTCCAGATCTTCTCAGGTGTTGGTATCTCTCATTTGTTTTGGGGATAATATACCCTGGGGAGTGATCTGTGAAATTGCACATCTGATATAAATTCATCCATGATCTCCAGGGGTCAGAATTCTGTTGATTTTTCATATTTGTATGGGCAAGAGAAGAGCAGGAGGGGCAACAAGAGCATGGAAAAACAAAGTGTCCAGCTGCACAGGAGCAATGGACAAACCGTGGTCTGGGGGAGGGGAGAATGAGGCGTATGTAACTGGGGGGTATTCCAGGTGAAGAACAGGGAATTTCTGGGATTCTTAGTGAGTACAGGTGACAAGAACAACAAAATACTCAACTGTTCAGTCCTTGTAGAAAATGGGAAAAATTACTGAGAAGCCATCTTAAAGAACCCCCTGCTCTGCTTTCTTGCGTGGCTTTGTGGTCCCAGAAGCTAAGGAAATGCCTTACCTTAGTTTGAAGGCCACTTTTTCAGAACTTATAGTAGATTAATTTTTCCCAAATTGTGCTTTGTTGAGCTATTTCTGCTGCTGAAGTATCCATCACATGCCAAAGCAGAAGCTTCCGAATAGCCAGACATAGCAGACTGTAACCTGGTAAGCCGTGGCTTCTGCTTACCATTGCCCCAGGTGTTTGTGCATGTCTGTATGATTTATGAATTTCTAACACATACTGTGAAGATATAAAAATACTGTTACAATGGCACCACTGTATCATTACTGCTTCTTTACCAGTACACAATCACCTCTTTGCCTAAGAGGAACATGGGCTAAGATTGCAGCCTGGACTAGTTACCAGGGATGGACACTTCCATTTTGCACTCCAAAAGATGAAAGCTGAGATGCATCCACCTACATAGCAAGAAGAAGGAATGACTATAAAACTTCACGCTAGATTAAAGTTGGCACATACAGATATAAAAGCAAAAAAGTAAAAAGAATTCAACACGGTTCCTCAGGAATGTCATATAAGACCCTTGGTTACTAGCCCAACAACAAAATAACCTTTTGCTTGTTACACAAAATTGAAGGTGCTTGAGCTGAGTGCAGGAATCTATACAAAATCTCCCAGGAGCTGCACACATCCTCCTCGCCATTTCCTAGACTCTCAGAAAAACTTGGGATGGAGGAGGACGTCTCTAGTCCAATCCACTGCTGACAGCAGGACTAACATCAGAGCTTCAGGACCTTTCCTGGGCAAGTTACGAAGATGTCCAGGGACAGAGATTCCCCAGTCTTTTATGGCACTTGTTCCAGGGCTGACCCACATGTTGGGGAAAAACCCCAATTGGAAATCTCCTTCTTGTAATTTGTGTCTGTTGTCTCTTGTCCGGTCACTGTTCACCAGTCTGAAGACTTGCTCTGTGTACTCTCCAGCCCTCCTTTAGGTATCTGAATACAGCAGTCAGAGGCCCCTCTTGGCTTCCCCCTCTCAAGCCGAACAAATCCAGCTTCCTCCATCTTCCTTCATGTGGCATCCACACCAGTTCCCTGATCATCTTAGCAGTAAGATATCTGTGAATGATACAGGACTTTATGGAGCAGAGGACACCCCTAAACGCATGTTGAGTAATCTTCTCCCACAACACAACCTCCCCTAAATCAAGCAACCTTTATTTCTTATCTAACACAATAAAGTTTGAAAAATAAAGCCATGAGGACAGGTGAATGAAAGGATTTTGAAGATGTCTCCTGCTCAGTTTGATTCAGAAGTCTGAAGTCCTCACTGCTGGTAACTGTTGGTCAATGAGATGCGGCCATCTCAAAAGAACTTCATAAAGACTGTTAGGTAGAGAGGTGAGGTAGCACAAATTACAGCTTGACAAAAGCTGGCTGTGTAGTGGGCCAAAATGTGACTAGACACTTGATTTAGGGAGTTTCAAGGAGAACTAGGTCTAGACTGAGAAGAAGAAAGGCAATACACACACAACAGCACATTGCACAAAAGGCAATTTGGACATTCTTTAATGCTGTTAGATATTCTGAACAATACAGGAAATACACAAGTCAGAAACCAGGCTCTGAACCTACCCTGGGAACCAGTCATTATTCTCTCTTATCTTCATTGAAATCTCCCTGTCAGGTGGGGCATGGCGAGGTCTTTTCCAAGTGGGAAAAAACGGGATAAAAAAATAGGTGAGGAAGTAGAAGGAGCCTCTTCATCCAGAACAGCATCTTCCTTTTATGCTAGTATGAGTGGAAGAAGAAACAGAAATTCCTTTCCCGGACACGACACTGGGAGAAAGCGATACATATTCCTGACTGTCCACTTGTCACGGACACAATGCCCGTTACACACACAGAGCGAACAGGATCACAGCCAGCCTGGTAACCATCACATTTAGAAAGGGTGACTGTGCTGAAAGGAGCAAGAGCTAATCTTGCTGAGCTTCTGCATCCTGATGCTTGCTCATGGTCTCTGTAATCCAGTCCAAATAACGCACTACCTTCGTGTAAAGACCAAAGGTACCACATCTTGGTCCCCAGGAGATCAGCCCAGCCACATAGTACTGTCTTTCATCAATAGGATCTTGGACAGAGTAGGCTCCACCGCTATCCCCCTTACAGCTGTCCTTGTCACCACCAGCACAGATCATATTGTCAGTGAATCGGTAAGCACTGGAATCAGCAGAACCCTCTGGTTTCACAGATCGGCACTTATCCATGTTCACCACAGGGATCTGGGCCTTCCAAAGATAAACAGGCAGTCTTCCTTTCTCTCTCTGGCCCCAGCCAGCAATGTAACCCAGAGTCCCTTCTTGCAGCTCATACTCAGGTGATTTACCAGGAAGGCAGAGTGGTGAGATGTTTGGGCCCATCTTCACAGGTTCCCTCAGCTTCACTAGTGCAATATCATTATCAAAATCAGTCCTGGTTTCTATGGGCTGGTTCTTCCAGCCAGGATGGATGAATGAAGCCTCTGGGATCAGCTGCTTGGCCTCCGAGGTGAGGGATGCTCCACCAACATTGATTACCCCAGCATACATGTTGGGCTTGTCATATCCCTCCAGCACATGAGCTGCAGTCATTACCCATCTTTCAGAGATGAGTACACCACCTCCTCTTGGGTGATTGAAATACACCTGCCAGGGAAAGTTGCCCTTTTCTGCACGGGTGCCTCCAAAAATCTTTCCTTTCTCTCGGATGGGATTACTAGGCACCCCACAGACTGGAAAGAAAGGAAAAAAAAGAGGAACCAGATGGAAGAATTAGCAGTTACAAATAGGGCGTTCTTTGGTACCACTAAAAAGCCCATAGTCCCCTCCTTCTTGTGTCCTCTAAATCATTTTTGATTCTGAGTAACCAATGTTTGTATTCTGTGTGATAGAATTTGCAACTCCTATTTACAGAGAAATTTAAGAAAATTCAAGCTAAACGACTATCAACATTCAATTTAGGCTGAAAAAGACACGTTCTCAAATTCTTGTTCTGGAAAGCAGAATGTTTACAGCTATTGTCACCCCACTAGCACTGAGTATGTCAAAGCTCACAATTTTATTGCATTCTAGTTAGCATTTTTCCTTTGCTGAATTACATCCTGTAGGTGAAGGGATTGTCTTTGAAAAAATACTTGCTTAAGTTCTTAAAAATATGACGCTATTCTTTACAAGTTCTGGGCGGTTTTTTTGTGAACTCCAGATAGTCTCATGTTCTAAGTGTTCAGGTTTCTCACTGATGTTTTACCATTTTTCCTCTCCATTCTTTTGGTATGTTAGCAGTGGGTTAATGGAGATGTTACCAGTGGGTCTTATGGGTGCAGAGATGCTCTGTGCTCTTTGAGTAAAATGTTTTGCAGAATGTGACCACTAAGGGCATAAATAAGGCTAGTCATTCTGACGTAGCTAGGAAATTGATTTCTTATTACATTGTCTTGTTTACTTTGAACCCTTAGTCATATAGTCAGAGATTAAGGGACTACAGCCAGTAGGTAGCTTCCAATTTAAATGAAACAGAGTTTGTTAAAGAATTTCACGTAACCATAGGAAGATTTAGGCTGGAAGGTACCTCTCGATGTCTCTAGTTCAACCTGTTCATCCCTAACTGCCCTTCCCCCTGTCCTCCTAACTGCAAAGCCAGGTTGCTCAGGGGCTTTGCCAGGTGACTTCTGATCATCTCCAAGGGTGGTGATTAGCCAGCCTCTCTGGGCAACAATCCCCGTGCTCTGGGGAGCATTTTGCCTTAAATACAGTCAGAATTTCCTTTGTTGCAACTTGTGCCGATTGCCTGTCATTGTCTTTTATTGCTGTGTCACACTGAGAAGAGTCTGTCTTCACATTCTTTGCAACCTCCTCTTGGGTAGTTATTTCCCTGAACTTTGTCTTACTATTTGCCTTTTGCACTGTGCACTTGCCTATACAAGTGCTGGCTGAGTTGGCCCTCAGGAGGGTTGAATCACCTTCAGCTGGATCTTGTACTTTGCCAACGAGTATTTGGGGGTTTGGAGTAGTGAGTAGGCATAATGTACAACTAGCCCAAGGCATGCTTCCTTCTCTAAGAGGGTAAGCTGAACAGTGTGCAGAATATATACGATTTAAAATTCTCTCTATCAGCTGGAAGTTAAGACCCAGACATAACTACCAGCAGTCAGGAGCAGGAGTAGTACCCATGCACGTCCCTCCTCAGTGTCTCCCAAGTACCCAAAGTGAGGATGAGAAGGTCCTTGACAGAGATATTGCTTGAGCTTTCAGACACAGTAATTGTAGCTGAATACTGAAGGACACATTAAACCTTAAGGGTTTAGGCTATGACTTCCAGTGAGAGTAGTGAAATCCCTTTCCCTGTAGCGCTGCATCCATAGTGCCCAGTGGACACCCAGACACCTTCCCCAGGAGAAGTCTGAAGAGAAGATACAACTCTCAATGTAGCTAGGGAGGGACGAAAGAAAGAAAGGCTCAGCATTGTCAGACATCTCTTTTGACCTGTCAGTCTTTTTGCTGCCTGCAATGCAGACAGAGATCTAAAGCACTGAACAACCTGAGAATGTGCACTCTTGAAGGTGGGCAGATTGGTGCAGAAACAGATATTGATACTTGAAGAGGTCCTATTATACCACATGTCTTATTATGTTGCCCACTTATGCCTCCAGGTTCTTTTTGCTGCCTCATCTGACCCTTCTTGGGGGACCACAGCTTTCAGAAACGCCCTGTCCAATGTGATTCAAACAACACAGAAAGGATCAATTGTACTTTCAGGCTTAACAGTTTAAAAACAGAGAAATGAAAGAAGCAGTGGGCTTCATATGCCATGTGTACATACACACAGTTTTTAGTAGTACCTGCGACACATTTTGGTAGCTTTGTTCCCATCTCTTCATTGACCCATTCTCCACTGGCTGAGCACTGATACACCACTTGGAAAACACAAGAAAAAAGAATGCCATAAAGATACAATCAAGATGAAGAGTGGGTAAGTAGCGCTGCTGTGTAATATGATGTATTAACCTTCTCATTTCCAAAGCAAGCACAGCTAGGTAAACATTGCTGAGATCTCCCTAGAAGTACACAACCCCACCAGGGTGCTTCTGCCCCTATTTTGGAGGGATGACATCTAATAGATTTCTTGAGTCCTTTAATCCTCCACCAGAAATGTGTGCCATGACAAAAATCTCCATGGTTCACACACCAGGCAAATGGAGAGAGGACTTGCTAATGGGTTTAAGGTCAACAGCCCAAGTACAGATATTATTACAGTGTATAAACACAAAGACAACACAAAACTACTGCCTGCAACAGCAGACCAGTAAGAACTTTTTTGCAGTCTTGACCCAGTGGAACACAATCCCAGCCCCGTGACGATGCCATTACTGTTTCTTCGGCCTTTGATCAAAGAAATACGTTTGTGTAGCAGAGGCGATGCTTACCATCCCCTTTGTTGTTGAGGGTATAGTAAGGTGAATCACATTGATACTGGAAAGCAGCTTTGTACAGAGGCTCTTGAAGTTCGGAGACATATACGGCTTGGGCATTGTCAATAGGAATAGGATCGCCACAGTTCACAGCTATAGAGAAGAAACAAAAATTACCAAATATAATCAAAGGGGCATCCTCACCCAAAAACCACTCAGCTCCTCTGGTCCCTGTACAATCATCAGCACTCCCTTCCTCTGTCCCTTCAGCCTGCTCACCTCCTAGTCCTTCAGTGTCCTCCTAATCTGGAGAAACAGTGGATCTAGAGTCTAAAGGCTCCATTCCAGTCTGCTTCCCACAATACAGAGACGGGTCACTTACGAACACAGCTGAAATGGGAGTTGCTCCATTCACCATTGTGCTGACAGCTGGAGTGAAAAGTCGTGATGCTGTCTCGTTGCTAGGGAAAAGAACGCATGACCCATGTAAGTCACTGGCCATTAAATGTGTCTGACGCAGGCACTCCAGTGGAGGGTCGTCAAAATGCTGCAGTGACTGGAAGAAGTTTCCATTTACTACAGCTGTGGTGAAAACTTTGAGTCCCCAGAGGTGCTCAGGACACCTGATAGGAAATCGCATCAGGAAGCTGCTGAGAGGGCCAGAGAGGATATATGCTTTATTATGTAACTTACCCTCACAATTTCGTAGCCTTCCACACAGGTCACCTTCACATTGTCCTTCAAGATATACTTGTCCTTCTTTGGGTGAAGAACAGAGTTGGGGATGACACTCAGGGGACAGGTTACAGCTTTGAGGAGATAGATAGGCAGAAATCAGTGATTAACTGGTTCAAGATTTACTCTCCTTCCAGCTCCCAACTTCTTTCTCCCCAGTGATTATTCTCCCTAATAAATAGGCATCCTCTCTTTACTCGATACTAGCAGCTGTGAACACGTTCACATGCTGTTATACCATGAATCTGACCTGGGACAAGCTCTATTCCTAACTCAGCAGCAGAGGGAATGCTTTTCCAAGTGTTTACTCACGCTCCCCATAGTAGCGTATTTTCCAGCCTTTGTGGTGTACTGCATGGTCTGTCTGGAAGATTATGTCAAGAATGTTGTTCCTAGTTTTGATTTCAGGAGGACCTGGGAATTTGCTGCCACAATAGGGACCAAAACGCTGCTTTCCAGAGACAAGCTGGGAAAATAACAAACAAGAAGAAATGAGAAATACCAAATGTATTCAGAGACAGAGATATTCCCAAGAATTTCAAAAGGCAACATAGTTGAAAAGAAAGCTAAGCAGTCAGAGGGTCCTCTGAATATGAGGAGATTAAGGGGAGATCCAAAGCACTCTGACTCGGTTGCCCAGAGAAGCTGTGGCTGCCCCCTCCCTGGAAGTGTTCAAGGCCAGGTTGGATGGAGCTCTGAGCAACCTGGTCTAGTGGAAGACGTCCCTGCTTATGGCAGGGGGGGTTGGAACTAGATGATCTTCAAGGTCCTTTCCAACCCTTACCATTCTATGATTCTATGACTCCCTCCCTAAGCCCCACACCTACTGTTAAGCTGTCGTGGCAACTCCCTTCTGAGCTGGCTGGTTCCAAGTCGAAGTCCCCGCTGCGTATGGTCACCGCCACAAAGTAGCCTGGCCTCAAAGCCACTCGGTACTCACACCGCGAGTTCTCTGGGTACTGGTTGGGATAGTTGGGGCTGGTAATCTCCCCTGATAGCTCAGTGAAGACATTTCCACTGCAGTTCACTAGGATTAAGGTAGGAACACAGGAAGGATTCAGAAAGGAAACCATCCGACGGTCCAAAGCAGACAAGCTTTCCTTCTTCCACTACACCCCCAGTCTCCCTAGTCATCTGCATTAATCATGTCCACAGCATTGCATCGTTTCAAGAAACTGAAACCAGGGCCACTCTCTATCCAGTTAGGCAGGGACTTTAACTTCCAGTGGCCTGAGCCACCTTGCACTCTTGCCCGTCCTTTGGGCAGCTTTCTGGTGTCCTCAGATGCCCCTCACTTGGGGACAGCTTCAGCACATCTTTAATTATGCTCAGTCTCACTTAATTTCTCTTAGTGTCCTCTCTTCCTCCATCCATCTTTCTTGTTACCTTCTACCTGCGACTCAGGGCCCCTTCTCTCATGCTCAGGTCCTCATATTACACCCCTTTTAACATGCACCACTTGTGACTTTGCAATTTTTTGATTCAAGCCAAGCAGCCCCTTGGCCATTTTTGTGTCTTCGTTGAACTGCCCTGTTTTGTCAGAGAGCAAAAGATTCACGGATAGCAGTATGCTAAGAAGGGTCTCCATCACAGTCTTTATAGAATGTCATTTAATAGCTTCTTAATTCTCTTGACACAAAAAAAGAAAAATGTTGAGAATACGTTAATAGAAATTCCCAAAATCACGGTCTACTGCCAGTTCGGATTTGCACTGTGATGTTCTTTTCTCTAAAATATACCAGTCACAACTGATTGAGAAGGTGGATGGAGAAGGTCTTCCATGTACAACAACTCACTTGACCACACCTCATGTAGATCTCTTACCTCCACATGTTTTCTTATCCTCATAGAGGAAATAATCTGGTGGACAGGTGCAGAAGTAACCTCCAATATAATTATTACAGTAATGACTGCAAGGTTCCTCCACAAAATCCGTGCACTCATCCAAGTCTGCAAGTGTGAAAAGATCAGCCAAGATTAGGAGAAGGCCCTAAGGGCAGAAGGAAGATGAGAAAGGGAAGCAAACACTGGTGGACAACAAGGAAAAGGTATCTCTGAGACACCATTTAGACTGGCCGTATTGGAAGGCAGTCCTGTCTGATGGGATCTTTTTTAAATAAGACAATCTTGTAAGGAAAACCATTCTGTCATCTTCCCCGTCCCGTCCCCCCCCACCCTGCCCCCAGCCTGGACACTACAGAGATTCAGAGGAGGCTGTTTCAACCTTACCCACTGCAACATAGTAGGCCGCAAAACCAGTGAAACGCTCCTCATTGGAAAAGTCTGATTGGAAGGTCATAGTGAGGGTGTTATAAGGAACATAAAATTCCTCCACAACTGAGGAGCCAGGGGCATAAGGTTTCTTCCGCCCACAAAGGACGCCTTCAACGTGGCCACCAGACAGAATCTGTGGGAGGATGCAGAGAGGTCTCGTCTCATTACTGGAATACGTGTCGCTACCAACACTTTAGTCTTTCAGCAAATAGGTGGCTAACCAAAGGCTCCTAAGTTGCATGCATTTCTCATGACATTCCGGTAGATCTCCCAGGGCACAGCCATGTCCAATAGCTAGCAGGAGGAACCAAGGCTGCTGTGTCATCCACCAAGCTGGCCAAAGGTGGAAGACAGCCAAGGCACAGCTGAGCGGACCCCTAGACAGCAAGTTTCATGACATTTGTAAGACCCTTGAGGAGTGTTCCCTCCTACTGACTTCCCAGCTGTGAAATACCCATCTTCATTTCTCAGATACAAACTAACCCAGAAAGTTCTGTTAACAACCTTTCCTCAGGCCCACTTGTAAAAAGAGTGAACACCGTGGTTCAAAATGGCAAAACCCATCACTGACGGGCTGCAGAGCAGTCTAAGAGGTTCATTGGTTCATTGCAAAAGGACACATGTTATTACAGCTCCCAGCAGAGCATACCCACCCCATTGTCCCACCTCAGTCCTTCTCCAAGGTCTCCTTCTGGTGCTGCACCTGATCTTATTGCCCCTTTTCACACAGAGGTATTGCAGATAGGATGATCTTGTGTCTGTCTGTTTGTGTGGGAATGTTTGATCTTTTTGTGCCTTGTGGGACAACATGGAGCAGAGCTAGGGGGTCTCTAAGTTTTAAGAACGCTGAGGTGCAATGGACCACGGCACTTTATCTGAGTGCCCACTATCCATACACAGATCTTTTGATTGATTTTTAACCTTCATCATTTCCAGTCAATTTCTGATTGCTTTAAATCATCTATGTCCACTCGTGTATTAATTCCTGATAGTTTCAGGGACAGAAAATCAATACTCTAAGAATATGGCCCTTTTATACCTACTGTTCACTGACTAAGATATGCCTTGCAATAGGGAGGTGTCAGTGATGGCTAAGAAGGCTTTTCCTATGAATATAGGAGAAACATAGGGAGGGGGGCATAAATGGGATGCTCAGGTGGCAGACAATGCTCATGTAGTAATGAGGAAAACTCAAATCAATTTAGCGACTGCTAGCGCAGATACACTCAGTCATTTGGGCGTCTTGGAGTTCAGAATAGGAGGGATGCATCTATCTCCTCTTCCAGCCCTGAGCTTTGCTGTTCTGTGCTCTAGCCTGCTTTCTTGTCTTTTTCTCTCTTGAGGATGACAACAGTACCTTCACAGAGTCATATTCGCAGTTCTGCGATGGTTCGAGATCCATGTGTGTGAAATAAAGGCGAATGCCGTATCCTGAAGGGACCTGGATTTCCCAAGATTCCTGGACATCATTGGGATACACCTGAGGATAATTGGGTGACAAGATCTCACCATACATGGAGGCTGCATCAGCCCAGACAGGGAGACATAAGATAAGGTACCTGAGAATACAGGGAGGAAGATGACATTGCAGTAGTCTTCTCTGTCCGTACACGCACACAGTCCCTAGTGAAAAAGCTGTACATGGCATGCAGCATAGCTCCTGGCTTTGGAGTTTTAATGACCAATGCTGTGGCTGTGTGGGGCTTGTCTTTCTCCTGTAGCATTTCACATAGCAGGAGTACAACCTCAGGCATGCTCTCTGCTCTTCTCCAGCTCTATAGGAGCTGGTAATGATGCAGGAATTGAGCAGAAGGGTCTTAAGTGCTACTTCCTACTTCACTGCCTTGTTCTGGGGGCTACTCGGGCTACAGATACATTCAGGCTTGAGAATCAATACAGTAATATGGGAAAACCACCTAATTTATAAAATGAAATTATTAATAAACCTGAGTTCCACTTGGAGATTCAGTAACTCACCACATCTGGAAAAAGCAGATCTTCCTTTCTGAAAACTTTCAGGAATTGGACTTTGGAGTTATGGTCTGGGACAAAAAACAGTGTGATTGATTAACGTTGCCTGTGCTTCTGCGTGTCTGCTAGGCAGGTCAAAGACCCTAACGCCCCAGCTTGTGGAGAATACGTCAGAGGTTTGCCTCAAAAGCAAGTTTGTATCTCTGTTCCTCCCTGCATACAGCAACCCCAAGCATCAAGAAGGGATGCCAGGCTCCGTTCTGACAAAACGCAGAGATGATCTCTGTCTTGGTACTCGCATTTTACCTTTACGACCTTCAGTGTCTCCTAACACCATGCTGGTGCATAGCAAACTCAGATAGAAAGCACCTCCCCCCCCGAGGTACCCAATTCATTCTTCCCAGCGCCCCAAAAGCTATGCTAACACCCTGGGGTTGGGGAGCAGCTTGTCCTGACTCTTCTAGCTGTCAGGCAGCGATGCTCAGGAATATTTTCCTTTCCCATGTCTAACCCTTGCAATATTTACCTTCTTTCCCTAGTTCGTGTCTGGTTTTCTTCTCTCTTCCCTTCTCTTTCCTCTCTTTCCCTTTCTGTTTTCCCTTCCTGCACACACCCTCCTCCAGGCGCACCGTCCAGGGGTCTGGGGAGGAAACCGCTAATTCGCAATATCGCAGCACCCTCTGCTTGTGGGCGCGATGCTGGGCCGGCCAGCCCTCGGCACGGGTGGGGATTTCCAGAACGACTTGCACAATCCTCTTGGCTCGGGCTGCGGGCCACACAGATCTGGTCCACGTTAGACATTTTCGGGAAATCAGATGACTTTGGGGAAATGGGAGGCGAGCGCCTTTCGGCTGCCTCCCCTCTCCTCCTCCTCCAGAGACCGCTTTGCCAGAGTCCACTCTGTTACTGCAAACTGGTGGCCGCAGGGCTGCTGCTGCTACTCCTCCTCTGACGCTTCAGCGATCCCTTTTTTAGGGGGAAAAAAGGAAAAGATAGTGGCCTGTTCAATATTGTTCCTCCCTGAGGCCACCAGCAGGAGTAAGAGTGCATTGTTTTTCTGGGTTTTGTTATGGGGACACTCCTGGAACTACGAACTTGACTAAGAACTCATAACTATCTCTTTATGACTATTTACCAAGTGAACTTCATGTAAGAGCTGTTGTTCAGCCCTGGAGCAAATTAGATCAAAGACCCTCACAGAAAGGAGTTTCAAGACTTACAGCAGGAAGGACCTTTAATCCAGCCAGTGCCCACAACCCAAGACCAAAACACCACCATGCAAGCTAAAGACCCACCACTAATACTCAAGAAAACCCCTCCTCTCACGAACCAGCTACACTGGGGTCAGGCTAGAAACAAAAATGTAAAACTCCCTTTAAACCTCTACCCTTTACAATCAGCACAGCACACTCCAGAGCTTGTTTTAGCCAGGAAAAATATTATTCAAGTTTCAACAGGCCATAGGCAAAGTGTATTAGCAAAGCCCAGCCAAAAGGCTCCTTTATACTGTCAAGAGAGAGAAACACTTACAGATGAATCATAACTGACTTCATTGTAGTCAGAATAAAGGCTTTACTTGAAGAACATGCCTAGTCTGTTGTCTTTGTCAAACGCAGAATGGATAGAGAAAGAAAACAGCATGTCATCTCGCTTCTGATATCTCTTGGGAATACAGCATGAGGTCTCTAACTGGAATTTTGAGAGCCAGGAAAACAGTGATGAAAGACATACAACAAATCATGGAGAGATGTTTTCTCCTCCAAACTGGGCAAAGACCCTGCCAGTGACTCATCAAGTCACAATCAGATTTTAAAATGGGCATGGCAGAAGTAAAATGAGTGTGGGCTGATAGATTTTGCATGTCGTTTCATCACAAGGGAATTGTATGTTTTCATATAAACCTGACTCAACTTGTCTGTAGCAGTGGTAAATTAATATGTGCGTGGATATTAACAATTCTTTATAAGACGTACAGCTATTAGTTAAGAAAAAGGTTGCTGAAGTTAGTTAAATAAAAAGGTAGCTGCATTTCATGTGGGCACATAATTGCATCATGCTAACTATTTATGCAGAAGACCGGTGATACTAATGTAGATATTTACATTGAACAGACATACAGTGTTTTATTGCATTTCCCTAGATCTGTACTGTTTTTATAATTCGTGAGATGAAACAGCTAGGTAATATATTTTACAATTCACTTAAACTATGTCAGAAAAAATATTAAAATAATAACTTAAAAGCAGCAAAATCATGCCATTCAAGTTAATAAATGATAACATTAAGGTTGCCAATGCAATATGATTCTGCTCAGAGGCACACGCACTCTCTTAAATTCCTAAATTGCACAACCACATACTACTTTTCCCAAATTGCATAAGACAAACCTTTTTTACGATGACTCAGAGCTGCGCAGCTGTAACCTTTCTGCCAGATGTTATGAAGAGCAGTAGTGTTCCAGTTCTCATAAAATTACCACCTGAAACAGGCTTGACTGGCTTGTCTTCCCCCAGGAAGCTGGGAGAAAAAAAACTATTCACAAGTTCTTAAGAAAAGCCACACTTTCCCATCCAGAAACCCTGAGTCAGTGCATAAAATAAAGGGAGTAAATATTAAAAGAGAAAATATAAAACTAACTAGGTGAAATCTGCCAGCAGGGAATCAAGCATTTGTAAGTAGCAAGTAAAATATCCTCGACCCACCAAGACCTCGGCAGCAATTTGCCTGTTTCCTGTTCTGCCAATACGAGGATTCAGTTGGTTTCTTGCACGCCTGCACTTTCCTGCCTTGCTTTTGTGACCCGGGCCGGGTTTGTTGTCACGGGTTAAATTCAGAGCCTTGGGTGAGACCCAGGAAAACCTGCCTGTGTGCTGGCTCAGAACAGCTTGACATAGCCCCCCTGATTCCTGCCTCTGCATACCACACCAGGGGGATTTTCGCCAGACTCTGTCCACCTCCTTTGCTCCCTCCAGCACTGAAATTGAACGCAAAGCTCCCACAGTCTCCCCGTAAAACCTGGGGCTTGGGGCCATTCTGCTCCGTGCACTGCGCCACACCGAGATGCATCTTCCCTTCTGGATTCCCTCCCTTTGCTCTCTACATCTACCTGAAAGGAGGTTGTAGTGAGGTGGGTGTTGGTCTCTTCCCCCAAGTAACCAGCGATAGGACGAGAGGAAATGGCCTCAAGTTGTGCCAGGGGGGGTTTAGATTGGATAGGAGGAAAAATTTTCTTCACGGAAAGAGTGGTCAGGCATTGGCCCAGGCTGCCCAGGGAAGTGGTGGAGTCCCCATCCCTGGAGGGGTTCAAAAAACATGTGGATATGGCACTTCGGGACATGGTTTAGCAGGCATGGTGGTGTTGGGGTGACGGTTGGGCATGATGATCTTAGAGGTCTTTTCCAACCTTAATGATTCTGTGGTTTCTGTGATTTCTCTACGTCCCTGGCTGTAGTAGCTCCAAGTGCCCGCGGCTGTTCGGCGCAGCAGGTGCCTGCACAGGCCACACACCACCTTCCCCGCACAACAGGAGCCCCGCAGCACTGTTCGCCCTCCCGGAGGGCGAGGGCTGTGGCTGGCAGCTGGTGATATCCCACCGCGGGACAACCGGCGTGGCCGCTGCCGTCACCTTCCTGGGGCTGTCCTCCTGCAGCGGGGCCGGTAACGGCCGGCACGCGCTACCCGGGGCCCCCGGCGGCGACGAGATGCCCGGCCCTTCCCGCCGGCCAGGGCAGAGCGGCCGCGCCACGAGTGACCAGCGCCGCACCCACGGGCGAGGGGCTCCCGCCTGCTCCCACCGCCCCCCCCC
>Ga0065711_1006730_pt1 | contig 22586 bp, 13 predicted proteins | sample Hoacrofraction12_FD_59098 | JGI IMG/M metagenome (GOLD analysis project Ga0065711, IMG submission 59098) | Hoatzin crop microbial communities from Cojedes, Venezuela - Epithelial fraction 12 v2 (version 2) | ecosystem: Host-associated > Birds > Digestive system > Esophagus > Crop | place... | reverse complement strand
ACTGAAGCATAGGAAGTTCCGTCTGAACATGAGGAAGAACTTCTTCCCTCTGAGGTTGACGGAGCACTGGAACAGGCTGCCCAGGGAGGTTGTGGAGTCTCCTTCTCTGATTCAAGACCCGCCTGGACAAGGTCCTGTGCAGCCTGCTGTAGGTGACCCTGCTTCGGCAGGGGGTTTGGACTAGATGACCCACAGAGGTCCATTCCAACCCCTACCATTCTGTGATTCTGTGATAATATTCCCTCTTTTCCCCCTGGTGCAGTTGACATCACTTTCACCCCTCTGAGGGGCTCAGGAAAACCTCTGCCTCACTTAACTACACCCATCCCAACACTGCAGGTATATTGTATCACTATATTATTAGCTCCACACGAGCCACCGAGAGGGAATAAATCTGCTATATGAATATCAGATGGGCTTCAGCTGCAGAATATGTTTATGCAGTGTGAATGACTTGTATTTACAAATGCGTCTCATGCAATTGTGTGTGTCAGGCTGGTGAAATGTGACTGACATTGGAGGTCTTGATGACGTAACCAAGACGAGGTCAGTAAAAATGTATGCACTTTATATGCCACTGGAGACCTTCTCCACAAGTGCAAACAGGTGGGAGTTATTTTTGATCAGTTTTAGATGGAGTAAACATGCTAGATTTTAAATAATTCGGTGATCTGTGTGCTATGAGCTGGACCGTGATTATTGCTAGTCATTTCAGTGGAACAGCTAACTAAATGAATGGATAGGTGTTTAGAGAATAGAGGCATCTACAAATAAGCAGTTCATCTCAATCTCCCCTTGTAGCCAGAGGAGAGTCAGAGTCAGCCAGAGTAGTACTGTGTTCCTTTTAGCCGAAAGTGGACGTTTCCATGCAGTGTGAAGTATTTCTCACAGACACCATCGGCTCTGTTGGTTAGGTCTCCATTGGCTATGACAGGCACCTAGGCAGTTGTCTCAGATACAAATGTTTACAATGTAGGGACCTTGGGAAACGTATCCCAGGCCTTGGGTAAGTATGGCTAATCTAGATTAAAGGTAATTTTGTTTGTTGGATAGGATTTAGTCCAGCCCACTATGAATTCTGTTCTAAGTAGCTATGGGTGATTTTTCCACACACTTTGACCTCATTAAGAGACCTAATGAGTTGTGAAAAGCAAAATGCTTCAGGAGGGCAGAGGAAAACACGGGTAAGAGTATGAATTCTATTCAGATGAAGAGTAGTCATGGGGTCCATTTCACGGACACAGGCAGGAACCATGTCTGATTTTGGTGTTGATGGTAAATTGACACGTCATCTGAATGTGTATGTATGGACTGCTGATCCTCATTTTGCCCTTTTGAAGGAAGTGACCTTCACTTTGATGGCTAGAGCAAAGCAGGAATGACCAGTGATACTACATGAGCTCTCGCTGCAGGCTACTACAAAAGATATGGATAGCAGTTGTCTATTAATTACAGCAGTCTCCAAGGGTTTTGTTGTAAAAAATGGCAATGCTGATGGAAACTGCTTTTGCAGGTTTGTGTTTTGGGTTGCTGAATTTTTTTCCATAAGCTACTTGACTGGCTGATGTTGTGCTCAGTTGATACCACAGCAGAGGGACAGAATCCCATTTAAAGACCAGAGAGCTCCAGATTCCCTTCTTTTTGTTGAGTAATCGGTGCCAAATCACAGACCACTGCATGAGATTGAGACTGTTCCTTGGCTAACTCACTGCCTAACTGTGGGTGCAGGGAAAAAACTAAGTATAGTCTTGGTGAGAAAGCGGTAGAGGATATTGGTGGTTTTCCTTTGGATTTGTAGCACTGGTGTGTTTTCGTGGTATATATTAGTGGGCTAGGCAACCCTTGTGAGAGGCCTGGGCTAAACAAGGAGTGAGGATCCTGCTTATTAACCGGTGCTCACAGTGACACAAAGCGGGGAGAGGAAAGGCGAAGTATGCATAAATAAATATCATATCAGCATTGGGTTCAGAGTGCTAAGCATCTGGGTTGTGGAGTCAGATTCATGTCAGATTGCACAGGGAAGATATACTTGAATGTGATAGAAACAAGGCCTGACTGCTTGTCTTGGAGGCTGGTGAGATGCAAGGATTGGTGTCTGTTATTTCTTACAAACTGTCAAACTTCTACTGGTGTAGCATGAGTCAGCTTTACCATACTTTAGTTCAGGACTGAGTTGTACTTTCTTTCAGAGCACAACTGTATGTTTTCATCTGGCTTCACAGAGCTGCTTCTGTCTTTACTTAAATGCATGGAAAAGTCTAGACAGGAGACGTGAGCCTGGTTTTGCCACCTCAGCCTGCCCTGCTTGGCATGCCCGAGAGTTGCATTATACCAGGCTTATCACAGCAGAGCGGCAGAGGGATTGCTGAGGGTTACATCTCTCGACCTGCTCCAAAGTAGATCTTATTGCCATGTTATGGACTAACCCAAGATGAGCCGTCAGTGCTGCAGTATTTATTACAATAAGGTAGATACTACCTCTGTGCAGGGAAACATCTGTGCACCACTTTGACTCTCAAACTAAGCTCACATCAGTGCAGTCACCTGGTCTGAGCTCCTTTCACTGAAAGAGATTTTCCTGAAGCACAGATGAGGCTGTAATTGAGTCCTCATGCCCCTGTCTACAGAAGCTACCCTAGTTTTAGATATGAGCCTCAGTCTGTCTCAAACCTCTACCAAGACTGCTTAACCCAGAGCCCAAACAAGAGCCATCAGATGGGAACTGTGTTGAGTAACCTGGCTTGAGTTTGAACCTGTTATCTAGGAGTGAAAGACTTCATCCCAGCAACATCCAGTCCTACAGTGTTGTTCACACACCAAGGAGGAGATGGATGTTTATCTATTGGAGAAACAATCCCTGTGCTTCTCTTCACTCTCCTGGATTTTTTCCCCCTGTTTGAATAGCTTCCTTGCTTAAAATAACCATGTCTGAAACAGGTTTCTCAGTGGATGGTTTATCTAGTTATTAGTGATGTGGAGTGCTTCAGGACCCTTAGGACCTCTGCATTGTTGTTTTAGTAAACGTCTTTCAAAATGATGAGGCCACAGGCACCCTTTCTGTACTTTTATGGTACAATGATCTTAAAGTAGCGTGGTGCATTTTATTTATTAGCCAGCCCATTAATCACATAGGTATCAGTTGGCTTCAGGGAAATTTTTAATTAGAGATATTTAAGGTTGAGAGAAAGTGCTTCTGTGACAGACAATGAGAGTAAGCAGAAGCAGGAGGCAGGCTATCTTTGTGACTCTGTGATTAATACAGGATTTAAATAAAATATTCATGAAAGGAAATTGAAGTTATAGCCAAATCCAAACCTCCTTTAAAACTCAAATCTAAATTCTTTGGAGATTCATTCTTCTCTGTATTCTTTAGTGGGGAATGAATCTGATGAACATGAAAGAAAAGGGAATTTGTTCCCTAATGTAATATTTTTGCAACATTTTTAAATGCTTCTACTAAATCTTTTTGAACGACAGTTTAATGCCATTGATAAAATCCATATCCTTATTTGAAATGGCTCACAAGTCTCTGGTCCAGATACAAAGGAAAGATTAGGGGTGGAACTTGGGACATCCCTGACAGCACACTGACATGTGTATGAGGCAGAAAGAAAAGATCATGTGGAGGGCAACAGCATCCCTCTGGCAGAGTCAGGTTGGTGGTTGCTAATACTTAAAGCCTACATTGTCAGATGAAAAATGAATGGTACTGGCTGTGCAAACATCTCCCTTGTTAGATAATTAATCAGGTGTACTTTGTTTTGATATAGCACCTCTCTGGAGTGCTCACAGGCATCTTCTGAAATAGCCCTGTAAAATGGATTGTTAAAAACCCCCCCCCAAAAAAAAGCGCCAAACAAACCCTGTAGCAAATATTGCATGTAATTCAGTCTGTCTTCACAAATGGCAAAATGGAGCACTAAATTCTCCTACTTGCACAGGGCAAAATTTTCAGTCTTGGATGCCCACATTTAACAATTTCAATGTGTAGGGAAATTAATTTTTACAAGTAACTGAGATTCTCCAGCTCCATTTCTCTGTTTCCCTTAACCATCTTTTATACCATAGCTGTTCTCCCTAAACACAGAGCATCCAAAAGGCCTTTGGCCTTTTTCTTTATGAAAAAGAGTGGAGTCATATCTCCTTCCTCATGGCTTGTAGAGGAACAGGGAAAGCTACTGCTATCTGTTCTCACTAGTTGCGTTACACAGTGGTGGTCTTGTTGAGAAACTTGCCAACTTTCTCAGCTTTCAGAGAATGAGAGTTCTGAATGAGAAAGAATTCTCCCGGTATTTCTATGTGTTCTCATCAGGAGGAGACATCTAGGCACAAGGAGGGAGCTCACCAAGGCTTGTAAATCACTTCAATCCCTGTAAGTACAGGCAAAATAGTTCTCATGCACAGAACAACATTTAGGCAACCCAGGGCTCCAGGCAAGCCCACAGTTGGTTCCTTCTCATTCAAGCCAAAGTATTTCTTGTGCACTCTGCTTTGCCTTGTGTATAAGTGAGAATAGTCCTGTTCCCTTAACCTCTGAGAATTTTTTGCTATTTTACTTTGTCTGCAGACAGGCAAGGGCTTTCTTCAGTGATAAGAGATTTCAGCCTTTATGTTCCCTTTACCTTCTACGTGCACACAAATAGAAACACAAAGTGCTTTGATATTATTGTTGCTCACAAGATCAACAGGTTGCAGAATTAAAAGCAGATGTTCATACCTCCCAGGATTATAATCTTAGATGCCTCCTGATTTTGCAGGCATTATTTTTTCAATTACAGCTTCATTAATTTTCTTTGTGAGTATAATGAATACAAATAAAATGATTGAGAGGTTTTCTTTAGAGAAAAAAAAAGGCTGAGTTTCTGAATCTGCTGCCTGACACCAGGAGTCAGATATGGTGCACTTTGGCTTTAGTCCAATTGCCTTTGAATGGGATGAACATGGGTTGTATTGTTGTCCAAGTGCATAGACTGAGAGTCCTTCTATATGACCAAGAAAATACGGGTAATACTTCATTTACCCAAAGCTTTGTGGACTATTTCTAACCCTCTTAGTTCTCTCTAAGAAACGAGACTAGCATGTGTATTTGCTATTTAAAATCTCTTCACTGACACCATTTTTCATAGAATAAGCTGTTAAATTTGGTAACAAATCCATCTGAAATGTCATCTCTAGCACTGTAGAGTTCTAATTAACACTAAGGCTTATTAGCCTAAGTTGCCTTAGAATTTGAATAAAGGCAAAGCTATTCATAGGGCTATAAGCAAACTATGCCTCTAGTGGCTTTAAAGATGAGTTTCTCAGCCTAACCAGAAGAAGAATCCACCACTCCTACATGTGCAACTTAGGCTTCATCCATTCTTGTTATTAAATTCTTGTTACCAAAGATTTTAAGTTAGGGATTTTTCATCATTTACAGACAAACTAGGGACATGGAAAGAAGACACCATTTGAAGAGAATAGAAGACGCAAGCCAGTATCACAGGGACAAATGAAGGTGTTATTAAACTGCTGAGAGCTCATTTTTCCCCGAAAGTATGACCCCCTGTCCCCTGCCCTCTTCAGTTGGTGAAATTCATAAATCACTTTCTCTTCTATGGGAATGAATGTGTCACACTGAAACATACTTCCCCTTGCTCTAATTTCTCACAGGCCATTTGGCAATCCAACTTTTCAGGTGATGTTGTTCAGGTGTATGATTGTATTTGAAATTCCTTCACCCATTAGTCACTGCTCTGTGACCTACTTTACTCCGTACTTACTAAGCTCCTTTCCTTCAGTTCTGGACTGCCAGTGCTGTGTAAACTGTTTACTTTTCTGGTGCAGCATTTGCTCAGCATTTTGGCAAGCTCCAACAAAATGTTCCCAATTGACGTTTGGCCAACAAATGCAATAGACTTTTCTTACATGGAGTTTGATGCCTACATACATTTTTCCTTGTTCGCTGTCTCAGGCAGTTCTTTTAACTGCTATCACCTGGTCTCACCTTGCCTCTGTTGTGGCTGTAGAATGGAAACAATTGTTACATGAGCCTGAATGTCATTTCCAGCTCCTGCATTTCTTTTGCTTTCCACCATGTATCCTTTGGATCTCAGGAGGTTCGTTTAACTTTAGTATTTCTTGCAGTCGGACAGAAGGAGATGTTGATTTCATGGAAGAATGAGAGAAAAAGACCAGACCAGAGCTGGGAAAAACAGCACAGAAATTGGAATTTCCACTACATTTCGTCAAAACAATAAAATATATGTGATGCTTTAAATATTTGCATTCCAATAGAAACTCATCTTTGTGTGAGGTTGTGCTGCAAATACATTAAGCAGGAATATCTTTGGCATAAACGTTTACAGTCTGTAGGCAGAAAAAAGATGGAAAGAATGGGAAAAGTACACAAAATAAAATTTCTGTCACAAAACTTAAGCTGTTTAGGAACTGGAGAGTGATAGGACAGCAGCCAGTGGACCCCGTCTATCTTACACACCTATACCATGTAGGGAAGACTCTCAACTGACTACAAAGGAAGCCTCTATATTTAACTTTGACTAGACAATGAACTATTAAATAGCTCAGAAAAGATTGACTTTCTAAAAAGACTGCAGTGAAGTGGGAAAATTCCTGCTTGTTAGTGTACAGTTCAAAGTCGCATGGCAAGTCCACGTCCCAGCTAAGGGCGAAGCCCATGTTTCCTGAGTTGTAGCGCAATGCATGGTCCATCCAGCTCCTGTTGACCCGAAAAGTTTGAGCCTGCCCAGCTGGGATGGACCTAGCCAAAGCCCACTGTCATGAAGACCTGCTGGCATTTCCATTTCCCCCCCATTGCCAGAAATGCCTTAAGAACAGTCCATCTGACTATTTCACGTTCTGATCTGTATTTAGCCCACAGTTACCATTTTGCATTTGTGTGTTGTAAAGTTTTTGGGTCTTCTGCTTTGCATCTTAGCCAGAATAAGTCCTAAAAAAAATCAAAAAACTTGAAACTCAAACCCCATTGTGCAAATATTTCAGATTGTTAAACAAGACTTAACCCTGTTCAGGAGAAAAGGACTTCAAGGGTCTTATTATGGATAGTGTTTATTATTGTTATTCTTTGCTGGTTGCTCATCTGTTCTGCTGTTGCATAAAACACATTTTGCTCTCTGTGTGCTGCTTGATATCTCAGTGCTTCATCTTCACGCAGCAAAATAGAACTGGGTCACTTGAGGACAGAGTGTGGGTGGTGCTTGACAGCTTTTGTAAACAAATCAAAATACCTCTGCTATCCCCAGTGCCTAGTTAGCTGCATGCTTTCCAAGTTCTCGGTGCTGAAAGTGTGGAAAGTTAGATCCTCTCTCAGCAACAAAACAGAGGTATATGTAAGTTTGATGTATTTCATCTGACTTCTGACTTGCTAATGGTCTAACTCACAAAACCCGCTCAGCCCTACTCTGTCACTGCACAAGGAAGTGCAAAATAAATAGAACTCCTATCTTGAGAAGACAGCAGATAATCGGTGAGACCACAGATGACAGAGATATTTCCTGACTGCTTCTGCCTACGCCAGTTTTTGAAGCCTTGGTATTTAAATTGCATCCATTAGGTTCCCTTGTGCGTTGATGGAGTAGGTGTTAGTAGACCTATGGAAGATTGACTGGTGATACAAAGGTTCAGGTCAGAAGAAGGGAATGTAATTTTCTTAACTTTTGCACCAGTTCTGAACTGGGCACCTGGTGAGTTTTTCAGGTGCTGCTGCTAGCTTATCCCGCTGAAAGCCACACAAAGAGTCACTCTCTGAGAGAAGAATTTTTGTCCAGTTGTGTCTTAGTAGGAATATTGGTGCCAATCACAATGTCTTGGACGCTTTCCATATCTCATAACCCTATGAACAGTACATGCTGGTATAATGGGTATTTACTTCTTTACTTCCTCTCCTTCTACTGTTATGCAGGTTTCTTTGTATGGTCTAGTGATAGGTATATTTCACTACTGTAATTTTTTTCAGTAGTTGGAGCTTCTCAGTTTAACTCACTTTACTTCAGCAGTAGTCTTGTGATTATTTCACACCTATCAAAGCACATACCAGAAACTGCAGATATACAATAAACTGATATCATTGCTCTCAGTGCTATCAATGAAAAACTTATCTGGTTGCTTAAGTACTTAACTGAGTAATATCTTGTTGCCTATAAAATTGGATTTAGTGGTAGAAATTCAAGGCCACAAGAGGCATTTTGGGAAATTTTTTTGTGATTAATTATTTTTGCTGATTTGTAAGGAGATGCTTTTGAAGGACATGAAGCCATTAAAAGTAACACTTAAATCTATTTTCTGTATGAAAGGGCCATCACCATTTCAAAAACATGTTAGATGTGGCCTCAGGAGTAGCAGTAGGAGTTCCTGTGATAATTCTTTTCCCAGAGGCACTTTCAGCTTTAAAGCCCATTCTGATTTGCTGATGTAAGAAATGACCCATGCTCATGAGTTAGTCAAGTGAGAGCTGTTAAGTGCCACTAGCATTTCCTCCACTTCTGAAACAGCACAACTGCTCTCAAGCCTCCATTTTCCCCACATGAAAGTTCTACTTTTTAAGTCAAACAGGAACTTATTTATACTATCAGATGCCTTATTTGTTTCTTCCCTACCCCACAGTTCTGAAATTATTTGTCCCACCAGTGCAACCTACTTCACCTTAGCAGGCTCACTAGCCATCTGTGGGTTCCCGCAGAATTAACTCTTAATGAATGGGATTGTAGCAACTAAACCAGATGGGTTGTAATTACTTTGAAGACAAGGAGGGAAATTTACATTTACATTTACTGCAAGAATAGTAAATAGTAGGAAAGAAAAGAAGAGTGTCTGATTTTCTGCCTCTCTATGATGGTACTCACTGAGACGATATAGTTCGAGTGATTTAGAACAACTTCTCTAAGCTCTCACTCACGTCAGAGAGAACTGCAGGTCCAAACTGGATCTGAGAAGCAGAGAAGCCCAATGATCTCTCAGTGTCTATCCAGTTCTCCTGCCTTGAGTAGTTCCTAAGAGAAAATCTCCCTTTTTGTCCTTCAGTTTTTCCCACTCAGGAAGTTGACTGTCTGTACAGCTGAAAGGGAGGGTAATACTGTGAAAAGCCTTGAAAGGGAAGGAAAAACATAATTGAACCAAGTGTTATTTGGAGCCAATGGAATAGGTTCATTTGCTTTATGTGTGTGCACAGAGGTTGGAGACATGGAAAGCCACCCCCCAGCGTCTTTTCACGCTGACTTCCGCGGCAATTTTTTTGTTCAAAGCCTTCAGGGTTTGAACCCTGTGGAACACCTCTCTGTTGAGCAATTCTGCTGCTCAACAGTCAATGCCTAGTCAACAAATTGTGCCTGTGATTTTGCAGTAGGATAACATTGTAGATAAGACACACCTACTGGGCACTTTTAAGTTATAATATTGTGTTAGTCATTGCTTTTATGTATGTTTATACACAATATCTGCCTGAAGGTATGCATTGATTTCCAGCTATCAAGAACACATTTAAAACTGGCTGAGTGCTTAACCTTTGTTCACAGAAAGTTTATTTAGCTTTTTTTTGCCCTTGCCATTAGGAATTATTAGCTCAGAAGAGTTTGATATGGCTATAATCATCATCATGATTATTGACTTAAACTAAAATTCTTCTGGTGATTTTATTCCTTTTATAAAGTTGAGTTATACTTGTAATTTACCTTTTGTCTTTTAAATGGCATGTTCCCTTAACATGTATTGATTTAAGTGAATTCAACTGTATTTCAGGTAAAGATTTTCTGACAACTAAAAATAAAAATCTAATGTAATGTTACTTTACTTGTATCTAGTAATGTTGTGAGTTTCTATAGTTAAAATAGAAAAAAATAAAGGAGTATTTAGGCTGAGTTTCACATTGCAGGATTAAATGCTTAAATCCAGAACAGTTCTGACAGCTTCCTCTCCAGTATGAACTAACCTCTGAAGCACCTAAAATCAATTAGCTCTTCCATATTTTTCTCTTAGTTTCCCAGGTGCTGAAACCTACGTTCACTCACAGCATCATGGGTTGAACAGCTAAGTGCCTGATTTCTTCCTGCACTCGGCTGCCAATTCAGAGATGTGCAGAGTCAAGCTCAGACTCCCTCCCAACCCCTGGAGGTGAGAAACCCATCAGGTGGCTCCAACAACAGCCGTCACTCACCTGCAGCGGCAGCCTGGAGCCTGACAGCTGTGTGCCCCTTTGCTGAGAGACACAGTGAGGTGGAGGGGAAGGGATGCTGTCGTCTTCTGTCCTTCACGTACTTTCATCATGGGAAATCCATCCAGGTTGTGGCAGATGGTACAAGTGTAATCACCTTGCCAGGGTTCAAACTGGTCTTGCTGACTTGCCAGGGGAGTACTGGAATAGGGCCAGTTTTTATCCCTCCTGTCAGAGCTGTGCAAAAAAGGATGAAGTTGCTTAAGGGGAAATTGTTGTTGAAGGAGCACTTAGTCCTGATCCCTGATTGTCCCTGCATTTCATTCCAAGCTCACTAATTTGCTAAGTGGAGTTGGAATTGTGGCCCACGTCATATTTCAGTGCACAGCTGTAGGGCTGCCTGTCTGAGATGCAGGCTCGGTTTTAAACCCATTCTCTGCTCAGTTTGACTAATCTGAAGTTTTTGGCTCCTGTCCTGATCACCAGGATAAATCGACATTTCTCATTCAGCTTTGGAAGAGAAAGTCTCATGTGTTTTACATAAAGCTGAGCAGATTCAACTTCTAAGGCAGTGAGAAAGTAATCTCAGTAAATATGTAAACATGGAAGGCAGGTTTAAATCTCTATCTCTGTTGAAATCTCTATTCAAATATCAATCTAATCTTCTAATCTCTATCTATCTGAGTTGGGAGAGACCTTAAAGATCATCTAGTTTCAACCCTGTTGCGATGGGCAGAGACACCTTGCACTAGATCAGATTGCTCAAAGACCTGTCCAGCCTGGCCTTGAACACTTCCAAGGGGGATGCATGCACAACTTCTCTGGGCAAACTGTTATGGGACAGTCCTAGCTACTGGTCATGATGCCTTAGCTCTTGGCAGGGTGTGAGTCTGCCTCTAAAACCAGGACTTTGTCTCCAGTTTTTTTGGTGTTTATTCATTCAAAAATTACCTGTGAGTTTTTCTGGCTTTTATTTACCACTGCACATCTGGGAATATTTTATAGTCTCCAAAGGGTACCCCACTTGGAACAACTGCATGGAATTTAACTGGTTTAAAGAATTTTACTGTTGTGGGAGAACATTTTTGTACAGATTACTTGAGACCTATTTAGTAGACAGAAAGACCTTCCTACATAATTTTGGACTACTGGCTGCATTCAGTGGTGTTGGGATCATCATCTTCACCTGAAAATCTCTGATATACAGGTGAACCAGACAGCTTTTGTTCCCATTTTACCAGACCAACCTTTCTCTGCAGTCAGAATGAATTCTGGCAGAGTTAGAAAGAGATTATGTTTCTCCTGATTCCTTGTCTTTTGGTTTTCCTTTTCCTCTTTACGTTCATATTGTCCAGGCCTTTATCACTCAAATGCAGATTGTATCAATTTTATTGTGCCATGAAGTGAAAGAAAGCTACCATGTTAAAAAATTTACAAGTTGTTTTGCACCCATGACAGAACAAGGCAATCAATTATTTCCTTCTTCAAAACAGCTCTGCCCATGTTCAGACATGGACTGTTGATGTATTTCAGAAATTGTGTGGCAGCATGAAGAAATGCTATGATTCACACCCCACGCCTGCACTTCAGGATTGATTCAAACGGCTATTATCATGTTTCAGAATGCGGTGGCGGTAAACTCAAGGAAGATGTGCTATGTCTAAGAGCCTCCCATGTCAAAATACACATCAGCTTTGATTGATATATACTGACTCCTGGCCATGTAGAAGAGATGTGAGATTTGTCAACTAGTATTACAGTGGTGTAATTACTTACACTCCCAAAACATTCAGAATGATAGAGTGTTTATGTGGAGTATCATGTTAATGGAACTACTAGAAAATCAATACCAGGTTTGGGACTGGATGCCATTTAATCTATTTTTTCTGGTCATACATCACAGTAGAGTTTTCTTCATCCTGCATACTCACACAACTCTATTTTTTGTAAAGTTCATTGCAATAATTCCACTGACACTGGCAATTAGAGAAAGCACCATGCATTCACTTCTGTTCTTCATAGGCACATATTTGCACCTCTGAAAATTCTGTCTCTTTGTTGATTTGGCATTACTCTGTCTTCAGTGTATTTTAAAGTAGTGAGCCAAACCCTGCTAGTCTTCTTTTTACAGAAATCAGAATTTTGCCTGATTGAGAAGTAATTAAGCTAATGACTGAAGTGGGCTGAGTTACCACTCCTACCTCAGAAGACCTGTGTGACCCTGTGTTGTTCATCTGCTAAAAGCCAGGAATAATACTTTTTGCTGTGATCTGTATATTTCTGCTGAAACTTTTAGTGTCTCAACTGTCTGTTGCTAAGTGCCTTTACCACTGTCTCAGAGAGCCTAAATCTCTGTGTGGAGCCAGCAGTGTTCAACAATAAACAGACACTGTAGGATTTGGTCCATGGTTAAAATACCATATCAACCACTTCTGCAAATACATTCTTGTACCATGTCTTTTCATGTCCATGGTAGGAGAATTTGTTCACTAACCTCTAAACTCATCAAGGCTGAAGTCCTCTGATTTTTCTGGCACAACTGATTGATTATTAAGACCCTACACAAAAGCAGTAGCCCTCTATAAGTCAGGCTGAATAATAACAACAATTATAGTAATGATTGATACATAAGCGTTTATTTGTGTTCCTCTCTGTCACACTAATGGGATTTTGACGCATAAATCTCATTTCATGTAACAAGATTACATAGTTCCGAATGCAAAAATGATGTTTCATTTAATCTAAATAAGACAAGGTCTTCCTTAGGTAGAACTATGTAATGATATAGATCATGTTATACTAGAGATCTTATGGAATTGCTCAGCATTGATCTGATAAAAAATTGCTATGGGAATTATAGATAAATACTATTTTGTATACAAACATTCCCTTGGGAACTGTGTGATACTGCCTACAAAAGCTGAGATCATGTATTCATGAAGAAGCTGCACAAGGTAAACACTGCGGGTTTCTATTCTTCACACAGAGAAAAACATACATAGCATATGATCAGGCAGAAAAGTCGGGAAAATTTTGCATGTTAATTTAAATGGCAGAAACTGCCAAATCAGCAGTTTTAGACTGTAATGTCTTTGGGACAGAGAACAGATTTCTGTTTTTTATTTGTGGGGCAATATGACACTTCAGATTGCTGGTGTCTCTGTTTCCACAGTGTTAGTGAAACATGAGTAAGATGTAAACCATAGCAGTGAAGGTGCTGTTCCAGCAAACAGTTAATTCCCATGACCATCTATTGAATTCAAAGATAGTAATCATGTAACTATGCATGCAAGGATGTTTGTATTGGTAAGTTCTAGGCTCTAGTGGCTCCTGCTGAAGTTTTCACAGGGAGCCAGGAAAAACAAACACAGATTGCCACGTATTTAGTCCAGTGCTTTAAAGGGAAGCAATCTCTCTCATCCCAGGCTGGACTAGTTAGTCCACCATTTTATGCCTACTTTATTCATACCAGAGTATTTTTTCCTCATGTCCAGTTTCTAACAGTTCTATATATTGATATCATTTTCAAGCAGCCAAAAAAAAACCAGAAGCATCAAATTTGAATGAAAGCTATGTTTGTACTGAAGCACTTTTAAAGTCCTGTAATATAGACTTCGGAAAGGAATTATCACAAAACTTTTAAGAAAGAATCACTGATGGGAAACCGGACTGAGCAGATGAATTCCGAAGTCTGCATGGGTTTCAAGCTGCAATAAGCTTGGATTGGACCACAGATGCACACAAACCCTTTCCGAATGATGCACATTGCTTTTGGAAGGAATATACGAGGCTGCAATAGACTACTAACTTTCCATTCCCCTCTTCACCCATTGGGACTCTTAGTGCGAAGTTTCTGCTTGCCAAATTAACTCCCAACATACCTGTGTTCTACATCCTGCTAAACAAACAGTTACTCTGAAAGGTACTCACGCGTGCACACACACGCTTATATGAGAAGTCTTAAACCATTCTGTAAAGGCAGTGTTCAAAGAAACTGGTCTTGAAATCCTGACTGTTCTCAAAACTAAGTTAAAAAAGTTAGAAATTTAATCATCTTTTTTATTTTCTATTTTCAATTAGTGACATGCTTTACAGTGTAAGGCATGCAGCACAGAAAAGAAATGGTGCTTTTTGCATCCTATTTCTTTTCTGAAGGGTGTGTCACTACTAGAAAAAAATGCATCTAAGACTGCAAACCAGCCTATTTCATATCCCTCATAATGAAGTTTGTCCCTTACTGTGGCCCCAGTACTTGCTATACTCGACATATGGCATGATTGTGGGCAGGTATATGTGGTAGACTGTGGGCAGAGGCAAACTTGTTTTGCCTGTGCTCTGAGTAGAGCAACCAGAAGCTGGATGCACACAATTATCTCAGTGCTGAACCTGAGCTAGTTTGTTCTCCTGAAAGGTGGAGTGCATTAAGTGGGGTCCAACGCTGGGAGAACCAGGTTTAGATGACTTCTGGTTGGCTCAGAGTGTGGGCATAGCTTTTGTGTGTCTCGGGTAATACACCACACAGACATATTCAGAGATTACAGGTTGTGTATTTTTTTATCATTAAGTACCAGGAATCTATAGCTACAGAGTTGTTTGCAGCAAGGAAATGAAAATAAAATATTTCCTTCTGGATAGTGTTTTCACACTCTCACTATGACTTTGTTGCACAGCAAGTTTCACACATGTTGCTCAGCAGGTTGAGATGAGGGAAAAACAGACAGTAGAAACTGCTTAGTAAAAGCTCCCTGCTTTTGAGTTTGCATTCTGACATGAGGCTGAAATATCATGTTTGCCTCACTGGGGAAATGCGTGGCATGAAATGGCTTTACTTATCTTCTGGGACTAACTGTATACAACACTCTGTACAGTGACATACATATACTCCCTTAGTGAACTGCCCCAAATCACAAAGAAGGACTGAGTGCAAACCTGGATGATCTGAGCATCTCTGCAGTCTCTTGCTGTCTTTCCAGCCCACCCATTTCAAGGGGTACAAAAGAAGAATCCTGTCTGCACAGGATTTACGGTTAGGAGAAAATGCACTCTGTCTCTTCCTGTCCACTCAAATCCTTTCGGGAAGCACCCACGTAGAGTAAATGGAGCTCTCTTCCAGTCATCTATTTAGATTGGAAGGCCTCTTGGTTTTCTTGGAAGGCGATCACTTATGAAGTCTCCCTGCAGAACACTGCTGAGAACTATGCCATGGAAATTATTGATATAATCACGTTCAACCAATTTGTAAAGGCCTAGTGGGGGAGGGCATATGGAGCCCTCAGTCTGACATTTAGAATTAATGCCAGGAAAGGAAAGTTTCTCCTCCAGAGAAATGCCGAAAAGCCAATGTTACATACTTGCAGTCATAGTGAATGTGCAGGACCTGAACAGCTAAAAGAATAGTCTAATCAAAAGCTCATTGAACGCAGTGGGAAACGTCCCACCAGATTCAGAGTTGAAATATTGAACATATTTCTGGTCTGAAACAATGGAAGGAATTAATGATTAGAGAAGGGTTATCACCCATTTTCATTTGGGAGATCAGTCACCAGAGTGCCTATGCAACTTTCTTGTTCAAGGGAGTTTAAAAATGCATCTCTTAATAAATCTAGCTCCTTACATCATTGCCCAAATGACCACCAGTTTCCATCCCAACCTGATTTGTCTTTCCTGTTCATTATTTAACACACACTGGTAAATCCAAGCAGAGCCAGAGAACTGCTGAAGATCAGCACAGTTTGGCTTCTGCCCATCTGCTTTACATGGTGTTTCCTGTGGTGACTCGTAGCAGAACAAGAGCCGTAGCCTACCGTTAAATAAAGCAGGTCAAGACTTGTTCTTTGGCCCTAAAGGCAAGTGGCAAAGTGTCCATGTTGCTAACCCCCTCTTCCCACCATCCCAGGTATTTAATGATTATTAAACCATACGGACCACACTGTGTAGTATTGAAGTCCATAGTATGGACGTGTTTAGTTTACTAGTATAGACAGAGTTGCAAATGAGTGGAGGAACACCAGAACTGCCATTTCCACTGGAAGTGGAACTGCAGTGTGGTGTTAACACATGTCCATGAACATGCCCACCACAGGGAACTGACAGTGCGGTGACAGCAAGTTTGTTTAGAATTATCTTAATTGATGCTGAAACTATTAATTGTTTCCTGTTTATACAACTTCCAATAATGTTGAAAGATCAAAAGTAAAAACCTTGCCTGGCAATTTTCAAAAGCTGTCAGAGAATATAACAGAAATGACTTAGATGAATGTGTTTTCAACTCCCATGAAATGTATGTGTTACACGTCAGCCTGCCAGCCTCTATGGAAAGCTGTCGATGGATGCTTTTTGTTCTATGAAATAATTTTTTTTTTGCAATGTCAAGAAGCAGGAATCTCAAATAACAATAAAAATATAAATAAAAATGTTTGAGGTTTGTTCTTCAGCCCATGGACGCAACAGAAAGCTCAGACAACTTTAGAAGTAGACATGAGGTGTGTTTGGTGTTTGAAAGGACAAGAAACTGCCTATGGGGATGTAACTGTTGCCTCTACATTGCCTTTATAAACTGTGAAGAACAGGAAAATTGATGATAATGTTTTAATAAACAAAATTAGTACATTTTTCAACTCCAGATGAATATTTTAGCAGTCTTCCTTGGGAGATAAAAGAAGGGTTTGTCCTTTCAATCAGGTTATCAACATGCCACCTGCTCAGTATGGGTGAGGTGAGGGTTCCAATCTGCCAGTGGTTTTTCCTCATCTTCATTGGAAAGTCATGAAGCTTCTCTAGCCGATGAACAGTTGGGTTCTGTGCAGCTTCTAACAATTAAATTATATGTGACACATAATAGTTTTGTTTATCAACTGTGACTTTATTCCAGCAAAGCATATAATTCTCAGGTCTGGTGTTGGAATAAGAGGAATTATAATCACGATGCTGTAAAGTTGCCTGGCTGTAACCTCTTTTTACAAGACTAAATATTCCCCTACTGATGCTGAACCAATATTCAAAGACTTTTTTTCAGTGGTTCCTTCTTCTCCTCATAACTGTACATTTGTCATTTCATAGCCCTATGCTTTCTGTTCTCTTCCTGGAAAATGACAACAACAAGGCTCATTCTCTTCATAATGTTCTCTGATATTTAAATCTAAAAAGAAGGTGGCAGCGTACTGTTTAGCAATGACTTCTGCTGATGAATTTGGATCCACTAGGAGTGGTGGGTAGCTGTTCTATAGGCAAAATAAACACTTTAAAGTAGGGAACATTTACTGGGATTATTTACCTCCTCACATTACAATTCATCATTTTGTCTTCTGTTTAGATTCACTCTAAATGGTCATGGTGCAAGATAAAAAGGAAATCATTCATACCATCACATGTGAGTGTGATAGCAATTATTCAATTTCAAGTACATGAAAGAGAAAATCATTTTTGTCTCCAGACTCAAATATCTTTTAATTTTCAGTCTCTTGCCTAAATCCAGTGAATGTAAAGGGAATCACAGAAGAGTGTGATCCTCATAGCCACACCACTGTTTTGCAAAAATGAGAGTCAACATGGCATCAGTCTTATCATTGGAGACACTCTGCAGCTTTCTGATTGTATATTGTACATCTCTGACTTTCAGAAGAGATGAGTATATTTGGATAATCCTGTGGATCCTCAAATCAAACATTGTATAGTCTCCTGGGAGAGGTTAAAAGCTTTCAAGTGGTTTTGAGTTCACTGTAAAATAGATTTGTGTGTGCATACATATATATTCATGTGTGTGTGTAAGTGATGATGTACATTATTTTCAGCTGCTTAAGATATCCCCAGCCTTATTTCTTGTGAAGGACCGAATTTTTAGTCTGGTTTCAATGTCTCCAGTTGACTGCAAACTGTAACAATGCCATGTATGTCTCAGAACTACCACTGCCAGGCACTTTCATGCACGTTGATGTCTTTGGCTTAGAAAAAGCAAACAAGGAGCACCTTCAAGATGTGAAGGAATCAGATCTTCATTCCTGAGGGGAGGAGATCTGAAATATTTGTAGCATTTATACTGCAGCTAGCTAACAAGGATGAGCGGAGGTATGTTTTATATCATCTGTCTCAGCATCTGAGGCAGAGTTATAGTAATACACTACCCTTTCCCTCTCAGCCTACCTTTTAAAAAAAGCAACAGAAAACACAAACGAAACACTTTTCTTGTCAACTGTATGAGGCAATGTACGCTGTCTCTTCTTGAAAAACAGGGAAGAGCAGTAGACGTTGTTCATTGTCATCACTTTACACTGCATTACTGGATACTACGACACCTTTGCACCATGACCCTTTCGAAAAGCAAATGGAAACTAACAAATGGCACGTGTCTTCTCCTTTCTCCCTTCCTCCTACATCCTGTGCAGCTGCTTTTGAGGATGCCAAAGTTTCTAATTCTGTCCCTTAATTTCTTCCCCTTTCATGATTTCCTCTATATTTCTCTTCCTCTCAGGTTAACACCAACCATTGCCATGCTCCACCTTTAGCTCCTGCTCCTGATCTTTTTTTCCTAATACTTCCCACTGATTGTACTTCTCATTTGCCTCCTTTCTGGTTTGGTCAAGCACTTTAAAAAGTCAGCCAGCTTTTCCACTTCCCAAAGCCTGAGCATTGAAGATGGATTTCAGCCAGGCTGACCAAAAACCTCACTGAGCTCTAGATGCACACAGCTGCAGCCCCTTTCAAAATAAGTCACTGATTTTGAGTTGATGAAAGCCAGTGTTGCTCAATTGTCTTGAGGTGACTGACAACAGTTTACGTGACCTGAAGATCTGTTTTTATATGCTATGTTATTCACCGGAAACAATCACAGAAAAAACATTTGAATGACCTATAAGACAGACACACTCAACGCAGTCTCACCTTTGGATATGCATGTGTTTTACTCCTCTCTTCTATGTTCTGTGTGTGCTCTTGTAACCTACACTTTATGTTTTCCGAACATAACGACAATGGTCCAGATTTATTTAATTTCATCTAAGTTCCTCTGGTTACCTTTGTTGTCAGTTGACTTTAGACCATTTTTAGTAGTGACACTGAGGAGAACGGGCCTTGAATGCAGCTTTTAGGCATCTCTGCAGTACCATGGCTTACGAACATCTCTAGGAACATACACCTTCAACAAGAAGGAGTAGGCGGAACACAGGTTCAGAGAATGAGAAGACAACTCCAATTTAAATGAGAAAGTGAGAGAGGTAAAGTCTGCGTATCCCCACATCTTGTGGGATGCTGATGCTACCCAGGAGGTAGAAGGGTAGTAGAGAAAGTGTAAAGAGCCAACATCATCTTTACTCTCCTCTTCTGAGCTATGTGTACGAATAAAACAATTACCTGGGATGGTGAAACAGGTCTATGGTAGACCCAGAGTATTCGACTAGGTTCTCTGATTCCCACCCCTGTGTTGTGTCCACCAAAAATACTGCCTCACTTAATAGGATAAAAACTGGTATCACATCAGGGTGGAACATTCTGTGCCTCCACTGCGTTGACTGCTCCCTCACGGAAGACAGTCATGTCTGTTTACAAACTCCACTACTGTACGTCCAAGTGTTAAATTCCTCTTGGGTTAAGGATGAATCCAGGTTGTATGAATTTCAGCAGTTTTCTCTGGCTTATGTTTTTAGCCTTTCTGGACAACCACAGCATGTTGTTCCGAATGAGAATAATTCCAAATGAGACAATAAGTGCTTTCATGCAATACAGCTGCTTTCAGCTCCCAATCTGTATAGAAAATTAGCTTTCACTTTTAGATTTTAAATTGTCAATTGTGATGCTACCCTGTGTTTAGACCAGCTGTATCCCTTCACAATAATAAAAATAAGGTTTCAATGGTTTAAAATTTCACAGGGTAGAAAAGTATAAAATACCAGATGAATTTGTCGTCTTTTGTGTGAATATTAGCTCTACCACAAGGGCTTTACTCAACTTCTAGAGGTCATTCAGGCCCCTGAGGGATAGCTGTGGGCTCAGCATAGCTCTGTTTTCCTGTCCAGAAAAGGCATGGTAGAGATACAACTCCACAAGAATCTGGGCACAGGCATCTCTGAGAAGAAGTCTTGTTGCTTTTAGGGAGAAGAGCCATCCATTTGTTAAGGTTTGAAAGGAAGAGTTTTAAAAATTGAAAAAAAACCCCCCAAAACTCTTTTGTAGTTAGATAAGAATTTCATTAGTAAGAAATGTCTTTTTGAAATAAAAAATTAAAACATTTAATTCTGAAAATTTGACAGATGTTTTTGACTATTTTCAGTGTTTTCCCATTTTCTTTTGTGGCTGAAAATAATTTAACATAAATTTGTAATATTTGCATCAGCTGCACCTCCAGTTTTTGGAAGAAAAAGAGTCTAATAACAATGGGATATTAAACTGTGCCTTCTGGAAGGAACATAACATGTTTGTATTTACCATGCAATGAAGACTTCTGCTTTGGAGGAAGGAAAATGTCAAGGTGCAGTAAGAGCTGGGGACTCCCTGGGGGCCTTGGGGTCTCTTGGTGAGGACTGGCAGCACAGGGTCTTCACAGCCAGGGCCCACCCCACCATCCCCAGCCAGAGAGAAGGGCAGGCAAGAGGGCAGCCAAGGCAGCCCTAGACATCAGGCATATCATGGGATTGGAGATAGGCTGAGGTCACACCAGAACATCAGCCTGCAGTTGGGGGTCAGGATCAGGTCCATTGAAGGGACCCAGCACCAGACACATCCCAGGATGCCTGGGCAGGTCCATGGGGACAAGGCAGTGAATGAACAGAGAATCAAAGACCATTTTTTCTATGGTGAAAAAAGGTCGCTAACATTCCCTCTCGTAAAACAGGAACATTGATTTAGTGCTGGGCTAATGAACCAATGACATATTTAAATGTTCTTGGAAGTCTCCTATCCAGTTGTCGACCTTGATGGGATTATAGCACTAAGTGGTGAGCTCTACTTTCAGTGCTGCCTAAAGGCAAGAAAGACTCCAGCAGATTGAAACAAGGGCTGACCACAATTATAGGCGGTGTACAAAGGAAAAATGTACAAGCACAACTGTGGTTCAGAGTGAAAGCTCAGGCAGATAAAATACTGCATTCTTCTGCTTCCAATTAGTATGAGAAAGATGTGTTCTTGGTGATTTCTCCTTTATGCTGATTTGAGAAAGAAGAGTTAATTTAACTACAGTTAATTTCATGCCCTCTATAATGTACCCAATTATATTCTGCTAATTATTTCAAGCCCTCATGTGCCTTGGTTGAGTGCCTTTTTTGGAAGAGGATATTAAATAACGATTATGCTCCTCATTAATACAATGCACGATAAAGAGAAAACAAACAAGTCATGGCTGAAAGGCACAAATATCATTTATATTTTTTACTTGCTTCCCCTTCCCAACCTTTCCACAACAGCAGTAACACTAGTCATGAAGACATGAAAAGGCTGGGAAATTTTTGTCTTGACCTGTCATTCCAGTTTTGTCTCGTTAATGTGTAAGGGTGTGGACATCCTGGAAGCTGGGCTTTTCTGAGAGATGAGCTATTATTAACCTGTAGCATTAGGTTACAGCTGCAGAAGTTGAGACTTGAATTAGTTCTAATTCATCCTTGTTTTACTAATTTGGACAATGAAGCATAAAGCAGAGAGTCATAGTAAAGAATAAGATAGGAGGGTCACATTCATTTCTTATGCATGAAGATGAAGATGTGGCAGAATTAGTGCTATCTCATCCATAGGAAGGTATGCAGGATTTGGAGACTGTGTATGAGTCCGATGTACCTTCCCATACTTCACTCCATAACATGGTAGTGTTTGATGCACAGAATCACACAGAATCACAAAATGTTAGGGGTTGGAATGGACCTCTGTGGGTCATCTAGCCCAACCGCCCTGCCGAAGCAGGGTCACCTACAGCAGGCTGCACAGGACCTTGTCCAGGCGGGTCTTGAATATCTCCAGAGAAGGAGACTGCACAACCTCCCTGGGCAGCCTGTTCCAGTGTTCCGTCACCCTCAGAGGGAAGAAGTTCTTCCTCATGTTCAGACGGAACTTCCTATGTTTCAGTTTGTGCCTCTTGCCCCTTGTCATGTTGCTGAGCACCACTGGACATAGTCTGGCCCCATCCTCTTGACACCCACCATTCATATACGTATAGGCATTTGTAAGGTCCCCTCGCAGCCTTCTCTTCTTCAGACTAAACAAGCCCAGCTCCCTCAGCCTTTCCTCATACGAGAGATGTTCCAGTCCCTTAATTATCTTTGTAGCTGTCCTCTGGACTCTCTCCAATAGCTCCTCATCTTTCTTGAACTGGGAAGCCTAGAACTGGACTCAGTACTCCAGATGGGGCCTCACTAGGGCAGAGTAGAGGGGAAGGAGAACCTCCCTCGACCTGCTGGCCACACTCCTCCTAATGCACCCCAGGATGCCATTGGCCTTCTTGGCA
>Ga0065711_1035243_pt1 | contig 22587 bp, 9 predicted proteins | sample Hoacrofraction12_FD_59098 | JGI IMG/M metagenome (GOLD analysis project Ga0065711, IMG submission 59098) | Hoatzin crop microbial communities from Cojedes, Venezuela - Epithelial fraction 12 v2 (version 2) | ecosystem: Host-associated > Birds > Digestive system > Esophagus > Crop | place... | reverse complement strand
GGTTTTTTTTTTTTTTTTTTTTTTTTATTCCTCCGGAGGTGCCTATCTCTTACCATTCATCACAGAGGGAGACTTGGGCAACTAACTTTAATTAGACACCTATTATTTACATGACTGAAAACCTGGGTCCGTTTAGGTATTTGTGGAAGCTAAGCCTTATCCTACAAGGAGCTGAATTTATGTCTTTGAATCTTAAATTTTCACCTGTAAAATGCAGCACCTTCCTTACAGTGAGACCATGGAGGGTGAAACTTTAAAATTTCTATGATGTTATCAAAATGTCAGTGGGGGCCAGAAAATTGCTTAACATATATAGATAGAAAAAGATGCTGGAGGCAGTGAGCCCCAACCCCCAAAAGGTATGAACTGAGGTGTCTGTATTCTGATGTTGTTGGCATTTTTACTTACTAAAGGAAAAATCTAGAGACAGGACTAAGTTTGGAGTTTGAATGCATTGGATGATGCTTCAAGCACTCTGTATGAAAAGTATTTTAAATGTTGATATTATCACTTAACCCACACAATTCACATTTTCAGTAGCATAAAGTAGATGACTTTGCTTATTTTTATTCAGTCCCATTTAATTTTTCAAGGCAAAATTCTTGCTATAACAGTTGGAGGTTGTTGTAGCAACATTCCAATTTTTTTCATTCTCTATGTGTTAGATACCATAGCTTATCTCAAGACCTAATGCAGCCTATTTTTAGTCATTTACACCCTTTGGCCTGTAACTGTAATCTGCCTCTTTCAATCTTAAAAAGGCAGGACACAGATCAGTTATTTATATTCAGATATGAAGAAAATGTGGAGTCTGTTCTTCTTTAGCAGTAAGTCCATCATTCACAACAGCACTAATGAAAGTTACAAACTTATACTTACCATGTGGTTCCAATCCAGTTCTAGTTTCATAATCTTTTGTCAAAAAAAAAAAAACCAAACCCCTTCCCATTTTTTTTAGAAAGCAATTGAGATTTGCTCTGCGTAAGGGATTGTCTATGACTATAGTCATATTACTGCACCTCACAAGGTTACTAGACCTGCACGCACCCCAGTTTTGGTCCAACCTCTCAAGGTCTTTCAATGCAACAAACTCTGCAGTAAATTAATATAAAATATTAGTGGAAAAATTGAAATATATATAGACAAAGCTTTGATTGTTTGTACATTGGCCTGAAATCACCGTGCACAGAGCAAGGGCTTAGAATCAAGTATCTCACTCTGGAACTAGCTTTGCTGTCATTGCTAGTTGTACATTTTTGCCAAATGACTTGTTTAGACGATCTGCAATGTTCTCGTGATGGACAACAATTTCAACAGAAAAAATAAGCAACAATTATCACATTTTATCACATCTAACATAAAGGGAATAGTAAAGATACAGTATTTCCAGCTGTATCCTTTTGGCTCTGCTGTTTTCGGTGTTTTTCTCTCTGTCTAATTTTTCATCTCTTCTTTGTTTTCTTTCTATGTTTTAATCTCTTTGCTTGTTTACTCTGACTTCCAGCACTACTTCTTATCATTTTTATTCCTCTCAGGCACCTTTTTTTTTTTTTCTGGTATTCATGATATTTCAGCAAGATAGAGTTCTGAGAAATATAGTTGCTAATACTATGCTGCTGGAATGGTTCCTGTGTTGTGGTCTCTATCCAGTTTGATCTCAAATCATTGATTATATCAGTCCCCAGGGTATAATTGTGAATATGCACTATAGTTATGATTAAAGTTAAAGCCTGTAATTCCGAATGAAGAAATCAGAATAATAGAGAAAAAAAAGTTACTTACAGAAATTATTCATTAACTAGTTTTCCAAATATTCTTTAATCAGGGGGTAAAAATTATTTCCAAAACCACTGAGTCATTGGCCATTTTTCTTTTAATTTCTTTGACATTTGAACAAATTAACTATTTGTGTCTTTGAGGAACTTATTTTCGGCAAGGAAATGTACTTGTTTAGGGATCTGAAATCAAAGGGGTGGTCTTTGTCTTGGGTGGTCTTTGTCCTTATTTTTAGTCATAAGCAATTAATCCACCATTGCGCACATATCTTATGAGATGTTCTGCTTTAAAATCACAGTCATTTAAAAAGTACTCAAATTCAAAATGTCATCCAAAACTGGCACACTTTCCAGTTATCTGCAAAATCCTAAATGGAAGATTTGAAACAAAATAGCTCCTAGGTTAGAATCTTGCATGCTGTATTAGCCTTGAGCAAAATTCTACCATGCAGCTACTTAACCTACAGGCAAAATTTCGTAATGGGAGTACTGAGAAAACTGTAGCTATAACCAGTACTACTGGGCACCAGTATAATATTTCATTTACACTTCTTACAAAGCAATTTTTGTTAATCTTGCTGCATGAATGAAAAATCTCATCCCATAGTCTCCAATTCACTACACTCATGAACTCATAAAAAGGGCTTTTAACCACTGCTGTGATTTTCAAGTGGAAATAATAAAATGGCAAGAGTTAAATATTAATATTCAGTTCTTGCATTGTGCCTTTCTTTGATACCAATTACAACCTGAACTTCACCTAACTCAAAAAGACTGCAGAATTCACTCAATTAGCAGTAATAGGATTAAAACATAGCTTTGGAACTGAAGATTTAAATAGGAAAAAAAAAGTTGGCAAATGTATACTGCAAGTACAAAATTAATCTCAAAACAAATATGCAGCCCTGGGTGAACCAAGTGAAAAGTGGAATGCTAGAGATGTGGGGGTTACTGTGGGCTTTTTGCTTTCTTGACAACCACTGCAGGCTGCATTGCTTTGAAAACTATCATGGCTTTAGAACAACAGTATTTTTTCTTCCTTTATGTTTATGGACACTAGAAAAAGCTGCTGCCATTCACGATAGGTATTCTCCTTTGAAGAGCAGCACAGCCATTTCTGTCACACTTTTCTGCATTACCAAATTTCTACGGTTCTCAGCTTTGTGAAATTTAAGCAATCCCACAGATGCAAATTATTGCATTCAGATAGCTGTCTCCTGAGAAAGGATAAATATGCCTGTTCACAGGTAAAAAGTGTCATGGGGACCAAAGCTACGTTTCTATACTACAGATTTGAACAGCAGGGAACTGTATCTCTGGAAGAGAATTCTTGTGTTAGTTTACCCATGCTGAGTTGTTTGTGGTTTATTTTACATTTGCTTTTGATGGGCAATGAATCACTTCATTTTCATTGCATTTGGAGTATCTGCCTCTACAGTGTATGATACAACGCCCCAAACTGAAGATGCCTTCCATTTTAGAGAGTACATTTGACTTCCAAGATAAAATTGGAATGTCCTACAATTCCCTGTGGAATCAAAAGTTCGTTGACCTCAGTTAGACAGAGCTGTCAGTATCCTTTTCTCAGAGGCAAATATGTATTTAAGTTCACTAATAAACAACTTCTGTGGAAATATGCAATATATACAGCTATCAGTATGAGGAAAGATGGTGTAGTCAAGATCACAACATGCCAGACATGAACAAGGGTTTAGAAGAAACAGGATTGGCAATAAAAGGAGCAGAAACATCACCATGGACATGCAGAGAGACACCTCATCTTCTATGGGCTACTGACTGCAGCACTCCAGAGTACCAAGAAAATGTTCTGTTCAGCTCCAAACCTTCAAAATAAGGAAAAACTGTGTGATCTCTTGAATCAGATTTGCTTCAGCCTCTGTTGTTTTGCTGGACTGCATGTAATCACAGTAAATCATGACTTCCTGACACTATTTCAATCATATTTCAGTTTGATTTCCACTACCTGTAGAGGCTATCTGGAGTTTCCATTCATTTCAATCTCCTTGTCTCTCACTCCAACAAAAGAAGTTAACCTGAAATCAATTGATCTACAAATTGCAAGGATTCAGTCCAGTTTTTGTAGCAGACATTTTTAATGTCCTGCCTCTGAAAAAAATATTATTTTCCCAACTTTTGAAGTGCTGGCCTTCACAGATACTAGATCTTTGCTCAGAAAATAATGTACAGAAGCTAATTAATTATAATGTAGCTTTAAATTAATCTAATCCTGTCCGGCACTGCTTAGAAAGTAGACAGGCCACTTAATTAGACAGGATCATCTGCCTCATGGTAAAAACATACTGAACTTTTAGGCATGGTGGGAAAAGTTTAAATGTACATATATCAGATGAATGACCACTGTTGCAGGGCTAGTAAATGGCAGCAGAGATGATAGCAAAATTCTCCCTTTACACAGCTGGATCACAACATAAGCCAGATGTCTCCAGCATATCCAAAATAAAAATCTCACTATCTTCTTTCTAGAGTTTGAGTTAAAATTCCCCTTTATAAAGCAGAGAATCACCTAATCACGTTCTGCGATCCATCCAGCTACAGAAGCGACCAACACATGAAGAACACAGGCTGTAGAAGTTGATCCGGACAGATATGGAACCAATAAATCCCACTTTGGTGAGAAGGGGAGAAGGACAGGATGAACACACAACGCAGAGACTCCAGCCATTTAGAGATGGTTGCCATTCTTTACGAAGATTAAGGGACTTGTAGCTCTGCATTCCTATATTAATCCAAAGGCCAGCCATTGTACAAGCTGCCAGAGTACAGGCTTCCAGACACTGCGCTTGTGATCAGAGCCTTGAGCTAAATGGACTCCCGTTTCTATGCCGGATTTTTGCTGGCTCTGCTACGTTAACTTCACATGGCAGATGAGTAGCATTGATTGCAATGTTCTTTAGAAAACATTTGAGAACAAAACGCAATAAATGAAGGCACTTGAAGAGGACTCTCTCATGCAACGTCCAGTTCATTTGTATATTGGAATAATATAACCATATGAATATTTTTTGCAAAATAAGAAAGTTCCTATAGTAAGAGATAAGAGTCAAACTGCTGGACAACTTGCCCATCTGACTTGCTTAAGGAGATCTACACAAACTGCGGAGCAAATGAACTAAGGCTCACAGAATAATGCATGAGGAGACAAGGGGTTTTTTATTTTTAATATGTTAATATAGTTGAAAAGAAAATAAATAATCCTGATTTTTCTAGGAGGGTAAGGGAACCATAAACACTGCAGGGACTTTGCCCCTAGCATCCAGTGATTTACATATTTTTTATAGAAGTCAGAGTTGGTTTGAAGTCACAAGAAGTAGACCAACCACTGTTAAAATGATTACTTTTTCCCTGTTATGCCTGGGTCCAGTCTACACCATCAGATTATCACTTTTATGAGCAATATAAAATTCAGACACTATTTCCAGTTAAAAAAGAAACCATTTCTGCTGTGTCTTCATAACAACCAATAACTTCTTCCCTTAATTTTTTTTTAACTCAGTGACAATTCTGATATCCAAAGTGGCAACTAATTGCCCTGACAATTAAACGGTATTGCCATAGCACACCCTCTATGCATTTGTCCTAATAAATGTCAGATGAAGCTCAACTGCTCGCTTCAGCAGATGCTAACTTGCACTGAATACCACCAGCTATTCAGAGGGAGAATTTTTGCTTTAAATAAGATTAATCTCACAAATGAAGTGTGGGTTTCCTTCTCATAACAAAGGCCATTGGTTATTCATTAAATCTGTAGTACAGGTTTGACAAACACTTGCATAAGAATAATTAATATCATCTGTTATGTAATTACTAATGCAGTGTATAATATTTAATATCTCAACAGTCAGGTCTCTTCAAAATCCAATTACTATAGCCCTTGTCATAGATACTAGCACTGCTGTTTCAAGGCTCTGTTTTTCCCTAGTGACCCTTCAGCTTGACTACTTCTTGCTTGGCTGCCATTTGTCAGTTCAGGAATAGTATGACTGTCAAGTCAAGTATAGACTTACGTCAGACCCTTAACTCCCATCATGGTTCCTTCCTTTCCACTGAAGTCAATAGGAAGCTGGAAGTCCTGTTATGCTTTTAATCCTGGGCCAGCATTTAAAAAAATGCTGATCTGCTTTGCAAGTCTATGAAGCTGATTCATTTTCTCTATTGCAGGTGACAAGAAACTGAGCCTCCTTTTGTTAATATTGGAAAAGTCTGCACACCCTCAAGGTAGGGCCAGCAGTGTTTGCACTACAGCTCTCTACAATTGCAAAACCTTTGTTAATTCCAGTTGGGGCCTGTTAATATTCTCCATGGAAAAAAAAAATATTAAAATTTCTTATCCCTCCTTGCAAATGGGTTCTGCCCCGATTTGCACCACCTGTTTTGAAATATACACTGAACCGCACATGGCTGTCAAAAGAGAAGTTTTACAGGACCCTCTCAATCTATAACTTTATTCATAAAATTGTTATGCTTGGGAATGGCTGTGGGCACTGAGCCCAGAAGTCATGGAAGAGCCCTTCTTTTTGTCAGTAAATTCTTTACAAACTGCAAGAACACAATTTGCAAAACGCCAATTATGATCTTTCCCAGGACCTTGTAACTTCCAGACCTCGCTGAGGGAGAGTAATAGTTGGCATAGGCCAAAACTGTGCCAAGAACTGTTTTAAGAGTTGCTAAGAGGATGACTGTGTGGACATGTCCTGGGTATACTTAAATGTGCAAGTGTGGACAAACATCTCACTGCTGCTCAGGGCTCTGAACTGAGAATACATGGGAAGAAATCAAGGAATATAGTGATTAAAGCAAGACTATTTTTCTTCTTAGACCTGTCTTCCACACTTCTTGGCCTCCTTCATACAAAGAAACACAATACTCTTTAGACTGAACCATCCTAACAGTAGACAGCTTCAAGTCCTGTTCAGCAGGACAACTTCAAGAACTGTTACCTGTGATTCTCATTTTGAGTGAAAAATCAAATTTTGATCCATTATTAATGCTTTCTTCAACTGATGAAGGTGATGGACCTGCTGAACTTTCTCGGTAGCAGTGACATCAGTGATTTCCATGCTACAGGAATTATCGCACAGAAGTAGGTCAACAGCTGTGCTCAGATGTGAAGAGGTGTGTGCAAGAATAGACACAGCAAAAATAAAAAGGTCTAAAAAAATAACAAAAAATGATGAGGTATATGGGACGAAGAATGGAGACTGTGGACTTTACACCCTGTAAGGTTAAAAAGATGAAGTCTGTGAAGTTATAAATGTCTACAAAATAATGAGTGAGCCTGAGGATCCTACACAGATCTCTCTATTTATTTCACACTTACCCGTGTCTTTTGGTCTCCATTCTGCTCCTCCTCTTTCCAGATCTTCCAAAACGTATTTTGCTCTCCTTCCCTTTTCCCTTTTCCCCCTTATTTCTGACCCCCTTCACCTTATTTCCACCTTTCCTCTTCTCAATATACCCTTTCCCACAATATATCAATGCCAAATATAAGTATTTTATTAATATCAATAAATTTAAGTATTACATTAAAAATTATAACATTATAGTCCGTAGAACTAGAAAGCAACGCATTTCAAATGACTGCCACGAAACAATCTGTGTGAATTCAGTGAACTCACAGACAGCTACGCTGCTGGAAACTGCTTCAGCAAACAGTTCAGGAAGACTTAAAAAGCATAATAACCTCAATTACTTTACCTGTGGTAATTTGACATAAAATTAAATTTTAACCCTCAAGCATCAGCTCATAAGCTAATTTTAAAGTGGAATCAAGAAGTGCTGAGACTTCTTCCCTTTCTCTGAAGCAAAAGACAGAGGTGGAATTCATTTGAATTTCTGTGTATGTGAAAATGAAGATGTCTACATCCAAGCTAATCATCTAGACTTTTTCTCACTCAAAAAGAAGTTAAAAGGCACTTTGAGTGTGCAATCCATCTTACTTGAATATAAACGCCTAAGATAAACCAGATAACTTGGATCTTAATAGGGCCAGCTTGCCTCACTGCCTACAAAAAGTCACTGAGGCATCTAGTTCAGATTTAGACACTTGTTTCAGAGATAGGGAAGATCCCAGGGAAGGCATTCTGAAACAGATTATTGAGCTATATTGATGGCTGATCTATTCTAGCTTAAGTATGATGTTCCTGTGTACTGCTAATATGTCATTTACATGGGAGTTGTCGCCTGGAGCAAAGCCCTGAGATGGTATTACAGAGCCTACAGAGGCAGATGAGACATATACCTGGATCCGAAAAGGATCTTCATGCTTTCAAATTATATGTTTTTTGTGGGAGTAGTCAGACACAGGTTTGTGAGAAGCTTGCCTCCAAGCTTCCTCAGTGTCCCAGGTTACTGCAATAGTATTATTCTCCCTAGCTGCTCATACAGAAGGTTGTAGTGGGGTGGGGATTTTGAACTGGTTAGCAGACAGACCCTTATGCAGAGCGTTTCCCAGTATACACAGGCAAGCATCACTCTGGCCTCACCGGGATCTATGGGAAAGTATTTATCAAATACCTACCTTGTAGGTGCCTGAAATCAGGTGAATAGGTTCTTATCCAGGGACTCCAGCTTCAGCTTCCAACCACTGTCCCCTGTATACCTTTGCTGCGTGTATTGGAGAGCCTGTTCTCAAAGTCTGGTATCTCTGCAGCTGTTGGTAGAATTTCTGCAGGTCGCCTTTAAACTTCATTTTACACTAGTTAAATAGATGGTGCTCCCCAAATCTTTCATGATAATTTAGATCTTTTTATCCTTTAATAATTTGATAATTTGCTGGACTCTTTGTCTACTCTTTACCTTCTTACCAGTTTCCTATTGGATCTGGGGAGATCTGAATTGGCACAGCATCCAGTAATGGTCAGAGCAGCCCCAAATACGCAGGTAAGCCAGTATCCCTGGTCCTATTCAAGGATTATTTATTTAGTTAGTTATTTACATTTTTAGATATACAAATCTGATTAAATATTCTGCTGCAATGCTGCTCTGGCAGCTCGTTTCTGGTTGATCGAGGTCTCTGAGTCCCAAGTCTTTGACAAAGCTACAGGTTGGCAGAATAAAGTCCCCCATCTTCTTATGACCTGACAGGCATTTTCATTTTGTGGAGGTGCTGGTTTTGTACTTCTCATTAACATACATTATTTAGTTGTGCACACAGTTTGATTGTTTGAAAAGCTCACGCTATTCTGTTCCAGTGGCATTTTTCTGCACTCTTTTCTACTCCTTCAGCGAAGAAGTCATTTATGCATATAAATCATTTTCAGTAGTTGATAATATATTTATGTAGCGTTGGGTCAAGAACTCATTCTTGTGCTACTATGTTGAAGTCAACAATGATCCCCCATTTCCAAATCTGTTTTCACATCTGTCAGTTATTTAGTTTATTAATCCAATTATTGCATGGAAAGTTAATTTGACATGGGTACTAATAAAACACCTTGAAGAAGTCTGACTATATCCTATTAGCAATCTTACCTCTATCACCCAAACTTTAAATTTAATCAAAACAGATACAGTTAGTGTGACAAAGCCAATTTTCCATACACCACATTATATTTCTTTAAATTTTTGTTAAGCAAGTCCAATATCAGTCATTCTTTTGCTATTTATGATGAGTAACCTGTTAACTCTTTTAAAAGACTGCCATAACAAGAGAGTTCTTCCAGTCATAATACCTTTTCACCAGGGAATATATCTTGTTTTCACTGTTTGTATTTTAATGATCATTTCTGGTTTTACCAATGATAATTACTATAATATAATATAATATTGCTCTTTTTACCTAGAAGTCGTGAATGTCTTTAAAAAGCACATAGGACATGCACAGTCCTGAACTTGCGAACACACAGTCTATCATTGACAACAAAGAGGCATGCCCCAGAGAAAGGAGAGGCTGGAGAAGCAATGTATATGTTAATCACATAATTTAACCTCCACTCACATGTATGCATTAAAGGATAAGTAAGGGAATAAGATAAGTGGCAACCTGAAATGCTAAATAATTAGCTTGCTTTAACTGATTGCTTGAAGAATAAAAGACATTAGAATTTCCACCAAAAGTAATATTTGATAAAAGCCATTCCTAAAGAAAATAGATTTGACTTTAAAGAGTGTTTCTAGTCATTATCTAAGCTGAACCTTGACTAAGATACTGGAACGCTCCTGAGAGAAGGGCAGCACAATGTAAACAAGGAGAATAGGAGCCTGGCTTCTGCCCATTGACCGAAGGATGGCATTTCTCACTACACATTGCCTTTTACCTCATCAGGCATTCATTCAAGAGCAGAAGTCACACTTTTTGAGTCACAAATGGCATCCCACTTTCCTCTGGAATTTTTTTCAAAATCTCCAATCCAGACATTTGCTAAAGCCAAAGTTTCTTAGTTTATAGGGCTTACAAATACTGCAGGAGAAAATCTGGTAGCTCTTGTACTGCTTCCAGTATTTCTATAAGTTAATGTGCCTTCCTGGAGAGTATAGGTGCCTCTCCTTGATCAACACAGATATTAACCTGCATCCAGTTTTTGTGTCACAAAAGAGGCCTCAGCATGAGGCCTCAGGCTTCAGACTCTCTCTCTTAGGCCTTTGCTATTGTTTTGCTAAAATACCAAACTAACCCTTTTGTGCCACTTTTTCATATCCTTGATCTCAAAGACGGTGTTCTCAATGGCATTTTATGGCAAATCGTCACTGAAGATGGATTCCTTGTTAGTGCTCACTCTGAGCAATGAAAAACTGTTTTGAGATTTTTTTATCACTTGACTGCCATGCAAATGTGCTACAGCTATCAACACCAGAACTTCTGTGCATGCAAGGAAAATGTGGGACTTTCAGAAAAGTAGGATGGTCTGTCCTTACGTGCTGTTAACCCCAAGTTCCCACCTTAAACTTTATGACCCCTCAGAGATTTATAATCTCTCTGTTCTTCCCAAGAAATCCCGTTTCACCTTCCAGATAGCCAACAAAGGACAGATTGGCTTTGCTGTGCAGCCTCTGGTAGAAAATTTACTCAATCATAAGTCTTGCTACAGAGCAATGACAGTCAGTTCTTAATGGTGTGCTGGCAGCCCACAAATGGGTGAAAAGAAATCATGTCTAGAAGTCAACCTGTCTATAGGAATATAACTTAAAACACTGCTACTTAATTATGTATTTGGCATGATTTCTTGTCTAAAACCTGAAATCTGCATTTGAAAAATTCCTCTGGTGACCTGATCTTCTTTGAGACTTCTTGGAGATGTTGCTTTCTGTCCGCCCTGACTTCTGCACAGGAATATTTTTAGCTTTCTCTACTTTTTTATTCTACTTCTATTATTTCTCTCTAGTAATATATGACTTTCCACATCTTTTTTGTCATTACTTCTTGGCTTTTTTCTCTCCTCTTATTTAGTTTCTTGTCATTTTTCCACAGTCCTTCCATTTTCCCTCTCTCCCATTTCTTTCACCATTTCCCTCTCATCCCCCCTTGCTTTACTTTTCCTCAGCCACCTCCCTACTTTTTCTTCACCTTTTCCCACTTCTCTTTTCTTTGTGATTTCCAATCTGCAAATAAGTGCCATCCCCACAGGCTCTTCAGCACCCATTGATCACCCGCTAGCCTCTGTAAGCAAGCTCCTCCAGCAGCTCCACCTGCCCCAGGTAACCCAGAGACTCCAAAGGCATTGAGAGGGACTTGCCCTCCAGCAGCAGCCACAGGAGGGTTAGCGCTGCCCTGAAAGTTGAAGCAGAAAGGGTCAGTTTGGGAAAGCGGGAAGATTGGCAAGAAGACATGGTGCCAGCCACACACCACTTCATTTGTGTTCCCCCAGTTGAAGCAGCCTGTAGGGAAAGTAACACGCACTGTAGTGCACTGGTGTACTGACCCCTCTGAGTGCTTGTTAGTGCTCACCATACTCAGCATTTCCTCTCACTGATTGATAGGATGATAAGTGTGTGTATGGCAGAGAGCAGATTCATTACAGCACATTAGCCAGACAGGCAGACAAATGCCCACAGGGGCAGAAAAGCTGTAAGAAATAAATACAAACTATTATTTTTCTTAAACTTCTTTTCCCCAGGCTACAGCAAGGAATACTGGAGGAACAGGAGAGTGGAGGGAGCCCAGAAGAGAAAGGGGATGACAAGAACTGGAGGAAAAGTTTATTAGCAGTCAAAGGAGGGTTTAAAATATAGTAGCTGAATCTCTACTTATCTTTTTATTTTCCTTCCTACTGCTAAATGAGAAAGAGAGGGTCAGGGCATCAGATACCAAATTATCAGAACATTCCTGATGTAACAGCTCTGAAATGGCTACCTGGCTGCTCCACTCACTGCAATTAAGCATTCCTCAGTTTTTAAAATGAAAAACAAACTAGTATCAGCCTTTATCAAGAGCTGCCACCATGTGGTATCTGAAATACCACAGTTACTTGCCATTCGAATAGAGAGAAATATGGTGGTGTCATCTAATCTGTCCAGTGATGGGGTTTAAGCATCCGTTCTGCAATGCACGGCTCACAAGAGATAGCATGGCTGATGGGCAGCCCCTCTGCACTCCTGTGCAGGCCCTGCTGATGCTGAGGAGGGGGCAGCCTGTGCAACATTGCCGCTGACAACATGGTTGCCACACCAAACCCCTTCTTCATTGCTCATCCTTGGAGCTGGGAGACCACCAATCAGGTCCGTTCCAGGCTGTCAAAAACAGTGCACAAAAAATGCATATTCCCAAATGGCTGATACTAAAAACACGTGCCACACACAGTTTTACAAGGAGGCAGCGTCCTCTCTCCCAATGTCATGAGAAGCTGCCTGCTCTGCCACGGGACGAGGGACCAAGCATGGAGCCCCTGGGCCCTGTTCCTTCTCCCCCCCACATGGACCTCAGCCTGTCTGCTGCCTGGAAATATGGCACGATGTGGACAGAAAACTCCAGAGACATTCCACTATCCAAAGGGAAGAGTTGTCAGCCCTAGATCATTACAGAGCTGATTCTAAGATTAATGATTCAAGGAGCATATTCTGAGGCAGAATGAGGACAAGACCTAATTAGTTAATATCCCGGCATTTGCTTGTCTGAGCCCTAGGTATTTTTTAGAACATGTTAACTCCAACAGCTTCACCCTTCACCTCCCTCCTGGATTTCATTTATTAGGTGCACTTCAAAATGAGCTAATTATGTCACAATTAAGAATAGCTTTCTGCAGATAACACAGCACTCAGAAATCTGCTTTGTAAATATTGGTTGGTAATACAGGTACCTCTGAGCTTGCTGGAGCTTTGTCTGACGAAAAGTGTGTTCCCACCGGAAAAAATCCATTGAACCCAGGATACTGTGAAACTGGCATATGACACTGTGAGTAATGTGCATGGGCTTCTTCTCGAGGGTGCTTGTCTGTCCACTCTTGATCCTGTAGCTTTCCTCTGAGCTGAAACTGTAGTCCAGTCAGTGCCTGCAGCATTGCTTTATTTCTTCCCTTTCCACTATTAGCAGAGCTGAAAAAATCACTATAAAACACACACACAAAATAGAAGCAGCAATTTAATTTCTTGCACAATATACCTCTACTATTGAAAAAAATAAAAATCCTTAAACATAAATGTTATGGTTATATATAGGGCACCCGTAAGGACACAATCCCTAACATACTACTGAGAAAAAAAAAAAAAAGATGAGAAGAAACAGTTGGCATTCAATTAACAATCATGTTTGGAGATTTGTGACTGACTTTGTTATTCCAAGGGAAGCCAGGTACCAGTCTCTTGGGATTAGGTACAAAGGTGAGAAAAAAGTGGACATGTATGAATCTCAAAGGTGACTGCTGGGTTAATAAAACAGTCTGTTTTCTGTTCACCCACTCTTCCTCTCAGTGTGCAAGTACATTAAAATATATCAAAAGGAAAGCTATTTGCTGGGAAAAAATAATTCAGCTAAAAGTCAAAGTTTCCAGCTGGTGTGTTGCCTTGGTGTGTGCAAGTGTGCTAACAAAGTGGCCCACACATCTCACTGGATGAAAGTTAGTATCCTCATTAAACTAGAAACAAACACTTGAAAATAGGAACAACTGCCAGGTTAAGAAAAAGGACCACAACTGATATGAGAAGCCTTCATTTTTCCACATTCTGTTTCCTATTTGCTCTATAGCAGGTACAATATATATTTAAGCAACCTCTTGAAAAGTAATGAAGGTAAAACTGATTCTGTATGCAGTAACCATTCCCATTTGCTGGAGGAATTGCATTGCTAACAACCATCCACATTATCATTCTATGTTTAGAAGAAGAAATACTTTCACAGTCCAGTTTCTAAACTGCGACATACCACGCAAGGATTGGTTCCTGTGAAGAGTAACCCTTTCAAAAGTGAACAGCTCTGGGGAAGAAAACTTTGTATCAGAATTACTCAGGCTAGAAAGGGTTTGTAGGATCAGCTTCCAATCCTTCAAAATAAAAGCACATTTATACTGGTGTATACTGCCTTTGACCCCAGGAAACACAATGAGGCTTGAACACCATCGCTAATTCACTGCAGTGCGGGCATTTTTTGCAATATGAACAGAGTGACAGATGAGATTTCCTGTTCTTTTGCCCAGGCCCTGGCAGAAAGCATTATCAGATAAACAGAAAGCAAAACAAGGGAAGTGGTACACCATGGTGTGAGCTGCCTTTTGTTTATTGATGACATGATTTTCTGGGGGGAAAAAGAAAAGAGGAGTAAAGAAGTTTTCCAAAATCTCTTATGACCACAGCAGAGTATATTACGATGAACTATCTGAATCCCAGAATTCCATCATGGGTGAGGCTAGAAAGGACCTCTGAGGATCATCTAGTCCAACTGCCCTGCTCAGAGCAAGGTCAGACACTGCGCATTGCTCAGGGCCGTGCTGGATGTTAAAAATCTCCAAGGACAGAGGCTCCACAACCTTCCCATGCAACCTATTCCAGTGTTTGACCACCCTCACAAATTGAAATTTCTTCCATTTCCATTCGTGCCTATTGCCTCTTGGCCTGTCGTTGGGCACAACTGAGAAGTGCCTGGCTCCACCTTTTTTACTCCTCCCATCAGGTATTTGTATACATGAAGAAGAGCTCCTGAGCCTTCTCTTCTCCACATAACTCACATGCTCCAAGTCCTTCACCATCTTTGTGGCCCTTTGCTGTACTCCCTCCAGTACACCCAGTCCCTCTCACACCAGGCAGCCCAGGACTAGACCCAGCACTCCAGCTGTAGCCTCCTCAGTGCTGAGGAGAGGGAAAGGATCATACCCTTGACCTGTAGGCAATGCAATGCTGTTCCTGATGCACCCAAGGAGAGGCTGTTGGCCTTTCTTGTTGCAAGTGTGTGTTGCTGGCTCATGGTCCACCAGGACCCCCAGGGCCTTCTCTGCAAAGCTGCTTCCCAGATGGTCAGCCCCAGCCTGCACTACCGCATGCAGTTATTCTTCCCCAGGTGAAGGTCTAGGCATTTCCATTTGTTGAATTTCTTGAGATTCCTGTCACCTCATTTCTCCAGATTGTGCCTCTGAAGGGCAGCATAATCATCTGGTATAGCAACCAGTCCTCCTGATTCTCTGTTGTCTGCAAACTTGGACTCTGTCCAATCATCTAGATTATTAATGAAAATTTTAAGCAATGTTGGACTCAGTATTGACCCCTGAGGGACAGCACTAGTTACTGGTCTCCAGACAATTTTTGTGGTGTTGATCACAAAACTTTGAGCTCAGAAGTTCAGCCAATTTTCAATATACTTCACCACCTACTGTCCAGTCAATAATTCAGAATCAAAGAATCATAGAATCACAGAATCATAGAATGCTTTGGATTGGAAGGGACCGCTAGAGGTCATCTAGTCCAACCCCCTTGCAGTGAGCAGGGACTTCTACGAAGATGCTATGGGAGCTTCAAAGACCTTATTAAAGTCAAGCTAAACAACATCCACTGTACTCCCCTTGCCTACTGAGCTCATCGTAGAAGCCTATCAGTTTAGTCAGGTACGGTGTTGCTTTTTCCTTAGTCTTCATTTTAATGTTTATCTACCCATAGAAACCCTTCATGATACCATTCATGTCCCTCTCCAGATTCAATGCCAAAAAAAACCCAGACGACTTCAGCCTTGAACTGGTCAGGCAGTTGGACTAGGTGATCATTGTACATCCCTTCCAACTGAACTGTTCTATTCTATTCTACTCCATTAAAGTGGAGTTTATTGATTTAGCCAATGTTCCAGTGTATATCAACGGGACCTTTTAAAATGTGTATTATGTTTCTAAAGGTTAGAATTCCTTCCCTTGTTAAGCAAGTTCATGCTTAGGGTCTTTTTAAAAATGCATTCTATGAACCTGTTAAACTGTAATAGACATTACGTAGCTGTTATGAGCTAAGATGTCAATACATATCCAAGAACATAACAAAAATTTTAAAACATTACATAGAGCATTTTTGGTAGTGCCAGCAGCATCAGTGGAGAAGAAGAAAACCTTTTTTTCCTTTTCAACAAGGCTTTTTCAATACATTTCTTATTGGCTAATATGCACTAAACAGAGGATAAATGTAATAATAGAATAAAAATGTAAGTTTTAACACTCCAACATGCCCTCTTCTTTTTCCTCACAAAATAAACGTAACTTTTAAAACTTATTCCAGTAATGTTGACCCCTGCAATTCTGCACAGAGCACTGCTTGAGTGTCTAGAATAAATGTCAGGACAAGGATCTGGCTTTGTTCTTTCAGAGCATCTTCAGCTGAGGCTCTGATGTAAATACATCACAAAAACTACAGCACTGCTTCTCACAGCAGCTGCTTCTAATATATACAAGCAAGAAGGAAAGCTGAGGAACAGTTTAGCTAACTCATCTGTGCTGATTCAAAAATAAAGTAAGAACAGAAACATGCTGTATCTCCTAACTGATAACACTGCTCCTTAGCCATAAAAACGAAATGGTGAGTCCTTTTGTACATAGCCTTTGATCCATGGTGCCTGGATTAATGACCTGCTTTGCAGGTACATGCATAGTCAGCTCCATACTAAAACTCAGCAAAAACAAAAATCTTCCCATGTTCCCAGAAGGTCACCTTGTTATTGTGTATGAGCACCAGGCTGCCTCAACCATGGGACTGGTGAATGTTGCTTCCTAGCTGTTCTGCAGTGCCAACAGCTTCTCTTTCCTCCCGCACTGGCCCTCTCTACTGTTTTGGCCAAAGTACTCCAGTGTGAATAACTGCAAAGTTCTGAAATATGAAAACTGAGAAGATGGCTGTAATTGCCCCTTCCTGTTCACTGCACTTATCATGCCTATTTGGTGGTCACACTTGCATACTAAGAACCCAGTCTTGCAGTCCTTTTGCAGGCAAAACTCCCCATTGACTCTTATGTCTTTGTATTAAAAAATTTACTGGATATGCAGAGTAGCATTTCTGAACAAAACAATTTAGTCATGTTTTCTTTTAGTTTTCCCCCTCAAAAATGCCCTGAGGCAGTCTTCTGTTTCAGTCAATGGAAGGCTGAAAATGTTCAATCAAAAAAAAAAATCTATTTTTGAGCAATAGAAACATAAAAGACATCTAAAATCACAAATATTATTTTTGTACGCATTGAAGACCAGATTTCTTCACATTTCATTGACCTTTTTGTTAACTCTTTGCTTGCCAAATTTTTGCCTGGAGCAACTTTTGACAGTGAAGGAATTTGTATTTATTAAGGAATGCATACTTCTGATCCCTCAGTTATATTAGTGGGAGAGGAGGGGGACAGTCACATAAACAAATGTTTTGTATGAAAGACATACAGAAAATTTAAGTATATTTCCATTTATAAAAGTTTCATTTATCTCAGTAATTGTGCAATTAAAAAAGTAAAAGGTTAAATTAATATTCTGAAACCAAAATCAAACTTAACCTGTACGATTTGCAAAAGAGCTCACAAACAGCTAAACAAAGTTAAGTCTACTTAATTTCTGCAGTTCATCAAAATGGAATTTTCCTTTTCCCATGCTTCTTTCTTCAGAATTGATCAAGAAGTAGCACCAAAAAAAAAAAAATCATGTAATATGTTTTTCATATTTTTATTTCTGTTTGTAGTTTGAGGCTTTAAAAATTTTTTAGTCAGACCAACAAGTCGAAGAATTCCATTGGAAACAAAAAAAATTGAAAGCTGAGTGAAAACTAAAAGTATCTATTCGTTATTTAAGAATCAAAAAAATCTCATAAGAATTTTGCTTGAGGGTTATCTTTAAATGAAAGGTAAATATTTACTGGTTTGGAAATATCCAGTGAGTTTATCCAGAGAACCTTAACTCTGATCTGTAGTAAACTCAAGCAATAAATGTATATTGACATTGATAGCAAGTTTAGTCTTTGTGGTTCCAGAAAAGATTAAACTGATTTTTAAAAATTCAATACAGTTTATGTAACTCAAAGTCTGGCATAATTTTTTTATTATTATTTCTAGCTGGAGTAAAACATAAGACACAGAAATTCTGCAAATAAAAGTTTTGCATTTTACAAAAGGGCATGGGGAAATAAGTAGGATGAGTTGGAATATTAAATGATGAAGATAATGAACAAGTGAGAATTGGAAGATGATTCACTAAAACAGAATTTCAGCAGTGTTTAAAAGGCATATTGGTACAATAAAAGACAAGAATGAGAACTGGTCAGAGAGCTGCATTAAGCTATAAAGGGGACACCCAGGAGATTTAGAATTACATATCCAGACACATCACATTATGACTCAGGCAAAAGCCTTGCTGTAGAACATTAACACTTGAGAATCATGACTAGAATAATCTAATGAGCAATACATGTAGTTTTGAGTAGCCTATACCAGAAAGCTTAATAATGTGGAAGGAAATTAAATGAAGGTAAACAGCAAATATCGATAAGGGCCTTAGGAGCCGACTTATGAAGAAAGCTGGAAAGAATTACGTGACGAATACAGGACCTTTAGCATGATGTATGTGAAAAATATGAATACCAAGAGCAAACAACTATTACAAGAAGAAAATAAGTTATCTTTTTAATTATGGTGATATTAAGACTATGAAGTAGAATATCATAAAAATTCTTCATAGAGAATACAAAGCAATAGGGATATATTGTCCCAAAGTGGTATAATCCCCACCATTTGATTCGTTTAAATTGAGACTTGGCAAAACATTAGTGAAATTATTGTACAGAAGGTCATGATCCTGTATTGGCAGGGGATGGACAAAATGACCTAGTAGGTCTTTTCCCTCTTAAACTTCTTTGATTCTAAAAGGCTCTAAGTCAGATGCTTCCATCATTTGTCCACGAGACCAGCAGAACTCAGAACTACCACAGGGAGACCCGTCAGGGTGAGGGTGAATGTAGACTTGGCTAATAAAATATCACAAGCCCATAACAGTCAAGAAATTCTTTGTCTTTTATTGTTATAAATATATATGTATCTTCTTTTCACGGTGCAGTGTGAATGACTGCACAGAAAACTAAATTTTAAGACATTGAAAGGCAAAATAAGTGTAGAGGTCACTAGTGCAGAGGGATCAGGCAAGAGTAGCAGCAAAAGAAAATGTACAGTCCCCTGCCGTCAGCTTTTTGAAAATGCAGGTCTCAAAGGTAAGACAGTAGCAGGATTTCATGTATAAACTTTTTTTTTTCTTGATTACCATTCACATAGAAAAAAGTTTTTGAAGATAAGCTCGTACCAAAAGCTTCATTGCTGCCAATCTATGCTGTTTCCAGTCTTCCTTTAACAATTGACAGCATTAGAATGCAATGCTTGAGAAATAACCTAGAACCAAAGAAAACTATTTCATTTGAAGTTAATTAATTAGAGTTCCTTCTTATGAAAGCAAGAGGTGGTGAGACAGGATAGAGACTACTGATTATAAAGGTCTGTAATGCCTGGATCTCTTATGACTGTAGAGCCTGACCATCAGCCCTAGATTTCACTGAGGGCTTCCTGCCTCCACTCTCTATCAGCAGTGTGTTCAGACGTGTTGGGTGTCAGCCTAACAGCCTGTGAATGGGACAACTAAATATTACTGCCTATATCACCATTAAGGCTGCGTGTCATGCTGATCCTGTGTAGAAGTGGCTAGCCTAAAGCACAAGTGTAAAAAGACGCGGAGAGAGGGCAGCATCAGTAAGCCAACAGCTGATGACCCACATAAACAGAGGTGGCTGTGCATGTGGATACCTTACCTTGCCTCCTTCTAAAGCTGAGGATGAAGCCCTCAGATTCACTGCCAGCTTCATCTGAGGAACTAGATCAGTGTTGGTTTTCTTATACTGACTCTATGTATGGATCTGATGTTCATGCTAGAAAAACTGTTAGAGTTGCAGAAGAGAGAGAGATTGTTAGACATATACAATATCTGTAATAATATAAGTTGATAGAGCTGATGACTTCTTTCCTGAAAAAAACCCAGCCTTACAAATCTCATATTTCTTTAAGGCAGTCATTGAGAATGTGGAAAAACTGGAGGTAGCTTGCACTGTTCACTGGGACTTCCAAAAGGCTTTTAGAAAGTTCCCTCACCAAAGGTGGCTAAAGAGTACTACAGCACAGAATAGGAGAGCTCCTCATCAGGATTATCATAGAATCATAAAATCATAGTATCATAGGTTGGAAAAGACCTCTAAGATCATCAAGTCCAACCATTCACCCAACACCATTATTCCTGCTATACCATATCCTGAAGTGCCACATCTACATGTTTTTTAAACACCTCCAGGGATAGTGATTGAACCACCTCCCTGGGCAGCCTGTTCCAATGCCTGACCGCTCTTTCAGTAAAGAAATTTTTCCTAATATCTAATCTAAACCTGCTCTGATGCAACTTGAGGCCATTGCCTCTCGTCCTATCACCAGTTACCTGGAAGAAGAGAGCAACACCTGTCTCACTACAGCCTCCTCTCAGGTAGCTGTAGAGAGCAATAAGGTCACCCCTCAGCCTCCTCTTCAGACTAAACAGCCCCAGTTCCTTCAGTCATTCCTCATAAGACTTGTTCTCCAGATCCCTCACCAGCCTCGTTGCCCTTCTCTGGACACGCTCCAGCAACTCAATGTCTTTCTTGTAGTGAGGGGCCCAAAACTGAACACAGCACTCCAGGTGCAGCCTCACCAGTGCCGAGTACAGGGGCACGATCACCTCCCTACTCCTGCTGGCCACACTATTCCTGATCGAAGCCAGGATGCCGTTGGCCTTCTTGGCCACCTGGGCACACTGCTGGCTCATGTTCAGATGGCTGTTGATCAACAGACCCAGGTCCTTTTCTGCCAGGCAGCTTTCCAGCCACTCCTCCCCAAGCCTGTAGTGTCGCATGGGGTTGTTGTGACCGAAGTGCAGGACCCGGCATTTGGCCTTGCTGAACCTCATACAGCTGACCTCGTCACATCAATCCAGCCTGTCCAGATCCCTCTGCAGAGCCTTCCTAGCCTCCAGCAGAGTTTGGTGTCATCTGCAAACTTATTGAGGGAGCACTCAGTCCCCTCATCCAGACCATTGATAAAGAGGTTAAATAAAATAATTAAATTAATACCAGGCTGAAAAAAAGGAAAATACAAGTAGGGATAAATGGTCAGTTTTCTCAGTGAAAGCCATTGGCAAAATCCCAGAGGTACCACTGGATGCTCCAAACATTCAGAAATAGTCTCTAAAAACTGCAGAGAGAAAAGTAACAAAATTTGCTGGCTATTGAAGGTAGTATAACCGAAGGGTCTCATGACACTGATTGAACAGTTAAAAAATGGCAGATCAAGCTCGCTGTCAGCAAAAATTATGTGATGGACTTGGGGGAACACATTTCTAACTTCACAGACTATCAGCAGAGGCTCTTACTGAACTACTTGTTACCACTTAGGAAAGGGTTTTGAAGGTAAAAAAGACAGTTCTCTAAGATGGCAAATCCAACAGTCAGCAGCAGTCAAACTAGCAGACACAATATTAGAAACAAATCACTCAGAATAAAAGGTAAGGTCATGGATTTTCTATTTGTTTAAAAACAAAACTGCAGAAATTGAAAGATGCTAAAAATGACAGCAAAGGTGGTTGAAGATACACCATGACTTTTTCGCAAGGATTAAGCAAACAGATAAAATTCTCCATCCTGGAGAAAAGACACCTCAGGCAAGAGAGGATACAGGTATGTGTAAAACATGCACAGAGTGAAGAAGGTGAAGAGAAAACACTTCATACTTTTCATTAGTTAAAAAGTAAGACCGTCATGTCCATGATGAAATGACCACAGGAGAAGCTCAGAATAAACTAAAGAAAAAAAATTCACTTCTAAACTGTGGTACTTTTTGTAAGAGGATTACGAACATAGAAAAAAGTTAGCTGACACAATCTTGTGGTGTAATTCTAAAAGTGTTAGCAGAAGTCTCACTGCCTCTCAGTTGGGCATGTGATCTTCAGTCAGCAAGGGGGTTTGAAAATTCCACATCAGTACCTCTTCCTGCCATCAGCATCAATGGCAGATTCAGTACTACAGGACACAGAATACCAATAATTTATTTAAAGGAATATTTTAATAAGATAACAAACACCAGAGACTACAATACGATAAACAGAGAACCTCAAATCATCAGGTCCGGATGCCAACAGTTGTCAAGGCACATGCCAGGGTGGAGTGTGTTCAGAATCTCCCAGGAGTTTTAGTTCCTTAGAGTATTTGTCGCTGAGTCCTTGTACCGGAGGACAGCAGAGACAACTGCTGTGTTCGATGCGAGCAGGTGAATGATCTGCTCAGCCTGGTGGCAGAGCTGAAAGAGGAAGTGGAGAGGTTGAGGAGCATCCGGGAGTGTGAGAGGGAGATC
>Ga0065711_1035242_pt1 | contig 22590 bp, 14 predicted proteins | sample Hoacrofraction12_FD_59098 | JGI IMG/M metagenome (GOLD analysis project Ga0065711, IMG submission 59098) | Hoatzin crop microbial communities from Cojedes, Venezuela - Epithelial fraction 12 v2 (version 2) | ecosystem: Host-associated > Birds > Digestive system > Esophagus > Crop | place... | reverse complement strand
AAAAAAAAAAAAAAAACATTGTGGGTGACTAGCTATACTAGGCATTTGTCAAAAGAAAAGACCAAACCTAAAAATGAAAAAACAGCACTGGCATTTTTACAATCCTATCACACCTGCCTTTCTGTATTTGCCAATTCTATCCACAGATAAGCTAATCACACGTTTGTACAGAAAGCATTAACAATGCAGTTAACTTCTCTCTATAGCCTTTAAAGCCACAAATTCACAAAACTTTTACACCCAAGAGGATTCATTTAATTACATTAGCAATACAAGTAAGAAAATAAATGCAAGATTGTGACTTTTCAGACAGTGAAATAAAAGGCCAGTAGGACTGCATCGAAAACATTTGACTTTTTCCAAGGGTAAGACTTCCAAAACTGCAATATTTCAGTTATTGTCCTAGGTAATTTAAAGAAAGTATTGTCACAGTCCTGTTTTACTTGAAAAGACCTCAAAATAGCACGAAAAGAGATTTCATCATAAACACACTCATCTCAGAAAATTATGCCACTTTTTAAATGTACAAGGGCATGCACATTTGCATAACTGATACCAATGACCGTTGAGGCTCAAGTATCGTGTATTTAGGAATACTGCGGTACACACTGGCCAACTCTTACATTATCATCATTTAACTGAAATCCTAGATATGAGTGGCTCATTTTCCTGAATGTTTATTGAAAGTAATAACCCCAAAAGGTTTAGTAAGAAAATAAAAACAAATCAGAAGAAAAAAAGAAAAAACTCTTCTCCCTGTCCCCCCAAATGTAAGTGAAACTTCACTGTAGGGCATGCTTAAGAGAAATACTAGTGACAGAGATTATTTCTTTGGGTATACGTGAAGCTGTCAACTCAACATTCCCACTCTTCTGACCTTTTTTACAAGCAAAGAGTATGTACTGCTGCAGGCCGAAGGCAATACATATAGAGCCAAATAGTGCAAGTGTTACCTCATTAGACATATCTTCCAGCTTGTTCTGGTAAGCTGTCAAGGTACACCTCAAAGTCTCAAGGACAGAGAGGCTTGGAGGTTTCTCTTTGTCCTTACAAGTGCCTGAAGAAAAATACAGAATGAAAATTAAACCTTAAAGCCACAGAGAGAAAACTACTCATGCTGGATGAGAAGTATTAAAATTAGTTAGAGCTTCAGTGACAATATAAAACACTGAACAGCAGCCTTGTTTGCCACGAGAGATGCAGCTGAATAGCTGTACTTTCACAGCAAATACAGCTGAAAGACGTTTGTACAAAAGCTTTAATACAGCATACAGAACTGTAAATTCTGGATTACATTTCTACCTAATGTATTTGGTATGCAGTCTTGCATTTAATTTCTACTGTTGTCAAGTCTGTGTCATTCAGTCAGACCAGCCAACTTTAAAACCATACAATAAGACACTTTGAAAAATACGTTGCCTGAAAGTTAAGTATGTTACACTTTTCCTGACATTATTTTGCTGTTGTGACTAAGCATGCATGTTATGATGTAGTACTTCATTTACCCAAAGCTTTAGCCGAAGATCACATAGCTATGTTATACTTGGACAGGTCTCAAAAACCTTTTAAATTATCTTGAATTTCTTTCCAAAGGAAATAATAAAATAAATTATCTGTGTACAGTGTCCTACATAATGTTTCAATTATAAATCTTAAAGCTGATACATCCATTATATACACACACTACACTTATTTGTTAAACCTTTAGACAGAGACTTCCGATCTGGTTGCCTTACACAGGGATATATGAACAAGTTTCAGCATTTCAAAGCCCATAGTACAATGTGCTAAGAAAGCAAAACATGACCCTTTGATCAATACAGTGTCAAGATGTCAGCTGATATTAAATTTCCAAGAACAAACTATTCACTTTTTTTCTGGTGTTACAGCAAAATGCTGTGTTACCGACAGATTCTTCTCAGCATTACTTATATTAATATGCAGCATTTATGAACTCATTTTGTAAATATTTCTAGTACCATCTTTTTCATGAGTCTTAACATGTTGTATAAGCAAAACTAACTTTACCCTTGCTAACAGCATCCTTATTTTGCAAATGAACTAAAAAAAATTGATGGCATTTGAACTCCGAAGAGGCTAAACAATCATAACTCCCAGCAGAACTACATGACGATACAGGTGTTTATCACTTCTGAAAGGTCAGTGTCACTATGCAATGTACCTAGGGTGGCTCATAAAGTCAAATCAGATACTCAACCCTAAGCCTTTTCTTTGGCTCGTCATAAAACTTTGTCAGCTAGAGGAGGTACTCTTAGACACTTGCAGGTTGAGGTTTTTTTAAGAATCCTATGGTTAGTGTTACCTAACAAGCATGATGCTCTACTCAAAGTACTATATAAAAATGATAGATTTGTCCTGTACGCTATACATAATGCACCCATGGTAGCCAATGGAAAATTTACACATATGCACAAGTCGGCAAGTACTGCCAACAGCTGTTGTGAAAATTTTTTCAATTAATCAGCCTCTTCTCTCCCAACCCTTTGATAATACCATAAAGTATAAGTACTATTCAGATTGGACACTAACATTTCACTTTGACTTGCCAGCCAACTGTTACTGTCAAAGTCACACCTAGTCAAACCAATGCAGGTTTGCCAGACTGCTCTCCATAACAGGACATGTCCCATCAGCCACTCCAGTGGACACCTATTCACCAGTTTCTAAAGGTCTGCAGAGTCAGGGAAAAGCAAAACCTTTTTAATGAGACTCCAGTGCCTTTAACCAAACCTCCAAGTCCTAGAGATGTCCCAAATATCAACGTTACATTTAGAATCAACCTAAGAAGAATTCAGAAAATCTGACCTTTTATGTGAAGTTTAGATTTCACATTTAAGAAAGAGACTAGTAACATGTCACTACCATTTTTATCACTTAACCACAGCTATAGTTAAGGATGCACAGGGGTCCAGTCCCGTCTTCTCAATTACAAGAGTGACTTCTCACTACTACCCATTGTCAGAACATTTTGCAGTGATCTTTTTGCACAGAAAAAGAAACCTACTGTTCTTCCACACTTCTAGCTCTATAGAAGTTGTAACTCAAAATTCTCATTCACTTAAAAATCATACCCATTAAGTCAATCTAGGCATTGTCTCCTATTCCATAGCTTTCATCAAGCTGTCTAAATAATGAATGTTTCTGAATGTTCTGAAGTCCCAACCTGCAATGCTCTAAATGAAACTTGCCTCTGAACTATCATAACTTGCATCATGTTTGCCAAAAACAGACTTTTGCCAGTAAACTTTCCTTACTGGCATTCCTTGCCTTTGCTGCAACCCTATTTTCCAGGCAGCCCAGTCTGCCGACAGGAATACCAGATTCCACTTTCCTGCATTAGCTGAAAACAAGCCTATGGCTTTAATACTGGCCACTCATAGAATCATTAAGGTTGGAAAAGACCTCTAAGATCATCAAGTCCAACCATCATTGTCAGTCTTCACACAACTATGCAGGAGACATGCAACATAATTGAAATGTCACTCTTTTGCTGGAGAGGCCCTGCTTCAGCAATGAGGAAAAAAACCCCAATACTTGAAGCATTTGCCCAGTATCATCTCAGAGTTAGGGGGAAGAAATCTGGGAAATTGCCACATTCAATAGGAGTCTGACAGGAGGTATACAAGTGAGCAAACTCTTAAACTTGCTGCTTCAGGCTTTCTACTAACATTACTGGGCCTGTCTAGGATAGAGTTAATTTTCTTCATAAAGGCTCATGTGGTGCCGAGTCTTAGATTTTTCACCAAAACAGTACTGGTGGCCAGCATTAAAAAGTGAAACTAACCAAAAGCAGCTAACACTCTCAGCACTTTATATTGAGTTTGCCTTTCTTTTCAGATTACTAGACCCACAATTTTTTTTTTCCTGAAATGAACACAAACTTCCCTGAGCACAAACTCTGTTCCTGAAAAACTACAAAATATGATAAACTGAACAGGGACAAAGTGAAATAATGCAAATTGCCAAATAAGAATAACAATGCTGTGGAAAATTTATAAAGGTCACTTAAAAAGGAGAAGACGTAGATTTATGCTTCTATTTTAGAATGTATAAAGAAAAAAAAAACCCACCCTTTAAAAATACCTCAGTTTTTAATCTTAAAACTATAAAGTCTTCTCTTCTTTTTCCTGTATAGCCCAATAACCACAGCCCAATCAGCACTTAAATGAAGGGGCTGGACTTTTAATGCTGACATTTTTAAGCAGTTCTCTCAACCACTTGCGTTGAAAGCTAAAAACGAAATCAAGAAAGACTGCCCAGCCAGGTATGGCTCACATAGCTCCTCATCTGAATCTGATTTATTTAAGATTTTTAACTTTTATTTGTACCTAGGCATTCCCACTTCAAATATGATTACATGAAACAAGAAATACTCTTACATCATAAATCTGCAAGTACAACACAGTAAGGCAATACCATTAAAAATTTGTTTCACACTTAGAAGCATAGTAAATATGTAGAACAAATGTCTTAGTCAATATCCATTTTAATATTAGCTTTAACGACTCAATGCACAGTAGAGCTAAACTTGACTTTCTGCCTCAACGGAGCCTCTGCAAGCTTGAAAAAAAAAATCTCTTTAAATAAGGTCTTTCAAAGTTTACCTTAGACAAAGCAAATTAATACTGAAGTTACTGTTACTGAATCCCTAATATCATAGAAAACAGATGAAAGCTGTTCTCTCCAAGGTTTACCACTATGAAGAACAGAAAACCTACCCAAAAGAAAATTACTGCTCTGGAAACTGCACTTTGGCAGCAGCGTCCAGCTCCCCCTGGAAATGCTGAAGCCCCTCTGGGCATGTGGAACTTTTCAAGACTGAGGAAAGCATAGAGTTTTGAAGAGGTTTTCAGTCTGACGTATCAACACTAAACCTGCGAGTATTACCCACAGGAATTGCGTTTATAATTACAGAATAAAACTGATATCAGTTTTCAAATTAAAAAAAAAAAACAATCATATAGCCCATGTGAAGAAATCAATGCATCACAGATTCAAGGCTAGGCTTTTAAGGACAACAGAAATCTCAAGAAGTTCCTTTATTCAATTTTAGCAATGCCAGGCCCTAAAAGAAAAAAAACACCTTTTTGGGAAGACCCAAAAAAATGCATATTCATTTAAAGGTGTCATACAACCTATTTACGTCTACTGTTGGTAAAAAGTACAGAAACATATCACAATTTACTTAAAATAAACCTGTTTGCTCCTCAAGCAACATTTTGCCTGTTCTCTTCCAGTTTATTTGCACGGTAAATTGGAAGTATTTTGTGTCTAGGATGTGATTTTCTAACAGGAACTACACAGAGAAAACTTTTATAGATAGTTTTAAATGAAGATTTTTAAAAGTGTGCTATTTTCACCTTTAAAAAAATTACTAGCTTTGATGTTGAAGTTCAGTTTGTTTATGTCAGCCACTATTTCAAATATTTAAGCAGGCAGCACTTCGTTGCCTTTGCTACAATAATCACATACAAAGCCCAGTAACAGAGTAACAACCACTGGCTTACAATTAGCTTTAATGAAAACAGAGGAATATTTGTTCTGTATTAGATCAAATGAATGCAACATAGTACTAGTCCACAACCAATAGTAAAAAGTATTGTGTTGTATCATGTGTCCTACACAACCTTTCTGAATATATGACCTTTTTGTTGCTGAAGGTTGCCTCAGAATTTGGCTCAGTTCAGGCAAAACATCTGTTCCCTTTGCAGGTATACTGTAAGGACTTTTTTCTCAGTTGGATTTAGAGCACAGCAAGTGAGCCCTTTTCTGACCGATCATATACACCCCAGCATTTGTAAATCAAGCTCTGGGCTGACAACAGCAGGTCCACATTCCGTCACCCTTTCCCAGCTAGCAAGGCCATTTGACCGCTGTGAGAACTGCTCTTATCATGTCATCAAATCAAAGCATGTTGAGAAGAGGGAATGCAAGAGGCATCTGCAGAATTCCCACAATGTAGTGACTTTGGAACATTGACAGATGCATCTGTCATTTTATACCTTCAACTAACCTGCTGTCCGCTGGCCTGACATAGCAAAGCTGTCCAAGAGTAACTCCAGCTCTCTCATGTTGTTTTCATACGTCTCTGTTAGAAAGACCTGGTGTTTCTTGGCCTTTATTTGACAGAGGATACAGAAAAGACAAGAGAGGGAAAAAAAGAAACCCATTAAAACAGTAAACAGAAGAAATACAGATGACAACGGTATTTTTGTTCACCTTTAAATTTAAATTCCTGCTATATTTCTTATTGCTCCTTTTCCTGAGCCAAGAGACCTAACATTACATCACAAATAAGCAACACAGAACCCTGAAACATACTTAAAATAGAACTAAAGGCTTCAGGTAGTCAAAAGAACAAATGGTTGTAAAACACAGTCTTGATCTTCTGCTTTAAAAATATCTTACCGAACATTAATTAACTGCTTCCCATCATGCAAGCCATGAAATCTATTGTTACACCCTACAAGGGCATCCAGAAAGACAACAAACTACTGGCAGACAGGCTAGAAATTCAGTATTTGGCACTCAGTCAAATCCCACACCTATTCTCATTGCAAACCTGCCTACTTTAGTTGTTAGTATCTTTCATGCTTGATAGTGATTTCTTCAATATAAAAAACTCCTCCTTATGCATGGAATATAAAGCAGCAGAGTCCTTCAACTCCTACCACTGAATTTTCTTAAAAAAGCTGTTCATAAAGTGCAGCCTATTGTTCAAATCAACACACTAGCTTTATTCTGGGGGCAGACAGGTATTGCGGCAGATTTTTTAACCATGACAATAGAAAGACTATATCAAATCATTCCTTCGATTTATATCTGATATAAAAACTTGCAATTTGCAGAGATATGCATCTGTAATTCCAGAAAAGACCAAGGTTCTCTTGGACATACATAGTTCAGACTTCTCAAAGAAATGTACAATTTTACCTGCTGATTGACAAAAAGTAATACACCTCAGCAGTTTAGGAAAGAAACAAAAAAATCCCAAAGCCCCCCAACAATCCCTCCCCCCTAAATCAAGAGGAAACTAGATTTAAGTAACTTAACAATTTTCTTCTGACAAAGGTTATGCTCAAAGATGTCTCATTACTTTTAATTACCCAATTCATTTTTCTTCGTAATTCTAACACCTATTTGAGTAATTTCCATTTCTACTTGTTGATGGAAGGTACACTTTCTGTACTGAGAAAAATCCTACTGTTTTTTATCATGTCTTTAAACTACTGCTTTAGCTATGCTTCACTGCATGCGTAAGGATCCAGTCAATTTCTCAAGTGTGGGAAACATCCTCCCCAGGAAAACCACTACACTGGTAGCGTATAACTGTCAGGCTGAAAAACCAAGAAATGCATTTAATTCTCTGCAGTATTCTTCACTATTCAGTTTAAATATTTTATAAATTTGCTTTACTCTTTCAATTTTAATTATATGTACTGTATATCAACTAATATATTATTCATATGTGTATTTCAATGTTAGGTCCCCTGTAGCATTTACATGCCTTTCCTTGCGTGGGAGTTTGTACTACACTTCATAAAGAATTTCCAAACCACTTCTATATATTCAAAAATAACTAGGCTTCAATTCTTACTATATAAAATTACATATATAAATAGAGCTTGTAATTGCTGAGTTCCAGTGAAAATATTTTATAGGATGCAAACACATTAAAATAATTTACTCTCATGTATTGATACCATCTCAAGGACCTCACATATTACAAATAAGAAAATATAACAATATGATCAGCATGACAATAAAATACATACTCCTTTTACATAAACCACTCCAGCACAGACAAGGTCAGACTAAATCTTTCCAGAAAAATCTTTTCCCATGGAAAAGTCAAATGTGAGAATTTTTGTCTATCTCCTCATCCAATTTTTACATTTGGTTTAGTTAATTTACCACAATTTAGTCAGTATATTCCCTTGTATCCAGCCTTCATCACTTCTCTGCGCTTTATTTGCTAACTGCATCAACACTCCCTAAGCCAATTTCAGTCTCATTCTCAACAGCAATAAAGTGCAAAAGCAAACTCCTTAGACCAGCCAGTTTCTCTACACTTCAGCTGCAAAGTATTTAGTATCTTTCCTTTCTAACTCTTATTTTCAATCACTGTCCCCTTTATCAGAAATTGAAGAAAAATACTGTAAACTACAGTGCCGGAAATCCAGGCACAGGTTAAGAGTCCAAAAGGGCCTGAACATATCGATCTAATTTCTTATGTCTCACTGACAGGTATCTAATATGAAGTGTGTAGAGTCATAAAGTCATGGAATAATTTAAGCTGACAGGATCTCTGGAGGTCATCTGGTCCCACTCCCCACTCAAAGGAGGGCCATGCTTGAAGTCAGGTTAGGTTGCTCAGAGCCTTGTCCAGTCAAGGTCTGAGTATCCTCAAGGATCGAGTTTCGACAACCCCTCCAGGCAATCTGCTCCAATATCTCAGGATCCTCACAGTGAAGTTTTTTCTCCCCCCCTTACAGGTAATTGGAATTTCCCTTTCTAAAATTTCTGTTCCCTCTCATACTTTTACTGCACAGTTTTAAGGAGAGTGTAGCTCCATCTTCTTCATAAGCACCCATTTGATAGTTCATGGCAGTAGCTATAACTCCCTTACTTTTCTTCAGTCTGAACAAACACAGAAAGTATACATGACTCTTTACTTCGAAAAGGAAAATGAAGTCCACAAGTCTGAGTCAAACATAATCATCTGCAGCTCCTGAAAGTTATCTTCTGCCAGATCCAGCTACTCCAGGAGATGAGATTACTTCCCTCTCAGCAACTCCATCCATCATCGTATTTGTGTTAGTGGATGCCGTTTCTGTAGAACTACTGGAAATGTACTGGTGTGAGCGTTCCCTGGATTACTTCAAAACAAAGTGCTAAAGCCTTTACTTAAAGAGAGTTTGTTTCCCAGACCACAGTAGTAGGAACAGGCAAAAGAATACTTCTGAAGTAAGCCTTCCACTGACTTTGCCTGACTTCCTGCATATCGGGATAGACCATTCTTGACCTTGCAGGTGATCCTTGAAAATTACCTTGAAAAATCAAAGGCAGCAGAAGCCCTCTACGGATGCACAAGAGCTCCTGACTAAATTCAATATTAGCAGGAAGCATAAAGGAGGTAGAAGCAGGCATAGGTGACCTGGAAGAAATACAAAGATGCTGTCCAAGCATAGAAGGACATGCTTAGTAAAGCTAAAATCCACCTAAAGTTGAATCTAGCAAGGGACATATGTGAAGGGCAACAGGAAAGGCTTCCTGAAGTACATCAGAAGCAAAAGCAAGACTAGGCAAAATGTGGGCTGGCTGCTGAATGGGACAGGGGATTAGGTGACTAGGTTGCAGAAAAGGCCTTCTCAATGCCTTTTTCATCTCAGTCCTTACTGGTAGAAACTGCCTTCAGGAATCCCTTGTCCCCGAGACCAATGGTAAAGACTTCTTGTGAAGTTTGCACGAACACGTGAGAATTGAAAATTCTGGAAATATATTAGTATTTCCTATATCCCCTAAACGCAATTCCCTTCCTCACAAAATATTCAGACTAGGAGGTCAGAAACCAAAAAATATGGGAGCAAAGTCATACTTTCTGAACTCAGAATATATGCTGAATTGTACCATATACAATGCTTTCCCAACTTGAACTTCACATCCTTAAGAAGGCCCCTATCGTCACAAAAGATCCCTTGAGGACAAAAGAATTTTTGGTAGAAAAATGTGTTTGGCAACATATTTACTTAACCATCAATTTTAAAACACAATGGCACTTTTAAAGAAGTTAAGTAGAGGCCAAGTATTTTTTACTACAAGTACTGTAGGCTCACACCAGAAGAGAATCTTTTTTCCAAATGCTTTGTATCCTTATCTGTAAGGATAACCAGAATTACTAGCAAAACCTACTATTTACAAAAATTATTCCACCCACTGTCAGAATTATGCTAATCTTCCAGAGGCAGGGTATTTGCACTTATCCCCTTCCCAGTTGATGGACTGCAAGATGGGGACCAGAGGGGCAAAGCCCCTCCCACTGTAAGGGAAGAGCAGATTCGGGACTACCTCAGGAACCTGAACACACGTAAGTCTACAGGACCTGATGAGATGCATCCCAGAGTCCTGGGGGAACTGGCTGATGTCAGTGCCAAGCCACTCTCCGTAATATTTGAAAGGTCACAGCAGTCAAGCGAAATCCCTGGTGACTAGAGGAAGGAAAACATTGTGCCCATTTTTCAAAAGGGTAGGAAGGAGGACCCTGGGAACTACCAACCTGTCAGCCTCACCCTTGTGCCTGGGAAGATCACAGAACAGGTCCTTCTAGAAGCTACGCTAAGGCACATGGAGGACAGGGAGCTGATTCGAGACAGCCAGCATGGCATCACCAAGGGAAAGGCTTGCCTGACCAGCCTAGTGGCCTTATATGGTGGAGTGACTAGATCAGTGAACAAGGGAAGAGCTACGGAGGTCATCTATCTGGACTTCTGTAAAGCCTTTGACACAGTGCCTCACAACATCCTTCTCTCTAAATTGAAGAGATATGAGTTTGGTGGGTGGACTGTTTGGTGGCTAAGGAACTGGTTGGAAGGTCACAGCCAGAGGGTAATGGTCAACGGCTCGATGTCCAAATGGACGCCAGTGACAAGTGGTGTCCCTCAGGGGTCTGTACTGGGACCAGTGCTGTTCAACATTTTCATCAATGACTTAGCGAGATCTAGTGCACCCTCAGCAAGTTTGCAGATGACACCAAGCTGAGCAGTGCAGTTGACACACCAGAAGGACAAGATGCTATCCAGAGAGACCTGGACAAGCTCGAGAAGTGGGCCTGTGTGAACCTCACGAGGTTCAACAAGGCCGAGTGGAAGGTCCTGCATCCGGGTCGGGGCAACACCCCTGGTATCAATACAGGCTGGGTGATGAAGGGATTGAGAGCAGCCCTGCCAAGAAGGACTTGGAGGTACTAGTGGATGAAAAGCTTGACATGAGGCGCTCGCAGCCCACACGGCCAACCGTATCCTGGGCTGCATCAAAAGCAGCGTGGCCAGCAGGTCGTGGGAGAGGATTCTGCCCCTCTACCCCTCTACTCTGCTCTGCTGAGATCCCACCTGGAGTCCCATGTCCAGCTTTGGAGCCCCCAGCACAAGAAGGACATGGAGCGGTTGCAGCAGGCCCAGAGGAGGCCACAAAGATGATCAGAGGGCTGGAGCACCTCTCCTACAAGGAAAGGCTGAGAGAGTTGGGGCTGTTCAGCCTGGAGAAGAGAAGGCTGTGAGGAGACCTTATAACAGCCTTTCAGTACCTGAAGGGAGCCTACAGGAAAGATGGGGGAAAAGTTTTTAGCAAGGCTTGTTTGCGATAGGACAAGGAGTAATGGCTTTAAACTAAGGGAGGGTTGATTTAGACTAGATATAAGGAAGAAATTTTTACCATGAGGGTGATGAAACACTGGAACGGATTGCCCAGAGAGGTGGTGGAGGCTCCATCCCTGGAAACATTCAAGGCCAGGTTGGACGGGCCTCTGAGAAGCCTGGTGGAGTTGAATATATCCCAGCTCACTGCAGGGGGGTTGGGCTAGATGACCTCTAAAGGTCCCTTCCAAACCAAAGCATTCTACGATTCCATGATTCTATGCTCTGTGCAATTCCCTACTACCTTGGTTGCTGAGATGTATTCGATTTTGGTGTCATTCCATCAGCTGTTCCAGGACAGAAATGAAGTCCCATTAATTTTTCAGCACCTTCCACAAGCCACTGTTCAATAAAGCAAATGCAGACTCTACGCACACTTCCAGAATAGTCCACGTGACCTAACGCTGCAAATGTGCACCTGTATCTGAAGTTCAACAATGTTTAAAAAACAAACATGTAGGCAGGAGTTTGAGGTCTTTTCAGAATTAACTTCTCAAAACCACAGGAGTATTATGCAGGGAACTGGGGTCCAGTCTTGCAACCAACTACCATTATTCCAAGAGCAATTTTCTCTACTTTGTTTACAGCTACAGGGATTTTCCTGTGTGGCTGTCTTGCACGTGGACTAATCCAATCACTCTGTCTGTAGCACAAATCCCATCTGGTGATGGCAGAGCAAGTGCCAAAGCCAGAACCACCCACACAGCCACCAAAAAGCAGTATGTTCAGATACTCTTTGAATGGCATTTGGGTAAATCCTTTACAAAAGCATCAGAATGTTCAATAGGCGTGACTTTGGGGGTAACAAATCAAAGCATTTATAGAAATAGGCTCCAAATGACTGCACCAGTTAGGAAAAAATGGTTTTACTTGACTGATGTTCTGTGTAGCAGAATAGTGGGACAAATTTTAAGCAACCAAGCACAAATTGCAATATAAAAAACAAAACAAAACCCTCACTGACAATCTCCCTCCTTAGGCTACTGCTTATTTTTGCTAAAGTCATCTAACTACTGAATACTTAATAGTGTTTCTTTATCTTCTTATATTAGCTAGAATTCTCCTAAGTATATAGAGAGGTCTTTAAAAGGTGTCTAGCCATGTGTAAATTAAACAAAACTTCTGAAGAAATTTAGTGTCTCAGTTTTAATCATCTGAAATAAAATTAATCAAAAGTGCTCAAATTTTAAAGCAAACTATTCTAGTCCCCTAAACAGAGGTTTGTAACCACCTTTTGGTGGGACAGAATGTTATGAAGTATTTCTTTGGATTTTCGGGTTTGGGGGATTTTTTAGTCAGAGAAAATGTTTTGAGAACTGGCAATTTAAACTTTAAATTCATCCTTTCAGTACTTCAAGGGGGCCTATCGGAAAGGTTGGGAAAATCTTTTTAGCAAGGCCTGTTGTGACAGGACAATGAGTAATGGTTTTAAACTAAGAGAGTGTAGATTTAGACTGTATGTAAGGAAGACATTTTTTATAATAAGGGTGGGTGAAACACTGGAACAGCTTGCCCAGAGAAGCAGTGGAGGCTCCATCCCCGGAAACATTCAAGGCCAGGTTGGATGGGCCTCTGAGCAACCTGGTGTAGTTGAAGATGTCCCTACTCACTGCAGAGGGGTTGGGCTAGATGACCTCTAAAGGTCCCTTCCAACCCAAAGCATTCTACAATTCTATGATTTTTTAGATGCCTGTCTTCAAACACTACGACATCACTCCTAGAGTGACCACTCCACTTCCAGAATAAATTACAAAATTGGTTTCTTTTTAGAAGATCTTTAAGCATATGCTTCAGACTGATTAGTCTTCTTAAACTACGACAATAACAGAAGCAGCATTTGGGTAGGAACACTCCACCCCAAGTTAAGGCAAGCAAAACAAGAATCAAAGCAATATAACATTTAACAATCACGAGCACAAAATTTATGAAGACTGCATCTCAGTTTTTCTCAAATTGAAAGAAAAAGCTCTGTTTGCAATAAATCAAGTAGACCAGACTCACATCTTTGCCACTGAGTACCAGATTCTATTCCACAGAATTTGTAGAACAGAATCATAATCCTCAGAGTGTTTCTCTCCCCGTTCAGTCAATATTTAAGACACGTCTGTTAAAGAACGATGGTTAATTCTTATGTCCAGGAACTAGATTCTCAAACACTTCCATTCTGACTTTCAGCTTACTGTAACCCACCAGGCCATCACAGATGGCTGAGGTATATACAGCGCATAACTGCATGCATGGCTACAAGAGAAAGATTTATATGCCACAAAGAAAAAGACAGGCTCTGGGTGTAATCTGTTACACTACTTATATGCTAATTATGCTACTCCTGATAGTATCTATACAAACGGGAGGAAATGAACACACAGTTCTTCCAAATTAAACGAATTTATACTGAAACACACTATTTTTAATGACTTCAATTTCCTAATATGCATTCTGGTGAATTGGCAAGCTCCCCATATATATTTCAGTATAAATTTCTTATAAAATAAAGGTTCCACGTCTTCCGCTTGTCCGGAACTAAGAATTAAAAATCACCCGCTACTAGGTGCCAGAAATGTGAGTATCCTGAGTAGCTTTAAAATTATTAAAGACACATTTTGTTCTTTCCATGGGGTAGGAATACAGCTGGGGCTGTTTCAATTTAAAACAAGCTCTGAATCTCAATGGCCATTCTTCCAAACTCCTGTTCTTCAAGCTAAAAATTTCTAAAAACCCTAGCTGGAAATAATGACAAGCTTGAGACCAATTTCCTCACAAAAACATAATGGAAATCTTGAGAGCCTCCTCATGCCGAACATTCATAAGCAGTTTTGTTTGATACCAACAGATCCTATCACATTTCATCCACGCAAATTTCTGGCAAACTTCTGCCACATGCTGATATTTAAAATTAAAAGCAGCATAACTGCTTTACTATACATTCAAACAAGCCATTAAAAACAACAAAAAAAAAAGTTCTTTTTCATATAAAGTTTCCAAAGAATGTATTTCATCCCTGCATAAGGCTGCTTCTCTAAAAAAAAAGATCCTTCACTGTTTTGGTTATATTTCCCAAATACTGTACAAACAAAAACATTAACTTGTATCATATGGTACAGTAAGACACCAATATAAAATTATCAGACTGGAGTGGAAAGGACATATTCAGGATGTCTAACAATAGTATAAAATATAAGAAAGTAATGCATAGATCTAGAAGCAGAAGGGGGAAATGAAAGGAAGAGAATATACTGACATATTCACACAATTTTAGCATGGGTGTAGGGAAGCCTAATAACAGTTTATTAAATGTTATCAATACTTAGTTTCTGCCAGAGTCTTCTGCTTTTTCATTTTGTGAAGAAAAATAACAAAAAGCTGTCCAGACTGAGTAAACAAGGCCACACACAGGCACTCCTGCTTCCCACACAAATACTAGTCTTCAGGAAAAATACGAAGCCATCCAAGGTGATAAAAATCTAATCCCATAGGGGACCACTAATACAACTCCTCAGAAAATGAGGATTTTTATTACCTGTTCAAGACAGTCCTGTGGTTTGAAATCATTCCAGTAAAACAATTAAAACAACTGGCTCTACAAATACGACAGTTTTTTTAACTGAGACAATCTATTCTGCTTTTTATCTTTCAGTAACATAATGTCCATTTTGAGTACACCATTTAATACCATTGCCACTACCAAAAACCCTGATCGTGAACAGAATTTTGTCCTGAGTTCTTGTCAGGTGTAACATACACTTTACCAAGAAACACAAAATGAAAAGGAAAACTCACATCACAGTTATAGGTAGCAAGCACACAAGGTTCCTAGGAGAAACTTTTCAGCATGGAGTTGTATTTTAAATTAATAAATAGTAATAATTACTGACTGTAGTTAGGGGAGACAGTTGCTTTTGTCTCTTCGTATTCCTTTCGTGCCTGATAAAATGACTTTTTCAGGTTAACTAGGCTAGCAAATGCTTTCTGATACATTAATGTTAGCATGGAAGAAGCTGTGATTCTCCCAGAAAGAAGACGGGCATTTGATTTGTTTTTTCTTCAATTTATTAGTTACCAATCTGTCTGGGAAGTGGATAACACTACGACAATGTATGGAATATCTTCATCAACTGAACAGAAGACACCAAGAAGTCTGAAGATCTGATGCGGGTGCCTGCTCCTGCTCACCGATTAGCACAATCCCCGTCAGCAGCAGGGAACAGACCACATTTACCTTTTATACTCACAGCTCCAAAACAGAGAAAAATGAGAAATTTGCAAGCCAGTATCAAAAAAGTTTACCTTGCCTAAGTACAGAAATACTGGAAATGCTACCAGATGATGGAAGGAGAGAAGATGTTCTAGATATCCTAAGATCTTTCCTTTGCCCCTGCTTCTATGCAACAGGATGGCGAAACTGTTATTCAAAGTTGAGGTAGGTAAAAACAATGGGAAGGCACCAATTGGTCCTATAAAAGGACAGAGATTTCAGAAAATAATCCAGCAAAATACATCCAACATGCCAAATCCACACTAAACAAACAAAAAAAATTCCTTCTGCTCTGTCATCTTCAAACAAGAAATTTTTGAGCAATTTTCAAAGTCAAATGCTTGCACTAAAAGTGGTATACGAAATAGAAATACAATAGTAGGTAATAAAGCCTGGAGAATAAAAGAGCTTGGGCAGAAAGACAGAACATTCTCCACAAGGAATCATAATCCTTCTTCGCTAGGAAAGCAAACACAAGTAACTCTTTACTCATACCCACACTTTAAAAATAATTGTTTTCTGCAAATAGCTTTGCAGTTAAATACATGCTATACCACTTAAAATACATTTTCAAATTAGCTTCTCCAGTGTATCAGCCATATTTACTCATGTTTTACAAAACAAAGTAACATAAGTAAAATCAGTGTACCGGAATGGCAGAGTTCTTCCACAGCTCAGCACAGCAAATGCCTATTATGTTTACAGTATGTTTAAAAAAACCTAAACAACGAGTGCCACAGGCCTCTTGACTTACCATTGCAAGTTCCTCCTGTAATTCTCTGCAGGTCTTTTCATTTTTCCCGAGCCTCTCAGAGAGGTCTTTAATTACCTTCTTCTTTTCCTCGATCTTCTCATTCATTTGCTTTTTTGTGGAGAAACATTCTCTTTCTAATCTAGAAAGTTTCAGCATTAGAACACTTATATCATAAATACTTTTGTCAAGTACATTTTTAAAGATAATCAATAGATATGGCACATACCAAGTTAGCATGTCATATGGCTTCTGAAGTTGCTTTCGCTTTTTTTTTTTACTGTAGAAAGTTACATATTCCTTCAAAGAAGGGCTTGTCAAGAACTGGTTATGTCCTTTTTAGTTACCAATGCTTGTGTTCGGCTTACAGTCATAAATTCATTTGGTCATTTGGATATGGCCTCCAAATTACATATAATAAACAGGATTCATCATATTTTAATTAATACAGCTCTCTTCAGAAAGACCATGTCACAACTTCCATAACCAACCCTGATTTCAAGTACAAAGTTTTCTCCGAAAGTTTCCATATAACTGGTTATATTCTACTCAGAATTGCATGACTTCCAATTTTTCCACCAGCAGACTGTTCCCAAAATTTCAAACAGTTCTTGTACTATGTCAGTCCTCCTGGTACTCAGGAAAACAGACAGATAAAGAGCCTGGTGTGGCTAAACAGGCAACTCATGAGAAAGTTAAAAGGCCAAACAACAGCATACAGGAGACAAAAGCAGGAACAGGAATCCAAGGAAGAATTAAGAAAGACTGCCTAAGTATGTAGGCATGGTGTCAGGAAATCTAAAAGCTCACCTAGAATTTATGTTTGCAAAGGATGACAAAGACAACAAGAAGAGATTTTACCACTACATTAAGGTACGCAAGAAAACATGGACCTGCTTCTATACAGACGAGGGAATTTATCAGCAGTGGACCCAGAGAAGATCAATGAAACACATTTTTTGCCTCAGCCTTCCCTGACAAGTTTCCCAAGCCTCTATGATCAGTAAAACAGCTCAAAGAGGAGAAGAATTGCTAGCAGTAGGTGAGGACTGAGTCCAGGATTACTTCTAAGAACTCAACCCATAGAAACTGGAAGAGGCCAGCTCACCAATACTCAAAGGTTCTGACAAAGCTGGCCAATGTCACAGCAAGGCTGCTTTGAAACAGTCCTCTCTGAAAAGTCACAGAGACTGGGGCGGATCCCTGGCAAATTGAGAAGGGTAAATGTCATCTGTATATTCAGAAAAGGGCAAAAGAACAAGCCAAGGAACTATAGACCAGTTAGCTTTATTTCAGTCCCACAAATGTTATGAAGCAAGTCCTCTTGAACAAATTTCTGGGGTCATGAAAGAGAAAAAGGTGACCGGGAACAGTCAGTGAGGATTTACCACAGCTAAATGATGTCTGGCCAACTCAGTTATATTCTGTGATAAAATGACTAGATCTGTGAACAAAAGGAGAGCAAGCAGATTAAATGTAACTCAACTTTAGCAAGGCTTTTGGTCCTGTCTCACACATTATTTTTATAGCCATGGTAGGACTTAGTCTAGATATGTGAACTACAACATTGATAAAAACGGTTTGATGGTAAAGCTCAGATGGTAGTGGCTGGTAACAAGTGGAGTCCTGCAGGAGTCTGTATTGGGATCCGCTTAACATCTTTATCCATGACCAGGATTAGGCCAAGAGTGCAATCTCACCAAGTTTGCAGGTAACAGTGAACTGGGTGTGGGGGTAGGCCACGACACAACACAATTGATACACTCAAGAGAAAGCATCAAGGGCTGCCATATCCTAGAACCTAGACAGGGAGGAGGAACAGGCCAGCATGAACCTTCTGCGATTCAGCAATGACACGTGCAAAGATCTTAATTTAGGAAGTAAGAGCCCCCTGAAACAACATGGCTGGTAACTGGCTGGGGAGGAGCTATGCTCAAGAAGGACCTGCTAATCTTGGTAGATGGCAAGCTAGCCACAAATCAGCATCATGGCACACAAGTAGAGATAGCTAACAGCATCCTGGGCTGTATCAGTAGCAGCATAGTCAGAAGATCAAGGCAAGTGATTAATCACTTTTTATTTGGCACTCTTCCTTCAACACATCTAGGATAACGACCAGTTTTAAGCACATACCTCCCCCACAACACAGGAAAAACGTTGGAGTGCTCTCAGGGGAGGGTCACCAACATGGTCAGGGGCTAAAGTACACATAAGAATTCAGTGAACTTGGGATGTTCAGGCTGGAGAAGATATAACTTCAAGGTGTACAACAGGACCCCCCAATATCATAATCAAGGTTATCAAGCAGATGCAGTCAGTCACTTCACAGCAATGTATGACTAGAGGACAAGAGACAACAATCACAAACCGAATCCAAAGAGGTTCGGACAAGCAGAAACTTTTTCCACCATAATGACAGTCAAACAGTGGAACAGGTTACCATAGAGGTTGTGCCACCTCCAGTCTTCGAGGTTTTGAAGACCTAACTGGACGAAGCTCTGAGCAACCTGATCTCATAGCCGATCCTGGTTTGAGCAGAATGTTGGACTACAGATCTCCTGCAAATCCCTTCAGCCAGAACTATCCCACTTAGCAGTGGGAACATCCGCTTATCTCTCATTTCTTTGTCTCTTCTCCTATCATTTCTGTCTCACCAGAACTGAAAGAAATGCAAAGGGCACAAAGTTCTTCCAACACTGAAATCTGTAAATCAATATTGTTCCTTCCTGACTTTGACTTATTTCTTATAGATCAACGTATCTTTTTAGCTGAAAGCCTGTTTTATCAGTTCTCTAAATACCTATGTGCTTCTGCTTCAGCCTGGCTGATTTTTTTTTCTTTTACCTGTAGATGAGTACTACTTATTCTTAGAGAAAGAACTTGCCTGCTTCAGTCACTCAACGTAGCTTCGACTCCCACAGCTTTCAGAAACACAACAAAAGCAGTTCCAATTTATTCTGTCATGCTCTCACTTTTTTCAAGAAAAGTAAATTCACTATGAGACCCAAATTCCCTGTTGCTTCCAATTTACATAGTGCTACTGGGCTCAGAGCTAATTAACAAATCATGCAGCCCAGAAAAGCCCGTTTGCTCTGTTTTAGTTATTAGAACCATCTTTTTCTGAGAAAATTAATTCTCACAGCTTTCTATAACTTCCAACTTTGGTATCACTTACATCAAGTCTAGCTAAAAAGACATACAAGTGTTCTAGCACAACAAATGAAAGTCTCGAAGACTTTCCAAAGACTGAGGCTTGAAAACAAACTCATGGGACTCCTCTAGAAAAATGGAAAATGTTACAATGCCAAAACACGGCTTAAAAGAAAAAGCCAAGCTCCTGACATTGTCTGGAGTCCAAGGACCACAGCCTTCAAAGGTAAGCAGATCAAAGGCTCTTGTATTCTCTCTGAAGGGACTCAGTGAAAGCAATCACTGATATTCACCAATGTTACTGATACCTGTATGCATCAAAGAATAAAAAAGGCACAGGAAAGAGACGAGGCAGTATATGCCCAACTCACGTAATTACCTCAAGGGAACTGAGCATATTGATGTCCATCTGAGATCAAGCTTGACCTTCACTACCTATCTTTATACAGCTCTGGAAATTTAGGTGTCTGGACTAATAAAATTGTAAGGAAAAGTTGTTTCTGTTTCTTCAATCTCTATTAACAAAACCACCAACTGTTTAACTGTGTGAGCTTTCACGGAAAGGTTTGCATTCTTTGAAATCACAGAAGATAATCTGTTTTCAAAAAACTCAGTTGACAGAAGCTGCAAGGAGTAATGGCCTGAATCAGCAGATGATTGCAAGTAGTGAAAAGTAGTGTTTGGATATTAGACAAAGTTTATTCTGATATCCAATTAACATACCAAACAGATGTTTTAAGTAGGCACAAATTCTCTTTCGTACCAAAAAAAACCCCAAGATAAGGCAAATCTGCTTTCCTGGGAAAGAAGTGTTCAACAGAATTATACAGTTCAGAAGAAAAGGGAAAGGCTGTTCAAGGTTCTTGTTGCATTTTAGTAACACAAGTACTTATTTCTCTGTAAGCATTAATATCGAAGTTCCTAATGCAACTGTTCCCATAACTGTAAGAACTATATTTCCTAGTCCTCGCCACAACAAATACATATACTCTGATATTTCCTACAGCAATCCCAGACAAAGAACTACAGTCCCTTAAAAACAACCATTTGGGGGGCTTTTTGAGGATAAGGTTTTTGTTTAAGAGTTCTTCCCATTTTTCCAAGATGTAATTTTCATGCAGCAGAACTACCCTAAACACAAAAACAATCACCTTGAAGAAATAGCTTCATACATCTAGATAAAAGATTCTCACAAGGAACAACACATTACTGAATGCAGCAGCATAATTCAATATTTAACCATTATCCTTACACTGGTCTGAATAATCTAATACAGAAAAGTAAGAATCTCTCAAAGACTTAGTTTGAAAATTACTACTTATAGATTTTCACAATTTGTAACTAACAGCACTAATTTAAAATTTAAAACACAGATCCTGTGGTAAAACTTGGAAAGTTCTAACAGTTTAGAAAAAAGCACATTTAAGCTACCATCAAAAATGCTTCTAATTAGCTTACATTCTATCTCTATTATCATTCTTTGATTCTCAGAACATATTCGTACTAATAATAGAATAATTGAGGCCTTAAACAATCACATCCCTCTCACTAACCCAGTAGAGTGTAATTTACAATTAGAGTTGTTGAAAGAGTGTTCACATTCAACACCTAAAGAGACAGTGGAGTTCCACATGCTAACAATTGGACAGTATTATTCTATGTGCAGGCAGTATTCCACTTCAAGACTACTTCTTGAGATAAAGGCCTTTGCTCATCTGAGAAATACATATAATTCACAGAATTATACTCTGACAAACTCTGTTTAAAAATGTAGTTGAGGAAGTCATGTTTTTTCTGAACTTTCTGTGGGGCCAAAGGAACCTTCATGAGAGGATCTTGTACTGAAAACTATTACAGATCACAGATATCTAACATAAAACATCATATAGCAACATGAAAGTATGAATTTGCTAAAATAGAGAGGGGTACCTAAGAGAACAGTTGTGATGAAAGTTAAGAACAACTGAAGATAGAAAACAAAAGTACCAAAATGCCTAACATACTAGAAACCTTGAGAATCAAATTGTTTTACCAATATGTAACTCGCAGTGTAAAGCATTAACACTCCCTTCAGGACCTAGTACGTTTGCATGATGTGTGATTTACATTTTTAGTGCATGTGTAACACTTCAATAGGTTACTGTGTTTTTTAAATTTATTTATGCAGAATTCATGACTCCGCATTTATTTCGCAGCAAATGATAAAATCAGAACAGGCAATCTTCTGTAATTTTAACCCTTTATTTGTGACTACATCAAAGCTGAACATGACCCATGTGTTCAGACTCACATTCATTTTCTGAAGAGCTATAAAGATAAAAAACAGTGCAGTTCTGCACTTCAAAAGTTAAGTACTTTCAAAAGTCATAGATACAATTTCTACAAGTCTATTAACTCCTCAGATGGACTGACTGCACCTTAAATTTGACAGTATCTGTGGTTCATTAATCTCATTACCTTGAACTTCAGAAGCAAAAGCTACAGGTCAGATTCACTTGTTTTCTCTAAGAACGCAAGAGACATAATAAAAGATACCATGACAGACACGAGCTGTTTGTACAAACCGAGGGCTACTTTCTAAGCCTGGACAGAAACAACATGAGAAAAATTCCCAGAACTTCCAGAAGGAATGAGTAAATGGTATATGGAGACTCTTGGAGGGTAAACAGCTCCCTGACTGACTACAGAAAGCCATAGTGTGGTAGCCTTGTTGACAAGAAAGCTGATATTTTTCAAGACTGAAAACTACTCCAGCTTAACAGGCATTTGCCAAAAAACCTAAACAAGCCGTGTCTCTCACTTGAGGATGCTGAATTTGGCTGGTCTAACCTCAAACACAAAGACAGACCTGGGAACATTTGACCTTGAAAGGACTGAAGAAACAGTCCACAAACAAGCACTGGAAGACCAAGAAAACTTTTAAGTCTGATGGGAAGAGAAAGATTTTATCTGTAACATGAATGTTCCATGTTTTCTGGACTACTCGAATACAGAAATCTACC
>Ga0065711_1035241_pt1 | contig 22593 bp, 9 predicted proteins | sample Hoacrofraction12_FD_59098 | JGI IMG/M metagenome (GOLD analysis project Ga0065711, IMG submission 59098) | Hoatzin crop microbial communities from Cojedes, Venezuela - Epithelial fraction 12 v2 (version 2) | ecosystem: Host-associated > Birds > Digestive system > Esophagus > Crop | place... | reverse complement strand
AGCGGAGGGCTACGAGGATGGTGAGGGGACTGGAACATCTCTCCTACGAGGAGAGGCTGAGGGAGCTGGGCTTGTTCAGCCTGAAGAAGAGAAGGCTGCGAGGGGACCTAATAAATGTTTATAAATATCTGAAGGGTGCATGTCAGGAGGATGGGGCCAAACTCTTTTCAGTGGTGTCCAGCAATAGGACAAGGGGCAATGGGCACAAACTGAAGCATAGGAAGTTCCATCTGAACATGAGGAAGAACTTCTTCCCTCTGAGGGTGACGGAGCACTGGCACAGGCTGCCGAGGGAGGTTGTGGAGTCTCCTTCTCTGGAGATATTCAAGACCTGCCTGGACAAGGTCCTCTGCAGCCTGCTGTAGATGTCCCTGCTTTGGCAGGGGGGTAGGACTAGATGACCCACAGAGGTCCCTTCCAACCCGGAACATTCTGTGATTCTGTGATAATAATCAATGAGGAAAAGTCACAACTAGTCAGAAAGCTATTCTTTGCACAGCAGAAAGTGTAGGAGAAAACTTACAAAATTCCTGGGAATAATACTTTCAGGTGAACTAGACATTTAAAAATAAGGATAATTTGAAAAATTATATAAAAACTAGCTATAGTTCTTATGCAATTAGAAGCTATGTCATGACTTATGACAGATAAAATGAGGAAAGAGCTTATTAAAGTGCAGAATTTTCTTCAAGGCATTGCATTCCTCCCTCATTATTCCTAATTCATTATGGAATGGTAGTCAAAATTTCTGACAATACCAAGTCAGAACTTCTGACAAGAATCTGATTTTTTGAGTGCCTGAGAACTGAAGATAAGTAGTAAAATCCATTGAAGTGTTTAAATACAGGAACCAGAGCTCGCAGTGCAGCAGTTTCATTTACATGGGAAGGCTTTGAATGCATATGGAACTAATTAGTCTTCGTGGAAGACTATGTTATCATAGCACTACTACTCCCAAAACTATTCTAGTCTCTTTACCTGTAGGCATTGGTACACAATGAATACCGAATTTCTAAATAGTTGTGGATATGCTTCATTATCAAATAAGTCATTGTAATTAAACCAGACTATTCTGAAATAAAAATATTAATGAAAATGTAAATGAAATACAGATATATATAAATGAATATGAATAAATGAATAAATAAAAATGATTATATATATTTTAAATAGAAACAGTGAATGAGAGCAATTGATATTGGGACTCCAAAAATGTGCACCATGTAAAGTGTATAGTGGGATTTCCCCTCAATTGCAGCTAATTCAGTCCTCTACACTGAATGTCCTCACCACACTTACAGTCTGAACTTCTCTGAATGACAAATCATCAGTTTAGACCAACAGGTCCCAGTTAAGGATTTGGGTCTATCTAGTGTGCAGGTTGAGAAGAGCTTCCAACTTAGTCTTTGTCAGAAGAAATCCATTTCACTAACACCAAGACTATGCTGGAAACTAAATCATATGTGATAAGCCAGGACAATGGAGAGATTAAATTCCGAACTGTGCTACCACTCCAAGCTGAAACAGCCCATGCTAGAGGTGATTTGTGTATGGGAAGTGGAATGATAGGGTTCTATCATATGTGGTAACAATTGTTGATGACAAGGTTGGTCTGACTTCCCTTCTACCACATTTTAACTATCAATGGCAAAATTTATGTTAGACAGATCTAGGAACTTGCAATTTCTCCATTATTACTGCTACTACTACTATTGTTATCATTAATTATTTTTCCATTTACAGGAATGGCAGAAATGTGCCTTGGATTATATTAATGAATACTTATGACAATACTCTTTTTTTGCAAGCAAGTATTTGTAAGTGAGACAGAACCATTCATAACATGTCTGTTTGAAGTTTTACTTCTTGACTTGTGTTACTAAGTGCTGTACCTCTGAATGTTCTCTGTATTTAGAAATAATGGTAAGGGAAGAAGACAGCAGACAGTGAATGGCCCTACTGTTGTAGTTGATTATACTGTATGAATCAATAGTGCAGGAGGCAGACATTATTTCTTCCATAAGACAGTAATTTGTGGAACTAAGAGTGAAGGAAGAGAATAGTTATCCCTATTCCTGCTAAAACTAGCCTCAAGAATTATACATGCAATTCTGTTTGTATTTATCATCTTTAAATAACATTGTGCTACAGTTCCAGGCAAACCTCGACTTGTGATTAGCCACACACAGATGAACACGGCTCTAATTCAGTGGCACCCTCCTGTGGACACTTTTGGCCCGCTGCAGGGCTATCGCCTGAAGTTTGGTCGCAAAGACATGGATACATTTACAACCATGGAGTTCTCAGAGAAGGAAGATCACTTCACGGCCACAGACATTCACAAAGGAGCTTCTTACATCTTCAGGCTCTCAGCTAGAAATAAAGTGGGCTTTGGGGAAGAGATGGTTAAAGAGATTTCTGTTCCTGAAGAGGTACCCAGTGGATTTCCCCAAAATCTCCACTCGGAAAGCTCTACTTCTACATCTGTTCAATTAACTTGGCAGATGCCACTCTTGGCAGAGAGAAATGGCATTATCACCAAATATACCATCTTGTACAGAGATATCAATGTTGCTTACCAGCCAGTTGAACTCCCTGTTGTTCCTGCTGATACCACTATGACACTTTCTGGCTTAAAACCAGATACCACATATGATGTAAAAGTACGTGCCCACACAAGCAAAGGGCCTGGTCCATATAGTCCTAGTGTCCAGTTCAGGACACTACCCGTGGATCAAGGTAGGATTTGTCTGCTTATGGCGTTGACCTTTAAAGGAGTATCGGTCTTTGGATGTCAGTATTTTTGAAGCTGTAAATAAAACTGACTGGTCCATTCATAAAAATAGGTCATCAAACCCAAAAGGTAAAGTATATAAATCTTAATATGTTTTGGATGCCTTAGAATTCAGTTGTCCCTTGCCAAGCAAGTTCTGGCTAACATCTTCACAATTTTTTCAGGTAAGGAAAATGTACATGTTGGGTTGTCACTAGATAAGAGTGAGAATGAATTAAAATGTGGTATTTAAATATGAGGAAACAGGTAGGAGAATGGAATCCTTGTTGTGCTTTGACCTAAATGGAAAGCTAATGCTCCAAGGTAGCAGTGGAAATCTGACAAGACCTAAGCTCCAAGATGTTGTTTATATACATTGTTTCTTTTTTTTCCAGCAGTGTTTGCAAAAAATTTTCATGTTAAAGCAGTAATGAAGACTTCTGTTTTGCTGTCCTGGGAAATTCCAGAAAATTACAATTCAGCCTTGCCTTTTAAAGTGAGTTACTTTCCATTTGTAAGAGAGAAAATACAGAAACTAGCGGATGTCATTCACCAGGTTAAGTAGCTTACTGAACATGTGGAATTTTTTTGTGTTTAAGATTTCAAACTAATCAGCAATATTGACCCAAGCTGCTAAATTCAGTAGTTTGGCAGTATGAGTTTTCCACTGTTGAGCAATATTTGCAAGTCAGGCTCAGACTGGTTATTACACGTGGTATGAACACCTTGCTAATTTGTAGTTTGTTGCTACTGTGTTTTAGAGAAAACAACAAAAGAAAAGAATAATTTTCTTCTTGGTTTTGGTCATTTCTGTAGTGACTGTAACAGAGTACCATTTCGGTTTCTCTCTCATCACATTTACGACAACACATTTTTGTGTTATAACTCTTTGACTCCACTAACTATAGCATTAGCCAGATAAAGAGACTCAGTGTGACCTGTAGTCTGGCTGGCATTTCTTCTGCATCATTCTTCCTCACTTGTGTCATCTCAGGCAGTGGTGAGTGAAGAGCAGTGTTTTATGAACTAAATGTTGCAAAAACCTTTCTGAATAAGGACTATGAATGAAAAGTCAAGGTACCTTTAACAACAGGTGTGCCTTGGTATAAATGCTGGGTTCAGGCAAAAGTACTGAATCTGAATAAGTGAAACTGGACACTCCTTAAGCTTAAATTAATGTGGTTCTTTTTTTCCCCTGAAATTGAGAAGTTTAATTGCAGTAGTAAATTCAGTACTATCTTACAGCCTAAAATGCCCAGTAACTTTCATTTTAAATTTGTAGCTAAGTCCATTCCTGAATTCAGTGTGGCAGTATCAGTTGCCTTCTCTTAGTAACCAAAACCACGTTCAATTTATATATTAACTCAGATCCTTTATGATGATGGGAAAATGGTGGTGGAGGTTGATGGACGTGCTACTCAAAAGCTGATCACTAACTTGAAGCCAGAGACATCATATTCATTTGTGCTGACAAACAGAGGGAATAGTGCTGGGGGTCTTCAGCACAGAGTCACAGCAAAGACTGCACCAGATGTGCTTCGGACCAAGCCAGTCTTCATTGGAAAGACCAACTTAGATGGCATGATAACTGTGGAACTTCCAGAAGTACCTTCAAATGAGAATATAAAGTGAGTGCATGAATGATACACTGTTGTTATGATTATTCTTACTATTAATAAAATCTAGAGCTGTGGTTGTGGGCCAGGGCTTTATTTTTCGTAACGGTACAGTGACTACAGCACTCTGCAATAGTATTTGACTAATATTGGACTAATATTTGGCAATACTAAACTGGTAGTTGCTGTTGACTTTCTGGAGGGACAAAAGGCCTTGCAGAGGGATCTAGATAGATTGGCGCATTGGATAATCATTAATGACATGAAATTTAACAAGATCAAGTGCCAGATTGTGTTGTTAAGGTACTTGAATGCGTCCAGTGGAGGGCAACAAAGCTGGTGAAAGGGCTGGAAGGCATATCCTGTGAGGAGTGGCTAAGGGCTTTAGGCTTGTCTAGTTTGGAGAAAAGGAGGCTGAGGGGCGACCTCATTGCTCTCTGCAGCTTCCTGAGGAGGGCAAGTGGAAAGGGAGGTGCTGAGCTCTGCTCCCTGGTATCCAGTGATGGGACACGTGGGAGTGGTTGAAAGCTGTGTCATGAGAGAGGGTGGTCACACCCTGGAACAGGCTTCCAGGTGGTCAATGCCCCAGGCCTGTCAGTGTTTAAGAGGCATTTGAACAATGCCTTGAACGACATGCTTTAGCTTTTGGTCAGCCCTGAAGTGATCGGGTAGTTGGACTAGACGATTGTTGTAGGTCCTTTCCAACTGGAACTATTCTACAAGTTTGTCACTTGGCCAAGTATAGAAGACTGAGAAAAATCTGGATGAAAATATATGGAGGAGGATAGTCCTTCAGTTTATAGTTGTTTCTTAGAGTACTTTTGTGTCTCAGCACTGATTTCAAATAGCAAAGAGGGATTAAGGAAGACGGTTGTATTTTGAACAATGTACCCTCTCACAAAGAATGGATAATCCATCGATGGGTAGCTGCCCTGCTGCAGCACCTTGAGGTACTCAGACTCAGTCATTCCAGAATGACATGGAATTTTAAAGAACTGTTGCTGCACTTACATTAATTCAGGTTAATTAAATCTGAAGTTTTTTATTAAAAGAAAAATCTCAGGACCTCTCCACTTGTCCCAGAAAGAAAACAGGAGATTATGCTGAAAAATTTGGCAGAAAGTTTGCTAGAGGTTACTTAGATTTTGGGGGGAACGGTGCTGTGGAGATTTAAACAGCAGAAATAGGACTAAAGAGCTGACAGCACACGGTTAGCAGGGATTAGAAAGGTTAGACAATAAAGATTTGCCAAGAAAACGTGAAGCAATCTTGAAGTACAATCAATATGTGTTATTTCTCTGCTTATAGTGATTCTTGTTGGTCCATAAGGTTCCCATGTGTGATGTAAAGGAAATGGGGAGGAAAATGAGCAAGTCATTAAATACTGTTGGGGATTAAACTTGTCCTCTCCCTGGTGGACTTTTACTGACAGCTTTGTAGAAAGCTGCTGCGCTTTTTCATTACTGACTGAGGATTTTGAGGCAGGTGAGGTCAAGAAAGAAATGGCTTTAAGACATTAAAAGGATAAAAACTGAAAAATGTAGCCATTTTCATTACATTGAGTAAGATGCGGTCAGTTACAAATGCAGCTAAGGAAGACTGAAGATGGAATGAGTCAAAAAAGGTTTATGAAGGAGAGCCTTCACAGAGAAAGAAGTGCAAGGTAGCTGGTCAAACAATAGCAGAAGGTAGCAGTGGAAAAAAGAGCCAGTGCCCTTCCGTTTATGTAGTGTGAAAAAATGAAAGAGGTTAAGTGACATGAGGAAAGAAGGGTACATTAAACCTATGGGGTCCAACTGCCAATTTTGAAAATAATGTATCTCCTCCTTCGATATCTATTTCCTAAGAAGATGTGATTGGGCTTGAGACAGAAAAACAAAACAGGCATACCAAAGCAACTACATACTGAACAGAAAAATCTTACCTGATGATTGCTAGTGTAAGTAAGATTATTGCAGCTGCAGTCATTGTATGGGAAGAACAATTTTGTGTAATGATTATGTTGACATTTTTATAGTTGCTGTTCCTCTGTGGGTGCATTATATGCTCAGGATTGTCTCTAACTTCTTGTGAAGTCCTATACACTTAGAATCTTTCAACAACACTAATTACACAGAAGGTGAAACAGTTAATAGTTTGCTCTAATGACTTATAGGTGAATACTAATGGGATTGAGGGTAATGTTATAAGAGCCTTTGTAATTTATTAAAGATGGCAGAAGTAATTTTCTTTATTTCAATGTTTGATGGTGATACAACATAGAAATCAAAGCAGAACTCACCTTCTGCTAGGTAGAATGGATTTCTTTTGCTGGTGTCATCAGTGGACATCAGTGGATCATTTTCCTGTAGTATTTTGGGCAATCCAAAGCAGCTTTTATGTGTAAAGGACAGTTCATATTTCTCTGAATCTCTTCCATCTTTGCAAAGTCTTAGGTGAAGACAGAGGTTTATGGAAGACTTTGGCCTTTGTAATGCTCAGTAGTTCAAGCAATATCCAAGCAAACCCTCTCCCCCCTCCCCCTGAAAATCCTCAAAATAAACAAGCAAATAATAAAACATGTTTTTCAAGAGATGCTGCATCTTCTGCATTTAGCTAGAAATAACAGAACTTTGTTGTGCTTCATAATTTGCAGCACCGTATATTTACGTGAACAGTTTAATTTTTCTGCTTGCTATTGATGTACTTGTTCTTTCAGCTTTAAAATACTCTGTAAGTGCTGAAAGTCTTCATGGATGATCAAAGTTATGAGTGGGAGGTATGCATGAAGAAAGTGTGAAAGAGTGTGAAAGTAACATTTACATACTGCATGTTCCTTGATTGAAAAAAGCATGAACACTGTTAGCTTAAAAAAGAAAAAGAAGTAGTAGAAGAAAAAAGGACAAGGAAGAGGCTACTGTGCAGTTCATCCAGCATGTGTACCATCTATGTCTGAAAGACATATAGGGGCCAATTTTGGATTGTTTTTTGTCTTGATTCTGAGACATCTGTTAAAGAAAAGGTGTGTAGGTTGTAGTTATTCTGTACGTGGATAGATCAACATTCACTAGAATTTGTTATTTATGTAACCAAAGAATTTTAAAATACATACTCAGGTTTAAAATCTGGGTTCAGCCAGTCTTACTAGTTTTGAATAAGAACATCAGTGTAAAAGGTGATTTATCACATTGTTACCATAAGAATGCATGCTACAGATTTTATTTAGATAGCAGAATATGGCAAATGAGGAGCAGTTAAAAATCTATGGCCAACTCTTACTGTTTCCAGCACCTCCTGTTGGAGCTCAGCATTTCCACAAAGAAATTTCTCAAATTTCTTAACACAAGAATTAAGAAATATGTGCATTCACTACAGTAGTTAAAAATCCAAAGCTTTGTTATATTTCTTTTCTGGGAAGGAGGTTTAATCAAGAAGAGACCATTAAAATAGACAAATGACCTGTACTGGCATGGAGGAAAGATAGTTTACAGAGTCAGTTTAGACTGAGATAGTTTTTGATCAATTGCAAAGCAAATGCTTTTCTGTAGATTCTCTTTCTTTAATTACTTTAGGTTTTTCAGCTGAATTGAGTGAGGAAAATGAGTAATCAGTGCTGTAGAAGATTGAATAGGCTGTAAAAAATGACAGACTGGAAGAGAAGATGGTCCATGAGACTCTAAAATTATCCTCCATAATGGAGAGCCAGAGACACCTTCTTAATAAGCTCTGTTGTTACTAGAAACAAAGGAGAGCAGCTTCTTTCCCTCTCCTCTGAGATGGAGAGCGCTTGACTTTCTGACAAGTGTGTTTATCAAGATGTATATTATACCATTCTGGACGTCCTGCTGTTGCAATTCTACTGCTTCTTTCCTCTCGCTAATGTGAAATTATAGATCTGCCTGAGATGTATCCAGGCCTTTTGAAGGAAACAAGGAAAATATTATACTAGAAAGTATAATTTACTAGTCTCCATGGGGGGGAGGAGGAAGATATTTTCAGGAAAATGTTTCTGAGGAAAACTGATATATGTAATTTGCAAATCCTAGCTGTAAAGAGAGCATACATCAAACTCTCATGTCTATGACTGTGAACAGAATACGTAAGTAGATAAAGCTGATAGTGATTGATACTAAAAGTAAAGAGTGCGTGGGTGGAGTGTGTGCTATGTCTTCTTGATTTTCTGTTTATGATAATATTGGCATCAACAAACACATTATGTTAGCTTGCTGTTCTGTTTATATATGAAAATGGAGGAAGATGGGGTGATAATTGAGATTTAAATATATGGTAATATGTTTCAATTTAAGGGTTTCATGCTTTTTTTCCAGTGTAATGGTGGCAGGGCACAAATATCCAATGACTCTTGTATTTCAAATGAAATAATAAACTGCAGTCAAACATGTAGGCATTTTATAACATTGTAATTAAAAGTTTCTTATACATATTTATATGTTTACATGAAAAGGTAGGTAATTAGTGCCATTTGTTTGTCACATGCTTTACATTGGATGTGGTTTCAAGAGTGTGAATCTTTACAGCTATGTTTGGAAGGCTGCAGTGGCATGACGATGTGTAGAAGTTTGCTCTCAGCATACCCCTGTTCTCTTAAGTTCCTCTGAACAGACACTTACCGCATCTGTGTATTCCTTTTCCTTCAACTTCACTTTTTTCCAACTGTTCCCTTACAGAGGTTATTACATAGTTATTGTGCCTTTGAGGAGATTTCGTGGAAAGTTTATTAAACCGTGGGAGAGTCCAGATGAAATGGAACTAGACGAGGTACTGTATGTTTTTGTTGTCATCTTCTCCTTTATTAAAGAAACAGTCTTATTAGTGGTATGTGATTAACTGAATAGTTTTTTTATCAGGATATTTTATATTTGTATTTGAATTAGCCTGTGGGGACTGAAACAAAAGTTCAAATTACTTAAATTAGAAGACAATAAAGTCATTAAGTTCCAATAAGCACACAAAGTGTCTGATCTTTGTTGGCATTAGTATTTTATTCTTTTCCTATTGTAAAGCATAATGCAAAAGTGCAGGAGGTGAAATGAGTTGTCAGCAAAAGCTTAATCACCAATGATATGAACTCTAATAAAGGTCTGGTTCATTAGTGGGGTGTCTACTAAGCCTGTAACAAATGCTAAATTGCAATTTGCACTGCAATTCAACATTTGACCTTCTTGTGGTGTTTTTACCTCATTCTCACGTACTGTAATGCTTCTGGTTAGAAAACTCTTACAGTAGTCTCCATTCTGCTGACAGTTTTTGCTCAGAAATAAATTAATGAAGTAGGAAAGAGCAACATTGTGCCATCATAAAACACTCTAAATTATATTAATTTAAAAGGTGGAAGTACTTTCACTTTACGAATAAACTCAATAATACTAGAAATAAATTCATTATGTTATTGATATAGTAATAATTCCAGGAAGTATAGTGTCAGCATTCAGTCTTGTCTTCTGTTTTACTGAAGGACAATATAGCTCATGGGAGCTTGTCTTTCTTCTTTCAATCTCTAAATTTAGAATAATACTAGTATTTATCATAGTAAAGCTCTTTTGAGAGCCCTATATGGAAGCCCTGTACGAAAGATAGGTTGTGTTGTTATTGTTGTTACTGTATCTGGCTGGGATTATAGATCTCGTTCAGATGCTATGGTAATTTCTACATGTAATATCTCTGCAATTCGAAGACCAGTGGTCAAGGTCAGTTTCTTTACTCCTGATTTAGTGATCTTTTGACTGGATCCTGTCTATTCTTCCATTTTCTTTTGGTGGATTCAGGAGTTTTATGTTACAGAGATGCTTCACAATATGCCTCCCCATAATGCAATCATTGGGAAGTAATGATCATCTGCGAGCAATCACAGGGCTTTTTTTCCCTCCTCCCATTGACAAAATGGATGTTGATTTCAATGTTTGCACCAAAATGTAAGGAAAATACAGATCTTCAGCAAACTTAGCACTGCTATAGAAAGCTTTCAGAATATAAACAGAGGTCTTTCAGTCTTTAGTCTGTTTTCTGATCAGAAAAGGAAAGAAAAATATGTACAGCAACAGAAGAATCCTTAATCAGAAGATTAAAAACAACTGTTCAGAGGAAGGCATGGTTGTCGTTACTGCTGACTAACTGATCGAAGCTTGTGTTTCCTCTTGACCAGTTTCGTTTCTGTGATCATCTCATTGTATTCAACTACAGCAATGACTTGCTTTGATCTATTAACTTCTTCCCTTTAATGGAACATGGATTGTAAATGCCATCAACTCATGAACATAGTCCTATGTAATATCAAATATGGTTAAATAGTAAAACTCTGACAGCAAGATCCATACAATAATGGAAAACGGATTTAATATTACCACTCACTTTTAACATCCACAGACTCTAGTCACATTCAGCAGCATTAACAGATTGAAGGATAGGTGCCGGATGACATTGAACTTTGTGGCAATTAAATTCTACGGGTCCTGCTGATTCCCATAACAAAGGGTCATTTTAATCATCCCACAAATTGTGGTGCATTAATCTGTATAACAGATTGATAAAGTGCATTTATTAATTCAGAAATATTTGGGTCAGGATGGGTTGTTTCCCACTTCTACTAGTATAATTGAGACCACATTGTAGAATTAGTGGTGGAAGAAATAAGATATGCATTGACCGGAAAATGAAAATTATTTCTGATAAAGAAGTAAAAACCTTGATACATCTTTTACCATTGCCGCCAAAACATGTAGTGAGTACTGAGTAGGGAAAAAATCAAAAGCTGGCAGCATGCTAGCTCATCCAGTTTTTATTACTTAAAAGACTATTTTACTTCCAGCTTTAGGAAATACATGCATATTGTTATTAGGTGTACTACTCCTGTTAAACATGTCAAAGCAGTGGCACAATAAAGAAATTTGGAAAAAAACCCACAAAAACTAACCACACTACTCTCTGAGCAAATAGTTCCTGATGGTCAAGTGAAGATACTTGTGTGTATCTTTTTTTAGTACAGTCTTGGGTATCTGGCTAGTATCAGAAAGGGTTGGGCAAAAGATTTGCCAGAGAAGTATGTTCCAAATACTTTGCTTAGATTGTCAGGAAAAAAAGGTATTTGCTGAAAACATGGCTCTGGGCTGTTAACTCCAGTACATAACTGACCCGTCCAAAAGACTCTCCAGCTTTGTTGTAGTTACCTAATCTTCCTGAGTCCTTGAATCTCAGTTCTGAAAGAAACTGAGAGATGCAGAGTCTTAAAAGAGCAAACAATGGACTAGATATTGTCTATATGAATATCATAGTTATTAGAGATACAATCCTTTTTTTATTAACTCAGAATTTCATTTTGAATATCATGAGATCTAGTGACTTTGAATAGATATGTCATGCAAATAAATGAAATATACACAAATATTATGATTTGCAGTAACTGTTACCTAGTAGGATTATGTTAGATTTGTAAGCAATAAAATCTAAATAAAAGCCTGTGTGTTAAGTCTTAAATCAATTCGGTAATTTTATTTAAATCCTAGTATAAAGTACAACAGGAGATATGTGTGCAAGTAATGATATTTGGCAACAACCCTATTTATATATGAAATATAAATGAGGCCAAAGGTTCACCTGAGGTCTATTCAGTCACAGGTAATCAATGTCATAGACAAAATTTTTATTTACATGCAAACACACAGAAGTTTAGCAGGCCTGAGGTGATGAATAACCATCTTTGAAAAAGATGAACACATTTTGTTTGACTCAATTTTTTTGGCAAAATTAACTTTTAACACTCATAGCCAAAACTCAGTTTCTGATTAGTCACTGTAATACAGTACTTCAGCATTGCTATCTGTTAAATATATTCATTTTATGTTCCTAATTCAAATGCAAGAAATAATTAAAATGAAACATTTTTTTCCCCTTTCAATATTAGTCTGATTTTGATTTGCAGTACCTGTGGAGTATTTTGACATTTTATTATGAGTTATTTAAAATCTAAATTGTAAATATAGTGTCATCTAGAAACACACAATAAAGAATGTATGTGAGTTAGCCATGCGAATAACTTTAAATTCTAGTGGAAACTGGACCCATAAATGAAAAGGGATGGCTTAAGCCATGTAGCTCTGCTTATACTGCAGTCCTTACAGCTCCTGACTTCAAGTTAGTATATATATCATATTGTTATTACCTGAATATGTACGTTTGTGTTTCAGCAGACTTCAGTGTAGTCAGTGCTCAGCCCTCTGCATAGCTGTTATTGTCTTTATAAAAGATAGCTTCATATAGATACTAACTTTTCACAGAATGCTTCCATCAGCAGATCTTGTAAGGGCTGAAGCAACTTGGAACAAACTTTGATTAGTCTCTGCCTCATGTTCTGCCTTCAGTAACTCTACCTGGGGCATAGGAAGCTACCAACAGATGTGAGAGTCACCTTCAGTAGAGCAACTAAATAGAAATCTTCTTAATATTACAGTTCTCTACTGCCCTCATTTTTATACCATGCAAATTTACTCTAGCTGCTCATTAAACTGTTTAGGAAGAATGAAAGAGAAATATGGACTGCTGACTATAATAGAATCCTTGAGTAATGAATAAGGATTTCTAGTCTCAAATTACGTCCAGTGCTTTTTAGCTCAGGGGATCCAACGCAGTGTACCAGCTTTTGTGTTGCAACATAGAAACTGATAGTTAAATGAATGTAAAATCTCTGCAACAAAAAACAGACCCAGCGTTAGAGCTGGAAAGCAGTTGACTGTGTAGGTCTTTGAAGGGAGAACATCCAAATGCCATCAATGTTAAGGAAGATTGGATCCAAGTGGTACAGGTTGCTTCCGTGTCTGTGTGTAGCCAGCATTTAAAATATGTACTTCAATGAGAAGGAGCATTAAAGTAATGAAAATATATAGCGATTTATTTATAATAAAATATATTTAATCTCTTTTTTTACTGATCTCTATCTAGCTCTGGAGATCTGTCTCCTCCTAACAAAGAAGTTTGTGCTAATCTATTTTATTAGCACTGTTTCTGTGCTGAAAAGCTTGAAATAGCTGTGTGACCTTGGAAAAATTTATGATTGAAGTCTGAGACTATAGGACATTGAATAAATTTCATAGGTGAAAAATGAGAGGAACCATAAAAAGACCTTAGAAGTCATCACTTACCACCTAGGAAAAGTTTAGGCTCCTTGTAATCAAATCAAATTAATATTTGTTGAATGCCACTGTATCTAAAGTGATAAAAGATACTGAACAAGCATTTGTCTGATGTAATAAGTAATGCGTCAATGGCTTATACTAGCTGGGCTTATGTTCCTTCATTAGTTAGCGTATGTTTTACAAGTTTGAGCCTAGCATCTAGTCTAGTTGTGAATGTGCTGATGTAAAATTTAACTTTGTTCATCAGAAGAAATATTTTATGAAACAAGGAAAAGTTACATTTTGAAAGTCAGATTAGGTAGTTAAAATATGAAGTGTGGGTTGCATAGGATAGTGTGGCAGATGCTATTTTGTAGTCTAGCAGTAGAAAAGTTGCCTTACATATTGACTCCTATTACCAATTGATTGTATAGTGTTGTACAAAACATGAAGAATACAACCTTTGGTGCTTTTGGTCAAATAAAATGGCAGTCAATTTCAGATTTGGGATGGAAGGTATGTTTACAGATCGCTTCCATAAACTTTTCTGTACTTCATTTACTGTTTGTGAAGCACGTTGGAAAGCACTGTTTTCCTCAGGAATTTAGTATTGCCAAAGTGCTTTGCAGTCCTCGTGTTAGGGGAAAAAAAAAAAGCTATTCGTAGCTACTTTGTATTGAGTTGTGTGTGTTTCAGAGTTACTAGAAAATGTGTAAAATAATATAAACTCATTTTTAAAATCAGGATTATTTTTTTTTTTTTCAGTTTTGTAGTTTTCCTTCCTGGTTTTTCAATAATTACATCATGTGACTTACTAAGCTTTGTGCTATCAAACAGGAGATAAGGAATTAACTTGCATATTCGTAAGAAGGGACAAAATATTATGCATTAGGGAAGTGATTGTCCCTTTGAACTCAGCACTGGTGATGCCACACCTGGAATACTGTGCTGAGTTTTGGGCCTCTCAGTGCAAGAAACACATGGAGGTGCTGGAGCACATCCGAAGAAGAGCAAGGAAGCTTGTGGAGGGTCTAGAGGAGAAGTCTTATGAGAAGCAGCTGAGGGAATTGGGGTTGTTCAGCCTGGAGAAAAGGAGGCTGAGGGAAGACCTTATCGCTCTCCACAATTGCCTGAAAGGAGGTTGTAGTGAGGTGGGTGTTGTCGCTTCTCTCAAGTAACAAGTGATAGGACAAGAGGAAATGGCCTCAAATTGCATCAGGGGAGGTTCAAATTGGACATTAGGAAAAATGTCTTCACCAAAAAGGTTGTCAAGCATTGGAACAGGCTGCCCAGGGAAGTGGTTGAGTCACCATCCCTGGAGGTATTTAAAAGACATGTAGATGTGATGCTTAGGGACATGGTTTAGTAGTGGACTTGGCAGTGTTACGTTAAGGGTTGGACTCGATGATCATGCCTTTTCCAACCTAAATGATTCTATGATTCTATTCTGTGACTGATTTCATGTATGTATACACACACATATATATGAGATATATGATATGATGTGTGTATATATATGTCCTCAGAGAAAATGCATTGCTTTGTTAGCTTCACTTGCCCCCAAAGAGACAACAATATCAGACACTGAAAACTGATCTAATTGTTTTTATGCTTCTGGGCAGTGCAATTGCTACCTGTATCTTACTGAACAAGGATGACAAGAAATTGGAATATTTTGCAAGAAATTGTTTGGTGATACTGATACGCCCCATGAAATGCAGATAAATTGTATTTTTGTAGTTCCTCGTCATGCATGAAATTTTCTCATTACATTGTCAATAAGTTGCATTAAAATTGTTTACGGTTATCTTTCTGTTCTTGCTTTCCTCTCTCTCTCTCTTTTTCCCCTCGCTTCGTTCTAAAGCTACTTAAGGAGATAGCTAGGAAACGCAGAAGCATTCGTCTTGGGAGGGAAGTTGAATTAAAGCCATATATTGCGGCTCACTTTGAAGTTCTTCCTACGGAGTTCACGTTGGGGGATAAGAAGCATTATGGTGGCTTTGAGAATAAGCAACTGCAGAGTGGTCAAGAATATGTCTTCTTTGTGTTGGCTGTAATGGAGCACTCAGAATCTGTAAGTTAGTTAATACTTTTCAATTCCAAAATTACCTTTCCACAATCATGAAAAGATTTTTTCAATGCCTATTCCACTTCCCAAAAGCTATTTTTTACAGTATGTGTCAGAGAATCTCTAAAGTCAGTGTTTCCTTGCTTAGTTACAATGAATTCCTGGAATTCTTCTGCTGTGCTCATATCTTTATGTGTTACTTCCATGTATAACTGAAACCTAAGGATCACATTTTATTAGCTGTATCCTTTGAAAATTACATACTCTGCTATTTGAGATCATCGACACAGGTTGTGAGGCGTAAACTTCACAGCAGCATCTTTCTCAATATATTTAAAAGAGAGTTCCTCTCTTGCCTTAATATTACAATTTAGTAGTGTTGTTGGATACACAGAATTCTTGGAAAGATCCATTGAATCAGAGGGTTACATGATCACAGCTAGCCTCTTTAGTTACAGTCATTCCCTAACAACTTTATCCTTAAATTGTTAGAAAGTTACAAAAACAGTTCAATAGTAAGGAAAATTCCTGAGGTGAGCTAAATAATGAGCTGTCATTCCTCTTCATGTAATTCATCTTTTAGTTGTGTCCCTTTATGCTTGAGTTAATCTACTGCATGTAATATAGTTTAAAAAAAAAAAGACAAAAGTAGGACTGTTGAAAGAAGTTGCAATACACATTAACATTCTAACGTACAGTGTGTAATATGGTATCTTTCTAATTGGTACCTAAACCTGACAGATACGTTTGCTGACTCAACCACTTGAAACTACTACACCAATAATCTGAATTCTAGTTAAAGCTTCCAGTGTGTAACATTACAATTGCTTTCTTGATGTCAACGGAATTTGGCTAGTTAAGCACAATGAGAAAGTAGTCTTCTTCTCTGGAGATATTCATGACTCGCCTGGACAAGGTCCTCTGCAGCCTGCTGTAGGTGACCCTGCTTCAACAGGGAGGTTGGACTAGATGACCCACAGAGGTCCCTTCCAACTCTGAACATTCTGTGATTCTATGAATACTTTTGGATACATAGCTTCATTTTAAAATAAAAGGTGCCTCCTGGAAGCTCTAACATACATCAGAAGTTCCCCCTTTACTTTTTGACAGTGGCTGTGTAGACAGATGTCCTGGATTTGGCCAGGACAGGGTTAATCTTCACCAGAAGCCAGGAAGGGACACAGCTGGGTGGGCTGACCCAAACTGGCCGAACAGAACAGGGTATGCGATACCATAGGACATCATGCTCGGCTCTGGGTCGGGGGAGCTGACCAGGGGAAGGCAGTCGCGGCTCAGGAGCGCGCGGGACATAGGGCGGTGAGAGTTGCTCTCTGCGTTTCACTGTTTTGTTTTGTATACTCTCCTTATCTGTATTGTTGTTGCTACTGTTCGCTTCATTCACTGTTCTGTTAAGCTGCTCTTATCCCGACCCACGAGGTTTTTGCCTTTTTCTTTCCATTTTCCTCCCCACCCCAGCAGGATGAGGGGCGATAGAGTGACCGCGTGGCCCTTTTGTTGTGGACCATGGGCCAAAACCATAACAACAGAGAATTCTGAAGGCACTGCATCAGAAAGGTTCAAACTAGAGAAAGTAAACAGCTTCTGGCTATTAAGTGAGATGGCCAAAAATCACGTGTCGGAAATTACCTGTACTTAAATTGATCTTTTCAATACAAAATACTGCTTCTCATTTATTTTTCTGTATTAATGGAGGCATTGGTCATTCATGTAACCCTAAGGTTACTACTTAGTTAGAAATCAGGATGAAAAAGAAGGAATAAATAGGGCTGTAAGCTTACAGTTGAAAAAGCTGGTATGGCAAAATATATCCCGGCATCTACTGCTGAAGATATCGAAAGGCATTACTAAATTTAGAGTATGGACAATATTTGGTTTAGCATGTCATCTGAAACATGTATGTGATGAAGTAGCATGAGGTAGTCACAGAACGTGCAGAGTTTGTAACGGTGAGTGAGCTTCAGCTCCCAGTGCTCCAGTGTATCTGCTCTTGGTATAGCTGGTTTTGTTCTAGAACTGTAGATCCTACTGGTGTATGAGTTGTAATTTGCAAGGGATGCTTTTCCCGATATTCAAAATACTTTTTACATAAAGTGTCTCCTTCAGAGAACACAAAATTTCTCTGCTGAATGGGAGAATGGAGAATTTGCTTTACAAGAGGGTATGGGGAGGTCAGAATTTGTTTAACTTAGTAAAATGGAAGCTGAGAGAGCTTATAATTACAGTCTATAAATATGTTAAGCATGTTATCAAGAGGAAGGAAAAAAAATCAACAGATAAATTTGCCAAAATAATAAATTAGTTTAAATTAGTCATTTATACACATAGATTGTAAATCAAAAACAAAATCATATGTAATGGAGAACAGATAGTAAGTGCTCATGCTGTTATCCTTTAGTATCCTCAGTATCCTTCTGTATCCCTTTCCAGGCATTTTTTCTGCCTGCTCTAAAGGAAGAGGCTAAATACGAAGTTTCTTACTGTAGCAGTGGACTTTTTTCTGTCTTTTGAGAATACTGAAGCTGGGAAAAAAAAAAAGTCAGCTCCGTTGTTTCAGGAATGGAACATTGAAATTCCTCAATTTCTAAACAGCAATCACAGACTTTTTAAAAGTTTGGTGCCAGATTTAATAAAAGAGTATCACATAACTGGACATTGTTGGTATGGGTACTAGCTTAGCACCAGCTACTGTAAGTGCTCAGCTTTGCCGGTCCTAATCCTATCTCTAACCTTAAACCCTGGCACTGTCATAACCCAGAGCCAAAGACAAGGCCAGATGAAGTGTAAAAAACCCTGTCTCCTTTGAGAACACTTGTCCTGGCTTAGGGCATCTTACACCGTACAGTGCAAACATGGTAAATGAAAACCAATCTCTTCTCCTGGTTATCTTATTCTGTCTTAGCTGGCATTCTAGATCTACTGCTGAATCAAGATTTTAAGTCCTTTGCAAGAGCTATAGTTACAATCCTAGTTTAGTGCTGGTGGAGACACTACAGCAAAGACAAGAAACAAGTACAAACCATTTCTCTGCTTCTGACTACTGTAGCTCAGAGTTCTTTGCACAATCCAGTTTTAGCACGCTGGCTTCTCAGCCTCTGCTGTCTGTAATTTTAACTCTACACTCAGCCATAGATCAGACATCTCAGGTCAGACTACAAGAGAAAAAACTTATTTTTCTGTTATCACAGGTCTTATCCTAGGCCAGCTAGCTTTACACCATCCAGTAAGGCAATGATTTTCAGCGCCTCTGATGGAACTCAGTTCTAGTTCCATCCCTAAGAAAGACTTTGAGTATTCAGCTTCCCTTCATGTTCTACAGTGGCTTCCCCTGTTTTTCAGTATTAAATTCAAGTGGTCTCCTCTTCTGTAAGAACACTGTCAGTTTTTGACTGATCAAAATGAACCCTACTATTGCCATAGGACCCTTTTCTAGGAAGCTCCTATATTCAGTCCCCTCTATTTTTACCTATAGTACTCTCGTTCTTTTAGAGGTATCCTTTCATATCTTGCAGAAAGAAATAGTGTTAAGCTAAAATGAAACTAAATACAAAAAAAAACCAGAAATGAGTAACTGGTGAGTTATATTTCTTAGTTTCCTAATATTTCATTTTCTCACTCTCTGCTTAAGTTGCAAAGTGTTCTGTGAAGGACTGTGTTACCTCCTTTGTCTGCAGATCACTGCTAGTATGTGTAGCACAAAATAAAGATAGTAATAACAACACATTGTTCAGTTTGCAAGTTTATATACTGCCTGACTTGAAGATAAAAAGTATTTTTGCTTTCCTATGTTCAATGCATCATTATCTTGTATAGATTTATTTTAGATTTAGGATAATCAATATTTAAATACACTCCTTTGTCATTAAGTAAGATTTATTTTATTTGTGTAGACCATGTACGCAACCAGCCCATATTCTGATCCTGTTGTGTCGATGGATCTTGATCCCCAACCAATTACAGATGAGGAAGAAGGCTTGATTTGGGTTGTTGGTCCAGTTCTTGCAGTGGTGTTTATCATCTGTATTGTTATTGCCATACTTCTTTATAAAAGGTAAGTTTACCTTCTAGTTTTCCTACCAGGCGTGTAACTTTCTGCCATATTGGCCATTTTATAATACTGTTCCACACTGTCTTTTCTGTGCTATGGTATTAACTGTCATTGCTTTGGGATATTTCCTTATTTATTAATGGTTTACAGAACACTACAGAAATTTTAGTAGATTGACTGAAAGTTTCCAGTAATTACAGGAAGGTGGGTACATTTTTATGCTGATGACACTCGCATTTAAATGTTTTTTCCACTTTGCATACGTTTGTGAAGAAAATATGTGCCTGCATATAAATATGTATAGAATTCACACATTTGACTTTTTAAAACTTATTTTTAGATGTGTAATAGTAATACATTAGGGGTTACATTCAGCTTGATTTTAAATGTGATTTTCGTCTCCACTCAAGTAATTTGAGTTTTTACTTCTGACAGTCGGCCTCAATTTGGCAGTGTATCTATACGAATTTGAAGCTCTGAACTTTAAGATTAAAGAAACATCAGTAGCTGTTTTCTACTAATCTTGCAATGAGATCAGACTTCACTTATTCTTCTTTCACTGTCAATGACAGATGTGGGTTTGCTATTACACAAAGGACTTTACTCTCCTTTACAACACACTAGATGAAAACTGCGTATGATTCCTTAATTTACACTTAGCAGCCTTTTACAGTGTAAATGAGTTCACAGGGGTCAAGATAATAAATCAAAACCAAAGAATCAAACCCACAAAGTTTATTTTAATATTTAGATTTTGTTCGTAATATATTTTTAAAATATATTGATAGAGTATAATTAGGGAGTACTATAAAGATGCGGTGACCTTATTGGCGGGGGTGTGCGCTAGGGATTATTTTATTAAATGGAGTATGTCTTCTAAAACTAATGGCTATGATGCTATCACCTGCATGTAAATAATTAAATTCTGCTACCCTGTATGCTCTTCCCATCCCAAGTGTTTCCAGTTAGATACCTCTGAATTTGCCAGAGACCTGGCTTCAGGTTTTGGAAAGAGAGTCCTCTGTTCAGCAGTGAAAAACCAGTCCAGGGTTAGCCTGAGCTTTGGATTCCAAATACATACACATTTATAGAATGTTCTTTAGGTCTGTAATCATACAGCAGCGTAATACACAATCTGTTGCTTTCAGACATTATGTCTTCTGAAGGTTTCTATTACTGCCTACTGTCTCAGCCAATCTGGTTGATAAGCAACCAGTGAAACTCTGTTCATGTCTGTCTGTCACTTCAAAAGCTGACCATTAAAGATGTGCTAAAAGTAAAATACTCCTTTCTTCTGGTTATTTTGGAGTATTCAAAGTAAGACTTCTCCCATGCTACAAAAAAGAAAGGCCAAACAATGGCGTATAAAGCAGATGTGTAACTGCTTCTGGAAATATTCATTACATTTATGGAATCATAATAACAATCTTCAATTCTGTTATCAAAAAATTATAGGTATATTCCACAAATGACCAGGTAAATTTTTTTCATTAATAGTGTAAAGAGATTGTCATTCACTGAAAATGGGGGACACTTTTTCCATCTGTTATTTACTACTACTACTAAAACTGTTTGGACAAATGTCCATATGTATTTATTTATTTTTCTGTTTTCAACTATAAATTGTTAAACTGCACTGATTTGACATGTCACCTGTGAGAAACTATGACTGCATTTTAACCAGTCTGTGGTCCTCTGTGAACTTTTCATTTCTGTAAAAAAAGTAATATGTAATTGGATTTTTTTTTTCTTAGACTATGCAAATTGTATGCAAGCTAACAGCTAGAGTGTGATAGCTTTACTGTCTGTAGAACAGCAGTAAGTAGACAATACAGTAGGGATATTCAGCATAGTGCTTTAAGAGAACAGTGAAATTTAATTTCTGAGTTAACTCTGTTAAAGGGAATTACTGTGACTACAGGAGCTGAACACAGTAAAAATATGCAATAAGCAGGAAAACAAGAAATTTTCAGGGATACAGGAATTTTTGTGAGTATATTCTAGAATATATTGGGGCATAAGTGCAACAGGTGTGATAGGGAGAAAATCATAGAATCATAGAATGGTAAAGGTTGGAAGGGACCTTAAAGATCATCTAGTTTCAATCCCCCTGCCATGAGCAGGGACATCTTCCACTAGACGAGGTTGCTCAGAGCTCCATCCAACCTGGCCTTGAACACTTCCAGGGAGGGGGCATCTACAGCTTCTCTGGGCAACCTGTTCCAGTGTTTCACCACTCTCATGGTGAAGGCATGAAAACATGCAAAAAATATAAAAAAGAGGAAGATTATTTTGGCAAATGTACAGTGGGAAGAAGATGACTGGGAAATGACCATGTCTTTTGAAGTGCGAAGGGTCGTAACTCAAATAATGGTCAGCTATGCTTAATTCCCTTTGTCCACAGAAGTCTTTATGAATAGATTTGGACCACCAGTCTCATGATTTACAATACTACTTTTACATTTTAGTTTCAATCATGGAGAAAGGATGACCACAGTTTCTAAAAGAATCATTTTAAAGGGAGAAGCCTTGCCCTCCTTTAAAACAGATGATATCACAGATACTGTGTATAAGTTGCATGGATTGGTGTGAAGCATAGTTAACTGTCCCAAAGAGTAGGAGTGCAAGTTTGGCTGCTTTATTATTTGTTGGTCAGTTTGTGTAAAGGTTATTGCTTCTGCATTTACTCTTCTTAAAATCTGAAAGCAAAGAAACTGCATAGAAAGATTTTTGGATCATATATTAGAAAGTAGCCTAAAGGTCATTGCAGCTTAGTACTTAACAGTAATAGATGGGTGAAATACTGAAAAGCATTTTTTGTTGCCATCAGATAGAGCTGGGCACAAACTGAGGCACAGGAAGTTCCGTCTGAACATGAGGAGGAACTTCTTCTCTCTGAGGGTGACGGAGCACTGGAACAGGCTGCCCAGGGAGGTTGTGGAGTCTCCTTCTCTGGAGATATTCAA
>Ga0065711_1035232_pt1 | contig 22594 bp, 16 predicted proteins | sample Hoacrofraction12_FD_59098 | JGI IMG/M metagenome (GOLD analysis project Ga0065711, IMG submission 59098) | Hoatzin crop microbial communities from Cojedes, Venezuela - Epithelial fraction 12 v2 (version 2) | ecosystem: Host-associated > Birds > Digestive system > Esophagus > Crop | place... | reverse complement strand
CCTCCCCGTTTTTATCTCCTTTTCGCGTAACTAACAGCGTTTGGCCCTTTTACATTGCAAACTCGGCATTTTAAGAGCCCGTCTCTTGCCCCAACCTGAGAAATCCTCTGGTTTTTTTTGGTCAATGTTTAATAACTTTGCTCGGAGCAGAGGATTTATTCGACAGATCATGAGTAAGGAATTTCCTTTATGAAGAGCGAGGGAGGTGGGGTAAGGGGCAGCGTTTGTCTGACGGTGTTTTAACCCCGGTTTAAGCAGTTTGGTGGGTGATCGAGTTGCCTCTTTCTGCTGCGTCTGCCCAGGTTTGCAGGAAAACACAAGGTTTAACGCTGAAAGTTCTTGTAGGCCACACAGCGCTCGAACAATGGCCGTGCTGCAATCCCCAGCCCAACTTTCCAAAAAGAAACCCACCCGCCCCAAACTCTCTCTCCTAGTTCACGACTGAGCTTTTTGAAACGCGCGTCTGGCGCTGACTGGGTTTTTGGGTCTTGTCTGGGATTTTTAGGGGAATATTGGATCAGAGCTGCGAAGCTCTGAATGCGGAGCCGCACTCGGTGCGGATTAGAGCTGCCTTATTCAGCGTCCTCGCTGCTTAGGCTGTAAAACTTGCTTGGAGACGTACCTGAAGTTTTTGTTGCTTGTGGAACATCCCCTAAGCTGAAGTATTTTGCTTGTAATGATAGCACAGAGCAGTTTATTTACATGCTGTGTTTTTATCAAGGCAAAAGGAAAATTGTCCGCTCTGAGGGCGTTGTGGCAGCGTGGAACCCTTTGTTTGTAAATACCTAACTCTTCCAGGGAAACCGTTTACCTGGGAAAAGTTAATTGTGGATTTTTTACTGGGAGTTTGGGAATGACCGGGGTCCTAGCAGCCATTAGCAGCGGTGAGGCCGGCAGCTGCTGCTCAGCTGGTGAACGTGCCTTGTGTAGGTGACCACACATTTCAGATGCTCGCTGTGCTTTGAATGACAGGATTCAGCTGGCCGCTACGTTGAAGGCGGCATTTCTATAAAAACACGTCTTGGAAGTAAACTTGAACTACCCAGAATGCTCTTTTCCCCTTTGCTCCCTTTCAAAATGTCGCCTTTGCCAAGTTTTTCCTCTCGTGTTTGGAGCTGCCTCGGCTGCATCAGACGCAAGAGGAAGCATCTGGGAGCGGGAGGCACTCGTGCGGTTCTTCGTAGTACCTTGACTGAGATTGTCTGGAGCCTCAAAACCCCCCTGGTTTTGGAGTAGCTCAATTACTAACAAGCTGTGTAAAGTAGAAATGAGTTTGTGCCTGTGAACAGAGGGACCTTGCAGCCCCGCTCCCTTTTGAGGGAGGAAAGTAACAGGGTGCCTGTGCAGGCTTCCCCTCCCAACTTGTTACCTTGTGGTAATTCCTGGACACATTTTGTGGATTCATTGTATCTTCCTGTTTTTTTTTTTTGTTTGTTTTGTTTTTTAAAGAGTGTCCACAGATAACTTGTAACCTTTGTTCACAGAGGCTGCTCAGATTTCCTTGTCGGGAATTAAGACACCCCAACGTGGTGATGTGTGAATTTCTTACCAGTAATTCTTTTTTTTTTTCTTCTTATTGCTTAGAGGAGCTTTAGTGCTTCATTTCATGGCGTTGAATGATTCTGATAATGTTTATTAAAGGGAAACTGCCATTAAATTGTAGTATCATATTCTTAAAAAAATCAGTGAAGGTTTAGTTATATTGGGTGTTGTCACAGTGTTTTGTGAAGTATTTGGGGCAGGTAGCGATTTCAAGACTTTTTGAAAGACGGAGGAGTTAGTTCTGTTGAATGTTACTGGTATTTATGTTGTGAAAGTTCTTGAATGTATAAAAAGCCTTGCAGAGTTGCTTGTTTACATGGCCAGGGAGGCCATGCGTGTGTGTCAACAAATACAGGTTGTAGGTGCAATTAACAAAAATCTTCTCTCTGCAGTTCGTACAGTCATTTTCTTCCAAGTATTAACGCTCTTCTCAATTAGTGGGACAAACTGGAGTAAGTTTGATCAAAGGTAGGGTTTGGATTTTTTGTGTCGGCTTTCTTCGCTGTTAGAAAATTGCTCTTGGGAGTTGCTTGTAGCAGTTGACTGTTTTTCAAAACTACTATGATGAGCAGAGAGGAAACAGAGCCGCCTTTCAGGCTGTCGGAGCCGCTGTCAGGAGCGGGGCCAAGGTTTGCAGCCACCGAGCTACAAGAGTAGCAGCGTTCTCGTGCTGGTATGCAGCCTTGGTGGGAGTCCATAGGGGCTGAGCTCTTCCCCCTGCCCAGTTCCATCCTTGTAACTTTGCTGTGGTATTTGTAGGGTTGTATTCAGGTAACTGAAATCATAAACTAGCGATCTTTTAAAAAAATAATAATAATCCTGACTATACCATGCTTTAAAAACAGATTTGATTTCACTGTGCTTTGGCTGAGTGTTACGTATGGAGTAAATCACTTTTCTGTTCACACGTGTGATGTCTTTATTGCTCTCTGGATCAGCTGATAATGTTGTCTTAAACAAAATAACAAACTGGTCTGCTATCGAAGTACATGGGGGGACAGTAAATTGGTGAGTTGCTGTTAGCCCCCTCTGCCCACCTGCACGCAGATGGGTTTGGGTGTATGCAAAGCATTTGGGGTATTTTCAGTGTTGGACGGTTTCTGCGACTTGTCCAGCTTTCCCCTGGTGCCGTCGACAGCGGGCCCAGGGCTGCTGGCTGCTCTGGCTCTGGAAGGTTCTGCCGCGATCCTGGGCACCAAGACGTTAGCTGCTCGTTCTCCGGGGAATCTCGCACAGAACATGCTGGTGTGCTTTACCATCTCTTGACCAAAGCCATCTTCTGGGTTGTCAGAAAGAGTGCACATGGTGTTTGGGATTTAGTTAGCTGTATAAGCAGAAATCCAGTCTTTTAAGTTTGCATTTGGAAAAAACCCCAACTGTGGCCTTTATGTTTGCATGACTGAGTGAGCGCATCGTGCCACAGTGGGACTCGTGTGTTGGCTGAAGATCTGCCTCGCGATTCGTCAGGTGTAGCCACGCGCGGCAGGCACTGAGGCTGTGATTTGCGTTCCACGGGTGGCTTTGGGGGCTTTTTTTCTGGCACTGTTCGGTGGCAGCACTCCAGTCGGTGTTCAGTCCATCGCATAAATTGCCGTTCTGATTTCGGTGTAATGGGCACCGTACGTGAATCTCGCGTATACTGATAACACTTAGCAGCACAAGATGTGTGATTTTTGGCTAGCGGCTGTTTTTGTATGGTATTTTAGTTGCTAGGTTAATGGAGAAAATGACTATGTTAAAAGGAGTCAGATCTGGCATCGTGATGTTTCCCTGCCAGTCACAAGATGGGTGTGTGTTATTGAATATGTAAAGCTGAAGCTGTGTAAGGATTTCAAGTTTTCTTTGCCTTCTCTCTTTCTCGCCATCTCTCCCCTTCCCCTCGCCCCCCGTAGGTGCTGGTGGAATGAGCGTTGCGTGTGTTTTGAAGAGAAAAGCAGTACTCTGGCAGGACTCGTTCAGCCCCCACCTGAAACAGCACGCTCAAGAAACAGCTAATCCCACCATGCCTGTTGTATTGACATCTGGAACAGGGTCCCAGGCTCAGCCACAGCCCGCTGCAAATCAGGCGCTTGCAGCAGGGACGCACTCCAGCCCTGTTCCCGGATCCATAGGAGTCGCAGGCCGCTCCCAGGACGACGCCATGGTGGATTACTTCTTCCAGAGGCAGCATGGTGAGCAGCTTGGGGGAGGAGGAAGTGGTGGAGGCGGCTATAATAACAGCAAACATCGCTGGCCTACTGGGGATAACATTCATGCAGAACATCAGGTAAAAAACCAAAGTTCAATGTTTCCAAACTCCACACGTGAACGCATCGGGCTTGTGATAGATGCTTTTAATGACACTTTTTAAAGCTGGAGCTGGTTGTTGTGCGGTTGGAGTGGCAACAGTTGTGCTTTTTGTTTTCTCTTTTCAGGGTTGCGGAGCCTTGCTAGCTATAAGCTGAAACATTGCTGCTCTTGAGGGTGTTGAAATCCCAGTCCGCTCTCTGTGACAGTCAAATGCATGTTTGCAAAATTTGTCATTCCCTTTATTGATTGGGGGGGGGGAGAGGGAATGTGTGAACCAGTGACTGCTGCTGCTTTTCAGATCTGTTGCTGTAGTTAAATAATTCTTATGTAATGGTATTACAAAACTGCCAGTGCATGTAGGTTGAGCTTTTACCATTTCCAATATTGAAAAACACACTTCTGGAAGTTGCTGGTAGTGTATTTTCCTGGGTTTCTCTGCTTGTTTGTTTTGGGGTTTTGGGTTTGGGGTTTTTTTGGTTATAATTGAGAGGGGAAGGAGCTATTAATGTGCTTAGCTGCAATGAGAACAGCCTTACGAATGTCGTGAAACACAGCTAACTTCTTACAGTGACTTAACGGTTTTGAAAGGGTAGTGGGCCAAAACGTGTCTGGGTAGTAGTGTTTACTACAAGTCTTCTCAGTAGCTGCATTGTCAGATGCGCTGCGACTTAAATGAGCGTGTGACTCACTCTAGCTTGCTGTCTGTGACCTGTAACTCACTCCTCGAAGAAGATGTGCTTCCTCTGCAAAGGGAGCAGAACTTAAGTGTAAGCACATTTTAAAACCGGATGATTCCCAGAAATATTGTCAGAGCAGCAGACACAAAGCTTTTGCAACCTTTATGAATGTCTCCTGCCTCTAGTTTTTGAAATAAAAGCGAACAAGCCCTTGCTCCTCTGCTGTGCCTCCCCAGGGGATGTGTTGCCATCCGGACCATTTAAAAGCAAACATTGCAGTGAATTTTGCAACCTCACTGAAGTCAGTGTATACATCAACAGAGAAGTAAACCCAGGTGCCCTGTTAACTTCTTCTGGAAGAAAATTTGCATAAAATACTGCAATATGAACTAAGCAGCTGGAAGAATGTGGTAGTTATTCCCTTATGTGGAAACATAGCATTTAGTTATCACTTTGAAGGCAATAACTGCATTGAAGGGAGATGTAATTTTTCTGTTAACTATCCAAGTTTTCAGTCGCTAAATGTAAAACTTGTTTCAAGAGACATCGATGGAACAGATCTTAATGTGCTTTAGGCTGTGTAAGAAACAGTAAGCAAACAGTTTTTCCTCAAACAAAGGAGTCCTGCCTGTTGCAGAGACTTGCCCTGGTGTCGGTGGATGCGTTGCTCTTCGTCAGCTTCGTTTTCTTCAGTAACTTCTTGGTTGAAATGACAGTAATAAATGCACCACTTAATGAAAGAAAAACTCATTAGCTTGTACAAGTTTAAATGAACTTTTGAAAAATAACGTGTGTATTCTTTGGAGGCAGAGCGCTTCTGAGAAGGTTGTGTGGACAAAATGTACCCGCAGGAGTAAGCTCACAAGGCTGCGTGTGACGCTTTCTCTGTTTTTCCCCCATGTGTTCTGTGATCTGAAGCTCAGGAAATACCCACCATAGTACAATTAACGTTGGAACCTTACCTGTTCTACTGCCTGGTGGTTTTTACATTGACTGTAAGGTATTTGTCAGACAGTCCTGGTGTTTTGCATTCAGCAGACATCTTTAAACCAATCTTTGTGTTTAATTTCTTCAAAGTCAAGCCTGAGATGGGGTAGCAACCCTTTTCTTGAGTGTCTTACTCGATACAGTATACTCCAGTGATTGCTGGGCAGTTTCATCTCTGTGTTTATTGCTTCAGGCTTTCCTGAGTGCCGCTTTTTCCATGGGTCTCTGTTTGCCTCGGGGTTTTACTCATGGGAAGCGCAATGCAGGATATATGTAATCCTGATACTGCCATTCCTTTTGACTTTTTGGCCATCTCTGCATCTGCTTCTTAAATTATAAATTCCTTGGAGGAAAGAACTAGTCTTATGTATACAGAATGATTTAATTCAGTTTGGGCTTAACCGGGGTAGGGTTGAATTTGTCCAGCAAGAACAGAAATGGAAGGAAGTACTGGGACGTGCAGAGAGGTGGGGAATCGTTATGGATGTCTGCTAAGTCTCAGTTTCTTATGGATACACTTGTATCACTGGAGTTATGATTTTAAACTTTGAAAGTTAGTGCAGTGAGGTCCCTTGCCTTGTTGCCTTGAAGACTGGTTAGGAAACTCAGTAGCTAAAAGATAATGGAAAGTCAGAAAAAATAATTATAGGGTAATATAGGTTAATGGCTGCCTAGAGCTTGGGAGGTCGTGATTAAAGGGAGAGGGATTTTAAAAATTGTTGAATCCCAGTTTCTTCGTTGTTACATAGGTAGACAGACATCTGTCTCTGTTGGTGATAATACTCCAGTGATTTTTACCAAATGATAGCATTTCATCAGGAGTTGTCAAGTAGCTATGAGTGCTGTGAGTCAGAACTTACTTGTGGGATCCTCACTTTTCATTTTTTAACGTGCTGGCAGTTCCCCCTTGTTTGTATTTTGACCAGCAGCTCTGAGAATTGAACTGTCAGTGGTTTTAATAGGGATGACTTTAAAAAAGTTTCTCTGCTCCATGGGAAATAGGTAGTGTCCTCTTGTTGTGAACAGCAGGAAAGTGCTGGCTCTTTTTGTGCTTTACCTGTAAACTTTCTTCTCCCTTTGTATTTTTCCCTTTTCCTCCAGAAGGCGGGGCAGAGGGCAAGCTTTTATATAAAATTAAGCAATTACGCAAAATGACAGCAGCATCTTTAGTTATCAAAGATAAGCTACCCACACAAATAGCATATATTATACATTCCTTTTTGTTCTTGCAGACACTGAAGTAATGGTGAAATTGGACTTTCTTTTTCGAGATTGCAATCTCTGAACTCCTAAGCATATTTCAGTTGTCTGCAACTATAAATGCTGAATCGCCAAACTTTACAGGGAAGACACTTCTGTCGGCCAAGTCTTGACTGCAAAACATAGTCTTCTCTTTTCATCCACAAAAGGCAGCAAGATGAGGTTGAGTGAGGTTGAGTGTCAATGTCCACCAGTAATTCTGAGATTAAAACTGAAGAGGTTTAGGCTGTCGTTCATCTGTGATGCCCGATTCCTCTCCAGGCTGGTTGGGCAATGTTACAAATAGCTACACAGGGGTGTTTGTATGCTGTTTGTCCTGCAAAAAACGGGTAGAGATCAGAACCTCACTTCAGGTAAGTGAGTGAAGAGGTGCGAGATGACTGCTGGTGAGTCATGGCCTAGGTTGGATTTGTCTTGGTTGTGAAAGGTTGTGTATATCATTGCAAATCAAAACAGCCATCTCTTACTCCTGAGGGGAATGAAAGACAGTCAAGATACTCAGCTGGGGCAACTTATCAACACTGAGCAGGTTTTTAGGGCGATTGACTGGGTTACCTTGGATGGGGTCTCCTGTGGCTTGTGCATGCACGTATGTTCTTGAGCTGGGGCGAAGCGAGGGTTTCTCTGTGGTGGTCCCTGCTGAGTTACAGTGAATGGATACACTTAGACCGTCTGAATTGCAGTTGGGGTAATATGGGAGTTGCTTCGTAGAAGCAAATGATTTTAGGGATTTACTTTCTTTGAGAGCATGTTTAATTAATAATTGGAGACAATAGAACTCTGCAGGGATCATCTTGTTGAATGTGGGGAATTTTTCACATGTAGTTGGTGAAGAATAGTGAGGGCAGCAGGGCTGGGACTGGGTTTTCTGCTCAGTTTTGCCTTTTGGCAGTGTGACCGTGCAACTTCTTAACTGGGAACTTACAATCAGGCGGAGACAGAAGGTAATTCTCCCGGCAGCTGCCCTTCCAGAGCACTGCTACTGAAATTGCGCTGCTTGGTGCTGTGAAAGTGTCTGGATTTGACGCTGTGTGACAATGTTTGGTGCCTGTTGGCAGGCACCATGACCAGAGTTTGCCATGAAGTCGTGGCAAGGAGCTCTAAAAAAATCCTGGAAGCTAAGGAAGCAGAAGCCCTAGCATTCGTTCTCCCAAAGCGAGATCGTGTTTACGTGACAGTTAACTGTTCAGGACCGAGATTTCCTGGTCTGCCTGTGGAAAGCACCGAGAGTCTGAGGGCTGCTGTGGCCCAGACGATGTGGCTTGTTGTCTGGGCTAGGGTTGGTGACATGGGGCGAGTCCTGAATCACGTACACCAAGTGACAGAACACATAGCTCTGTTCTTGAAGAACGTTTTCTGACGTATGTTTCGTTAAATCTGCTGAATTTTCATGAATGCTTCCTCGTATCACAGTGAACTGGTTGGGGCTTTTCTTACCTTGACACTGAAATGGCTGGGCTAACTTGATACCCAGAGAATTTCGAACGTAATACCGTGCTGAAATGAAATGTCTAGTCTAGCTGATTTTTTCTGCAGAGATTTCTCTGTAGTAGAGGGGTATCTTGGGGGAGGGGAATCGGAACATTTGGTTTAGTTTTCTGCTTTACGTTGTCCTTTGAAAATCCCTCCTGACATAGAAGGAGCATGACTAGATTGGCTAAGTTGGGTATTTAAAGTTGGGTATTGTAGATCCCCACTCTTCTATAGGGGAGAAGAACCACCCTGAAATCTTCAGAAAGTCAGTTTAAGAGTCTGCTTCCTCTGAATCCATGGGTTTCTCTGTCCCTGACAGGCAGTTGCAAGGTACCTGGCTCTGGGTGGGATTGCACAAGGGACCCGATGTGCTGGCTTGGGGATTTCTCCGTGGTGTATCGTCGTTGTGGTCTGCTGCCTGGCTGGGGTGCTTGCTCAGGAAGAGCAAAGAGATTTTCACACTGTTGAATTTGCAAATTTCAATGCTTGAAGAAGACTATAAGTATTTCAGTTAATATATTGTCCTCAAGAGTGTTTGGAACAGGGTTTTATTAGAACACAGCTTCTGTTTGTTTTCTTCCTCCCCTCTTTCCAGCTTTCCCCTTATCAGCTCTTTTGTGGTTTGCAGAGTTGGTGTGGCCTATCTGTGCTTTGGCAGAACAGGTTGTGATACTCGTAGCGTTTTTGTGAATGGGTGAAACTGTACAGAAGATACAAGCCGTAGAATCCATCCACAGTAGCCTCTTCCTTGCAGACTGGCACAGTTAATTTCAACCGCTGATCAGAAATCTTCACAAAGAGCTGTTCCTGAGCTTTGAATCTAGCGTTGCCTGTGTCTGAGAACTTGCTTTTAGGTGTATGCTGAGACAGTTTTGAAGCTGTCTTCTCTGAACGATGCTCTTGCAGGTCTGTGATGAGCAAACTTGCCTTTGTGTGCGGATATCATGTGATGCTGCGCTCCCTCCCGTCAAGCGATCTGCGCTCAGATATCGTGTTACTCTGCTGCCTTTGTTAAGGGTAATGTCTGTTCGAGGGCAGTTGTTTTTACTGGGAGCATCTGGCCGTGTAGCTTGCCCCGTACGGAAGCTGTGCTTCAGGCCTTGGTCCTGCGCTGGGGTGAAGCTCGACGGTTACCAAACCCTCAAATGAGCCCTTTGCCCTGCTGCCAGCGGTCACGGGGCCGCTTGCATCGGCTGCTGACGGAAGTACTGAGCTTGGCACTGGAGTGAGACATTGCTGTGTCCCTTCTTTACACCTTTTTCCCACTGAATTTAAACCTGGGAAGGTCAGAGTAGGGGTGGGAGTGAAAGGAAAAGCACTCCGGGGGGTCAGACGAGCCAGATCTTAGTGTAGCCCTGATTGCTTGCACAAAAATATCGATCCAGACTCGCACCTGGGAAGCAGAAGACGGTTTTCCCAAGGTATTGCCAGCTCCAGTGGGGCAAAATCAAGGTTGCTTGTTCTGTAATCTGATATTTTGGAATTTTGCACCCCAATATGTGCCTGAGACATTGCAGAGTAACCTACATTCCACGTTAATAAAGCGCTTCCCTTGGCGAATAAAATCTGAGGAAAAACATAATTAGCTAACTAAGCCGAGCCACTCTGAAAGGCCGCCTTTCTTGCATTTATTTCTGTACCCTGCATCATTAATCATCTTGGCTAAAAGCCATGTAAAGCATTAGCCAATCTGCAATTTCAATAGCTTTTTGCTTCGAATGCTAATGATAGTAGCAGTTCTAATGATGAGTCCTTTACTACAAAAATAGTAGTTAAACCACCTAATCCTGTCTAATACTTGTGACTTCACATTCTTTCTTTACGGACTATTGTTATAGGAGAGGACTAAAAATAGGGCCGTAATCAGTTGATGGAACAACATATTTTAACCCTGGATCTAGTTGTTAGGGGCAAGCCTGTTGTTGACACTGGGCACTGCTTTTTTTTATTGTCAGCTGGTAAACACTAGTTTTTCTCTCCTACATACTATATGTGTGTGTGTGTGTGTGTGTATGCACGCAGAGTAGATATTTTTTAAATAATGTGCTATGTGAGCTGTTCAAACAAGACAAACGCAGGCAGTCTCCCACAGCTGAGTGGGAGGCATTTGTTTCCATCTGAAATTTGTAAACCTTTGGTTAATTTAGAAGGCTCTAACTACTTGTGTGTTTATAAATCAAGTGTTGCAAAGTATTTAGGCTGTTTAACCAGCTATATATTTTTTTTTTTTCTCTCCTTTCCATTCTAAGGATGTTTTATTCAGGCAGCAGCCTGAATGTTTTTGATATTTCTGGTTCTTACTGCCTCAATCCCGGTGTTCTTGTAGTAATATTGACCTTTTTTGAGGAATGTTTTACTGGAAAATAAAGAGGTTTTGTTTTTGTGGTTGTTTTTTTTTCTACTACAAATTGAGCAAGACTTAAAATGTGGAGGCCTAATGGATGGAAACGTTACATGATACTTGACTTTTCACACTTGCAGAGTGCACATGAGTTAGAAATAAATGAATAGCCAAGTAATAATCACACTTTTGAGGTGCTCTGGGTAAGCACCCATAACGTACCTGTACAAGGAGGGAGAACTTGGGATCTGCTATTCATTTTAGGAGCTGAAAAGTCGTAACATTTTGATCCATGCTGACAAGTATAGCAGTAACACAATTCCCTGCATCACTGCAGGAGTAGAAAAGCAAAACAAGCGGTCTCGGAGCACGGTGGTCCCATCGAGCTTGTGCGGAGCTGAAGCTGTCGGAGGGTTCCCCCCGTGCTCGCCGGGAGCACAGCCAGCATCAGCAGAGACGAGGAATGAGCCCTTCCCGTGGCTTTGTGGTCCCAGCACCCAGCCCTTGCCCCTGCTTCTGTTTGCCAGGGTAGCAGAGAAGTTTAGGGTGCCTTGCCCAGAATTCCTTACGGTAGTATTTGTGGGATACCATGGAGTTTGTTTGCTTGGCTGGCAGGACTGAAGGCTGCAGTTGGCCCTGTAATTTACTGTAGATCAAAGAAATTTTGAAAGCAGCCTTGTACATGTTCCAGCTTAACGAAATCCTGTCTTTGCAGTGCCCGTCCTACTGCGGTTTTAGCAGATGCCGTCCTGGGCTTTTGCCTCCTGGTCAGAAGTAGAATTGGGGGAGAGAGATAGTGGGAGAGCAAGAGCTGTGCTGTAAGGGAAGGATGATGGGGGCTAGGAAGGTCCTGGCATAAGAAAGTGCTGGGGAAGGAGAAAGGTGGCCTTTGAGATGGGGCCGCATGGGGAGCAGCAGTGTTGGGGAGAGCGGAAGCGGAGAAACCAGAGAGCTGAGGCTTACAGAAGCAGCCTTCCAGTTTGCTTTGGTTACCCTATTTAAGATATTTGGCTTAATAGAAATAGATAGTTTAATCCCTCTTCAATTGCTGCTACCGCTGATAAATGCAGATATTTGATCTGGTTAATGTTGTCCAACATCAAAAATTAAAATTATAAACCCTCAGGCTTCATGATGAGCTTTTAGAGGCAATTTTTTTTTTAGATCATCAGCTAGAATACTTCTCAGTAGGTTGTTTCTCAGCTTCTTTTTCTCCAAAGAGCTTCCTAGTTTGTTTATTTGCCTTTTTTCTCTCCTGTATGTTTGGCCTCCCCCCCCCGCTGCCTTATTTAATTCCACCTGTCCTTTCTCTTACTGAGAAACATGACTTGTGTAAGGAGAAAGGAAAAAATCCTTTGTGATTAAGAGTGAAATTTAGCCTTTGATGGTTTTGCGGTGTGTCTGTCTAGGTGAATATAAATTCTATATAAATGAGGATTCCTTAATATATAAGGCTAGTCTACAATCCCCTGAGATACTCACAGACCATGAAATGTGATACAGTATTACACTTTCAATTTATATATAAAGGTCATATTAGCAACCATATTTGCTTAATATAAGGCGCGGTATTAATACTGATTATTGGCATTAATATTTACTTAAAATTAGAATTCAGCTCTCAGTTTGAGGAAAAAAAACCGCCTTGGATTATTCTAAAATAAAAAATATGCTACTGGAAATCCAAAAGGTAAATATACTGTTGCTCTCATGTTAATTTGTTAGGTCCTTCAAATCCCTGTTTAGTAATCGTGAGGACAGTTCAGGGCCCCAGTTCCTGTTAATTTAACTGACGGCCAAATTCCTTTTGACAAGAGCCACTTAGCCCTGTGGGCCTTATTGTTTGCTGGGTTAAAATTAACTGGAGTTTTCAGTCCTAGCAGTGCAGTGTGTCCTGTCAGGTGCCTGGGTTCATTGCTGCTCTCTGTGGGCATGCTGGGGCTTTGGCAGGTTTCCCTGCTCAGCCTTTGCTGCCTTGCAGCCTCTTAGCACTGGGGCCATCAATCCCTGCTTTGGGGTGGCTTGTTAGAGGCATACCAGGAGAGGTTTGGCCCTGGTCTGGGTCTGTGGGTTGTTACCCCTGGCTTTCACCCCTGCTCGTGAGTGGTTCAGACCCTTGGGTCTTTGGTGATGCATGGGAGGATCGCCTGAGTCTGCTCTGTTCTTGAAAATCTCCCAAAACTTCTAAACGCTGGCTACAGCTGTGCCAGAGTGCCTTCCTGGGGGTCTCGGAGGCAGGGAGGGTTGTCTTGCCTGGGTTTGTGGTGTGGCAGGTGAGCAGCAGGTCCGGTACCAAATGGTACCAGCGCATAGAACATCATTAGCTGGTGGGATATTGCTTTCCCTATTTTTGCTGTAGCTATATAACTTCAAAAGCGTTCCAGATGCAGACAAGGACTGGTGTCTGTGCAGCTTTGGGACCAGGAAAGCATTTGCTTCTGAGTTGCCGTCATTGAGTTTTGCAATGGTGAGGCCCTCTAATCTTATTTAAAAAAAAAAAAAAAAGTGTAATTGTCCTGTGTCAGGCGGCTACCTGACAGAAATTAGCTGTGTGCTGCTTGAGGGCTTGGAAAATCCACAGTGAATACGTTGGAAGCAGAGTTGCTGAGGAGCTCTTCTGCTGTGTGGGAGGTTGGGTTTTGGAAGTGGCCATTGACCTGGAGAGGGACTGGTTTGTGCAGCTGCAGACTGCAGCAGGTGAGAGCAGAAAGTGTTCTGTCCTTTGTCTTGTCCTCTCTAAAATAGGCAGTGGGTATCTGCTATTGAAACTTGGAAAGGCCTCTGTAGCCTCGGCATGTACGAGGCCACGGGTTTTTATTCAGGAGACTGAAAATAAGATTTGGAGGTCTGACCTAGAGCGGCTGTGTAATGAGCAACACAGCTGTCTCTCGCTTTATCGCCTGTTTTTCAGAGCAAAGGTGAAAATTGGTTAAGAGGGCTTTTGAGAGACTGAATTGACTTCAGCCTCAGCGAAGCAAAGCTATCTGCTGGGTTTACTCCAGTTTTTCGCTGTGGCTTGTAGTTGGTGCGCTGGGCGACTCTGCTCACGCTTCCACCGTGCGGGCAGGGAGTTATTTCTGAGTCAGCGAAGTGGCTCTAAGCTGGAGTGTGCTATAGTGACACACGTTCGTATATTAGCATCTGTGGAAATTACTCTTCTTGAATGAGATTCTCATTAATTTCGGTGAGATTTACAGAATTCCTGAGTGCGCACACAGCATTTGGTGTGAAGGGGAGGCCTGTTCCTGTGCCATGAGATTGCCTTGTAGTGCTCGTTCAGTAGCAGCGTTACTGATGTACAGAGCCGCAGTTTGGTGAAGGAGGCTCCGGAAGCAAGCCCGCTGCTTTTTTGCCTGCTCCGAAAGGAGGAAGGCTGTTGACAGCAAGGTGGGGAGGTCTGTGCGTGGCGGTTGGTGAGCACAGGCGCTTTGCTGGAATGGGGCTGCAGCCGAGGGGTGCTGCTGCCTGGGGGCGGGAGTCGGGGTTTGTTGGATCGCTGGTGAAGCAATTGGGACTCGGCTGACCTCTCCGTGTGGTTCCTGATGCTTCTCGAGACCACTTCTTCCTCCGAGGAACCAGGTTGTCATGTCGTATCCAGATGTCAGGGCATCGCTTCCTTGGACAGCCAATTTGTCTTAGCGTTGTCTTCTGGATTTCTTTCAAAACTGGGTTCAGTGGTGGACCAGATTTCATAGTAATCAAATCTCGTTGACATTAGCGCTCATCTGTGAAGAAGTTCTTTCTCTGTGGACCTCCTTGTTTCTAGTGTTTGCCCCATCCGACGTGTCTGTGTTCGTTAGAGGTCAGTGGTAGTTAATGGGAATAGATCCTGGTGAGGTGGTACATCATCTATAGCGTTTAATCACCATTTCAGTGTATTGCCTGCCTTCTGGAATACTAAGCTGTCGGAAGTCATGACTTTGGCGTTAAGTTTTGCTGTTTCAGAGGTATTTGTTCTTCTTTCAAAGGGAAATGAAGGAGCTCCGTGACATTTGTGCATACCATTTAAGAAAATGAGGTGAAGGGGTGTTGCCATTTAATATTATAGACATGGGGAAATGAGAAGAGGACCTTTTGGGTGCAGTCTTTGAAAACTGAAGAATAAACTAGCCTGTGTTGCAAACAGATAGATACAAGGATCAGTGGAGATAAAGGAACTATGTGAATGAGAGAAAGGGCCTCAAAACCGGTGACTGTATACAGTTTGAGCGTGTTTTTATCCAGAATTGTTAAGACTGATGAAGGAGAGATGGCTAGGGGTGCGACTTCAATATCTGTAATGAATAATTTCTTCCCGTTACCTGCCCTCTGATAGCAGATAGAGAAGCCAATATTATTTTTTTCTGCTTTTGGTAGTAACTGGGGTGAAGTGTATTTGGGAAGGAGATGGAGGCAGCCTGTTGCTATTGCCTGTCATTGAACAGGGAGGTTGGGATGGCAATTTGCAATCCAAGACATGTTTGAAGGACAGCTTCCTTCAGACCTTTAAGAGAGGAGTGAAAATAATAGCACTCTGTTAGGTGTGCAATTAAACCAGCCAGGTATGAAACAACAGGAGTGCACTTTGCTTTCATGTTTATCCCACTTTTTGCCCTTTACCACTCTTTTTGTCTTGATCGTCTGTGTCGCCTCTGTAGTAATCAGCTATCGTGGTGGTGTTTGAAGACAAGCACGCTTCTCCACCTTGGAAAGGGACAGATGGTCGACGCTGAGGAGTGCTGTGTATGCTTACTGGACTGTAGCTCAGAAAGAAACAGGAATTGCCAAATTGTTGTGGTTTCTGGCAGAGGATCATGAACTTGCGTTGAAGGCTCTGACCACGTTGGAGATGATGGCGTTTTCAGTTACACCAGCTCTAGCTTCTGCACCAAGAATTCAGGCTACCAGCATGGGAGCACGGCTTCAGATGTGGATGTAAATCACATATTTGTGCTGCTGTAATTGATTTAACAAGATGATAACATGTTTTTCTACTCAAGAAAAATGCTTGAACAAGACATCTGTGAAAATGTTCTTGCATCTAATGTGAACAAATAAAATGTATGATTCTAGCATTTTTAAAACTGTTTGCTGGAGTAAGCATGGCTGTGTAGCGTGCCAAAGTATCACAAAGAAGGGCAAGAGAGGGGCTGAGAAGTGGAGTTTGTTCCTGTTGGGAAGCTGCGTGTGTGCTGTGCAGGGCTTTCACCGGCTGTTGGTGCGACTGAAGCTGTGAGGGGAGCTCAGCTTGGCAGCGGGGAGCTGGTGGGGCTGGGATACAGCCAAAACCAAATACATATGTCTCTTAATATCCTTTTGATTTATGCTAGGAACGCAATAATTACATCTTTCTAGCAGCTTTATTTTGAGGTTCCCACAGCACAACATCCACCTTGGGGAGTTCATTTGCTTTGGCGAAGCTGGGGGCCACACACTGAGCAGCCCCCGTTTCCCCACTAGCGCCTTCCACAGCACTGCAGGCCCTGGGTCAGCGCCGCTGCGGCTGCGGCTGTGGTTTGCTGGGACATTGCCTTAGCAGTGAGAGGAATGAACATCACCTACTCAGTCTCTCTGTATAGCTTCTCCATTCCTCAGATGTCTCATTGAAATAATATTTTGCTGCTGTTCAGCTTTTGTGGCTTAGCATGCCTGGGGGTTGCAGCACTTTCCATGAGTTCAGCTTGAAATGCTTCACGGAAGAATTTGAGCTTGTTCTGTCTCACATGAGGCAGCTGAGGTGTCGTAGCTGGCAGATCAGTGATGAAGTCGAGAGTGAAGGGAAGTCTTTGGTGTTGCCCGGTGCTGTAGTGTCTGGAAGGTGGAGTCCTGTTTTCACTCTCTGTGTTCATGGTTGATGTGATAAGCGTCACCGCAGAAGGTGCCAAGACTGAGGCATAACTGAAAATAACTTTGAGCTGAGATATAGTAATAAGAGGATACCTTATTTTTAAACTGTGATTCCAAGTGGCTGGCCACTGAGGATTTGCAAACTACATAAATATGTATTAGATGATTTAACAAGGTGTTACTAATCTTTTGCAAAGTAGTGTTGTGGTAGAATAGTAGAAGAATTCAGGCTGGAGGAGACTTCTGGAGGTTATCGGTGGTGCTTTCCCTACGTGTGATATTCTTGGATGAATTCTGTTGGATCTTGTATTAGAATGGAAATAAAGCATAATCACAACAAAGTCTTGACTTGGTTCTGCTGGCAGTAGTGGCAGGAGTGTCAGAAGTCAGGCTGGGGGTCGGTGAGCAGGGTGTGACTGCTTACAGCACTGGTCACTGGCAGAGCGGTGCATTAGCATCTAAACCAGTTGTTCGGTTTTTGTCCTATAAATCACCCACCAGGTATTACTGGGTGATCCAAGGGCTGGAGCACCCCTCCTCTGAGGAGAGGCTGGGAGAGCTGGGGCTGTTCAGCCTGGAGAAGAGAAGGCTCCAGGGAGACCTTGGAGCAGCTGCCAGTACCTGAAAGTGGCCTACAAGAAAGCTGGAGAGGGACTTTTTACAAGGGGCATGGACGGATAGGACAAGGGGGGATGGCTTCAAGCTGAAAGAGAGTAGGTTTAGACTGGATAGAAGGAAGAAATTCTTTACTCTGAGGGTGGTGAGGCCCTGGCCCAGGCTGCCCAGAGAAGCTGTGGCTGCCCCCTCCCTGGCAGTGCCCAAGGCCAGGCTGGATGGGGCTGGGAGCACCCTGGGCTGGTGGAAGATGTCCCTGCCCATGGCAGGGGGGTTGGAACCAGATGATCTATAAGGTCCCTTCCAACCCAAACCATTTTATGATTCCAGGATTCCCTTGGCCTAGAGGAGGCTGCGTCCAAATCACCTGCTATGTCTTAGGTGGTGACACGACTAAACATTGCGTGTCAGTCTTCAGCAGAGAGCCTGGGAAGGGCTGCGGTGAACAGTGTGTGGATGGCTCATTTGTGGTTTATAAACTATTACCCCTGCTCTAGCAGAAAGGTGTATCGGATCTGTTGGGTTGCAGGGTTATGTAAACATTGAGGAGGAGGCGTGTAGTATTGTTTGTGTGCCATCATACGTGTTTGTGGCTGTTGTAGCAAGTGCTGCTTTGATACAGGTATGTTATCCAAGGAGAGCAACAATTTAACCTGAATCCTAGCACGTGGCTGAGCTTCTGTGCTTTGTCCTCAAGTCCATAGTTGGGTTTTTGCGTTGCTTTTGCACGTGTGCTCAGTGGCTGTGTCTGTAGGGGCTTGCCTGGGTGAGGTTTGGAAATGAAAATCAGAAGTAGTGTTTTCTTGCATTTTCAACATACCCGACTTATGCAGCTAACAGTTCTAAGTTGCTGGGGTTTTTTTCTGTTCTAATTGAATCAGTTTTCATCGAATCGTGATCTGAAGCAGAAACAGACAACGGCACAGCTCCCCAAGTAAATGTATAGTTGCAAGTCCTCTGGGTGAGGGAGGGCAGTGTCACACCTCCTGGGGCCGTCCCCTTGCGCCTGAGCTCTACCCTGCGTCTCTGCCCGCTGTTGCCCTGCCTTAGGTGGCAAGTCTCGGGGACCCTAGCGTGGCCATGGAGCTGCGTGGCTGCCCTGCCACACACCAGCAGCCCCTCCACAACGAGGGAAAGGGCCATCCCCCGTCAGGGGTTTTCTTGAGGTGTTTTGCACCCTGGTTTGTGCTTCTGGATTTCCACTTTGAGCCATTGCTGTGGGTATACTAACTAAAACAGGGAACTGATTTTAAGGCATTGCTTGTTCTCCTTTCTTCATCTCCTGCCCCCATTTCAAATGGTGTTATTTCATTTGATTTGCTTTTTTTTTATACTGTTACTTTTTTCATATCGATATAACTTGAATATAAATCTGCCTGTTTTATACGAGTCTTTACTTGATTTTCACCTGAAAAGAAATGATGCCGATGACTCCCTTGCTTGAAACCATGCAGTTCACCGTGAAATATTAGTCTGTGCAATGCACTTAGCAAAGGCAGTTGTATTAGACTTTGTGTGTTTTAAAAGTAATTTCTAGTTTTGCCTTTGTTTGCGCATGTAAATCTGACTGTAAGCAGTGTAGCTACTGGGAGTAGTAAAGGTAAGTCATCCTTTGGAGCTCAATAACCTTGTTATGTGCTGTAATATGGAATGTAGCTCTGAGTCTGTATCAGACAAATTGCTATAAACTATGGTTGTCGTTAAAAAAACCCAATCAAATACAGGCGTTTCCTCATGGATTTTTCTTACCTATCTATAACTAGGTGCGTTCCATGGATGAACTGAACCATGATTTTCAAGCGCTTGCTCTGGAAGGACGGGCTATGGGAGAGGTAAGTGAAAGGCCTGTAGAAAAAAAATCTGTGTGTTTTGGGGGGAGGCGAAAATAAATATCAGTTTTTGAGGCTACTGGAATGATTCTGAAGTTGAGAGGTCTTCGTTATGACTGTGAAGCTTGTGTGTGTGTGTGCGTGTGCTTTAACAGAATAAAAACCTGTCAGGCTGGAATACATCTTAGTAGGAGGAACAGCTAAGCCCTCCACCTGTTGTATCATCAAACAGCAAAATGGTGGTTGTAAAAGAACAGTTAGAAATATGTCTTGTGACAAGTGTCAGAATACTTGTAGCGTGTTTATTTTGGGATCCAGTGATCTCAGACCCCACAATGTTGTGGGTTTAGTTGTCTGCCGTTGTCTGCTGCCCTGTTTCCACTCCTGGCCACCTTTTGGCTCTTGTCACAAAGCACAGGACTGTGTTTAACGTTTAAAGTAGCTGGGCAACGTAATCAAGGGCTGCAGGAGCGAGAGGTGCTTCGGACCGGTCAAAGGACTGAGCAGGGAGCTGTCAGATAATGGGCCCTTCAGTTCTAACTCTGTGGACACCCAGTGAGAGTTATTTTAATCTCACAGCGCAGTGAAGAGGTGGCAGATTTGGGGGAGATGGCCATTGGTTTTCTCGGAGAAGAGAGAATTTACCTATTTTTAGGGTGACTTGAAAGAATAACAAATTACTGTAGTTGGCTGTGTTAGGTTCCTGAAAGTTGTCTGTAAATGCTCCTGTTCCCTGCCCTGTTCACTTTTGCTTTGCAGTCAGTCCCTTTAGAGGCTCGTGGAAGAACAGAGATGAAAAAATCGCGTCTTGTAGGAGGGTATTAATGAACAGCAGGACAGCTTGGTGTAGCTCTGTTGTTCTGGAGAGGCTTCCATTTTGTGTTCCTGTCTGTCAAGTTCAGGCGAGTTTATTGTCTTCACGTTTAGTCCATCCTATCTCTGTTACCTAGTTTATGAGCTGGGTGGAGGGCAAATCCGCAGAACCCCAAAATTACTGTTTAGAGAAGACAGCAAACCAGGACTGTTACCTGGTAGGATTCATAAGAAGATGCCTTCTCTCAGGTGAAAGACCTCAGGGTGACTGCAGCTTAGCTTCTCTCCTCTCCTTCCTTCTCTGGAAGATTGTAATACTGAGTTGCATTTTAATTTGACAATACTTGATAGGAAAATCTCTGTTTCTCTAGGTTATATTAGCCTATATTGATTGAGACTATTGACTAAGAGTAGATGAAAGTGGTTTACAAAGGACAAGACATGACATTAAAAATCCATCTAAAGCCGCTGAATAACAGCTGATGTGCCTCCATATGAAGCATGCCAGTGGAATGACGGGGGTGTGAATGTTCTGTGAATATTATTTTTTTAACACCCCACTTGGGCAAGACATTCATTTTCAGATATAGAGCATACAGGCTCGTTGAAAGGCTGTTAAGAGTAAGTACAGCACTTGTACTTAACGTGGCGTTAAATCATGTTAGCTTGAATGCCTGAAGGCATTCCTAGATATGCTGATTTTGACCAACTCTTAGTTTATTTGGTCATTTCTTGAGAGAAGTGAATTTGGGTTTGGTTTTTTGGAGGATGTGAGGTTTGCCTTCCAACGATGACTCGCCTTCCCTCCCCTCCTTCTTCTTGTAACTGTGATGCAGAGCGTTTTGGGGATGGCATCCCTTTGTCACCGGGCTTCTCCGCCTGCCCCGGTGTGCGTGCTTTTCCAGGAAAGGTGACATCTCACCCTTCTCTTAAGCTAAGACACTATTTCTTGTTTCTCTTCTCCCTCAGTCCCACAGTTTCCTTTCTTTATCCATTGAATTTTCTCTGTGCTTCCTATTTCAACATACATCCAGCTGGCCGGTTTAAGGAGCTGTGTAAACCAAGATCCCCGCAGGATATGCGTATTGGCTTTCAAGACCGGGTTCTTCAACTCTGGGCTTTGATTTTGTGCAGCGTGCCCTGTCTGTTGTTTAGGTGGCTTAGCAAGGCAGTGATGGCTTCCTCTCCTCCTCCAGCTCCTGGAATGTGAAGGAAACTCGTGGAGAAAGTGTACTAAGAAAAAAATTAAGTTTGAAATAAATGAGAAAAAGAGCAAATTTGATTTGTATTTCTTGATTTTGTGTCTTCAGGTGTCAATAAGCTCATATATGGAGTTGATAGTGAAAAACCTGGCGGAGAACGATGAGGAGAAGAGTGTTTACGCATTTAGTGTATATTTTTATCTTCTGGTTTTCTGGCTTCTTAGTAAGCAACACCATCATAATTGTAGTGATTTAAGGAGATAGTGCCTCTGAAGCGTCAGAGCTTTTTTTTGAAGGGCACTGTCAAACAATTAAATGTCTTATCTAGATTTTGAGAGCAGGATAGATAACTTTTGGTGATGAACAGATATCCTAATCTGGGGAAATTAAGAACAGTTTAAAAAAACCCTGTGGCTTTCATCTGCACTGTGGCTGTTTCCGTCTTTAAAATCTCCCCTTCCCCCATGCAGCCAGCCTCATGCCCCCCTGAATTTCTGTGCGAGTGGAAGTGCAATACTGTCTCCAGTGTGAGACTGAAAAGAAAAGCCACAGAATCCCCGTTGCTCCGCTCTAAAATGGAAAAGATTTGGGCCAGTGATAGTGAGCACGGTCGATAATGTTGAAAGCAGCCTTCTAAAAGGGGTATCTGTTTCCCTCCTTTTTTTAGCCCTTTGTCCAAGTCGTTAGCTGTAACGAAGGAAGGCATCTTGGAGCCTTGCTACAAGCCACAGAAGTGTAATGAAATCTTTGCCAGTTTTGTACCAAGCTCCCCTTGTCAGCGGACGTTGAACTGGGAAGTAATAAAAAGCCATGGTGTATAGCAACCGGTGAAGGAAGTCGCCCGTCGGGGCCGGTCGGCGTTGCTGCTTTAGCCCGTAGGCAGAAGATGTGTCCGTGGAGCTGGTGCTCTCTGCTGAGGGCTGTGGTCGCACAGCAGTGCTGCTTACCTGAGGCTCAACGTCAGCTGTGCAACTGCTCTTTCTTTTCCGGCCTTCAAGACAGGGGAGCGGGATATCTGCTTTTCTTTGCTTAAATCCCATTTATCTGTAGCTTTGCAGCACTGAATATTCGTGCAGTGTCTTTTTGGGGATAGCGGCCAGTGCAGGGGGGCTGCGAGGTGGTGGTTGTCTTTGTCGTCAGTGCGTTACATGCATTTCGAACCGCGGCAGCATGCGAGATTTGGTGGCAGGTTATGCTGCGAGATAAGCCTGCGTCTAGAATAAAAGAGCAGCTGGGTGAGTAACTTAATCCAGGAGGGTGGGAGGAGGATGGGACCAGAAAGACATTAGGCAACTGGCAGGTATTTAACTTCAAAAATGAAAGGAATTGGACTAAAAATTTTGAAGTATGAATACCAGGGCGAACAGTGAATCTCACCCTACACTTCAAAAGAAATGCTGAGAAGAGCTATTTGCCACTTCATCTGACGAGCATTTAATTGTTGCTCTCTGCTGCTGTGCCCGGCAGGTTTTAGTGCTGGAGCCTAGGGGAGGTCTGACTCTGGCCAAACAGCGAAACTCCTGCAGCCCCCGTGGTTCGCTGTGGCAGAGCCCTTCAACAGCGAGGGCTGGAGGGCTGGGTGGCTCACCACGTCCGTGTTTGTGTCCCCTTGAGGCAGTTGGCTGTGTCCTAGATAAGCCTCTGCCTCTCCAGTGATCAGCGCTTTTTTTTAAGCAGGGTGGTTGTGGCACTGGGCCTAGACCTTCTTGTATCTGGTTTAGAGAAAAAAAAAGGGGGGGG
>Ga0065711_1006148_pt1 | contig 22594 bp, 14 predicted proteins | sample Hoacrofraction12_FD_59098 | JGI IMG/M metagenome (GOLD analysis project Ga0065711, IMG submission 59098) | Hoatzin crop microbial communities from Cojedes, Venezuela - Epithelial fraction 12 v2 (version 2) | ecosystem: Host-associated > Birds > Digestive system > Esophagus > Crop | place... | reverse complement strand
CCCCCCCCTCCATTTCTCTGCCCCATCCCACTGCAGGGTGTGAGCAAACAGCTGCCCGGGAGGTCGAACCACACCACTTTAAAATGTCATACCACTGTAACTAGTTTTTCTGCCTTGAAGGGAAGGTATCATACTGCAAAAGGGGAACAGGTGGTAACCAGCTGTGAAGTACAAAGGGCTGGTGTGGTGTTTGGTTTACACTATTTTAGAGTATTTTCCTCAGTGTGAAACTGAGATTCATTCTTGTAAGGCCACCTTTCTTAAACCAGATTACTGGAAAAGAACACATTGCATAAAATACCAGTCATTACTTAAATTATTTCTCTTCCTCCAGTTTACATATTCTAACTATACACAGGAAAAATGCTAAAGAACTTCTCGTCATATTCAGAGAATGTCATCTACAGATACTGCTTCAGTAATTTACTACATTTGATTGCTTGCACCTTTTTAATGTGACAATTAACTTCAGTAAGATTCAACAATTTAAAAGGGAGTAAGAGTTATCATGTGTTTTGCAGCTTGCCGAGATTCTGTGTCACTGTGTTGGAGTTATCACACCTAGAGCTGGGATTTGTCATTCTGAGCTGTTAAGAAGTAGCTCTCTTTTGGTCCTTCCGGGAAACTTGCTTTTTTTCCACCACTGCCATTCCTTTCCCAGCTACCTGAGGGGACAGCAGAAAGCCTAGCAGACACCATTTGCTCAGAATTCCATCAGTAAACCTTGTCTTCCAGGAAGCTGGACAATGAAGGCACAACTCACTCCCCCTGCAAGCAGTGTCAGTTTGCAAGGCTCAAAAGCCACTTGGCAAAATCACTAGCAAAATGCTTGGCTTCTAGTATATGGCTGCTGGCCAGCGCCATCATCTAGCCCAAGTGATCTTTATCTAACACGTACAAGTCTGAGAAATAAAAATCTTCAGTAAGTCAGCTCAGAAGGATACCTACACAAGGAAAATATTTAAGATTAAACAATTGCCTACAAATAAACCTCTAAATCTAGCAGATGCAAGTTGTGTTGCATTTAAAAATGGATTTAAATATGCTTCCTGCTAATTAGGATTTATAATACTGAATATAGTAACAAGTTCTAGTAAAATTTAAGATCTGGTTGTGAGTTTATAGAAAAACAGTCTGTTAATTTGCAATACATTATAGTCTTTAATATATAGCAGCTTCAGTATGAATAATATTTCACTTGTTAGCTAATACTCTGGTGATTTTTGTTTTCCATCATCTGATATGAGTGAGCACACACAGATATTCAGCATTTTCTATTTAAAACAAACAATTGCTAAGATTATGCTGTACAGTCCATCATCCTACGTCATAAGGGGTTACAATGCATTTGTTTAACAGACTTGCCCCAAGTATCCTTTCCCTACCCCATTTGTCTAGGAAAGGATAACCACCAGCAGAACTACCGTCCGTCTCACATGCCACATCTAGCCAAGTTAACCTCGGACAACACTGCCTCTTTTAACCCTTCTTGGGATAAGAGAAACAGAAGACAGACATTTCAATGCTGCAGATTTCAATTCTCCGCTTCAAACAGTAACGATATGTATTCAAACTGGTCAGAAAGGGTGACTCCCAAACAAGACAGCCATTACACTGAACCACCAACAGGCAAGTTATAAGTAGATACAATTAGGGAAGGGACATGAATGCATACTATCATGTCTAACTTGGAACAACTTCACACCACCTAACTGGAATTACCCATTGCTGTTAAGAAAGCCCCATCATTGCCAAGTGTTATTAGCTCCAAGAAATAGAACACTCTGGCCCCTTAGTAAGGTGCAGTAAGCAAGATAAAAAGTAGCATGAAGGCATGAAGGCACTTGATACCAGCTAAGTTTCATACGTAGTTTCACTTCAGAATAAAGGATACAATAATAAAAACAATCCGATAACTTAAAACACACTAAATTTGGCAAGGAAACTTAGTTAAGATCAAACTAGTGTTATAGGACCACCTGTAAGTGTGCAAACCCACAGAGAAAGTTCACTTATCTTGATGCTATAAGCTAAATCCAGACACAGTCAGGTGCTGAGCATTATTCCTAGCTTCAAAGTAAGAGGTATCAGTTTCATCATCCGGCTGAGGTATGAATGGCATAGTTTGATTCTGTAGATTATCCCAGTCCACACCATGAAAGAGGGGGTGATGTTTCAGTTCTGAAACAGAAGTTCATATAAGCATTATAAACTTGCTTTTGTCCGAGCCCCACAGTCACTTTGTTCCCGTGATGCCTAATTGTCAGTAGATTTGATCTATTTTGCTGTTTTGGAAAGTCACAAAAGTGCAAATTACAATTAGGTGTTGATTACCCCCAACCTCAGTGGGATCAAACTATTGTCATGCCAACTGTCTGGCAAACCTATTCTAGGCAGTGCACACAGTGGACCAGAGGTGCCCTAGGGGCATTTCTCATGACAGGGCACCACAGAAACGTTAAGCATCACTTCAAAGTCTGTTTCAAACTTTGCCAAAGTTCTGCGCTGAGTAGACATGCGGGAGTCACTCCCACCCTTCTCACCTCCAGGCCACCTGCCTTTTGCTGGCTCATGGAGCTGTCTCCCTCGGCTTGGTACAGTTCCCTCTGGCCTACCACCAGACACAGAAGTCTGAACACCCTTATGGTGAAGTTACCACAGCCCACCGGATCGCTCTTTCCCAGCCTGAAGGTGGGATAACTAACCAAGCTGTAAGCCTTTCTGACTCAAGGAGAACTCTCCTGCCCTGCCCGTTCTGACCAGAAGGAGACTTCTGGCATGCAGGATCCAGTGTGTCTTTGGCATAACCTGGAAACACCACTCCCTAATGAAAGCAACTTTGCTGCTTTGATTCAAGCCAAGAAAGCTCCTTTTCAGCTGAGTGGGATACAAACCCACGTTTTTATCACCTGCACCACAAAAATCAAAAGCAAATAGAAAAAAAATAGGACAAGTAAAACAAAACACATTTAGAAGGAGGTGGAAGTTTCACCAAGAAAAACACCACAAATTTTAATTCTAAACGTGTATCACAAGCTTTTAGCTGATAGACAGCAAGACATTAACAGTTGTTTATTATTTCTACTTTTCCTGATCAAATATAACACAATGTTAAAGTTTACTTTAGACAAAAGGCAATAAATCAGATGGTTAGTCTAACTCCTAATAGCTTCAGCAACCATACATGCAGCAGGACACTGCACAGATCCACAATCTCAGAATTGTATGTAGTTCTGCTCTTAAAGTTCTCACGTACTGAAAGCTGTCTTCAGCTGAAAGGTGAGCAGATTTCCTTGGGCAAGACAATGAAGTATTAATGTGTACCACAGCTGGCTGTCAGCTCCTGCCCAGATCTTTGAAGGAGGAAAAACAAACCAAACTTTGGATATCAGTGTTCTCTGCCAAATGCTGCTTTAAAGCTTCTCTTATCTGGAAAGACTGAACTCCTAGAAGCACAGCACCAGGACATAACAGCACTGGGATTTCTCAGCAAGTCAGGCTTCACACCAGAGAGAGGGAGAGTGTGTTGGGGAGGGGGGAGATAGATGACAGCGACGGAAACCCAATTACAATGAAGGAAACCTAATGGTTATCCTGAAAGCTACTCATCCAACCTTCACTCCAACAGCATATAAATTGGATAAAGAGGTCAGATTCAGTCAGAGGTCCTGACAAAGAATGAATTTCCAAGAACTTCAGATTGGAAGAAACCATTGTCATCTAGTTCAAATTTCTATGGCAAACTAGATTTCACCCTATTATCCAGGAATACATAAAATAACTTGTGTGTAACTAGAACACCTCAAATTAAGACATTAGATTCTGTGGCTTTTTAATATCTCCCCAAAAGAATTCCATAGTGAGATCATGATCTTCATTTATAACCATATGCCTTCCTCAATTTGAACTGGCCTGGTTTCAGCTTCTAGCCTTTAGTCTTTTTTATAAGTAAGCATTTCCATAGTAATTTCCTTCACAAGTGACTTCTTGAGCAGTTCTCATAAGATTTCTTCCTCTTCCCAGAACATCTCACTAAGCTTCCTTCACATTTTTTAAGATAGTCACTGTTACAACTGCAAATGTTTGAACTCCTGCTACAAGAAGAAAAAAAGTTATATAGACTTTGTATAGTATATATTGTCTGTGTTCCCCTATATATTCAGTAAAGACAGGCTGATTCCCAAGAAAAAGATCCTTTGAATTAACTTCTGTAGGAGGCTTCTCTCTCAAACTGTAAGCTTTTACTTAAAAAGTTCCTAAATATAGTCAAGTCAAAAACCCCAAATGCCTGTTACTGAGTTCAGTAAAAGCGAACTTCGATACATCAGATGTCAAACACTAAACGTCCATGGCAAGACAGCATTAAAGCAAAGCAATAGTTCAATAACAACCCACACGCCCCCAAACTTTCCTTATTCAAAAGGGCAAAATACCACAATGAATACAGAAAATACTACAACTTGTTAAGTGTTCTGGCACTACACATGGAACTTAATTAGGCATTAAGGTTTTACTCTTAAGTTCCAGGAGGACGACATCACTACTTTGAATTTTTTAATTGGTTGCAAAGGCCACAAGAGAATTTCAATACTAACCCTTCAGTCCAGCTCTCTTAGTACTGTCAATTGTTAGAAGAATGTCTATTGCATTTTGGGCGTTATCAGACAGCTTTTCTTCACCCTCAGGCCAGGGAATATCTACAGACAAAGATGCAGATAACTCAGTAACTCAAGCCATAAAACAAACATTGGAAACACATACTATCTCAAATTACTGAAACAGATTACCTCTTTTCAAAATATTTTGGAAGACTTGTGTTGGTGTTTCATCATTAAAAGGTGGAATTCCAGTTAGAAACTCAAACAGACAGACTCCAAGGGCCCACCAGTCTACAGCAGAACCTGATAAGAGAAGTCCAGGTCATTACACCAACACCAAGGTTTTATGATATTTGCAAAGATTTGAAGATTAGCCATGGCAGAAACTGAAGAGTCTTTAAATCCTGCAAAATTTCTTGGAAGAGACAAAGTAAGTTGTACTTAATTATGCAGAAGATTAAAAATATATTAAAGAGCTTTTTTAAAGCCAGTCTGCTCCTTAATTCATTATAGATAATACCAGGGTTTACTGATACAAGCAAGGGGACTCTTAAGAGCAATCTAATTATCAACTCACATCACACAGGACTGACTTCTCCAAGAGATCGTTTTGTGATAAGAAACAGTTGTCTTTAACAACTGCTCTAGAGCCTGGATGAATACTCCATGTTGTAAACTGTACCCTTCTGTCAGTTCTTTGAGAAGGCTCCAAGAATTCAAACTATTGAACTTAATTTTCATTTGTTTAAATATGTCAAAATATTGAAGACAGCTTGCAGATATGAGTGAGCACGCAAGAAGCTGGAATTTATTTCCATTACACTGAAGTTGATTAGGGCAATACATAGTTGCTAGCTATCTCTCCTTTATTATTAAATAATTTTTGATTTCCACATTCCAGGTTTTTTTTTTTGCCAAACCCATCTTATTAACCTACTTAAAAACAAGCAGGCAAAGCAATCCCAGACACCGCTGCATGCATTCCAAGCTTTCTGCATCTTTAAGCCATGCTCACTCCACTGTATAAGGAATGGATGCCACACTTGCTCCAAAAAAAACTTTGAAAGAGAACAAGTGTGGTTTTTCTTGGCTTTGACACATCAAAAAATTTAAGACACTTCCCAGTTAACAAATGTTTTCAGCCATTTCAAAAGGACTGTTGGTTGACTAAGTTCAGAAACGCTGAATACTGAAATGTATAACTAAGAATCTAATGCACTTTTAGTAACTTTTAACAGCAATAGGAGTGCCCCACCAAGCTAGGCATCTCAAAGCAGTGAGACCACATCCACTGTTGTTAGAGGTACTTTGGTGTTCAGATAAAATATTCCCAGCTTCAGTCAAAGTCTAATAAGATCACGACTCTGAACAATGTAGTAACATGGGTTTCAGAAGCAATTTTTCCCACGCAAAGTTTAACTAAAGCTTAGATTAACTCCTACCATATCCCTGCTAAATCACATCTATCAATATTTGAAGCAAGAAACAGAAATACCAGGTCCCGAGCACGTGAACCTTATTCACCCTTACACAAAGTAATGCAGACTGATCACAAAGTGAAAAGAAGTAAAGAGAAAAAGCATCTCTGGTTTATTCTGTGTTACACAATGTCTTTCAGAATGCTGGTTTTACTCCTGAAGTATAGGCTTAAGTGAGATTTCCAGTAGTTTAGTCAGTGATATGATATTTGCTGAACTTTTGTGGAAGCATCACACATTCTTATGTGGAGTGCATACTGGACATATCTTTCTATACAGAAAGAGTTTTCTTGGAAATTGTGATCTAGTTATACTTTGACTGTACAAAGTTATGCTGAACACTCAATTTCTGTACAGTACATGGCAAACTCACCAGAGATCAGAGTCCCTGCATATGAAAAGACAATGAAGCAAGAACATTACAATTATTGCAAAAAACCTAACAAACATCAAATATCAAGTATGATTCTCTGAAGGCATAGGAATGCAGATTTTTTTTCTTAAGGTAGTAACTCGGCAACAAAGGAATATGGCAGTGTTAAATCTAAGTTAGAAACAGAAATAAAATAGTTTTGTAACATGATTATAGTTCAGAATTACAACGACACTTACAACCAAGTTAACAACACCAGAAATATTTACTGACGGAGAGTTTTGAGTTCTGAAGCCAGAAAAGCCTGGTTTCACTGAAGGTAATGGGAAATTTGTCATTTCCTGACATAAAATCCAGACTCTTTGTAAGTTATCACTGAAGTTCTGCAAACACTCAATAACTGCACAGAAGTCACCTTGAAACCACGTTTCACACTAAGTAGCATTGATCACATTTCCAACCTATTATTCGGTTATAATGCCTGCTAAATAACCAGAATTCCTAAATGGAAGCACAAAACAACAACAACTACATATGTTCAGTAATTTTAGTCATTACAATTAAATTGTTAGAACTCTTCATGCAATTTTAGTTAATGTATATTGGCTGCATACAGCAGAATTTTACTGTCCCAGATTAGTAACCACTATTTCTCAATGAAGATCTCATACAATTTTCCTAAGACTATGAGCTTTACAAAATAAAAGCATACTTTTCAGGTGGAAATAAAATGTAATTATAAATACAACAAATGTATCAGGGACACACTGCATTTATTTTTTGTTAATTGTTCTTGCAAGTTAGCAGAAAAATATTTCAGACTTTTTGTTAATCTCAGTGGAGCTCAAGATTTGAGCCAAAGAAAAATAAAATAGCACAACTTTGAAGTGCATAAATTCTTACAGTATTTTGCAAAAAAAAAAAAAAAAATTAGTGGCTACTACTGTCCATCTATATGGCAGTACCTGCCAGAAATCTTAAGTGTTTCATGAGGTCACTCAACTCAAATACTGATTTTAATGCAGTTTTATAAACTTGTCTGGATGCACATAACACTTTAATATCCATAAACATGGAACACATTCTAAGAATAATTGGAAGCTTCATCCTTTCATACTAAATTTCCCTAAGTTCCCCCTCCCTGAAGAATCTTTAAGGACACTCAAGATGACCAAGTTGTGATTCCTAAGCCACATAAAAGTCTCAGGCTGCCTAAGCACAGCTGCCAAAGCATTGGATTGGCACCAGGCAAGACTACGCTGGACAGTCAAAACCTTCAGTCATGTGAAAAAAGTAAATGGAAGAAGCAGCTGAAGCAATCGCAGCCATTTATGTTGGCAAAAGCTAAGCACTAAGTATTTTTCAATAATTTGCTATTGTATTACTGAAAGAGTTTAGAGCTCTGGAGACATTTAGAAATGTAAAATCTGTCACCTTTTAAGTATTTACAAACTCTGTGGTTTGTCTGTCTTACCATGAGGCTTTGACAAAAGCAGCTCAGGTGCCAGGTAGTCTGGGGTCCCTAGGATGCGTTCACCTTCTACTGGGGCAGCTCCTCTTCTAACGCTCTTTGGAGTCCTGTATGGTGCGCCAGCATCTCCCTGATGAGGTGTCTGAAAAGGCACAACAGAGATTTCAGATGTCAAACAAAACTAGCAGAGAAACTCCCATCTTCAGGTTTAATAATGGGTGTAATGGTTGATACTTAAGTCAAGAACTTGTCACAAAATGCACATTCCCTGAAAAAGTATGCGTGAAATGTGCTTTCATTTCTTTATCTCAACCATCTTGAAGTGCAAGAAGTTAATTGATACCTACTCTGAGACACTTTTCCCTGACTTCTTCCTCCAGTGACAAATCCACAAGTAATGTCTCAAAAAAACTCAAACCCAACCATTCTTAAACTCTTCTTTCCAATCCAAATCTGAAGATAAACTACTAAATAGAATGTCAAAATAGCCTGCAGTTTTAACACCGAGTTCTTAATATTAGTCAATGAAAAACAAGCACATGTCAAATATCTGTAAAATAAAAAGGAGAATCCTGAATTCTCACATATTGCATACCAGATGTACTCAAAATATATTAAGTGAGCCCTTCATTGTTTAATCTGTACCCTACAGGTTCCATAATGCCTGCAGATGAAGATCTGCTCAAGTTGGACTTCGTGACTGTTTACAGCTACACAAACCTTCTGAAAGTAGTTTGAGATATTATTTGAAGACAAAATATGCAGGCTTGCAAAGAGATCAATAAATTCTCACAGCCAACAGGCTGACTGCAATGAAAGATTTCCTGTTATGACCCAAAGATACTACTAAATTATCTTGCAGAGACTCTCATTCTCTACTTCTCAATATACTCTTAATTCCCATATATCTTGTATAATCTTGTTTCCAAATTCATCTTCAGTGCAGCAGAGATCAATTCATTATCACTATGCCATAAAGGCTACAGAATCCACTACTGAAATAGAAAACAGGCAATCAAGTCAATGATGTGATTTTAAAAGGAATCACAAAAACATATGAAAAAGGTATCCTCCTGTTCAAATCTAAGTTATGAAACCATATAATGCCATCAGTCATTTATTTCTCAGCAGATGAAGTGCAGACTGACTCAATTTCAGCTGACTGCATGTTAAGTTTCATAGTCAATTAAACATTTATGCAGATGAACCAGAAGCTAGCAATTCAGACAAAGACATCAGAAAAAAAAGTTTCCCAAAAAATAACATTTTGAATATCCCCTTTTGGTACACCAAATCAGTCACATGGCCAGTTCTGTCAGAAGGCTTTAAGTCCTACAACTGGAACCTAAGTAACTGGATGAAGGTCTTGTAAAGCTATGCCGAAACAAAACAGGAGACACTGATTGAAGAGTATACTTCTACTTATCCAACATCAGGGCTCTGACTTGCTTTAGGACAACAAGATTTTTACTTACTATTAGAAGGATTAAAAAGGTCAAAGTAAAAACCTTATAACTCGCATGCAGCTATTACTATTTATACCAATCTTTGCAATAGGCTTGTAATTGGTACTTGACAGTACACACTACACCATCACTCCTACCAGAATGAAAGAAAAATAGCAGGCACAAATAGCAGTTAACAGAAGCTGAACAGCATTTGCAGACTGGGAGGGATGCAGGATGAAAAAACAACAAAAACCATGCAACTAGAGACTTCATTACATAAGGAAACCTGTAATCACTCGCAGGAAGTACCACACTGCACTAAAACTAGGTTGAGACAAATAGCACAGGCTTTCTTTACCAGCTCGCTGTAAGAGCAAAGGATTTCAGAGGCGGACAGACAACCCACGTTGAGCCAGAGACAAAACAGTGGGCATACAGTTATAGCTAAGCTCTTACAGAAATTATAATTTTGGCCACATAAGTGCAATAAGTGAAAGCCTATCACTTTGACAAACTACCTTAAACTACTTCAATTTTCCCTACTTTAAGAACTGAAATAATTTCAGATCACTGATCTCTAATGCATGCAAAAAGCTTCTACATGTCTCGTTACATACCTGATAGACCCTATATGGTCTTCCTTTCTGTAAGGGAGTAACAGCTGTTGGGTACGAGCCACTACAAGCAGGTGAAAGATCCATTATATCTAAGGAAGCCATACTACATGGCTCAGATATGTTGGATACATTAATTGGACTATTATAACTTCGAAAAACAACAGCATTTTTTAAGAGATTCAGTGCTTCCATCATCTTTTCTGAAGGAGAAGATACTGTGTCAAGGTAATTTTCTTTCATAGGTTTTTGGTCATTATCCTTTTCATGATGTAATAGCTTGCAGTCCTGGATAGCACGTGCTTCATCTCCATTTTGTGAGGTCTCTTGGGACTCTAGGGATGTTAATAGCACGCCTTCCGTTTTTGGTTCCTCAAAGGAGAGGTCTTTAACACTTCTGTCTAAATCTAAAACCTGCTTTTCTAAATGGCTTTCTGTAACAGACGTTTCAGGAAATGATAAGTCAGAATCTGCACTCAGGATTCCCACAGGTTTTTCATCATCAGTGCCTAAAAGACTTGAGTTCATATACTCCTTTATATCATCTCTTTCATAGTCTGCATCCAAATCATGCATGAGATTCTTGGCTATAATTGGAGTAAGTGATTTTTCTACTGTTTGCTGGTTGCCAGTAAAACTCTTAACATCTTCCCTGTTTCCGCAGGTGTCACGTAGGCATCCATCATCACAAAGCATTAAGGACTGAATTTCTGTTGTCAAACCTGTCCTTTTGTTTGCTGGAAATTCTGATATCTGACAGCCACGTTTATATTCTGCATTGCTTTTTTTAACATAATTAAGTTCCTGACAAGGACTAGTGTCAACTAATTCAAAGCTTCTTTTTACACCCGGCTTTTCAAAAATTTCTTCCCCTGTGACAGGCTTGACAGGCTCATTCTGCCTTGAAGGTGACTGTTGTTGATTGGAAGTTTCTGCTGTTTCTTTAGCCATGTTTCTTTTATCCACAAAGAGTTTTTCTTCCCAAATCTTCTTTTCAGAAAGACATTTTCTGACTATGCCTTTCACATCCAGTGTGGTCACAGGAGTATCTGTTATACCAGAATGGTCACTTCTCAACTTCTGTCTACTGCCAGAATCATTGCTGCTGATGGGAGAAATGGCAGACTCCAGTTCTTTTTTCTTTAAAACTTCACTACCTTTGCTATTCAGTAATTCATTTGAAATGAGAGCTGGCCCACTGTTACTTGTTTTGCCTGTTGCAGCATGCAGTTCATCTTCAGTTTGCTGCAAATGAGCACATTAAATTTTGAGTATCAGGAAAAATAGGATTATAGCATTATAGAATTGTCCTTTAAAATACCTTATTTCCACTTCCATAAAGAAAAGCAAATTGGCAAGCATTACTTATTTTTTATAGCCACTAGTAATGACAAACATGACACAATAAATTCAAAATAATTCCAAACTAAGTTAGGGATAATTTGATAATTTTCCTTTTTTCAAGGCCATAAAATAAGCTTGCTAGAATACCGTAGAAGATGCAGCATTTTTAAATGCCTAAGGGTGAAAAAAATACCACAATTAAAGTTGTATTGGTGATTTTATGTTAAGAAGTTAAGCTACAGAAGTTCAGTTTCTAAGAAACCTCAGACTAAAGAACCCCATCATACTACCCTGTGACATACTATACTTCAGAGATGACAAAAGGAAATTCTGATACTACTACTATTTTGGTAACACAGTAATAAAAACAAGGCCTTGGGAAATGGACAGATAAAGCAAAGAATTATAAATTGTTTTAAAAAGAAGTTTTTGTGTGTTATCTAAATGGGAATCATAGCAAGGGTTAAATAGCACAGCAGCATTTTCTTTTAGGTCTGTATTTCTACAGAATTCCATTAACAGTTTAAAATAGGAAAAAGTATTTTGTATCAGCTATAATTACTGGTGTTAGGTTAGTAGATACAAAACCCTTCAGTAATACAAACCTGAGACTTTTTCAGTTTTTAATAGCTAGTAGAAGTTTGAAGTATTTTGTTTATTATTTTTCCCAAGTTCCACCTTTTAAAGAAACTCTTTTGTCTGCAGGCTGAGCTAATAAAACTACAGGGACAAGGTCAGCTTCCAAAGAGCCAGTGCTCCCAGCATTGCTCAACCTTGTGAGGAACAGAGCTAAACCAGTTGCCATCCAGTAGAAGCCTTCTCTTTCACTCCTTTGATGCAGGCTAAATGGCATTTGCTTTTCCTGTTACATTGCACAGAACTACTATTTGTTTGAAGAAAAAAATAGTAGTAGTTTTACCCAAAACTCCTACTCAGCAAGGATTACAACTCCTGCTCTTTCTTCTGCAGGAAGACTTCTCTACACTTGAAATAACTGGGGAAAGTAAGGAGAGATCTGCAACTGCACATACAAGTATAAGCCAATTTTAATTTATAGCAGGAAGATGAAACAGTCCTGACCTCTACATCTTTCTCCCACCTGGGGCTGCTGCTGCATTCTGATTCCACACTGGACAGGTACGTGTGTGACTGACTACTGGCACTGGAGGTACCAAACCTTTTTCTTGACTGAAGTAGAGTAGGAGTTAAACTTCTCATTGGCATCACAGGAGTTAATTGAGAACTATCAAGATCTTGAGAGAGAAAAAAAAAATTCAAACGTTGATACAAATAGGCAACATATAACCAGCTTCACACTATGTCAAGCTTCACATCAAAGTAAGTTATGGAAAGCTATGCATGACATCATAATTTCTGTTGTCATCTTCGCCGCATAGTCAATTCACTTGTTTCTTGAAGTAGGGACTTGCCAAGAATTTAAAAGCAATAAGAACATTAGCAGCACAATAACCTTCTTCCTCATTTCAGGTTAGAAATGAGAAAGCAGCAAGATAAGACAATTTAAATGAAAGCACACATTGCTATATTAAGTAATTTTCAATAAAAGTATGCCAAGAACTGACCTTCTGTAAAGTCTTAAAGGGTCATTTTGAATTCAGTGGTTGTGCATTTGGGGAAAAAAAAATATCAAAAAATTACATTAGTATAGGTGAAAAAGGTCAGACCTTAAGTACCAGAGGAATAGCAGACAGTAAGACACTGATGGAAGCACACCTTTTATCAAATAGATCCAAACTACTCTCATAAAATTGAAAGACCACAACCTTAAAGCAGTACAAGACTTGGTATACTCACATGTTTTGAATAATTTAGTTGAAAGAGGAGTATTTTCCTTTTGGACCATAGGTAATGGAGAAACCACTCCATGCAGACTGTCAGATGATGGACTCGAATTGTGCCCTGGCATTGTCATTCCAACGGGACTATACTATCAAGCAGGAAGAAGCACAGTTAAAAGTTAGAGCCTGAACAAGACATCCAGAATTGAGAGTGTAACTTCACACATTCTGTATCACATTTGAAGCAGAGATGATAAGTCAGCAATTTGAAATATAGTGCTAGGTAATCATTTCAGAACTGCAAGAACTGGAAAGATATAGTAAGTCATTCTACCAGCTGGCAGAAGAGGTGCAAGAATAGCCTTGTCACTCCTATTACTACATTTAAGAAAGAAACTAAAAGAATGAAGTACTTCAAGGACAGTGAAAATTACTTACAAAGACCAGAGAACTGATGAGAGACAACAATTGTCCTGGAGTACGTGAGTAGTCTTGTTTTGGCTTTCCCATTGATGGTGTAGTAAGGATATCTATCATATTTATCTCTATAAACAGACAAAAAATATGACACTGGTCAGGTTTTCCTTTTGCTATTAAATAAGCATAATTACAGACATTTACCTGAGTTTTATCAAGAGGGGAAAAAAAGTCACATACTGAACAAACATACAACAGAAGACAAACCCAAGTGAAAACATGCCCATACATTCTTGTTCAACACAAGCCGTTTCTTCCTGTACATCCATCATAACACTACAGTTTATAAATACAGAAACCGTAAAAGTCTGATTTCTTTTCCAATATACTACATTGTGTTACATTTTCTAACTTGATACCAGCCTTGGTTTTTAGGTAGCAATTCCAGCCTATGGCCTGTGAGCCAAGTTGATGACCCATTCCAAGCCTGCCACCTTTCCCAAAGAGATCTCTAAAAAGCTACAGAGATGTTTTTCATAGGTGAAAATTTAACCTTAGATGCCATCTTTTGCTCACTAGAGGTAAGCAGGGTTATAGCTTATATATCATGTTCAGCTGGACACAATAATCTGTCCCATCAGAACTTCTCAGTTAAAGCAGTGTATTACAGAAAACACAGTATACTTAGGATTTTCCTCTATACTCTTAAAACCATGAATCAAGCTCCATAGACAATTCTGAATTTCTGCATTCCTTTAACTATATAAAAAGGATGCACCTGCCAGCAGCTCTCAAAAAATGCTGCACAGAACCAGTTTAATTAAGTTTGGCTGATATGGCAAGGGGTTGGAGGTGCAAACTAGTTCAGGAACAAGCTATTCACCTTAAGACCTGTGGCCTATTCCCCATGCCAGACAGTCCTTTGACTATTCAGCTATATTTACTGCTACTTGAAAGCAGTATTTTCATATGCTAAGCACTGATTTATAATCTTCTGTTAGCAACTTGCCACCTCCCCCTGTCCCTCACATTAATGTCTGGAAGGTCCCACTTCAGACTGGAAATTAACATATACAAAGACAGAGAAGCATGAACTGAAAGACAGAAATAGTCAGAGGTACATAAAAAAAAAAATCTAGAATTATTCATTCACCCTTTGAATTCTCTTAGTGGACTTCACAGAAAACTTTGAAATCCATACCCCTCAAGAGAAACCGTTCTAGATCATATTTCATACACCCTTGTCCCAAAGCATAAATATTTTAGCTTCTGAAATGCAACGCAGAGACAACCCTTTACTAGCATGTACCTTATCAGTACTTACCTATTAGAAATCAGATATCAGAGCAACATTTGGACTTCTTTAATTGAAAGCCACCCTCTACAGGGATGTAAAGCATTCAAGAATATGGGAATACATTCTAATACACAGAAAATACATTCTAATACAACCAAAAGGATACAGACAACTCTTACCTCTGTTCAGTGTAACTCTGGAAAGCCCGAAGTCTGTCAACTTTATATGGCCCTGATTAGAAATGAGCATATTGTCTGGCTTCAGATCCCTGCAGACATGAATAGCTGAAGTCAGCAAAAAGACAACTGAGCAACATTAAGAAAGTTACCTGACCAGACACATGCAATACAAAACATTGATTACAGCTGTTTCTCAGTAACATCTCTTAGCCAGCAGAAGATTCCAATTGGATGAATACACCAAAATAATTAAACACATCTAGCACTGAATATCGTACAAATGTCTCGTGCCTTGTAAAACCACCGTAAATGTCATAGAATTTGCACGTTGTGAGTTTCGACAAGTTTAGTTATTCTCGATGAGCATTACCATCACAACATTTATTACTGTGTAGCTGCTACACACGACAAGCAAAGGTCAAGCGTAAGTTTTCTTGGGTGTTCTCTGCAGCACTACCACATGCAGCAAAGAACTCTTGCTACAAGGGGAGCAGAGGAGAGTACTCAGTGTCCCATTGTTCTACAATTACATGCTTGCAGTATCCAGAGGGTTCCTGAACCAACTCTCATTTAAAAGCCATAGGGAGAGGGGACCTAGAAGGCAGCATAGCCTCCAGTACACCACTGTACTTGGTGAGAGCACGCAGGCAGGAGAAAGCAGCGTATATTTGTCTGCTTAACATATATGCACAGATTTTATTTTAGGTGTTGCTTCAAAACATTGCTGCAGTGTATACACACAAGAAGAGCTTCCAGAAGCTTTAGCAAATGAGGTAGCCATTATTATGAAATGGTGATTGCTTATGTGTTTGAGTGAAAAATGAAAAACCCAAACTACCAAATACTTATTTGTAAGGGGGTGGGGGAGGTAGGCTTTACCTGTGGATTATCCCATGCCTGTGAAGATAGTCAAGAGCCAATGCTGCTTCAGAAATATACTTAACAGCCATTTCTTCATCAAAATATCCATAAATATGAAGAAGAGATTTGACATCTCCACCAATAAGGTACTCCATCACCTGCCATTCAAGTGTTTTAAATTTATCATTTTAAAACATGTTTTAAATGTGCTAGTAAAATATGAAATAGCTTTCACCCCTAGGAAAACATAATTTCAAAGAGCAGAAGCTGATAGTAATTTCCTTATGCAAACTTAATTTCCCACACAATATTCACCTGTATAAAATAACTGAAGCTTCAAATGACAGAGGACATAAAACATTTTCTTTTTCTTTTAATAGACCATTTACTTATATTATTTGCCTAGCCTAATTTCTGTAGTCAGCTCTCAAATAACTACTGTAGTCAGCTTTTTAATTAACTTCTGAAAGATTTCTATATTATAGAAAATAAATTGCAAAGCGCTTCTGTGAAACTCAAGGTCTGAAGCCAAAGACCACTGATATCTCAATATGTATAAAACAGGTATCTCAATGATTTTATTTTGCAAGTGTTTATACACAATATTAAATTCAGACCTGAGCCTTGCGAAGTAAGTATAAGTTTCCAGAAGTTGTATGCAGTGAGAACTACTGTGCATTTACGACATGAAAAAGTGTGTTTAAAAAAAATACACACATCCAGAAAAAATGATGCAAACCCACTCATTATAATGGCCCACGTCATATTCAAGCTGAAAGAAAAAGTGAGCAGGATTTCAGAAACTCACTTTTCAATGACAAGAATGAATTTATGGGGTTTTGGTCAAGAAATCTCACCAGTACTTAGATTCTAATATACAATGCTATTCCATATATAAGTAACTCTAGCATCTCCTTTACAAATCCTTCACCCAGAACTCCTCTACTCCACACAGCAGCCTTCACATACACTCAAAATGCATTGTAGGAGTGCATAGCAACCTCACCTCAGAATTTAATCAAGCTGTTCACTGTGTGCTTACAGCAAACCAGACAAATTACACTAGACCCTTTGTAGGCAGACTTAATCCATACTACATACTGTGGAGGCAATATATAAAACCATATTCAAGTCGTACTGTACTCCACAGTGCTCCACATAGAGTAGCACTTAAGTTTGCCACTCAGTTATCCTCTTCTCATCTAGGCCAACTACCATAGCAAATTATAAGCACAGCAACAAGTAAGACAGATTCTCTTTAAGTAAGCCACAGGCTATCTTTCAGCCACTTGGATTCTGCATGAACAGAATGGTTTCTTGTTTTGTTTTCCCTAAGATTTCTACACATTCCTAATTCAGATTAGCTATTCAAAAAGACTGTCCTGTAAAAATGGGCACACAGGTGGAAAGATCTTAAAGGTACTACAGAAAGAGAAATATTTCACTCGTTCAACCATTCTGAGAAAGAAGAAAGTAAAAGCAACTACAGAATACCCACTCAGTACCATAAAAATATGTTTTCAGACATGAACACAGCTCTGCACTGCATTTTGAACACTATCATAAAACACTACAGCCATTTATTTACTCACTAAATAGATGTTATTAGCCGATTGAAGCGAGTAGTATAAGTGCACAATGAAAGGACTTTTACTGAGAGCCAGTGCATCCCTCTCTGCCTGGACCTGGTGAACCATGTTTTTGTTGATCATGTCTGCCTTTTTCATCACCTGAAAAACAAAACAAAATCAAGTAGATAAGCATTCTTTTCTCTGCTCAGCCTGCAGTTCTTTAGTCAGTTAATTTACCTCTATACTTCAAACTTGCATATATATACACATATAAAACAGAGCTATAATTTCTTATACAGACAGAATTTTAAACCACAAGTTATTAGAGAACGTTTTTCATTGCTCTCCTCCTAATTCAGTCCTGAATAGAAATCACACTACCAATATTTACTGCAACTGCACACATTGAAAAATGAGTGTTCAGGCTGTACGTGAAATTAAACTGCCCTGAGTTAATCCTCTTATCCACAGTACACAACTCAGAACCAGGAAGAAGCATTCAATGCTTAGACATACGCTTGCTGACCAAGCCTTCCCGTATCTTCAGAGACTGAGATACATGGCCTGAGGATTGAAAACAGAGCACAGCAGTAAGCCATCCTATGCTGGTATCCTCAAGTGCAAGACTGCAACTATTCCAGCCTCTAATTCTTAACTTCGGAGAGAAAGCAAGTGAGTTTTTGCTTAATTTAAAATTTACCATCAAGTCACTCAAAAAATACTTGTTTCCTTGGGAAGAAGCCTCAAAGGCATGCAACTCACAATGACGAAAGAACAAGCCTAACTGTGAATTAGACTCCAATTCCTATATTGAATTACTCCACTATATGTTGATGCCCACTCAATATTAACCTTTAATGGAAGGTGCATAATAGCACAGCTGATTGTTATTTAGGTAAGCATTGCATATGCATTGGAAGTTTACCCCCTTTCAGCATGTTTCGTCTGGGTACATATGCTGATATTAAAGCAAGTTGAACTTATCCATTCTCTATGCAGCTGTAAAAAATTGAGTCTACAGCTACCACAACCATTCAACAACAGAATGTGATAATATATAAAAGCAGCAAGACATAAGAAGTCTAATTTGATACCTTCTATGTAAGTGTGTACCTTAACTGTGAAGGTATTTAGTATATATTAAATTCAGTAGCTTGAATAATCCGTAAGTCCCACCGCAACAGGGAGAAAGGATTCACACAAAAGCTCTTAGGCCACAATACTTTCAATAAACTTGTGCAAGATACTAAAGTAATGCAGTTGAACCACAGAAAGTGTAGAAAATTAGTTTCCACAGCTACCATTGCTATTATCAAAGTCAACACAAAAAAAAAAAAATTCAAGACATATACAGCATGCATAGAACTACACTTTTAATAAGTGCTGACCCTCACTGTACAAATACTTAGTGCACATTAAATGCTGTAGCTGTGAAAAATCCATAAACTTTACTGCAATAGTGATAAAGAATTTACAAAGCTTTCACCTCAAAATGGTTATAATATAAATAATTCCTCTGAAAAACAATGTTTATTTTGCATCACTTCTATATTTCCTTTTCTGTACTATGCAGCTTGTTACGATCCTTCTAATCGCAAAGTCAAGCTCTCAAACCATCGCTGAAGTTTTTACCGCTGACAAGCCCAGTTTTCAGTCCTTCGTGTATCAACACAGAAAATGCAACGCGTTTTTTTTCAAATGCTGTGCTCAACAAAAATCCTTTTTAGAATTTGCTCTCCTCGTACCTCTCCGAGGCAGACTTTTCACTCAAACACAGGCGAGACCATCCTCCCCGCGGCGCGGCAGCCAAAGGCGTTCAGCCAGCACCAGTGTTTACAAGCAAGCAGCAAGCCGCCCACGGACGCTCTGGAAGGTTTTGGCGTAGTTCCCTGGACGTTTACGGTAACTTCTACAAGCAGTTGTCGCTACCAGACGCCTCCCAGCCAAAGCCTCCAGGCAACAGCGACGCGAGGAGAAATCCAACCGCGGCCGTGAGGACAGCCCCCCTCCCGGGCCTCGGCTGCCGCCGCAAGGGCCGCCGCTCCCTGCGGGCCGAGCGGCGGAAGGGTCTCCCGCCGGGGCAGGCCTCCGCGGGACGCCCCTTTCCCCGCCGGGTAGCAGCGGGCAGCGAGGGGGCCAGGCGGAGCCCGCCCCGCCCCGCGCGGCCCCTCACCTTCACGGCGTAGAGCCTCCCCGCCTTGCGGCCCAGGTACACCTTCCCGAAGGCGCCGCGGCTGATGGGCTTCACGATAGTGAACTCCTCGATGGAGGGGGGCCGGGGAACCTCGACGCGCCTCGGGCCTGCAGCTGCTGCTGCGGCTGCGCCCCCCGCCTCCGGGCGCGCCTCGGTCGCCGGCTCCACCGTCCCCATGTCGCGCCCCGGCCCTGGTGTCCCGCGCCGATTCAAATCGGCGCCCGCCCCCGCCCCGCCCCGCCCCGCGGGCGCGGGGCAGGAGGGCGGTGCTCTCGCGAGAACCCTCGCGCCGCAACCGTTGCGGCCGCGCCTGTGATGGCGGCAGTAGGCGTCGCCTCGCGGCCCTGCTCCCTGAGGTGCCCCTGGGGCCGTTCCTGTGCTGCCGCCATTAGGGACGCCATCGCTGCCGTCCGGGCAGGCCTCTGCCTGGCGGCGGCCGCCGTGATGCCCGGTCCCAGCCCCGCGGGGTGCCTGCGGGCAGCGTGCTCGGGTTCGCTCACAGCCCCGGGAGTTAAACGTCCGCGGTCGGCGCAGGGGAGCTGAATAAAGCTGGCTGCAGCGTCACCAGCGAGGTTTGCGAGTGTGGCTGTGGCGCCAGTGTTTCCGATAGAGCAGGTCGGCTCTTTACGGCCTTCCCAGCTTCCTCAGAAGGACTCATTAAAAATGCTCTCGTTCTCTTTGTCGTATGTAGCAATTGAACCTACAGCGTTCATTCTGTGGCGATGGGTTTTTTGAGAGCATTCATTACGACGAACTGTCAAAGCTTTGATCTGACTAACGATGACTCAATTTGTCATCTAAGTTTCTAATTTGATACTGCGTTGTTACTTGCTGTGGGCAGGCAGGCTCCTTTCCATGGGGTGCTTGGAGGTGCAGGAATTCAACAGAACTCGGTGTGAGGCGTTAAGGAACCGGAAGGTAATCTTTATTTAGAAAGAAACAACCGATTTGGGGCCCACGCGCTCATTTTCTCATACGCCTCACTCACATTCTCTCACACTTGCATACTCGCAAGCTGCAAGAGTTGTGTGTCCAAATGGCGCGGCCAGCGTGGCTTGGGCACAAGAGTACGCTGCCTGTCCAGTTGTATCTCTGTTATCACTGTTGAGCCCTTACTGCCTGTTGGTGTCCTCTGAACTAGCGATGACAAACTGCCTTCTGGCCAGGTCTGTTACGATCAGGAGTTAGAATAATGCGATTTGTTGCTTCCCTCTGATTCTTGATTACTTCAGCCTCTATTAATCATAGAATCATAGAATGGTAAGGGTTGGAAGGCACCTTAAAGATCATCTGGTTCCAACCCCCCTGCCATGAGCAGGGACATCTTCCACTAGACCAGGTTGCTCAGAGCTCCATCCAACCTGGCCTTGAACACTCCCAGGGAGGGGGCAGCCACAGCTTCTCTGGGGAAACCCGTGCCAGTGCCTCACCACCCTCACAGTGAAGAGCAAGGTTGCTCCCCGTTTTCTTTGTTCCCTTATTTTGGGTATCTCCGTGGCTGCGTTCTGCCTTCCTGTTGCGACAGCAGGGACAGGGATGGCATTGACAGTGTGCTCTGACCTTGTGGCCATCCCCGTGCTCCCAGAGCACAGGCCTTCGGACAGATCACGCGTGACAGTGCCTTACCAGAGTGCCAGCCGCCTGCTCTCAGGTTACACAGCGTGATCCTCAGTGTTTACCAGTTTTACTGCTCCCGGCTGTGCTCTTGGTCATTCCTTTAACCTTTGCCTTACTGCTTTTATGTTGCTTTCACACAGACGATGCTGTTTGAAATTCATTCACACCAGTCTTCATTGTTGTGTTGCAGTCTTCTGCACTAGCAAAAAGCTAGCTCTACAGAGGTTGGTGCAGAACCATGGGCCTCCATGAACACAGCAGATCAGTCTCGTCAGGCCCTTGTTTTAAGATAACATCACTTACAATCTGATCCTGCACGGGAGGCCTTGCTTGTGCTTGTGAAGGAGCGCTGCAATCCCACAGATCCCAGCAATAGATGCAATTTAATGAGCAAATGTAGAAAAAATCATGTTTTAAATTAGCTTTCTGTAATGGTACTAGATACAATTTGTCATTGGCTATATTTGCCATCTAACTGCAGTGTTAGTTTAGCTGTCTATAGTGTGTATCTTCAGCAGAGAAGCCCAGCTGGGAGCGGGAGGGACAGCTCCTTGTGGTGGCATCGCACGCCGACATCAGGTTACGCTGGCCGCAGAACTCCACCGTCAGTGTTCCGCTGCAGCCTGCGCTCAGCTGGCAGAGAGGAGCTGCGCGCTCCCTCCCTTCCCTCCAGGCAGCACTAGCCGTCGTGCAGCTGTGCGGAAAACTGCTTCGCGGCGTGGATCACGTCAGACGTTCATCACCTTTTGGTGTTTTTGCTGTTGTTGTTGGGTGAGGTTTCTGCCAGATCAGCCAGCTGAGCCGCGTGATGCTGGTCAGGAGGGTGCTCGTGGAAAACGGGAGGGATGTCCGTGATCGCAGGGGGAGGCAGCGCTGGTCCGAGTGCACGTCGGCTGGCGTGGGGTGGCACTTTCAGGGAGGAAAGGGGGAACAGCGGTCATGTGAAAGAAAGAAAACGCTAACGAAACCCCCAATAATCGGCGAGCGCATGGAAAAAACAGCACAAGGCGTAGAAGGAAGACTGTATCAAAGACCAAATTCTGCCGCGGGCAGAGGGATGTGCCGCAGAGCCTTCGCTTAGGTCACACTTTAACTGAAGGCAGTAACGGTGTTCAGGCCACTGATACACACCGTCATTTGTAGAAGTTCTTCTCCACATGCGGCACGCTCGTGACTCCCCGCAGGCTGTTCTCACCGCGTCGGGAAGGTACCTCCGGCGGCGGCTGTCAGGAACGCCACCCAAACGACAGCTCCTGCGGCCACTCCGTCCCGCGCGCAGTGCCGGCTGCCCGCTCCCGCCCCGCCGCGGGCCTCCGCCCTGGGGCGGCCCGAG
>Ga0065711_1035238_pt1 | contig 22595 bp, 21 predicted proteins | sample Hoacrofraction12_FD_59098 | JGI IMG/M metagenome (GOLD analysis project Ga0065711, IMG submission 59098) | Hoatzin crop microbial communities from Cojedes, Venezuela - Epithelial fraction 12 v2 (version 2) | ecosystem: Host-associated > Birds > Digestive system > Esophagus > Crop | place... | reverse complement strand
CCAGGACCTTTCAAAGATGATGGAGAGTGGCTCAGCAATGACATCCACCAGCTCTCTCAGCACTCGTGGGTGCATTCCATCGGGGCCCATGGATTTGTGGGCGTCCAGATTGCTTAAGCGATCCCTCACACAGTCCTCCTCAACGAGGGGAAAGTCTTCCACTCTGTAGGCTTCAAAAAGTCGAATGCCTTCTTCCCACTACCACTCCACCAAACCTTTCTACAAACTGGATGTTTGGCAAGATAAACAAGCAGTGAATGCCATTAATGAGGAAGAAGACTGACTGATATTCAGACAACCAAATCCCACCTGGTTTGATTCTGCCAAGGAAAGCAAGCAGAGGTTGCTGTGTTTGGGATGTGAATTTTGCAGTAGTTGAGGTCTTCAGCTTTTGCCTTTTTGAGAGGACCGTGTGAAATGTTTCCATCATGACTTAAGATCCAGTACTCATGATGGCACCAGCAATTTTTCCTCCCAGCCCAGAGTACTTAGTGTCAAGATCCCACACATGGTCACTTTGACTCAAGGCCACCTCCGATCCTTTCTCCTGTACTTCAGCATCTCCTACCCACAAATCTAGAGACACTAGTGTGAAGGCCCCAGGAACATGAGAGCACATGGAACTGTGTTACAGACATCTAAGTGACTTGGACATCTGCCAGGAAGTGAAAAAGCAAGTTACAACAGCAAGACTCAAACCCCCCACAGTCTGTTCCTCTCTTTATTACCATCTCAGGCTTACTTACACAGAGTAAATGCTGAGCAAGGAACTCTCTGGGACTAAATCTGTAGTCAAACGAAAGGAACTAGCCCGTCTGAACTAATAACATAGCATGCTATGCTTCCAAAGAAAAAGAAGTCAATGGCCACTTGGCTGAAGCACAGGTCAGCATCTTCTTTGTTCTTCAAAAGAGGGAAAAAAGTTCTGAGACCTCAGTGTAAACTACAAATCACACACTGGTCATGGTATGGGGACAAAACCATGAGCCTGAAAAATCATATCAGTCTCACTGCCTTGGATGTGTCCTTGGATGTCAAGCTGTGGATCTCAAGTGTGACAAGGCCCTAGGAGAGCTCATACCCAACTGTTGCTTGTGTGTTTGAGTCTTTTGGTTTTATTTTTAACCTGTCGGGCAGGAAAGAGGCAGTATCTGGCATCCAGCCAAGTGCATGTACATGACTCCTTCAAGCCAGCTTCAAACTTGAGAAGAAAAACAGATGAACACCAGTTCTCTATTCAAGGACCCCCAAAGAAAGCAGAGAGGCCAGGGGCTGCTCAGAGATAAATGAAGCACCTGTAAAGATACAATTAAGCAGAATATGCTTAAAACAGAAAGAGAGAAAAGCAGAGAAGACAAGGAGGAATCATCAACTGCAAGTCATGAAGCATGGCAGTTAAAGTTGTGTCTGCTAGGCAGAGCAAAGGGAGCGATCAAAAGAGGTTTCCAAGAATCACAAATCAGAAGACGAGAAAGACTTAGCCAGTTTCAAAATACGGTGTATTTCTTTACAGCACAATTGGCTGAAACATCATCTAGACAGGCAGAAACCACAATTATCTGGAAATGCTTGAAATCTTACTTGTGATAAAGAGTAAATTTGAGAGACAACACTGAGTTTCTGTGCAGCTAACCACATTTAGCGTGGCTGGCAAACACCAAAGCTCAGGCATGCACAAATGAGATGCCAGCCTGAGACATCAGCACAGCTGGTGCACGGGGCATTGCTGAAACAGTACAGAGAAGATTTGCATGACTATTAGCAGAATCCTACCCTGTCCACGGGCTGAAAGAAATTTCACCTCCTGAGCTGCAGGCAGCACTTGGGGAGCATGGGCTCCATTGCAGGAAGGGGAAATTCTCCTTTGCTTCCAAGAAAAATCAAGCAATAAAATGCATTTACATTTCATTGATGTCTTTTTTGCTGGTGGGCCTGGAGCTAGTAAGTGTTAGCATAATGAAATGTGTATCTTTGCATTAGGTAAGTCCTGTATGGATTCTGTGGAGTAGAAATGGAGGTGGCAGGAGGATTGCTAAAGATAATCTTCTACCAGACTGCTTAGGGCTTGGAGCACCCAACCCACAAGTTGATGAGAGAGAGCTGGGGTTGTTTGGTATGGCCACAGGGAGTCTGGAGAGGTCTGAGAATAGTCCCTGACCATGACACAGGTGGGAACGGAGAATAGGGACCCAGAGAGGGGAGCAAGTCCTCAGGGAGGTGGGGGAGGATCCTCCCTCCCCTTGCATGAACTTTGCTGCATGCACTGACAAGCTAAAAAGCTAAACTGAATTTTGATTTTTGTTTTACAGCACAATGCTTTGAAAAAAAACAGGAGTAATTCCCTTATGCTTCAGAAAAGCAGTACTGTTGACCTGGAAATCTCTTTAATAAGCTTTTCTCAACAGCAGAGGGTATTTTCCCAGATTCAGCTTTTCCATGGTTCCTATGGTCTTTTATATCCACATCATTCACATGAAGATTTTGCCGTTTTTCTCAAGTCTTCCATATGTTCATTCTCGAGCATGCTTATGATGAGAGACCTGACATTAAAAGTGAACTTGAAGACATCCACCTGTACATATTCTCACTGTTTGGATATTCAGCACCTGCTGTAAAAGAGAGCCTCCTCTCTAGGTCCCATGTGCATGGAAGGACTGCACTCTGGTGTGCTAGGGACCAATGTGGGGCCTAGCATATGAACATATATTTTGTCTTATGACGTAATAGTACCTAGACTAACTTCTTCCCAGCTACTCAAAAATTACATGCATAGGTATTCAGACAACATAAGCAAAACATGACATGATTTGCAGATGCCACTGTTATCTCCTTTTACCAGGTGGGTACCCAGATTCTGTAATTACAGTGCCCTTTTTCTTCAGGCAGAGATCATGATGGACTGTAAGTCACATCTGTTGTATCACTAGGTTGTCATCTGTGAGTCACTGTGACTCTAGACTAGAACCAGTTTTAATGCCAGACACAATCTCCAAGGAAAAACATGTACTAGAAAAGTGGGATGCCAAGTTGGGAAGCTGGAAGAAGTTCACCACCAAAACCTAAAGCCCATATGATCGTCCTCAACAGATGAGTGTGCTTTTTCCTCTGCTAGTACTGCCTGAGTTCAAGGCAAGGGTAGGCTCCCTTGGAAAAAACAGATGTTGTGTTGTCTTTACTCCAGGCATCCCACACCATGAGCTGCCTATGCATCATTACAGGTGTAACTTATATTGGCACAAATCCCTAGTACAGGTATGCTACTAATTCACCAGTGCCAGAAAAATTCCCAAGCATCAGCACTCTGCTGATAGGGAATTTTGGATCAAAGACTCCAAATCTAGAAATTGAATAAAGGCTGGGAAAAAAATAATCTCTGTGGATACAATACAGGCTAGTGCACAAGGGGGGAAGCATAGGAAGTTGCACCTGAACATGAAGAAGAACAACTTCACTCTGAGGGTGACGGAGCACTGGAACAGGCTGCCCAGAGGGTCTGTGGAGTCTCCCTCTCTGGAGATATTCAAGACCCGCTTAGAGGTGGTCCTGTGCAGCCTGCTCTGGGTGACCCTGCTTCAGCAGGGGTGTTGGACTAGATAACCCAACAGAGGTCCCTTCCAACCCCTAACATTCTGTGATTCTGTGAGATTGGCACTGCCATGGAGTTACTCAGCTTTTAGGATGTGCATTCGTTTATCAAGCTGTGTCTGCTAATGGAAACTTGTGTCTCCCTCTCTTGCTTTCAGGCCCCAAACTTTCAAGCAGTTGATAACAAAGACATTTGAAAGGCAGTACTTGTGGTTTGCTTTTTCCTCCCATTCCTTTTCTTTTTTTTAACAACAATTCTCAAAACAAATGAGCTACATTTATCTTTGAGAGCCACCACCCGCTACCAAAAGGAAAAAAAATGTTGATGCCAGGAAAGCACCCAATGCTTTTTCTCTGTGATCTCCACCTGAGATCTGCAGACAAGCCTCCTGCTCTTTGGTCCTCTCACCTCTAATCACAAGATCAGCTTGTAGACTCAGTGCCCATGTCTCTGAAGCAAATTTTGACAGCTGAAAGATCTGTGCAGCGAGACTGCGGTAATAGAGACTTCCCAGCAAAGTCAATATGCATTGCTCTTGTTGATTTCAGCCAAATTGGGTTGTGTCCCAAAACTTTTCCTCTGAGCATGCTAATTTAAGGGGCATTGGTGGCAGGCCTCTTGATCAGGTTAGGAAGCAAATTTTGAGAAGGAGCACTAGGTCTGTTTTGCAAAATAAAAATGTTGTCTCTGGCACATTTATGTTTTGCCAGCGATAGCAGATGCTATTGCAGAAAAGAAACACAAGGTATGGGGGGGCCAAAAAGAAGGAGCCTGGCTCTGGCATCCAAAGAGAAAGGGATTCCCCAGAGAGAGGATGATGCTCCAGGAAGGCTGCTTGTGCATTTTGCGCTCTGGTATCTTTGAGGAAAAAGCTCAAAAGGCTGTAGGTTTAACCAACACAGAACCACAAGAGAGTAGGCCACAAAGCCAACTCAAGGATGCCTATGGACACAAGGGCCACTCTGTTCTTATTGAGCCAGGAGACAAGGAGGAACAAATCACATTCACATCCACCAAGTCTGAGTTTGACTTCCAAGGAGATCCAAAGGGAGAGATCTTGAAGGAAGTTCTTCAAAGCAGCTCCTCTCCCAGCTTTGCCAAGTGTGAGACCTGGGCATGGGACACAAATATTCTATCCTGTTTTTCATGCACACTATCCCAAGCTCCACCTCCAACAGCTCCTCTTGAGTTTTCTCCAAACCTGGGCACATTTCTATCCATCTGCCACCCTTCTAACAGAAGAAGGCTTCCCAGGAAGATGTACAAGAACAAAACAATCATTCAGATCAAACCTGTGTCCTTGTCATGCCTTCAGCAGCAGTAAGTAACAAGTACTTATTACTGAAGAACAGCACAAGCACATAGCTATACATTCCCAGAAAGCTCTAGCATGCTCCAGCAGTTTGGAGCTCAGATCCTTCACCAAATTAGAGATGGTATCAATATAATTAGTGGTTTTCCATACAGACTTTTCTTCCATTAATGTATTACCAGCAGATCTGTCTTCTGTGGTTGCATCCTCTCTTTTTGAGCCCATGGGAACCATCGGCACCTTCGGCATTTTCTGGGAGGGAGTTCCTCAGATTTACTCCAAGCACCAACTCTGTGGGTGATGCCCAAGACTGGACATAATATCCAGACATGACCTCCTTGGCACTGAATAGAGGGGATAACAACATCATTTGATCTTCCACCCCGCTCTCCCTATGGCAGCACAGGATGTGATATGCCTTCTTTGCAGTGAGAGCACACCTTGGGTCGTATTCAACACAGCATCTGCTGTAACCCCAGGAGAGCCACTCAGCCAGTTGGTTTCCAGCCTGGATCTATGCCACAGGATTTTGCTGCCCCCAGTGCAGGATTTTGCTCATCTCACTGCTGAGCTTCAGGGAGTTTCTGTTGGCCAAATCCCCAAGTTTCTCAAGCTCCCTCTGGACTGACGCTCCGGTCTTCAGCACGTCAGCCACTACCCCTTGTTCTGCATTGTCCGCAAAGTTTCTGAGGGAGCGCTCTTTCCAAGGGCATGCGTGGGAGGAAGTGGGAAAAGGCAAGGGGGATATTCAACAGTAAAATTTTACAGTAGAAAAATAAGAAGTCTCGGTGATGTTCGCTAGTGTGACTGAAAGGGAACGAAGCAGTGTCAAGCATTGCAAACTGAATAGATGAAAGCACAGTGGTGCACAGACAGGTCCAGAGTACCATGAAGGCTTGTAGCAAGGGCTTGGGCATCCTGCTGGGCACTTCCCATCAGTGGTACACATGAGCAAAGCTATCAGCTCTGCATAAATGACAATAGACAAGACACACGCACCAATACACTCACCCCAGAGCACAAAGCTGTGCATCTGAATCGTCCCTCCTGTCATTTCTTAAGGGTTTTAAGGGGAGAAACTGTCATGCAAGTCTTTGAATCCCAGTATTTTACACCCATGGTTCTGCCAGGTGGCATGCAACGGTGCTATACTGGAGCGGTGTCTGCTGTACTCTGTGTACAAGGCTGTCAGCAGCCATAATCAGACACAGTGTACTCAAGAAAAGCTTCTGAACATCAGCCAAGCAGGATTTATTCCAAGCTCCTCATGCACTGCTTTTAACCCTTCAATATACATTGCTGCTAGGAAAAGCAGCTCATGCTCTCTGAACCAAAAATGGAAAGGATTAACACAATTTTTTATCCCCCAAAGGAAACATGAGGTCGTTTTACCTTCGGAAAATGGGCTGTAGTCACTGGCTGCTTCCTAGGGGATTACATGGCATGTCTTGACCAGTTTGAAAAAGTCCTTAGAATTTTTTTCAGTAGGGATCCTCATGCTGGCAGCAGAAGTTTTAATGGGAATCCAAGAACTTTATGAGTTTCCCAAACCTGGAGAGCAGGCATAGCAACCCTAACCCCAACACTTTCAGGAGGCAACACTTTTTCAGAAAAGGTAATGCTTGACATACTTCTCATTTGGCTTGGGACCCCCACAGCTCCCAAAAGAGGGGCTGTGAGCAACGCAGCAGTGCAACAACCAGAGATCAAGGCCAAGACTCACTGGAGATGCAGCTGGCACAGGGCATGGGACCATTGTGGCCCCTGCTCCCAAGGGGGTTTCCAGGGCTCATTTCCTTGCTTTTTTTTCACCTACACTTTTTATGCCACTCCAGGATAGCAGCTCCTGAGATTAGGGTGAGGTTGTGAGCCTGATCAAAGTTTGATGCCAGATGTGACCTCTGTAACCAGAATTGAGGTTGCGAGTCCAACAGCAAAACCAGGGATGGGCCAGGCAATGAATATTTTTCCCCTTTCATAGCTTGCTCTCTGTCCCAAAGATTTTGTTTTTTTTTTTTAAAGATCAGCTGTTTCAAAGCATAACACAGAAGAGTTCTCCCCCTGTTTAAAGCCCATCTAGGCCCCACCTAGAGTGCAGAAAGTTGAAATTTGGAAGGGAAACTGAGAGAAGTTCCTTGGAGTAGCTTTCTGTGAAAGATTTGGGACCTCAAAGTTACACACCAAGGTTTCACAGCACATTTTGTACCTATTTTGCTTTAATATGCCCATAAACAAACTGCTCAGAAAGACTTCTCAGCATGTATCAGGCCAAATTAACCATGTGTGGAGAGACCTAAGGCTTTGTGAATGTGGGCACAGTTTGGGCAGAGAAACTCAGGCTCGAAAAATCTCTCTGGAAAGCATTGTAGCCATACACAAGTATCTGTACCAAGCAAGCTTATACCAACATTTTATGTCTCATGTCTGCGGTCACACCAACAGGCCCAGATACAACTTGTAACTCCCATAAGCAGAAAATACTCAAAAAGAAGCTCTAACCAATAGTCCTCAGAGATTCCAATGGCTCGGGTGTGCTTTCAACAACAAAGAAGAGAGGGTCTGGGGTCGTTTCAGCTTCGGGTTGGGGTTTTTTTTCTCTTTTTATGTTTGCCTGTAGATCTTGCATAATCAAAAACAGAACTGTAAATTCATCAGCTGCTTTGTTCTGTGCAAGTAATTCACTCGGCTCTATTCACAACTCAACCTCATCCTGCAGTGAAAATCACATGCTTTGGTTTGTTATGCCAGCATAGTCTAATTCCAGAGATCACAAAAATAATATTCCGACTTTAATCCCAAAGAAAGGATTACTAGGGATCAAATCCATTATCTCACAATAAATCCCTTTTATGTATTTTTTTTCCCCATCAGTGATGAAAGCAAGTGAATTTCAGCTCTAAAACGCCGCTGCTACACAGCAGAAGAGATCCTTGCTCAAGGCACAGGCCTCAACATTTACTTTCATGTTTTTGTACAGTATCAAAGGAGGTTTATTTTTCCGCCCTTGCCAAAAATAAAGTCTGGTCTAGATTCTCAGTTGCAGCTGAGAGCAGTGGGAGAGAAAGTAGATACAGCTTATTTTTGCACCTTCCTAAACTTGCAGGACAGTTTCTAATGCTCTCAGTTGTCCGCAGCCCACAACCATGGTTTCTTTGTTTGAGAGTCTGAATCAAAGAGCCAAGCTTCAGCAAGGGGAGATTCAGAGACCGCCAAAGGGCGCTTTTTTTTTCCCCCTGTAAAAGTAGGCCAGACATAGCTCACCAATTCCACCTTTTTTCTTCACTGATATTTCCCTAGTTTGCTGTACAAAGCTAAGCAGATGATACAAGAGCCTTTAGCATTGTTCTGTCCAGGAATGCAGCTCTAATCCCTTGCATGCATGTCTTCCATAAAACAGGGACAGAGTCACCAACTACTGAGTCCTATACCTGCTGGCCTTGCTGGAGGGAACAATGATGCTAACATGGACAGAGGCAGCCAACTCCTCCCCCTGTATCACATCTTAAGGAATACACAAACAGAAACAAAACTGGTAACAGCCTTGACTGCGTGCTACATATAAATAGCATGAAGCGGACTGGGCAAAACAGACTGTGCATCAGCATTACTGTGAAGTGAGGCTTTTTATGGTTCCTCTGCTAACTGGACCATATTTTTAGCCCTAATCTCAATCTGTTTGAATTAGCTCTGCTAAAGCAAACAGAATGATACAGGTCAGATCAATTATTATGAAAAATTCAATTATGATAATGCCATATGCGGCACTATAAAAAGAACGCAGCTGTACGTATGGCTGACGAAAGCCACAGCAGTTAACAGCACAAATGTCCACAACATTGTGATGTCCTTTAGTCCTTCAGTAATTCCAACATGGGCTACGATGAGAGGAGGAAAAGTGCCTACACTTGTACTCTTCAAAAAACTGCATCAGCTTTCAAATGTCCCTCTCCATCACTCTCCAAAAAAACAAGAATCGTCTCTGCACGGAGGTTGCATGGAGCATTGAAAATTTCTTTTAGGAGGTAGAGCTGATCTTGCTTGTGTCATGAAAATTTCCACCAAAAAAAAAAAAAAATCAGACTTACTCAACATTTTTTAAAACAAAAGAGCTGCCTTGTTTCCCTGCGGATGCTTGTGACTACGAGGTTCTAAATCCTTATGCCTCAGCAGTCCTTTAATCATGAGCGACAGAGCATGTTGCATGGGCTAAGTCAAATGTATGGGTTAAGTCAAATATGCACCATCATGTGCAGGGCTGGGACTTGAACATCTGAGCACATAACCTAAGAAGAGGAATGCTGCATGAGCTGGAGATTCATCCCTTTTCCCAGCAATGGGGGCAAATTTCTGCTCATCTCAGAAGCAGCACTGAAGCAAAGACTGCTGAATAACACATAAGTCCTGAAAAATCCAGCAAAATGGAAAACTTCCCACTCCGTGGTTTGGTGTCACAGGAATTGGGCCTCTGAAAAAAAAATGGGAAGAGGAGGAAGACCTCACTATGCCGTGGCAAAGAGATCTGGCCAAGCTTGTGCCACCAGCCTCCTGGCTCCCCTTCTGCTTTCATCGCCTAGAGCAGTGATCTCCAAAGTGGAATGCACAAGTTGATCCACTGGATAGCAGGAAAAAAAATCAGGCATGCATGTACGTAATTTATAAATAACTATATACACATACATTAGAGGTGCATGCTCTGCCAATGTTTTGCAGATAGGGGTGCACAAAAAAAAAGTTTGAAGACCACTGACCCAGAGGAATCCCCACTCCCAGCAGCACCTTCAGCCCAAAAGCTCAGGAAAAGCAGCTGCTACAGCAGTGCCCGCTGCCACCCCTGCAAAGCTGAGGGGAGGGTAGGCAAGGGCTAGACCGTCCATCACCCCCCTGCATAGGAGAGGAAGTGCAACTGGCACTCATCGCAACAGTGAAACCAGCTATGCAAAGCACTGTCCTGGTTACAGAGGAAACCAGCCAGAGAAACAACACCAAAATAAAACCCCAAACCCAAGAGAAAATGCATTTTCTTCACCCTCCATTCTCCGTGGTGATGGTTTTTGTGCTAGTCATAGCAGAACCAGGTAAGCTGCTTTTAGGGAGAAACACCATGTCCCAGCATTTCCTTTCAGCCTGTAATGAAATAGGAAGAAAGTGACTAGGACTAGATCATGAAGTAAAAGCCTCTGAGAAGCTGCCACCAACTAAGCACACACACACACAAAAAAAAAAGCCCTCAGTGGACTGACCAGTGTTCAAAAATATGTCCAAAGGATGTTCTTCCACGTCAGACTGCACTGGCATGCTACTTCTGCACAGACTTCCGGATGGTCCATGTTTTTAGCCCTTCCTTTATTTTAAGCGGACAGCCTGAGGCACAGCAGGACCATATCATTGCTTTATTTTAGAGCAGGGAAAATAAGTTATCCTAGCAAAAAGAGATTATTTTTCTAAAAATAAAGCCCCCCAAATTTCTCAGATTTCCTTTTATTATTCCTATTCTTCCCCACACAAAGACACACTTTTTAGAGAGCACAGCTCAGCAGAGCTCAAGGACCCTCTTGATGGCTGATAGCCCCTGTATTACAGTCACTGAATCACAGATCAATTTTTTTCAAGTCTAAATCATGTGATAGGACAAGAGGCAATGGCCTCCAGTTGCATCAGGGGCGGTTTAGATTGGATATTAGGAAAAACTTCTTTACTGAAAAAGTGGTCAGACATTATAATAGGCTTCCCAGGGAAGTGGTGGAGTCACCATCCCTGGAGGTGTTCAAAAAACATGTAGATATGGCACTTCAGGACATGGTTTAATAGGCATGGTGGTGTTGGGCTGATGGTTGGATCTGATGATCTTAGAGGTCTTTTCCAACCTTAATGATTCTATGATTCTTTGCACTCCATGCTGAACAACTTCAAATGCAACAGAACATAGCTTATTTCTTAAGCAGTTTTCAAGGTTTTCAAAAAGGAAACTGTTAAAAAGATTTCACGGTCTCTTTCAGTAAAAAAAATATATTAATTTGTTGGGGTCTGCTATGGAACCAATTGACTTCAAGAGGGAAACCTTAAATCTTTATAATTATGTACTGCTTAAGTGTGATACTAGAGCAGGTCTTAATACCAAGGGCAAAACCAGCCTTGCATCTCCAGGGGTTTCAGGGCTGTGAATTGAACAAGTTACTTTTTCTGACACCATGTTCTGAAAACGAAGGGGAAAATAATCAAGAAGAGCATGCATATGCAGTAGGAATCAAAATGCCTTTTATCACTTCTTTTCTCCTCTTTCAAAAAGTTGCTTGACAGTACATCTGCAGAAGGGGAGGAAGGATCTCCCAATGATGCCACTCTCCAGAGGCGCCAAGGCACATCTCCCACCAAAAATATACGGCTTAAGCAGATACCCAAGAAGTCCTCCTTCTGCTCACATGATTAAAGAAGCTGCTGTTTTAGGAACCTGACAGCAGGCCTGTTCACATCCAGTCCTCACTTGTGCTTGGTCCTTTGTGAAGAGTTCGCCTCTGCAAGATGCTAAGGCGAGCAATCTGAGTCAATCAGAAACACAAAGCCACTCCATCTCAAAAAAAATACTTGGATGCAAGTCAAACAATACAAGTTTTGAAAATTATTTTAGACTAAATTCTTCCTCAGGACATAGTCTCCAAGGGTGAAAGCTTGGCCCCACTGAGGGCAAGAGCAAAACTCCCGCAGACCTCAGCAGGACCTGGCTCCAACCCAAAGCAAATTTTTCAAGTCTCAGTCAAGCTCAGTCAGCTTCAGATGTTCATTTCTATTATTTTTGCAGCCTTTTTGTCTCACCAAAGGGATTCTTCTGCAGTGGCCATCCAAGAGCCGTTGACAAGATGAAAGAAATTTAATTTGCAATTGAAAAGGAAGTCTATAAATTCTTTTTCAATTAAAACCAGTATGTCTGTGACACGGTCTCCAAGCATGTCAATGTCAATCTGGCTAGTGGAGGAGTCCCACATAGTTCAAACTCTTCAGGGACTGGGATTATGCTCTGTTCTATTTCTGCATAGCACCTAACCCTCCAGGACCTTGCATCTGCAACGGGAGCCTTCCAGGGACCATGGTAAAAGCAATTATAAATACAAGCATTTTGATGTTACCCTTGCTGACTTTCCTTTTGCCAGCATTGTTTGTCATTCCCAGCAGACCAAAGGCATTTTTTCCTCATGGGGAAGAACCCTGTGACAATGATGTTGAAGTGCTCTCCAGTTTTACATTTGGAAAAACAGTAACAACTAAAACATGACCTCTCAGTTTTAAGACAAGTTTTGTAACTTCTGATGATTTGTTTTAAAGCCTCTGCTCCACAAAACCAGTAGTTACACCAGTCTTAATTCTTGCTATCAGAAGGCAACATCTAGTCCACATGGCCACAGGGTATGGCTCAAAAACACGTCCCTGAGCACGTCAAAAAAAAACAAAGAACAGCCCATGCTGGACTAGTTTTGTTCTTTCAGAGATCACCATGGGCCAGCCAGGTCATCACATGGCTGGTAGTGATGAACACCCATTGCATACCAGCTCCATGGCACCCGACCACAAGAGCAGAAGTGACCACAGTGTCTGCCAGAGGAAAGGTTGGGACAAATTCACGCAGGAAATCAGTGACACCAATAACCATAACCAATGTCTATTCTCTTTGCTTTGCTCCTTGTGTTAAAATGTCAAGAAATTGTGTCACAAGATTTTCACCTCCTCAATGCCACGGGTTCAGACGTCAACTCTCTACAGATACTCAGAAATTTCTATCATATGCTTACAATTATGAAATAATTCTCAGCAACAAGAAACACAATACACTTTGAAGTAAAGAAAATAAACTAGGTCTTCCTTCTACCTTCATCTACTCTCCACACACTCTGACATTTTTATGCGACTGGAATAGGGATGTGCCCTTCTCATTTCTATATGCCAAGTTGGTTAACTGCCACGTTATTAGAGCCCACAAATCTTTGGCTTCATCCAGGGAAGGAAGTCAGGCTCCAGCAAAGGCAAGCTGCATTGAACTTGCTCAAACATGCATATTTCAAGCGCTGTCTTCTCCCACAGCCCAAAGGACATTGCAACACCATCCAGATACAGCCTTAGTGTAACATGCTAAAGTAGTTGCTTATGTTACATTTAGGTCCAAGCCACTAAAGGCAGATGTGAATTTTAGACCTCAAGAAAAGCAGAGATACTTGAATCTCTGGGATCTCCAAAGCTTTTGCCACAGGACACAGGGGAATCTTGAGCTTTCGTGTCATTTTCTTTGCTCATGTTTTTCAAGTGGACACACGGATTGCCCATTGACAGCTTAGTATTACTGGCATAAGCTTAAAGTAATTCTACCAATGTCGCCTTAAGCCTTTGTCTCCACTGTTGTAGCACCTATGTGATTACAACCACACTTATGTGTCTGGGCTGATGACAAGCAATAAGGGCCAAAAATTGTATTTAATACCAAACGTGCATCATTTTGTCATTTCTTGAATCCATCCACCCTTTCCAATTGCACCAGGGCAGGAGAATGGGCAAGTTGCACTTCTGAAAAAAGATGGAAATAATGCAAGCACAGGAACCACAGCCAGCTATTGTGAAACTCTTCTCATCCTCCAAAAGAGAAATGGGGCAACAGAGGACAGGGAAAGCTTGAAGATAGGTCTCCTACAGGAGGCCTAAATAAGTTCCTGTAGAAGCAGCTAAAGGATGGCCTGGATGTGCAAGCTTAATTCTAGTTTTGAAGGGAGTTTTCACAGCAGTTTGGCACATTAAATAAAGTCTTTGGCTGCATTCAGTCACACATTGGGAAATGTTCAGTTTTCTGGATGTGTTGGTCATCTTTCACAAGTTTAGAAGAACTCCTGAGAATATTTTTATGTAAGGCTAAGCTTTGCTAGAGGAGAACTTCACAGGTAAATGACTTCTACATCACCCTCGAAGAACCAGTCCACTGAGTCATGTAAGATTTCTCCTTTTTCTCTCTCTTCACCTCAGAGCAACCCCTTATAAGAAGTCTTAAGTATTGCAGTCATCTATAAGTCATTCATGGCACCTATGCCACGCATATAGCCACCTGAAGTGGGCACCACTGGAGCCAAGCTCTATGGTGCACGAAGGATGCAGTGTTCCCTTAGCTGCACGTCTCACTCCCTCAGCAGCTGCTGTAAAGGCTGTTCTTTCTGCTCTGGACACCAAAGGAAGTTGAAAAAAACTTATATCAAACAAAAAGAAAAGAATAGGGGGAAAAAGGTTAAAATTAATGAATGTACCAAATAAATATGGAGGCTTTGTAGAGCTGATTAGCTCAAAGTTGATTTCCCCTGGGACCAAAGCCCAGGTTCTAACACCACCAGACCACATCCAGACCAAATTCAAAAAATCCCTATTCTTACTCCAGAAGGAAAACTGGCAGCCTCTCCTGCTTTCTAAGTAATTTGCTTTCATTTCTAGCTATTTAGGTCCTTTGCATTTTAAACACCTTCCTGAAGTTTGTGGCAGTTCAGAAGCAGATGATGTCTGTGGTGTACCAAAACCCAGATGCCCTGATGCACGCTTGCACAGGACCACAAAATGAGCTTGAGAAATGATGACAACATGAAAATGCTAGACAGTGTCAACAAGAGTTGGGATTTCTTTGGAGGGAGCAGTCATTTTCTCCCTCTCAAAAAATGTTGAAAGTATGAGAACTGGGAGAACACATGGATTATTTATGAAACCCTCATAGTGAGGAAGACAAGAGCAGTTCATAAATCTCCACACTAGCAAGCAGACCAGCCTATCTGCAGAAATAAGGGCCCAGAAGACCTGTGTGGTTAGAGCATGGCCACAGACTAACAAACTCTCACATCAAAAAGATTCACTGAGTTTTTACAAGAAGTCTCAACACGCTGGAAATAATACATACCTTTCCTTAGCAAGCCTGTGATTTCAGATTCTTTTTAGGATTTTTCACAACAAAATGTTCCTGAAAAAATATAGATTTATTAAAACTGAAGATGGTCATAGAAGCCTGTAGAAATAAGCAGCAGCCTGGTGCTTAGAAGCCTTCTGGGAGGACACACAGACTTATATTCCCACTATAATTCAGCTCATTTTTCCACCTTTGGTTTACTACTTGATCTGGGATACAACTCTGTCCTCTTCTTCCCAGCCTGAGATCCCCCTTCTTTAGGCTTGTGGTTATGTCTAAGTTACTGAGCTTGGCAAAGTAACATGACCTGGTAGTTGAGACATTCCCTTTGAGGGCATTGCATGTTGTGAGGACTCTGACCACTGCCATCAGCCGCAGAGCAGAAGTTCCCAAACCATTTTTACTGGTGATCCTACTTCCAGTTTCACTTCCAAGCTTGTGACCCTGTTTCCACAATCACTTAGGCTCTGCTATCATCTGCAAAGTGCCATCAATGCCATCAGGCTCTGAATCTTCTGCTTGGGAAACCACTTACACGGAATCGTTTTCTCACTGGCCGTCTTGCTGTTTCGGTGTATGTTTTTCCCTGCCGATGGAGAAGCTTTACCCACCATCAGTAAATCCTTCTCGTCTAATCTAGGTTATAAATTGTGTTTCTGGTTCCACTGCTGAACCTTTGCATTATTTCTCATTATTCAGCAAACACAGTGTTGCACCTTCAATATCCTAAGTGAAGATCCGATGAGCTCTTATTTCCACATTTTTGGCCAGGGCACAAATATTGTTTCAGAGCTGTTCTGTTTTGTCATTTCGGATAAGGTCTTCAGCATGCTACATATGCAGGCGCTCACACTGTTGTCTAAGTACTGATATTGAATCATCTATGATGTATTATTGCAAATTTAGGACCACAATCCATCACAATTCACTGTTCAGGGGTCATCCCAGAACATCACATGTTTTTCTAAAGATGAGGCAATGACAGCCTGTGTGACCGTATGGTAGATGCATGCCTGCTTGTAGCATTGCAGGATTTTGTTATAGAAGCTTTGTTTATTGAAAAGAAGGACTCTTGCAAGCCAGTGCTTCTCTTTGAGGTAAGCTGTATCTGTACAACTATTAAATACAGAAGCCAGTAAAGTCCATGTAACTCTCTCACCACTGCACACATTTCAACACCTCGCTAGATCGCAATCTTAACCCATCTCACCTCATATCTTTATATACATCTATTTTTTTGAGATTACAGTCAACTGAAAAGCAATGAATTGCATGCTGTAAATAACACCTCAGATATGTATGTTTAATCTGGAAATAATTTTGCTCTTACAGTGTGCAAGAACCGTAACTGTCTCAAAATGCATTATGTCCACAGTGGAGCATCTGTTCTGCTCCCTGGATTAGAGAGGATTCAGTAGGAAGACACACTATCAGCCTTGTAGAAGATGGTGACAGCCTCTCTCTCCATACACTGCCCAAGACAATGCAACATGAGGTCTCCATAAGAACAACAACTGATGCTCCCCATGCTAACTCTGGAACACAGGTTGTCCCCCCGGTACCTCTCTGTAGCCCCCACAGTGTGTTCATACTGGCCTAGACAACAGGGCATTTCTTCTTTCCCTAAATCCACAGGCAAATGCTACTTTCCCCTACAAATTGCTAATCCCACTTGGACAGGCAACAGCAAATTCCAGCCTGGGAGCCCTGAGATGGACTTAGGCAACCTCGCCATCAGCAGGAGTCTGCTCCTGCCAAAGGACCAGGGCAGCCGTGGCATTTTCTAGCCAAGCAGCAAAGGGGGACAAAGATACCCCTTGGTCTCTGGATGACATGTGCCAGGACTCTGAGTTCTGTGCCCACCTTTTCCCCTTCCCTGTGGACAGCTCAAGGTCTCCAGGCGGGCATCTGCTCGAAACGGGTGCTGTGGCTCTGTAGCTGTTCTCCCTCTTCACCAAGAGGTGGAAGCAGAGCCCCCTTGCCTTCCAGCGTATGCAGCTTGGACTAAAATCCCACATTTATTAGCTCAAAATTAGGATCTCTCCACTTATATGCAATTACAAGTAACGTTTGTCTGAAGTCAAAATGCTCAGACAAGACTCTTCACATCCTGATGTCTGTGTAGGTAATGCTGAGGGTTTTCCCTTAGGGCTGGGGTACATGATACTCCAACAAATCAAAAAATAAGCAGTTCAGCACCTTCTCTCAAGACCCAATAGCTCGGCTGGTTGCATGGGGGAGAGCACTTGTGCAAATGCGTAACTTGGCCCTGTTGCAGAGCCCAGGCTCGAGATCTTGCAGTGTGAGGAGCTGAGAGAGCATGGAGCAATGCTGGGTGCAGGGGGACTAGATACCTGCTCCTGCACACAGGAGCAAAGGCAGTCATGCCCTGGAAAATGCTAGCTGCAAATTAAAAATCAAAACCAACAATGCTTTTACAAGATGCAATGCACACTCCTCCTTTAATTGCACCTTCCAAACAATGAAACCCTCATACTGATGTTACGGGTACATGGTAAGATTATTCCCTGAGTATTATTAAAAACATAGAGCTATTTTTTTTTTTCTAATAAGATGTGCAATAAGTGATCGTGAAATGAGCACTTGGTTACCACATGTATTTATCCATAATATTTAGACAATGCTGATCACCCAAATGGAACAAGTGAATTCAAGAATCAAAACCAGAGCAGACCTAGCTCTTATACGTGCAGCCTGGTTTCTTGTTGTTGCTTCACATTTTCACTCGAAGTGCTTTGTTTGCCCACCATCCCCCCAAAAAACCCAGACAATTCCCACACTTTTCAGGGCTTTTATCACCTGTCAGAGGAAGAGAATAGGTCTATTTTACTCAGCCTAGGAATTAACAGCACGCTATTACTATAGATCTGCATGCACAGCAGAGGCTGCAAAGCACAATTAAAAAAAAAAATACAGAACAACTAGAAGCTGAAGTTACCACTGAACATTCAAGTTGCAAAAGTTTCAGTTATGCAAGCACACATGTCCTGGGTGTGAACGTCAGACACACAGTAAATTAGGTGGAGAAGGAAGTTAATAAATGAGCACAACCAGCACAGTTGGAAAGCAAGTGGATTTGAAACTTTCTAAATAAAATCAGTCATTCAAACCTCCGTGCTTTGAGTCAGCCTGCACGCAGTATCTCAACTTTGCAGCTGTGCACAAATGCTTGCAATCACCTCTGGAAGCCACACCAAGAAAAGAGCACATACAGGTTCCCTGGATTTTGTGGAAGAGAAATACATATTGCAGGGAGAATTGCCTTACATCAACTTCAAAATACTGTTACCATAAAAAGAAAAAAAAAATGCCATTTACTCTTCCCTTGAAAGAAATACTTGGGCTACTCTTCCCACCCCAGTCTTCATGGGGCCCTACATCGGACTCGGTCCAGTTTCCAGATGCCTTTCTTGTACTGGGGGCACCAAACCATTCCCAGTATCCAGATGCGGATCCCCAGTGCCAAGCAGAGAGAATGATGCCTTCCCCAGGTCTGCTGCATGCGCTTTAGCCAGCACAGCCCTGGACAGGGCTGACCTTCGCCACTGCCTCTGGACCAACTCTCCATCCCTTGGGACCCCAAGTCCCCTCCAGCATTGCCTTCATTCCACCGGCTCCTCACCCCTTTCTTCCATTTAATACCTTCCATATGGATCCCATGCCTTAAATTTACCATATTCCATCTTTACCACCTCTCCTCCGGGCTATCCAGATCATCACAGCATGTCTTTATGTAGTGGCATCAACTTTTCCTCTAAAGACCATCGCTTTTTGGAAGCATCTTGGTCAGGTTTAGACCTGCTAGCCTACTGGAGAGCAAGTCCAGTCTGCACTCTCAGTGCCAAAACTAAACAAGAGGGCTGAGTTGCTCTAGATTTTTGCAAACAAGGAAATAATTCTGCAGCCAGCCCATGATTTAGTACAAATTTTCTTCCTATTTTGGATTTTTTTGCTGTATGCTTGCTGCTCTTCATTGCTTTTTATACCCTATCACAACTACATTTGAAAGGCAAACCCCTACCTTCCCCCAAATTCCCTCTGTGAAAAATTTTATCGGATGTCTGTTGAATCAAGTAGCAAACGACACTGATGTTTCAAGTGTCTCAATTTGGTCCCTGAAATCAAATCCAGAAAAAAACCTCACAGATCTCCATGGCCAAACTTGCTCAAGAAAAACCTGAAAACAAACCAATTAATAGGAACTCCACATCCAAAAATAACCACATATCCATCATTAGTGGTTTGGTTGCTCTTAGGGAATCACAGTTCAACACAGTCATACTCTGTTGCTCTGTGAGCAGGATTTGATTTTTCAAAGGGAAACCAGATTTAAGGAAGGCTTTTAGACTCTTTATGGAATATAAACCACAAATCTAAGCATTGACAGTTGTGCTTCTTGGTTTATTACCTGGGTGCATTAAGCACGGCATAGCAAAAAGTTATCTTCCCTGTGTGAGTGGGGCATCCCTAGGATGGGAGCCCAAGAAGTAGGGGAAACTCCATCCTCAGGGATGCCCTGACTAACCTGGACACAGCCCCCAGCAACCTGTTGTAGCTGCAATGTTGGCCCTAGGGACCTCTGAGGGTGCCTCCCTACCCAATGTTTTCCATCATTAAACTTTATCCATGCTTATATGATGGCAGATCATGCTTTTTTTTTTTTTTTTCTCAGAACAGTCATCAAGGTCTTGGTCTACCCAAAAATGCTTGTTCAGTGTCCATTTACAGTTGATGTGCAAGTGTGACTTTGACCTAAATAACCACCATTTAGAAGTTCAGCTGAGGCCATCCATGTCACCATACAGGCTTTTTTCTTTTAATTCCCCGCCATCAGTGCTGATTTACAGTGCCAGAAGCAATGACCCAGCACACTCCTCTACAACACGCCTCCCTACGTAAGTGGCAAAAGGCAGGCGAACACAAGGATTTGCCATGTGAGAGGTTTCTCAAGGGGTTTTCAGCAGCTGACGTGAGACCTGCAGACAGGGGAGAGCTCAGCCCCTGCTTTAGTCCCCACCATGCTGCAGCCTCAGTCTGGAAGGCCAAGGCCACTAGCAGATGTTGGATCCTAGCATGCCTGCTGTTTTTTTCTTTTTGCTTTAAGAATAGCATCTGGTTGGCTTGCTCCCAAGGCTGTTATGCAGCTCTGCCGCCAGCTGCAGCAGTGCCAGCAGACAAGTCAGGCACCTTTGGCAAGATTTACCCAAATTCTGCATTACCTGGCTTTTCCGGGAGCTTTCTAAATTTTATTCACTTGCAGCCTCTTCTCTACGTGACCACTTCTGAGAAGCTTTTTTTAAATTGGTCCTTCCAAAACAACCCTTTGCCAGAGCGAGGTAAAAAAGAAGCAATAACAACAACCACTGCTGCGAGGACATGGAAACAAGTCACGCATTGGGACAGAGAGCCTGAGCAGCAGCCGAGGACCCACAGCCTTTGTGCAACACAGGGCTGGACGCAGCCCAGCCAAACCTGGTGCTGTGACCAAATGGCAATTCTGCCGTGTGACCCGAGCCAACACTAGAAGAAGCTCATCAGCATGAAAGTTCATAAAACCGTGAAAACAACACTGCCAAGGCTTTTCCTCCACAGAGCAGCACAGAAGTGTAACACAAACACCACCAATGTTGTTTGTTTTCTTTTTTAATAAAAAATAGCACATGGCCAAGAATCAACCCAGGCCAGACCCTCGCTATGGGAATTACATCCTCCGATTATTTTCAGTTAGAGGGATGTCCAGACTCACCAGCCAGTTTTAATCCTTTTAATGTCTTCCACGTACATGCTTAGATTTACATTATATCTGTCCTGTAAGACAGACAGAATGCCTTTATGGGAGTCAAACATATCTCATCTGCATGAGATTTGATGTTTAAAACGGGCAGAAAAGGCTGGACTAGGTGTTTTCCCCATGATTGCCCACCAAGCGGTATTAATTATGTTATTCCCCCTCACTGCTGCCAGAGCTTAGGTCAACCTGCATCTTTGCAATGGCTTGAATTGTCTTCCTGTAGCCTCTATGGGTGCCACCACCATCTCAATAGTGGGTTTTGGTAGCTCTCAGCAGCTCTCAGAGCTCCTCAGACTTCTTCAAAGCTGTCAGGAGTTACTTATCCAAAAGCCAAAAGGTGCTATTGTGGCTGTTATTCATAGAATCATTAAGGTTGGAAAAGACCTCTCAGATCACCAAGTCCAACTGTTAACCCATCACCACCATGCCTGCTAAACCATGTCCTAAAGTGCCATGTCTACACGTTTTTTTGAAAACCTCCAGGGATGGTGACGCCGCCGCTTCCCTGGGCAGCCTGTTCCAATGTTTTACAACTCTTTCAGTAAAGAAATTTTTCCTAATATCCAATCTGATGCAACTTGAGGCCATTGCCTCTCATCCTATCGCTAGTTACCTGGGAGAAGAGACCAACACCTGCCTCACTACAACCTCCTTTCAGATAGTTGTAGAGAGCAATAAGGTCCCCCCTCAGCCTCCTCTTCTCCTGACTAAACAGCCCCAGTTCCCTCAGCCGCTCCTCATAAGACTTGTTCTCTAGACCCTTCACCAGCCTCGTTGCTCTTCTCTGGACACACTCCAGCACCTCAATGTCCTTCTTGTAAAGAGAGGCCCAAAACCAAACACAGTACTCAAGGTGCGGCCTCACCAGTGCCAAGTACAGTGCCATGATCACCTCCCTGCTCCTGCTGGCCACACTATTCCTGATACAAGCCAGGATGCTGTTGGCCTTCTTGGTCACCTGGGCACACTGCTGGCTCATGTTTATCTGGCTGTCAACCAACACCCCAAGGTCCTTTTCTGCTGGGCAGCTTTCCAGCCACTCCTTCCCAAGCCTGTAGTGTTGCATGGGGTTATTGTGACCAAAGTGCAGGACCTGTCATTTGGCTTTGTTGAACCTCATACAGTTGGCCTTGGCCCATCAATCCAGTCTGTCCAGATCTCTCTGCAGAGCCTTCCCACCCTCAAGCAGATTGACACTCCCGCCCAACTTCATGTCATCTGCAAACGTACTGAGGGAGCACTCAATCCCCTCATCCAGATCATTGATAAAGAGATTAAACAAGACTGGCCCCAAAACCAAGCCCTGAGGAACAACACTCATGACCAGCTTCCAGCTGGATTTAACTCCATTCACCACAACTCTCTGCACTAGACCATCCAGCCACTTTTTTACCCAGCAAAGTGTATGCCCATCCAAACTTTGAGCAGCCGGTTTCTCCAGGAGTATGGGGTGGGGAACAGTATCAAAGACCTTACTAAAGTCCAGGTAGACAACATGCACGGCCTCTCCCTTTCCCTCATCCACTAGGCAGGTCACCTGGTCATAGAAGGACATCAGGTTGGTTAAGCAGGACCTGCCTTTCATGAACCCATACTGGTTGGCCCTGATCCTCTGGTTCACAGAATCACAGAATGTTAGGGGTTGGAAGGGACCTCTGTGGGTCATCTAGTCCAACCATCCTGTCGAAGCAGGGTCACCTACAGCAGGCTGCACAGGACCTTGTCCAGGCGGGTCTTGAATATCTCCAGAGAGGGAGACTCCACAACCTCCCTGGACAACCTGTTCCAGTGCTCCGTCGCCCTCAGAGGGAAGAAGTTCTTCCTCATGTTCAGACAGAACTTCCTGTGCCTCAGTTTGTGCCCATTGCCCCTTGTCCTGTTGCTGGGCATCACCGAAAAGAGTTTGGCCCCATCCTCCTGACACCCACCCTTCAGATATTTATAAGCATTTATAAGGTCCCCTCTCAGCCTT
>Ga0065711_1007444_pt1 | contig 22595 bp, 14 predicted proteins | sample Hoacrofraction12_FD_59098 | JGI IMG/M metagenome (GOLD analysis project Ga0065711, IMG submission 59098) | Hoatzin crop microbial communities from Cojedes, Venezuela - Epithelial fraction 12 v2 (version 2) | ecosystem: Host-associated > Birds > Digestive system > Esophagus > Crop | place... | reverse complement strand
GGCGGGTGCCCTGCGGCTCCTCGCCCTCTGCGGGCAGCTGCCGTCGCGGGCCGTGCTCCGTCCTTGGCGCGGGTTCAGTTCTGTGCTGCTGAGGGGTTTGGATTGTGTGCGCCGAGCGCGTGAGTTCAGTGCTGCCGGAGTGCTTGCAAGTTATGAATGTGCGTGCGAGATGTTAGTTGCGTTACCTGTGGTGAGTGAGGCTGGGGTTTGCTTGGCCTGGTGCGCTGGTTTTTCTGGTGGGAACCACCTGGGATGCTGCTAATGCTTCGGTTACTGATTCACAGGACACCTGTGTGTGTTAACGTATGCGGTCTCGTTATACAGCATTAAAACAAAATGTCATCAGTGCGGTCATCCTCGTCTTTGCCTGTACAGAACTGTACTGCTCCTTTGTCGGACTCTGGTCTTCAGGAGAAGCTGCTGCTTCCTCATGCTGCTGAGGCAAGTTCATTCTACTCCTGTTCAGCTTGGGTTTTCTCATTCTATTTACTTTGTTAAAACGATTCAAAACAGGTATTTCGAAACACACTTCCTAGCTACAAACAGGAAGTGGGTGCTGGTTCAAAAAATGGGTAGTGAGAGTGCTGGACATACAAACGGTATACTGGAACTGTGGAAAAAATCTTACTTGTTCCTTTCTGCTTACATAGATGGGCTAGGATAAATGAAACACAAAGTTTAATCTTCCAACATGCTGTTTTCACTAGAAGTAATTAAATTCAAGAACTTAGTTTCAGTTATATAACGAAGAGAAAGCTATAGAAACCTGTACTCTGTTACACAAGTTCAGGTCTGCAGGGAAATGTAAGCCTGCAATAAACTGAGACAAGCAAATATGTATATTAAAAAGCCACAACATTCGATATTTGGAGTGTAGTTATTTGCCTTATGGCAAGAGTTGGAAGCAGAGCAGTCTACATTCTGATTCTGTGAGGAAGTGATTTTTTTAGTTGGGAACTTCCAAAATTCTGTTACTCATTTTCTTGATTATGCTAAGGATGTATGAATATAAACATCCTTTTGGTGGAGATGCACCTGGCACAGGCTGAAAGCAGGAGAAGTGGGTCCTGGTGGGTGGAGGAGGCAAGACAATCCGCTTCTGAAAAATAATGAGTAATCAGTGGAGCACTGAGCGGAATAAACAGATAACTTTCTGCTTGACAAGGGCATCAGTCACACCAGGGTGCGAGGGCAGAGGCAGGAGAGAGGTGTTTGGAGAAGGGGTGAGGGTGATGGCGTGTTCCTGGCGCTTGACAAGGAAGTGGGGGGAATGGGATGCGTTTAGGTAGTAGAGGCTTGGCTCTGGACTTGCCGTGGCATGGGCAGCTTCATGTTCCTGTGCAGCCCTGCAAGGTGAGGAGCTTTTCCAGACTGGGAAAAGAGAAGAGCCATTGCTGTTTCCAAATTGGAAGAACTTTGCTGTGAAACATAGTATTGGTGTCTGAGCAGGACTTGGCCTGCATCTTCACTGGACATAAACCATTTACCTTTGCCGTGTGGATTAGGTGTGTTCTGCGAGCAGTCAGTTTGAGGGTACATCTGTGATACCACAGGCTTTTACCCTTATTGGAAGTCATAAATGAGAGACTTTGATCTTCAAAATTTATCCTAAATGATTCTCCTGAAGAGCTGACTTGTTGTATACTGACATCCTTGAATTAGCAAGATCAGTGTCCTAACTGTGAGTTATACTAAATGCTACACAATTATGAATGCTATTTCAGGGAAAAACGTATGTGCCACCTGGAGAAGCAGGAAAACTCTGTTTGCTGATTCAGCTGTATGAAAAGGATTATCATAGAACTGCAGAAGCCATCCAAAATGGAAAATCTTTTACTGATCTAAGCAGAGAATCTGACAGTCTAGAACACCAGATGAGAAAATACGTAAGGCATAAACACAGAACCAATGCAAATGTGCATTTCTTAAATGAGCCTTAAACTAAGGTTTAGTCTTAACATCTTCTTTAACAGATGTGTCGGGAAGACTTTTTTGTGATGTCCTGTGCACTAAGAAAGTTATTGCAAAGTTGGAAGGAATTTGGCAGGCAATGTATGTTAAAACAGGAGGTGCATCACAATGAATTCCTGTTTAACAGTAATGTCATGTGGAACTCGCACAGAAACCTCATGGAGCAAAGAATGTACATTTTATTAAAATTTAATGTGATTTGTCACTGCTGACTTCCTTAGCTTTTTTTCGGAAGCCATGAAGTTCACCTTTTGTTCTTGCAAGCTGAGATGGGTGTTTATTCTGAACTTTTTGTTTTAATTTTAAAGATAATATTCTTGATTTTCAGGTTTTCATAGAGAATGCTAGCTGTCTTACAGCATGAGGCTTTTTGTTGATCATTAGAGAGAAAGGTCATAGAGAGCTAACTGTGGGGAAGACAATTTCCTGAGAATGGAAAGATGGTTTGAGTACTTTAGATTTCTGGTCACTTCTCAATTCTGGGAATTCTTCTAAGCACTTCTGGTTTTGCTGATAAATTACCGTGGGGTCACAAAATATCACTCCTGTTTGTTTTTTTTCTTTTTTTTTTTTTTTCCTGATAGCAAATCTGACTCAGTGTAGTCAGGAAGGGATAGGACTTCTGCTGAATACGATGTTTGTAAGTTTGCAGTGCATGCAGAGATGGAAACCTGGATGCAAAATTGGGGTCTATGTACTGACTTTACAGATAAACGTGGGATCAAGGTTACAGAGCATTCTGAGGAATTACATGCAGGCCAGGATAAGGTGAATGCTTTGCAAGGAGTTGTAGTAAAACTTTTGATGCCAGAGTTTTCACCTTGAGGCAGTAGCTTTATCCTCTCACCAGCGAAATGAAAATGTTTAGGATTTATAATCTGAAAGTCCCACAAGTCTATTTTTTTTTAAATGGAAAGTTAGCCTACCCCAAAAACCGGACATTTTAAAATGAGAAACTTAGTTGACAATACTATAGACACATAAATTCTTTTGAATTTGTAGTGACAGTTAATGTAGGTTGATTTTTGTGATCTCCCAGCCTATGCTTTCTGCGTCAGTTTTCAAATTCTCCTAACTGAAGTTCCTGAAAGGCTTTAAGGCTTAACATTAATCATTAAAATATCACAAGTTGTACAAATAGTTTTACTATTTGACTACATGTTTAAATAACACTTAAGTATTTATGGTATTTAGAGTCCTTTTAACTACAGAAAGAAATTGGTGTATGGAATGACCCTAGTTTGTTTTCTTCAGCTGTGAAGTTCTATGCACGAAATAACTTGAATCATTAGGGTTTAAACCACCAACTCTTAAGTAGCTCGTGAATATGTGAGCTTTCATATTCCTACATACCAAATTTGAAAATGTACCAAATCATATGCACCAAATTCAAAACCATTGAAAAAATGCTAAATCCATTATAATGGGAAGTAATTTTTTAATATTTCCTGTTTCTGTCTTGCAGTTAAACAGTAAAAACCTTGACACTTTGATGCAGAAGTTAAGTGAAAATGAAACCCAAAATACTGTAAGTAAATTAAAATTTTTGTCTCTTTTTGTTCTGTGCTGTACATCTGAAAATGGCTATGCCGTGGCATCAGACAGGTTCAAGTGACAGTGGCAAAGTGTGAGTAGTTGCGGTTTGTCATCACAAAATGGAATCTTAGTTCTACAGCTGTAATTTTCTTCAGTGTGCATTACTGTTGCATTGTTGTGTACAGACATTAAAATAATCTCCTTGTTATTTTTTTTTCCATGAAGAATCTCAGGAGAAAAATATTTGAAAGGGAGAAACATGTTAAAGAACTTTCATCCAGGCTTCAGCTTGAAAAGGTGAGTGACAAGTTCTGTTGGAATGAATGCTTTCTCCCAATGTACTAGATTCTTATCTACAAATTTAAAATTTTGAAAAAAGCAATTATTGCAAAGTTCTATGAAAAAAAAGGAAAATCCTGAAAGATATTTGCTACAGAAATATCTTAAAACCATCAAGACTGTATCCAAACCTGTTAAGAATACAAGTTACCTTTAACACTGATGTCCTGCAGTTCAGGGAGGGGCATACACCTAGACTAATGGCATTTGGCTTCTCATTTACAGATTGGTAATAGTTCTGGAAAAAAATACTTGTAATGAAGTAATACAGAGTAAACTAAACAGCTGCAGTTCACAGTTAGTTTCTATGGCTCTTTGAGCTCAATGAATAGGGAAAGGTAGTAGTGACTGACAGCAGAGCTAGTATCATGAAAGACTGACAAGACCTCATTCATTCTCTGAACGAAACGAAGGGGCTTAGTGCAGAAACCAGCACAGGAAGACAAAAATTGTCTGTCCTGCATAAGAAGGTACTGTAAATGTTTCAAAATTATTTCACAGGTAGTTTAGCAATCTGTGTTATAGTACTTCTGTACCTGAAGTGCACTTTATGTGTATGCAATGCAGCGTGGTTCAGTGTTAGTGAGAGACAGATTAGGCTCAGTTAAACCTTTAAGGGAACAATGGTGTACTTTGATTTTTGTAACTCCTTGGGGTATTTTGAGTGCCATGGTCCTTCTTTAAGAATTTTTGTTTCCTTAACCGAGAGAACATACCACTTGGCTGCAGGATAAACTTAGCCAGTTGATTGTAATAGAGGAGCCCTGTGGGGGTGCCCACTTTCACACTTGGCAATTGGCATGTCCTTGTCTTTATCTTGAAGTGCAGCAGCATGTTTTGATAGAAACGTCCTTTTGCTTGAGAGTAAAAATGCTGAACAGAAAAGCCTATAAAGATTCCGAAGACCACAATGCCAGTGAATCTCAGTATTGATGGGATCTGAGCAGCATGCTGTGTCCTGACTAGGCATCTATCTAATGTTTAACAGTTTGAGGTGCCCAGCATCTGAAAGGATAAATTATCATCTGTGCTATCCCCTTGTTCCTTCTTATGTTATCTCCAATAAATAGCATTTTCATCAATACCTGACTGAGTCTGCCTTTCTTACTGGTGTCTGTAATGAACGCTTGCTCTGGTATATTACAATGGTCTTCTAGTCTATACTGATAATGTGACTTCTTGCTGCTTGTTTTCATTATTTCTTATTTAGAAAGAGCCAAAGAAATAAAGTTGCAAGAAATTTCATAGAATCATCTGACCTCAGTTCTGGTGACAGAAGTTGCCTATTCCTGTATGCTTTATGTATCCCTCCAAAACTGGAGTTTGAACGAAATGTATCAATGCTTCTAATAGCAGGTGGTGGTCTTTGGTATTTAATGAAGATCAGTTCGGGTCTAATTAGTCAGGGCAGAGCTGATCAATGTGTCTCAATTTTAGTCAGCCTTGGCTCAGCCTGGATTTCTGAGTTCATGCTTCCAGGCCTTGTTCAAACTACTTAAAAGAGTCAGATTAAATACAAGGCATCAATTATACATACATTCTTTCAAGTTTGTGATGAATTAACATTAATAACATTAGTAACAGGTTACTGCTTGTGAATATACTTGTAGAGCATGTTTTATCTTTTCCAGCTTTTGAAGACATTCAAATGTCAGTTAGAAGTTATGGCAAAGTAGAAATATGTAGAAAGCATCATACAGCCTATCTCCATAGACCAATAGATTTGTTTTTATTTCTCTTTCTTAGGTGAATATACAGAAAGAAGACCATCTGTCAAGATCAATAAAGTCAGTACAAGCTCACCTGCAATGTCAAATTCAAAGAAAAGAAGTGGAAAATGACGAATTAAAAGTGAAAATACAGGTCAACATATTTTTACTTGTGTTTCAGTTTATTTGAAAAAATTAGCAAAGCCTTACTGTGGTCAGAATTTAACTCAGGGTGAGTGTCAACTCTTAAAGTATCACTTGAAATCAAACTCTTGGTAAAAGAAAAATCCTAAACAGTAAAAATCATTAGCATTTATGGTCCCCCAGAATGAGTTTCTGTTGTAAGATAAGGGTGATGAATCACCACGTTTGTTTTTATTGACTGTGAAGGAATCAATAAACCTCTTAATACTGACTGAAAGAGAAATGCTTAAGACTAATGCCTAACCTCACTTTGTTTAAGGTAGGTAAAATTATTTCCATTTTCCGTTCTAAAAATGAAGAGGTAAATTTGGGCGTTTGCAGCAGTTACTGGCTTTAGAACAAGTCAGGGAAGAGGTCATCTGTCAGAGGCTGGAGCTGTGTGTAGCCTCAGATTTCAGTAGTTGAAACTTGTCAAGAACATAGGCCTGAATGAGAAAGCATTGGCTAAAGAAGAATGTGTTTCTTATTTCCAAACTTTTTTTAGTAGCATACATCCACTATTAATTGCATCATTTGAAGTTGTTAAGGAATGTATAGCAACTCAATTTCAAAAAACCCCACATATTTCTATGTCTGCATAAATACCTCATGTTTTCTTCTGAATAAAAATTTCTTCTTGTTCTGCCTAGTACAATTATAGAATTCCAACAACATTTTCATTAAAGTAACTTGATACGCAACTGTATTTTCATTCAATTTTTATTTAAAAGTTTGTTTGCTCTTCAAAAAGTGCTGAAGTCAGTTGCTAGCTTAAATCCTTGTAATGATTTTGTTAATATCTGTACAAAAGCTTGTGAAAGCTTAGCATTACCCTTATGAAATTTATTCTCAATTTAAATTTACCTCAGCCACTGAATAATGCCCAAAACACTTAGTGTGATTGTGACCTCCTGCGGTTATAACAGGGGATTACAGTTGTTTACTTGTACCAACAGTTAAAGTCTGTACATAGACTCAGATTTTATATTTGCTCTATTTATTGAATGCTTTCTTCTGTTGCCTCCCCCAAGTCATGTCTTTGTTTATTAAATGCCTGATAAGCATCTCTATATGAAAACTGCTTCCTGCGTATCTTGGAGTTTTTATAATTTAATTTTTTGAAGTACCCGAGACCGTCTTTTACTTGGAAAACCACATACCTTTTGCACTGATTGTTGAAAAATGCTGGGGCCATTAGCAGGACCTATGCTGACAGATATCCTTTCATATGCATAATATGCATATTTTATAGCAACTGGCAACTAGTATCTTGAATAAGGCTGGCACATTAACGTAATCAGCAGGTAAATGGCATGCCATTCTGGTCTTTATTCATGTAGAACATAATTAAGTTAAATGTCAGACCTAGACTCAGAAGTAGGAAACAAATGCATTAATCATTCTTACAATTAGAATACTTATCAGTGACTTGAGACAAATTTTACACTGCTAGCTTACTTACATTGCTGTAGTTTGACGGAAGAATAATAAGTGATATGAATGGAACTTGCACTTGTCTTTATGAAAGTAGTTGTCTACTGGTAGCTTTGTCGTGGTTTTGATAAACTGTAGCACTTTTAAAATAATTGTGTCTGAGATTCTCCTTGAAGCAGAGTCTGGTATTGCTTTTACGATATTTCATCATGTAGTGTCTTAATGGTCTTTTTCCATTCATATTTAAACAACAGATGATATGCAGACGAAAAGTACAGAACTCATGAAGTTAGAGAGGCCAGCTTCCAGGGTTGGATAGGATCAGTACACTCCCTTCATCAGAGTGCTGTAAAAATTTAGGTAGTCAAAAATATTAATAGCAATAGAAAAGATAATATAATAACAGTGGTAGAACTCGGCTCTCATCTCAATCACATTGTACACATTTGATAATACAATTAAATGCATTAAAATACATTTAATGCCAATGTATTTTTACAGGTATTTAAATAAAAATACGTTTAATGCAAATGTATTTTATTTCCCGAGTGCTGCAAAATCGAGTATTTGGGAAATGATGGTTATTTGTTATCCTTACAATGTGTGATTTACACCTGTGGTTTAAGCTCTATCATAGCCTATTTTAATTATCTTTAAGCAATTGTCTGCTGTGGGCAAGAAAGTGCTTAATCTTTTCTTTTTCCATCTTCTGCTCTACTGTCCATTGAACCCAAAATGTAACTTTCTGTAAAAAAATAGTTTCTTTACTAAACAATTCTGTTTCATTAAAAGAGTGGGGCCATTATATGCATGGGAAAAAGTCAGAGATCTTGGAAGAAAATATTGTCATCTAATTACAGACCATATTGTAACACATATATTCAGGAAAAGACTGTGGCCTTTCCTAGCATCTTGACTTAAAAAAAATCAAATCCAAGACCTTAACTTTTGTATTGAATTTTCATACGCAGTTATACTGACCTCCAGCCTTAGTTACATGTGTGCTCACTACAGATTCAGAACATAGGCTACTACTATATCAGTGAATATCAATAGTAGCGTCATTTAGGTGATATTCTTTGTAGAAATCTGTCACTAGCGATGATGAAACCGCTTTTATTTTCCTCCTCATAAATGGGTGTAACATCCATGCCGTGCCTTCTGCATTGAAATTCTGCATTCATTTCCAAGAGCATACAGCGATGGTTAGATTGCTGTCTTTTCTTCTGCTCCTGCCTGCTTCTGCACCTCCTTGACCTCTTCTCTTGATCATCTTAATAATGAGTTTCCCAGCATTTATTTGCTTTTGCCTACTGCTGTATGTACCTTGGCTAGCTCCTTGTATCAACCACAAATTTTGAGATACAAAGATATTATAAATACAATTGATGTTCCTGATTATGTTATGTCACAAAATGATCTGTAAGGTATAGAATTTGAAAAGAGTTGATGTCTGATTATGCTGCAGACTCTAGAAAAGAAAATAACTGAGTGGAAACTTCAAGTTGGTGAATACAAGCACCAGATGTTAGCCCTAAGGGAAACAAGTGAGAGAGAGAAGACTGCTCTGAAAAAAGCAATCAGGTCCCAGAAACAAAGAGCTGAACACTTTGAAGCAGCTGTGGAAAATTTAACCTCCAGAATAAGAGAAAGTGTGAGTAACTACACTGTGAGCAATGTCTTGCTATGTTGTTTTAAACTGAACTACTGGGAGACTTTCACCTGTGGAAAATAGGAAAAGTTGGTTGGTCATGCTATGTTTGTATCTCTTAGTTTTTACTCCTTGTTTAAGGAAAAAGGTTGCTATAAGTGACATGCAAACTGTTACTACATTCACTGCCTTTGTTTTGTTAAAATTTAGTGAGTGTCTTAAGCCATGAGGTTGTACACTTCAACTGCAGTAAGAGGAGTCTGATCAGCTTTCAGTTGCACCTGTCCTGGTCTTCCTGTTAGACCTTTGTGTAGATATACACTGACTAACTCAGAAGCACACTATACTAACTGAGCATCCATGGCTGGGGTTTGAAGTCTGTGTTTTCTTATTTATCAGTGTATGACATCTCAGGTGGATACTTAGCTTTCTGTTTCTAAGCTGCTTGCTGTGAACCTTTTTGAAATCCAGGTACAAAACTTCCTTAATCCAAATTGTTCTTAGATTCTTGCCCTGCATATCCCTACAGTCTGTAATTGTTCAGAAAGGCCAGGTGGATCAGAACTGTGCAGAAATCTTAATTGCCTTATTTAGATTTCCTAATAAGAGTATGTTTTCATAATCTTAGATGTGTTGCTATCATTTTGGATATATCAGTATTAATCAGTATATATTTTTCCAATTAGTATACCAGGAGAGGGTTAATAATGTTTTTTGGTTCCTTTGATCTTTGTGAGAAGACAGTATTGGATCTTTAAGTACACTTAGCAGTACAGAGGGATTGCAACTAGCTCCTGAACTTTTGATATTTTGTAGTCAAACTGTTGTTTTCTTTCCCCGTTGAAGACCTGGTGTATTTTCAAGATAGCATGTATTGGTGAATTATCCATAGTTCTGTGAGGGACTTTACCTAACTTTGCGTTTCTTACCTACCTATTATTTTTTTATTCTTAAAATCTTTTGGCAGATTTTTATTTCTGTATTAATTTATGTAATTTATATGTAGTAGAGATGTGTTGGAGACAGATATTTTTGTTGTAAGAAAATTATTTCATCCTAAATTTTGAAATATTGTTATGTTCGACAGTTGATATACAGTGCCAGTGTTTAACTGTGTCTCTGCCTTGAAAGGAAGTCTGTACTTAGACTTTAGTTTTTTAAAATATGGATACTTTTGTTTATTCTCTTGTGAGGCAAGACAAAATTTACATTGCTTTGTACTGGGGATATCCAATAAAGCCATCTTATATTAAATAGCTTTTGTGTTTAGAAAAAATTATAGAACTAGATGGCATTCTTCAGTGGCATTCTTTTGTTACATAATTTGTAATTCCTATATTCTCTAGGAAGTCAGACTGTCTGAGATACTGTCAGCTTCTGATGCCTGGAAAAAACAGCATGATAGAATGGTTGAAGGAAAGATAACATTAGAAATTCAAACAGAAGATATTAAGAAGTAAGTTAAATTGTTGATTTTTTTTATTTTTGCTTCTGTAGTCACAGTGTTGATGTTCAGTGTAGTACTCAGTGTTGAGAATGTAAACAAGTTTAAGTATTTTTATTTTAAAATTCTGAGCAGAATTTAGAAGCTGGAAAGTAGAACAAATTTAAGATTTTTAGCCTTCCCTCTGCTGCATTTCACAACTTTTTTCTAAAACTTCATTCCCCCATACAAGTAAGGATCGTATTCTTTTCCCTTCATACTTCCATTTACCCTGAACTTGCTGGTAGCTACTATGCTGCTTCCTCAGAACCACTTATTTAGTAACTGATTCAACAGCTTGAGCATTAACCCTCGTGTCTACTGCAGTACAGAAGAAAGTTCTTAGGCTTCTGGTTTCTACTTCAGACTTATGATGGCAAAAATTATTTCAGTTCCACTAATATCTCACCCCACTAGAGGACAGACAAAGGTTCCTCTCAGATGCGCATTTGAACAGTTTATTCTCATAGACAAAAACAACACAAAATTGTTCAACCTTATTGAAACTACACAGTCAATTCTTAATATACACGAAGGATATGCCATTTTCTTTTGCAGACAGTGACAAATATCCTTTTGCCTTTTCTGTCAGTAGAAACGTGGACTATAATTCAAACAAGCAAATGAAACTGGCAGGTGCCTTTATGCTAGGTCTAAGGCAGAATGTTTATTTTGCAAAGAACTTAATTCATGCTTACATATGTACCAGGACAAATTAAATTGGCTTGACTCTTTTGTTTTTGTTTCAGAAAATCTGATTTTTCTGAAAATACTTTCAGATATTTTAAAATTTAACAGGAGTGCAGGTACACAACATCCATCCAGAAATCTGTCTAGCCCGCTGTTGCTCCAGTGTGTACGAGGAGGCATCTAGGAAAGAATAAGAAAAGGGAAACATGTATGATCCTTACCTCAAGTACTCATTCTGCTTCCAGCTTGTTCTTGCTAGTTTTATTTTAGCTGAAAATACAAGTCTTTGCTTGAGATGGACCATTCTAACAAGACTTGTTCTAAACTAGCTATAGAATGTTCTTAGTAGGACATTATCTGATAGACCCCATAAATTAAATATTTTCACTCCATTTTGTACAGTATGTGTATGCATAGTTGTCCTGGAAGTATGCTTGGGTGTTCTAGGTAATGAAATTATTTATAGTTGAGCTAGGACCACTTCCTTGGTGGACCACTCTTTTGTATAGTTTCTTATTTCAATAGATACTGCTCTCTTGGGATGCTTAAATGCATTCTTTTTTTTTTAATAAGAACAATGTAGGAGTAAGTGCCAAGGTAGAATTTAATTTGCATAGTGAGAGTTTTGGAAGCATTGTATATTATACAGAAGTTCTTGCCTGTCTAACAAGGCAGATCACAAACCTTTTGGAAGACCTGAAAAGAAAGGAGGAATTGGGAAGAAACTCAGACGAGGAAATTCTTGGAAAGCTAAATTCTGTTAACTCTGAAAATGAAAAGATTTGCCTTGAAAATGAAAAATTAAAGGTGAGATCATTATAAATCACTGTTGAATAGCTCTGCATTTCTGATACGTTTATGAAGTAACCACATTAATTCCCTTCGGGCCTTCTGTCTGGAGATTGCAAACCTGTAGAATAAGTTTTGCCATCCATTTTTTACAGTAAGCGAAAATGAGACATTGAAAATTTGTCAGTGGAAATCTATGGCAAAGCTAGAGACAAGAGAGTCTAATCATCTATCTGCTTAACCAGGATGCCATTTGTTTTACTGTCAGTAGCTACAAAATTGCTTAACTAGAAATTGTTCTTTTATGTTTGTAAAACTTGCTTTCAAATTGAAGAACTAAGTTTAGTTCAATTACTAATTTCAATTTTTAAAGGGTTTACAGGTTTTGTATTGTATTTATCCTCCAAAGTAAATGTACTCATGAGCTGTCAAATGGACTGTGGGCTATCATTTTTGTTTGACAGGATTAATAATTGCCTCTTTCAATGCCTGCAGGTCACTTGCTAGTAATATTATATTGTAGATTGTGTTCTTTTAATAAAACTCCTACAATTTTTGTATTTTCTGTGTTTTAATCAAGGCTTCCCTTGCTACATTGGAAAGTAGTACTGTTTCTGTTGAAAATGAGCTGCTAAATCTGCAAGAAAAGGCAAAGCTGCAGGAAAACCTTGCTGAACAGTATAAAAATCAGGTGAGTAGCATATTTGAAATGTTCAAGTATGGTTGTTATATCTGTAAGCAGTTTTGAGAAAATGATAAAGGTTTTGTTTGTAATAAAACAGATTTGTTTTCATGGTGATTGTAATACTGTTGTAACATTCAGGATGATAGAAGAGAATGCCATTACAAACCATATCCAAGAATAGTCTCCACATTATTACTAGTACGCATAATCCTTACTCAATTATGTGAAGCCCAGTTGAAGCTCATTGAAGCCAGCAGAGCTAATTACATACTTGCATAGAAAAGATTTGCTTCCTAAAAAGCAAGTTGGCAACCCAGTAAACTATATTTAAAAAGTAAAATTTGAGTCTGATGTCTTTAGTGGATGTATCCAATGATATTTTACCTCTCCTTAGTCATATCTTTATTTCCACATTCCTAAGAAAAGTAAACCAGCATTCAAGTACTGTTGTAAGAGTCTTTTTATTTACATAGGTAGCTCCACATTGAAAGTACCAGCAAAATACGTAAATCAGACTTAAAATGGGCTTTTTTTTGTGTGTCTTTATTCACAGAGAAGAAATTTTCAAAGTTTTCAAAGCTGTATGTATTTCTGCTATAGTATTTCACTGGTAGTCTTCACTTACCTCTTTTTAAAATCACTGACAAGAGAAAAGAGACGTTACAAAATCTTAAGTACGACCTGTGTGCCTTGTCTGTGGAATGCATCACTACAATTAAGCCTGTTGCTAGCTTTAAGATGGGAGACGTAGTTCCAGGGAACAGCCAGCCTTAGTTAATGAGTGGGATGAAACTCCCTAGCTGGTAGCTGTGGTGACTGCAGATGGCAACTGTCGGTGATACTTGTTATCTGGGGAGAGAAGGGCGAGTCATGCTGGCTGCTTCTGTAGCACAACTGTAGCTCATTCTCCATTGTTGAAAACAAAGTGGTGTTATCAGAGTGCTCTTCACCGGGTTACCCTTTCATATTTGCTGTGGTGAGTAGGATAATGAAAAGAAATAACTTCATATAATGACAAATAGTGAGATTCTATTTAGAAATCAAAGGTTTTCCTTTATGCTTCATACTAATGACTATATCTTTTCTATATTTAAAAGAAACACCTTGCAAATGTATGTGAAGAATATATGTTGTCCTAGGTACAAAAATTACAAACAGCAGTAGAGAAATTGAAATGCAGATATGAAACTGTCTTAAATGAAAACAAAAGGATAGCAGAAAACAAATGCCTAGAAGTAGATCAGGTAAGCTTTGCAGTAATAAAGCATGCTTCAGAATAATTCTGTAGGACATTGATCTTCCCTACATTGTTGTGGTCTGCTTACTAGAAGTCACAAGGTACTGGCTCTTTTTCTTTCTTCTGTTTCAATGTATAAAATTGTTTTTAAATTCACCGAATGTTTTATTAAATCTTACTTGAGACCAGGTGGTTTTTTTGGATACTACACAATTGCAGACAGGTGAGAAATGGTTCCTAGAATAATGACCTAAGGAGTTGGGCTGCTATTTTAGAATTTGAGAATTCTTTTGTCACTTTTAAAAATGTGATTTTGCGTTGATGATTTTAAAACTGTATCCTTCCACGGAACAGCTGCAAAAGTTGCATGAGGAAGCAAACCTACTGTAAGACTGCTTTGTTTGTCTTAACTAGCAGTTAAAACAGAGAATCCATACAGACATGAGTTTTCAGTCTTTCAGCAGATGGAGCTGAATGCTAGAACATAGTTACCACATTCTTAAGCATCAGGAAACAATACAAAATTGGTAGGAAAATCAGTTTCATCAGTTCCACGGCTAATCAAAATACATATTCTTTTAAGCAATAAAGTTGAGGCAGAGACAGGTTTTGAGCTACAGATGATGTCTATGTGGACTTCTGTAAGGCCTTTGACACGGTCCCCCACAACATCCTTCTCTCTGAATTGGAGAGAGATGGATTTGATGGGTGGACTGTTTGGTGGATGTGGAATTGGTTGGAAGGTTGCATCCAGAGGGTAGTAGTCAATGTCCACACAGAGATTGGTGACAAGTGGTGTCCCTCAGGGGTCTGTGCTAGGACCAGTATTGTTTAATATCTTCATCTATGACCTAGACAGTGGGATCGAGTGCACCCTCAGCAAGTTTGCAGACAACACCAAACTGAGTGGTGTGGTCGACATGCCTGAGGGACAGGATGCCATCCAGAGAGACCTGGACAAGCTCAAGAAGTGGGCCCATGTGAGCTTCATGAGGTTCAACAAGGCCAAGTGGAAGGTCCTGCACCCAGGTTGGGGCAACCTCCAATATCAATACAAGCTGGAGAATGAAGGGATTGAGAGCAGCCCTGCCCAGAAGNACTTGGGGGTACTGGTGGATGAAAAGCTGGACATGAGGCGACAATGTGCGCTCACAGTCCAGAAGGCCAACCATATCCTGGGCTGCATCAAAAGCAGCTTGGCCAGCAGGTCGAGGGAGGGGATTCTGTCCCTCTTCTCGGCTCTAATGAGACCCCACCTGGAGTCCTGCATCCAGCTCTGAAGCCCTCAGCACAAGAATGACATGGAGCTGTTGGAGTGGGGCCAGAGGAGGGCCCCAAAAATGATCCGGCAGATGGAACACCTCTTCCGTGAGGGAAGGCTGAGAGATTTGGGGCTGTTCAGCCTGGAGAAGAGAGGGCTCTGGAGAGACCTTAGTGCAGCCTTCTAGTACTTAAAGGGGGCCTACAAGAAAGCTGGAGAGGGACTTTTGACAAGGGCATGTAGGGATAGGGCAAGAGGTAATGGCTTTAAACTGAAAGAGGGTAGGTTTGGACTGGCTATAAGGAAGAAGTTTTTTACATTGAGGGTGTTGGAACACTGGCACAGGTTGCCTAGAGAGGTGGTCTGTGCTCCATTCCTGGAAACATTGAAGGCCAGGTTGGACGGGGCTCTGAGCAACCTGATCTAGTGGTAGATGTCCCTGCTTATTGCAGGGTGGTTGGACTAGATGGCCTTTAAAGGTCCTTCCAACCCAGCCTATTCTATGATTCTACAATGTGCAAGTAGCCTTCGGACATAGGATCATAGGAAGCAACACTGTTGATGTCAGGGTACAGGGTGGAAACTATTAGGGCAGTGCTGAAGGTGGGGGCCTGCGCACCACATCGCATGTAAGCAAGCGAGCAGCCACGTGTCCTGAAATGTGCACTGTAGCTACATCTGACTTCTTAACCCTTCAGTTCCATTCCAAGGCTGTCAACTTAGGGCATGATTTTGTGGAAAGAAAAAAAAAAAAGTTTTGATGGGATAATCTGTGTTTTTAGTGCCTGTCAGTATATTAGTTTCTCACTTTAGCTTCCTAAAGTGAGAATATACAAAGTGAGTTTTTTGTACAGGGAGTGTTTTTCTTTGCATTGCAAATTCAAGTGACCAATGCAGAAAGTCACTATGATCAGTATTAGAAAGAAATATGCCGTTAACAGAAATCGATTTTGTTCCAGCTGTCTAAAATTTCAGGAAAAACACTCTATAGTGCTTCAGCTTTCAGAAGATTTAGACATTTGACATTGATACAAGTCTGTAATAGCTACTTTTAAAGTGACAAAATGTAATACTGCCTATAGAATACTTTCTTCTTCCACCTAATTCTGTTCCCATTTTATGTGAACTTGTTCAGTCTGGCACTGCAGCCAGAGAACAGCCATTCCTGTCCAAATGAGCTTTCATCTGTCACTCAAGTAACAAATCCTCACACCTGTTACACGCTTGAAGTGCTGTAACCTGAGTTAATGCCCAAAGGCTAGTCTTTAACACCATGGAGTTCCACAGCTCAGATTTGCTTCTGAAACTTTATCCATTTTACTGTGCTCTTACCGTTTTTAAGTTTTGCAATTAAAAGTTACTCACTGTACTGACTGCTTCTTACAACCTCCTTTTCATATAAAGCCCTAGAGACTGATTTCAGGTTTAGATTTAAATGGAAAAAAAATGTGGAAAAACTTCCCATGAAATAGTTTATTGTGCTGTGGACCTAACAAAGAATAAGAAATATCTTTGGCACTTTTTTTGCATGCTACTGTTGATGACAGCCAAGATAACTAAGAGGTCACAAGGACGTGGGAGACACTGCAGCTGAAAATTATGTCTTTGAGTTTAAATCAGAATTGAACTGCAGTATGTGAGCAAGTACTGGTTATTTAGTGCTATTTTAAATTGTTACACAAGTATAGCTTACAGTATGACATTAGTGTATAGTTCTATAGAAAGAATGAAAACAAGCTGTATTTTCTTCTTCAGGGGTCATGGGTAGCTTTCTTCATGGCAGCTCATTGGGCCATTGGTGTTTTTTTAACTTGTGTATCCTGTGCAGGAGTTGATGAAGCAGGCAGAGTGTGGGATTTTGATCTGTTCCAGGAGCTCAGTGGAAGAGGGAAGAAAATAAGTGCCACTCTGTATATGCATGCTGAGAGAGTTAAGGTTAAGTCTACCGGAATACTAAGATAGGTACAAAGATGCCAGGGGACATCTCTACAATTACTGAGGAAAGCATTACACTTCGTGAGGCAGTGTGAAACCCTAGTCCCGAGACTGCGCTCATCTCCATGCACCAGGGATGCACTGCAATTTGTGAGAGATTCATTGTTGTCTAACCCTGAAGAAGCAGCTTTAACATGCAGCTGGTGCCTTCGTGACAGTCAGTCCGCACTGACAGGGTCCATCCGTGGGGAGACTCTGCTGACATACTACAGGAGTGTCCTGGATCCATGTAATGGCCATACAGCTATTAAATGCAGCCTTCAGCATAACCTGAGTGTACGAAGGAGGAATGAAGACTGCTGTTTTCTAAATAAATTTTAAATACTTGTAGAACTCAGACATTCATTAGGCTAAAGTGTTTGGAAGTTGAGGATTATGCTCACACTTTGTCCTGAAATAATTCATACTATCTTTTTGTTTTAAAGGTAATGTTAACACAAGACCTGGGTTGTGCTGTAGGTAGACAGGGACTCTGCTGCTGTTAATGCCTGCTGTTTGCTGACTGATGCTTCAAGCCAAGAATTGTTCAGCAGCAGCCCACCTCCGACCTGAACTCCTCTCTGCGTAGCTACATGACAGGGCATAGAGTCCCTCTTAAAGCTGATTGCCTTTAGGAGTGTCAAGAGAAAAGGAGATGCGAGCTTCTCTTCTTGTTTTCTGTTCTTGTTTTCAACTTGTAACCTCAGAGATCTCTGCAAGACAAGATTGTCCGGCTTGTCTGCAAGCGTAACACCTCTACCCACAGTTTCCTCTGTGCCCCTTCAGCCGCACTGCCGCAGCTTGCGTGGACTGTGCTGATGGGAGGCGTCTCGTGCTCAGCCTCCCTCACAAAGCTTATCTTCAGCCAGATTTTGATCGCTCTAACGCTTTTCCTCGCATTTGGGTATCACAGCAGCATATGGGCCAGTCTGCTGAAGACTCAGTTGTACACACACATAAACTGATTTAGACAGTTGCACTAGTATTTGAGGAAAATCCAAGCAGATATGAAGCTTGTTTGGAATACTAGCAAAAACAGGGTGTTCCTTAGGGACAGTAGGTTTAGTATTACTAATTTTGTGAGGATATTGAGAGTTTTAACACTAAAATACCTTCTAAAGCATCATTCCCAAAGAAATAATTCAGGGAATACTAGCTTGAATGTAATCTACTTTATGCAAGTGAAGAAGAGTTTGATTGTCTTTCTTTTCTCCAAACCATAGCTTTTGTCAGGAGCGATAAGCCAAAACTCTTCAGGGGACTGCAGATCAAGGTGAGTAGTAACCTAACTTTTTTTATTTGGAATGTTAGGAAGAATTAAGTTTGGTGGAGGTAGTCTTTCTGTGGATTGTTCCTTATTTGCTAATCAAGTAATCCTTTAGCAGAGGACATATATTTGCAGTCCCAGTATAAACATTTACAAGTTCATGCTGCTAATATTAATTGGGTTATTGCTCAGTAACTGTTTGGTACCAATTCTTTGTTGTTGTTGGTTGGGGTTTTGTTGTTGTTTGTTTTTAATCCATGAAAAAATACACTGGAACCCAAAAGTAATAGCAGATGGCAAAACAACAATGTGAGGAATGCTTGCATTCTGTCCTTGCTCTGTGGATATCTTGGATTTACTTAAGCTTATTCTGCCATGGTTTCCTTTTCTCCTATTCTCTTCTCCTCTCATTTTCTGATGGAGCTGCCATTTCCAGACATCAAGTAATTCTTAGATTTTTTTTTTTCTCTTCCCTCTCAGAATTTCCTTGCTGTGTTCTAGAATTCTGTTTTTCTTTATAGTCAAACATCCAGCTTTATAGAAATGCACATGCTGAATGATGTTTCTTGTGACTTGCATATATGCAAAGCTGCATAAGCTGCACTGCCTTAAGCTCAAACAATTCTTTGGTTTCAAGATCCAGTGTAAGACTTCACCTTCCTCTTAAAATCCTGTGTGAGCTTCCAGCGTACTTCACAGATATATATCTTGATTCTCATATCTTGTGCTCCCATCTCCATTCACCAAATGGCACCATCTGGAATCACTTCGTAGCTATGCATGGCTGCAGTAAGTGATTTGTCTTCTCAGCAGCAGATTCCATCTAAAACAGATTTCCTCTGTCTCGTGCATTCATGTCTCCCAGTCCTCCAGTTTCTTTCAAAAGCTTTCTCTCCTTCTACATGTCTGACTGTTTCATTTTTGTTTTAAACTCTGTGGCTGTATTGAACATCAAAGCAGTCTGGAATACAATTGGTACAGAGCACTATCAGAAAAAAAAAATAGTGTAAATGGATCTGTATTTATTTTACAAGACTTTCAGAAAATAGATTAGAGATGCCACTAGCTTCATTAAGTAAAACCAACTAGCTTAGCTCAGTAGGGTAAAGTAAAATACTCCTGGGTAAATCTTTCCATAAACTTAAATGGTTAGAGCCTTCTAATACTGTTAAAAGCTTTTATTTGCATTACGTATTTTGCGACTTAGTGAGTCTTCAGAAGCATTAAAGTATTATGTTACCAGCAAAGCTTCGTAGGCACAGATGCAACACAATGGGAAAGAATGTGATTACATTAGAAATTGATAGTAGAACTTCGAGCTGTTAAAGTGACCGGAAGTTTCTAAAATGGTGAAAATGCTATTGATGATATGAGAAAAATCATTCAGCTGCTTGATTTACTTTCCTCTCTTTGACATTAAATGCAAGTCAGAAGGCGGAACTGAAGCTGTTCCCTACTTGCTTGACTTAAGACAAGTAGCTCTGAGAAAGCATCTAATCCAGAGCTGCAGACACTGGCCAACTGCTGGCGGTGGAGTGTGCAACCTGCGGCATCTCTCTGTCTTTAAAGTTTCAGTGTGGTGTCTCCCCTCTTACTGGTTCTTCCCTCGCATACACACATGCACAAAACTGTAGCTTTGAAAACCTACTTCTTTGAATCTGGACAGCAGGTACTGGAGAGGGGGTAGCAGCATAGGAGAGAACAAGCTGAAAGACTGATCTCATAAGCTTAATATGATTTTTATAGATGTTTTCTTCAAGAAAAGTAGAATACATTGTTGTTAAACACTCTAGTAATGAAATTCATAAAATCAGAATAAAATACATGGCACTGGAATATTTACAGCATTGAGCATTGTCAGAAACAACGAAGCTCATTTGTTTTTTAAGAATTGTAAGCTTTAAAAAGCCAAAGCTTAGGTTGATTTCTTAGCACAAATTGTATTGCCAGAGTTTGCCCAGAACACTCTGATTTAATTTAGTGGTCTCTTCTTAACTATTCACACTCCATGGTGTGTCACTCTTTGGACTTTTTACTCTTCTTGTATTGACATCTTTTTAACTGATTTAAAACAATTAGGGAGGGAGGAGTGTTAATATAGAGAATGCATTTCCCAGATCAGGTAACTGACTTTTTGTTTGTTTTTTGTTGGTGGTTTTTTTTTTTCTCTCTCTTTCCCCCTGCAGTATGTGCGTGGTTCTGACCCTGTACTAAAGCTGCTGGATGACAGTGGGAACATTGCAGAAGAACTGAGCATCCTCAAGTGGAATACAGATAGCGTGGAAGAATTTCTAAGTGAAAAATTAGAACGTCTATAAATCATGGCTTTCAGTCCTCCTTCCTTTTTGTGTTTGTCATGGTAATCTTCTCAGATGTAGTATGCCACAATTGAAAAAACATTCCAGCTTCTGTATTTTAAAATATCTGTTGTGCTGTACTAAACATCTTCTAAGTAGAAGCAGCAGCTTCAGCACACATATCTGACAAGCTAACAAACAGAATAGCTTGTCTTAATGCATTTCAGCTCTTAATGCATTTATCACTAACAAAATGCTTTGTTTCAAAGTTAATTATGCAAATATCAGTTTGCTATAATTGGGTCTGTTTTTACAAATGCTCTTAAAACTGAAGAGCTTTAAATAATTTAAATGATTACCATGCTTTTTGTCTGCTGCTGTTTATAAGAAAGTCAGAACCAAATGCAACGTACTATCTCCCAAAGAAACTTGACTGCTAATGCCCTCTTCGTTTTTGAACGGTTGTTTTTATAGGAGCTTTGTTCACAGTGAGTATCTAGTTCACAGGTGTTGACGCTGACGGAGGAACTCATGCTCTGGTACTGTGAAACATTTTGTAAGTACACTTTAGTGAAGACTACATAGAAAACCCCTGAGGTATATGGAAGTCAGATGTCAGGTGTGCTTTAAGTGTTTTGCTTCAGAAAACATGAGATGCAAGTCTTGAAAAAACTTTCACAAGTTTATTGGAAGTCTGTTTATCAAATGAATTTATAAACTTCTTTCAAAATGTGTATTTTTCTTTCTCAGTGGAAATTTACATGAACAGGGGATACAGACAGTATGTATGGTAATGAGTCATCTGTTATGACTTGTCAGGTTTTTTCCACTTAGAGTCAATAAATATGGTAAGCAAGAATAATGTGGGTTTTTTCTGGTCTAATTAGCAAATAAGCCTTCCCCTTACATACTACATGCACACCAGTTTTTGGTTGGATAGGTGTTATGCCGTGGCCTGAATTGGTATTCAGTTTTTCTCTTCATGTATAACTTTATATCTGAAGAAATTTCTCTACAATTTGCAGCTTTTATTCCTAACTTCTGAGAAGAAATCATCAGCTTCATAGCAGAATAGTAAAATTGAGACTGAGACCACACTAAACTATCAGAAGGAATACACTAACGTGATTCTTTAGGCAGAGCTTTCTGAGTTTTTATTCTTGAAATATTCTTACAAATTTGTAGAAGGTGCATATAGCTAGCTTATATGATGTTGTCCTCTTTGTTCTCTTTCTCACTCTTATTCTATGCCTTTCACTCCTATCCTTATAAAACATGCTGGTCATCTCCCAGATGGTCTTGGTGTGGGACAGCTACAATAGTGGTCATCGTCTTAGAGAAATACGAACTCTACACAAAAAGCACAAATCTTTGCAGCTTGTGCTGACTTACCAGAGCCGAACATGGATTTGTTCTTGGGTCAAGCAATGTATTCGTCAGCAGATGAGCTACAACCAAAACATACGGCATGACAACCCAATATTTTGGTAGTAAAAAATATGCTGCTATCCACTGGTCTCTTAATATACTGACTGTATCCCATACTTCTCATTCCTGTGTTTGCCAGCAAGGGATTTCAGTTTCGATGTTGATGATTTATCGTGCTGGTTTAGCAGAATATTTTAACCTCATCCTTCTCTCCAGCCTTAGGTCCTCTTTACCACTTGAGAGAGATTGTTTGCTTCATTTGGGGTTTACTAAATATTTCTCTCTGCTTCTCTCTCAGTATTTCCTTCCTCCTCCTCCTTAACATGATGGCCAGTGGGTTTTTGACCTTCATACTCCCTTTTCTTTTCATGTCTTCCTGCAGCCAGCACACTGACGTGTGGAAAGCAGACTCCACAGTCTGTAAGATTGTAAAGTAGGTAAGTTTATTTGGTGCCAGGCAGCACAGGGGGTAGTCCCACCAAAGTCGTGCACGCCGAGCAGCAACATGTCTCTTCAATTTATACAATCAAGTATTACATATACATTAGATTTCCCAATACACCTATACATATGCATCTATCCTCATTGCATATCAAAATCAGTTCCAAGAAATAATTTCCATATTATAATTAGTTCCAAGAAGTAATTTCCATAGACTCCT
>Ga0065711_1006117_pt1 | contig 22596 bp, 8 predicted proteins | sample Hoacrofraction12_FD_59098 | JGI IMG/M metagenome (GOLD analysis project Ga0065711, IMG submission 59098) | Hoatzin crop microbial communities from Cojedes, Venezuela - Epithelial fraction 12 v2 (version 2) | ecosystem: Host-associated > Birds > Digestive system > Esophagus > Crop | place... | reverse complement strand
CCACTTCAAGAAAGATGAAGAGCTACTGGAGAGAGTCCAGCGGAGGGCTATGAGGATGGTGAGGGGACTGGAGCATCTCTGCTACGAGGAGAGGCTGAGGGAGCTGGGCTTGTTCAGCCTGAAGAAGAGAAGGTTGCGAGGGGACCTTATAAATACTTGTAAATATCTCAAGGGTTGGTGTCAGGAGGATGGGGCCAAACTCTTTTCAGTAGTGCCCAGCGACAGGAGAAGGGGCAATGGGCGCAAACCGAAGTACAGGAAGTTCTGTCTGAACATGAGGAAGAACTTCTTCCGTCCGAGGGTGACGGAGCCCTGGAACAGGCTGCCCAGGGAGGTTGTGGAGTCTCCTTCTCTAGAGATATTCAAGACCCGCCTGGACAAGTTCCTGTGCGGCCTGCTGTAGGTGACGCTGCTTTGATGGAAGGGTTGGACTAGATGACCCACAGAGGTCCCTTCCAACCCCTGGCATTCTGTGATTCTGTGATTCTGTGTATCCACTACAGTCGATTTGTATCACAGAAATAATAGTGTCATTACCATCAATTATAATAGTTGTGCTACAATGATGAAAGTTATTCAAGTGGCAGCAACACTAATGTACACAACAGAAGAGACAAAAAGTAAACATTGAGATCCTTTCCTCTAAGTAAAATTGTTCAGCAATTTTAATTAAAATTCAATTTTGCGTTTTCATAATAATTTCTATGATTTTGACTAGTGCAGAAATAGGATTTCTCCTGCGTTTTTGTATAAAAGCATGTTAAGAAAGCCTTGTGGACTCTCACAGTATCCTCTGCCTCTGTTTTTTCTCCTGTTGGCTACAGCCTAAAACTTTGTAAGGGAAAACAGCATCTGCTCAAGGGTGTGTGATAACATGAAACCATAATCTTCTAAAAGAGAAAATTCAGAAAACGCACATTACTTGCCATCTTTTCACAGCTTCCATCCAACTAGTTTTCTGTGGATTTTTTTAAAGTCACATGCTGTGTCAGAACAAAAAAATACATTTGGTGCCTGAGTACATCTACATGCAAGTGTTGCAATAAAAATAAAAAAATATCGTAAGGGGATATGCTACTAACACATGCCCTTTTTATTTTGGGAAGCATCTAGTTGCTGAGAGCTCAAGCAATTCCAGATTTCATTTCTGCTGGAAGTCCCTTCTGAAAGCTAGAAAGAAAAACTACCAAGAAATCCAATCCAGTTTTGAATAAGAACCAGATACTCCAACTGTTCTGGCTTTATGCCAGATTCATATATGAATGACTCCACATGAAATTTCATGATGTGATGGGTTCTCCAAGAGGAATTTGTCAGCTGTAAATCACCTGCATTCCACAGAAGCAGCTATTTTGACACTAAATGATAGGACATTTTTCAGTAGGCAAAGAGAAATGTATTACTGATTTCATGCAAATTATTTTACTTGTCCGCAAACACAAATTGTCACTTGTTTATTGGGCCTTCAAACTATTATTATATAGACATACAACTACTGCATGGTGTTATTTCTTGACCTTAAGGAGCTCAGTGTTGGGTTTCCTCCCATGGTATAAGCTAGCAAGCTCTACAGGAGAACCTGAACAAAATACCTTTTATACATGAGTTTGGTAATGTTTAACTCCTAATGTTTTCTGTCTTGATAATTATTAGGACAAAATATCCAGGCTTGTGGTCAGGTTCGTTTATACAAAAAAATAAACCACCTTCTGTTGACACTGGTCTTCATGCTTCAGTTTTATGCAGTTAAGGATGTGAGACAGGATTCTTCAGAGATCAGCCATCCGATCCAGAAAAAAAGTCTAAAGAAAGTGGGATCACACTCTAGAAATATTGCGTGTTGATTCTGGTTGAGAAAGAGTTCTCTCCAGCAACTCCAAAAAGAGTCTTAATATCTAATTTTTATATAGATGTAATGGAATTAAGTGATATAAATTGAAAATTACTAATTAACAAATTCTAGATGCAAGACTCAAAATCAGAATGCTGCTATATTTTCAATCTCTGTAGCTTTGGGAAGAGGATACGCATGAGATCTTCCATGAATATACCTCACATACAGACACTTCAAACAGGCCATTTTTTCCTGTGAACTAAATCCTACCTAGGATGTTAAGAAAATAATTTATCCTTTTCATATGTGGAGGTTTTTAAGGAATATTCTTTAACAGGCTTAAGCTGTCTCCAATCTTCTTATGGAGAAATGAGTTTCAGATACTTGCTAGAGGGTTAGGACATGGCAAATTTGGCCCCTTTCAAGATACAACCTCTGCAATGCACTGAAAAGTGCCCTATCACTGTGAAGGTGTATCAGCATGTACTTGGTCTCTCTTGCTCTGAAAGACTGCAGCATCTGAGCTGAAGCAGCCTTCCAGGGCTGGCCATGGGCAGGTCTCACTCGTGGGTTGCCAGCCTGCAGAGCAGTGGATGATTTTGGGAACTGTCAGGAAGGTTCAACAGGAAGGCATCCACCTCACCCGTCTTTTCCTTCTCTTATCTCTTGCTGGAAAACATAGCAAAGCAAGTAAAGAAATAATATCCTGCTACATATAAAAAAACCCAAGAGTACGGAACAGTGAAGCTCAGAGGGAAATGGATCCAGATGTACAAACTCTATTCTTCCTTCGCATCCTCATAAGAAGCAAAAGCCATAACCCTTGTGGTGTCCAGTAAGGAAAGGATATATGACCACTCAGTACCATTGAAATCTTACACGGTATAAGTTTACATGACAGCACCAGTACATCTCTATCAAATGATGAATAGTCCCCACAGCATCTCCCAGTCCCTCAGAGCGCTGCTCTGTGCTGCTTCCATAGCAACCAGCAGCGCTCAGGACGCGGCCACAGCGCTGCAGAGGCACTTGATGCTTGGCAAGGTGGAGACACAGTGCTACAAGCTGACTTTCTCATTTCCAGCCATATAACTGTGGCAAACTGGAAGAACATAAATCTTGCCACAACAGCCAGGGGCTATTTAGTTGCTTGTAAATCGCTAAAGGGATGGGAGGGAGGAGGGCAAATCAAAACATCTATCAAGGAGTATTTGCTGTTGCTGTGAGCATGAGAGGGACTTCTGGATTTGTATTTTGGAAAACCATGACCTTTCCCAGAGGGTTACTTAAATATTTGAAGCTACAGTGGTCTCAAATATGCACTGATGTATATTCTTATCAGAAATAACTGTAGAAATTGTGCTTATGCTGCACTCAGTAAAGCACATGGCTACAGTTCATTTAATTTTCCTATTGAAAATGTATAAGCATATCAGTTTCACCTTGAAAAACACACAATGGGAAAAATACACAATTTATTTAGAAAATGTTTTTTTTTAAGAATATTTCTGTATATCTTTCAGCTTTATGGGAGGATATGACCTTATAAAAGACAAGCTGTCAGAAAAAGAATAGGAAGTAGAGATTTCACATATCTTTTCTTCTCTTTTGATTCTTGAAGACTCTTTCTCTTCCCCCAGTTTCAATGTTGTATATAGAATTTGGTTTTTGAAAAATCTGGTTACTTTTGTACCCTGAATGTACTTAAAAGTACTAGCTATCCTTAATAAGCCTTGAAGCATTATCTGTACTTGTCTTCTTATTTATTTGAGTACAAATACAGTTTCACTGGACTGCACCTTTTGTGCAAGGCCAGATTGTTACATTCCTTATCTACTCCTCATTGTTCCTGGAAGTTTAACTCAGAGGTTTTAGTAAACCCATCTACGGCATCCTTCCCTCCCAAAACTCACGTCACAGCTGAAGGGGCAGCAAACTCTTGGTTGGAAGCAGAAAAGTATTGGCCAGAGCTGGATAGGAGGAGGAAGCAAGAACATCTTGATTTTTCATATTATGATACTACAGTCACAGAAACTAGTAAAAACAGAATGTCCTTGGAACATGTAAAAGTAGGTATTTAATCCTCAATTCCAGAAGGTATTTTAAGGTTCAAAGAAGTTCTAGTCTATCCTTATTTCTCAGCTAAGCACAGCACTGTATTAAACGTGCCTGTAAATATTGAATGAATTAAATACAAAATGTTTTTTTTTTTAAAGCTGTGTAAAACAGATTTGCTGTTGACTGACTTGCCATAACAGACTTATTCAGCAGAATAATCCAGATCTCATTTCAGCTAAGCATTTCAGCCTCAACTGAACTTTGAGGATGTGTATTGGTCATGCAGAAGACAGATGTACAAATTCATTGACTAAGGTGAACTGAGACAGTTGGCAGATACTGGGTTTTAAGAAAACAGATTTTTGCTTTATTGTTGCTGGATCAGAATGTGGGTTTCTGTTAAATAACACATGAAAATTAAAATTTATTTGAAACAATTCCAACATGCACTCTTCACTTTGGTATTGTCACTAAGGTGGCATTCCCTTGCAGACCCTGAGGCCCACCTTTCTCATCCTTTCCAACTGACTTTCTCAAAAACCACTTTACAGCATGCAAAAAACTGAGTAGCTACACACACCTGTCAGTGAGAAGAAAAACCTGAAAGGTGAGAAACTATAGAAGCGAGAAAGAACCTATTTCAACAGACATTTTTATCTGGCAGAAACTGTACCAGAATAAAGAAGGCAAGGAGCAAATAGTTGTAAAGAGCAATACACTAACAAGGATGGATATTTTTGGAAATACTTGGGGATATGCATACATGTGTCTCTGTGTCTTTGCTCCCTTGAGGTCTGTGTGAAAAAGCCACAGACTCGTACAACAGTACTGACTCTGAGATATTCTGGGAAAAGAATAACAGATCTACATCACATCCAACAAAATCTATTTGTTTCTGATTTTATGGTAATTGTCTAGTTTTCCGTATCAAAAAGTCAGAAAAGCTGTAAAACAGTGTAGTGCTTAGGAAACAGGAAAAAATTGGGATAAGAAAGGGAAAGAAGGACTTCGAGATTCATAGATTTTCATTTAATTTTTCTCTCATTCACAATGATAAGATCTACAAAGTATATTTCTACAGCCAGGCACATGCTCAAGAAGCAACTTTTAACTTCTGTTTGTGAATAAAATACAGAATATATCCTGAATATAGCTAATCCCTTTTAGTCCAATAATAGCAAGAGATCCATGATCATCTTTACTGTTCAATTAGTAGAAAACCCATGATGTAATTTTTGTCTGTGATAATTGTTATTCTCTCAAACAGTGCCCAGGCACAGTATGGTGTCGAACAGACAGTTTGGAGTCACTTTGCTATTTTCAGGGAAGAGCTTTTGACTAAATGGTGATAAGCCCTGCACATGTTCTTCAAGGCTAGGGAATGGTCTTGGTTATATTAGGTCACAGCATGTATCTCTCTCTCTCCCTCTGGCTTTGACCAGAAGCAGCACTATCCTGAACCTAAGAAACATTTCCTTGTGACAGTTTTGTCAAATTTGATATGATCCTTTGGAAAGCTTCAGTCCTGATAGGTCTTCCCTTTGCAGCTGGAAACTTTTTATTGTAGAAAATTCCTGATTTTTTTCCTGAAGTCCTTCTTCTTCAAGGACAACATTCTGTTTTGATTTACTCTCTGACATAAATACATATACATACTCCATCCTGCAATGATGTTTTGCATAGTTTTTTTCTATTAAATCTGTCTAAAAACAAGTGTAAAATTAAAGGGATTTAATGAAAATATAGGGTAATTTAAGTTTTTGTTTAAGTTTTCTAAAATATTTATTTATCTGCCTAACACAATTTCATAATAAATTAATGAGACACTGAACATGCTGTAGAGTAGGTAGGCTCATTATACTTGCCTTATTCCAGCAACTGCTCTGGAATAAGCTGAATTCTATAGGCTACTAAGCAACCTTGAGAAAATTAAGAAGATCCTCAGTTTCTCTTTGAGTCAGAGAAAACTTGTCAAAATTGTTTAGTGCACTGCAGAATTAAACACCACCATGAATATGGTAATTATACTGTGGTCTGACAAGTTTTGCCTATACTTTAACAGTAGACTTCATTAGAGATCCATAGAATATTTAATTTTCTTACAAAAGGAATTTGGAAACCTTGATGAATTTCAAAGGGCTTTCCCCCCTTGAGCTGAGTTGCTCTTCAGGATACACAGGTATGAACTGACCTAACTGCTAACTGTAATAATAACACCAGTAAAACGTCATGGAGCATGTAGCACATTATGGGAAAATCTAAATTGCCATGTAAGGCAATTAAAATGTATGGAAAGTTACTTCCAAAACCACAAAGAAACATAAGCCTTGCAAAGTATTGAAAATTCAGCTTTATCAACTGCATATCTGTAAGCAATTCATATACTTCAATGTGTCTTGGAAAGCTCTTGCACAAGTGTGTAAAAAATGCTCTCAATGTCAGTAATAAATGATAGGTGAGAAATTTTGGCAGCAAATGTTTCAGCTATCCTCAGGAAATGGATGAATATTTCCCTCCTTACATTAATTCATGTTACAACACATGCATGGGAGAATCATAATAGAGTTCTTCCCTGATGCTTGTCATATATAAAATATTGTACTGCTTCAGAACATTAAAAGGATGAGTAAGGCCAGACATTGCTTAAAAAGAAAAGGGAAACCTAAAGTTTGAAAGGTAACATCTTTAGTGTGAAATGTAGTATTCATGAACACTGTCAAATACCAACCTTGTTTCAAGTGCTGGCTCCTGCTAATTCTTACTGACAGCTGTTCTTATGCTTACCTTGAGACATTTGGTTATAAATGTCAGTTCGGTTGGATCTTACTTCTTTCCTAAACATTCATCAACAACATGAGGAACATGTTCGCTAAAAAAAAAAAATAGAAGAGAAAAAATAAATCATGTGCAAAAGTGAAATGTGTGAAATGTTCTGGAAGGAGATTGCCTTTCAGAGAAAAATTATCCAAAATAAATTATTTCTTTCTATACCTCCTGAGATTGCAAAATAGAGAGGATTTCATGTATACAGTATCTACTACATGTGGAAGGATAATAGTCTGCTAATAAAACTGGTTTTACAGCACTTGCACTCATCTACTGAAGTACAAGGCTGCTTGAGAGGAGGTGCAGGCATGAAAAGACTGATCTCAACCCTTCCGTTTTCTGTGGGTCTCTGAAAAATCTGCTGCCTCCCTCACCTCTGCATATTCAATGGCTACTTCAAAGACCAGAGGCTGACCCAAAAGCCTGTGAGAACTGTCAAACATCTTCCTCTTGAATTGGATCATCTTTGAGTTTTGCACATGTGTAAGTGGGTGTTGTATCTTATTTTGTGGAATGGTCAGATTTCTTATGCTCTGAAGTTTTACTCATAAAGCGATTTGCAAAATATTTCTTGGACTCTGTGTTGCTCCTTACCGTGAAAGAAATCAATCCCCTTGCACATTAAGAAAGTAATCATCCTTTTAAATGGCTTTTTAACTCTCAACAGAAGTGAACAGCATCCTCCTGGAGAAACTAGCTGCCCATGGTTTGGATAGGTGTACTCTTTGCTGGATAAAGAACTGGCTGAATGGCCAAGTGCAGAGAGTGGTGGTTTCCTTCTCTGGAGATATTCAAGACCCACCTGGACAAGGTCCTGTGCAGCCTGCTGTAGGTGACCCTGCTTCAGCAGGAGGGTTGGACTAGATGACCCACAGAGGTCCTTTCCAACCCCTACCATTCTGTGATTCTGTGGTGAATGGAGTTAAATCCAGCTGGTGGCTGGTCACGAGTGGTGTCCTCCAGGGCTCAGTTTTGGGTCCGGTCTTGTTTAACATCTTTATGAACAATCTGGATGAGGGGATTGAGTGCTCCCTCAGTAAGTTTGCAGATGACACCAAGCTGGGTGGGAGTGCCAGTCTGCTTGAGGATAGGGAGGCTCTGCAGAGGGATCTGGATAGACTGGATCGATGGACTAAGGCCAGCTGTATGAGGTTCAGTAAGGCCAAATGCCGGGTCCTGAACTTTGGTCAAAACAGCCCCATGCAATGCTACAGACTTGGGGAGGAGTGGCTGGAAAGCTACCTGATGGAATAGTACCTTGGGATGTTGGTGGACAGCTGGCTGAACATGAGCCAGCAGTGTGCCCAGGTGGCCAAGAAGGCCAACGGCATCCTGGCTTGTTTCGGGAACAGTGTGGCCAGCAGGAGTAGGGAGGTGATGGTGCCCCTGTAGTCGGCACTGGTGAGGCCGCACCTGGAGTACTGTGTTCAATTTTGGGCCCCTTACTAGAAGAAAGACATTGAGGTGCTGCAGAGTGTCCAGAGAAGGGCAATGAGGCTGGTAAAGTGTCTAGAGAACAAGTCTTACGAGGATCGGCTGAGGGAGCTGGGGCTGCTTAGTGTGGAGAAGAGGAGGCTGAGGGGAGACCTTATTGCTCTCTACAACTACCTGAAAGGAGGCTATAGTGAGGCAGGTGTTGGTCTCTTCTCCCAGGTAACTAGCAATAGGACAAGAGGCAATGGCCTCAGGTTGCATCAGGGGAGGTTTAGATTGGATATTAGGAACAATTTCATTACTGAAAGAGTGGTCAGGCATTGGAACAGGCTGCTCAGGCTTCTCAGGGAGGTAGTGGAGTCCTCATCCCTGGAGGTGTTTAAAAAACATATAGAAGTGGCACTTGGGGATATGGTTTAGTAGGCATGGTGTTACTGGGTTGATGGTTAGACTTGATGATCTTAGAGGTCTTTTCCAACCTATGTTTCTTTGATTCTATGGTGAGGGAAGTAGTAGAAATCAATTGGTCCGTATGAAGACTGGTTGTCTTGCCATGCAGCATGTTTTCATAAGGCCCTCAAGGTTTACGCCTCTACCTGGTTCATGTGTGAGTTATTCGTCAGCCAGTGTTATCAAAGAGTTCAAACTAGATTATCCAAAAAATATGCATATATTAGAAGAGTATTTCAGTCTTTGTCTGCTTTTTCTATTTAAGCTTATACTTCTGGCAGAGATCAATCTCTCTTTATGCCTCTTTGCAGCACTTTATGGAAAGAAATATTGTACTAGGGACAACAGGGTCACAATGGAGACAACTAAAATCACCATTGGAATATTCTTTGACTTTTTAGTCTGACAGATCTTGGGACTAATGCTACCTTGTGTCAGATCTCCAAGGAAATTACACTTCAGCAGAGACGAGACTTCATGCATTTTTCTAAACGGATGAAAGTAAAATAAACAGAATGTGCAACAAGCCACAGTTTGAAAACGTAACACTGGATGATGATTGACATGGGTAAACCAGTGCTTCCTCCTGTTGAACTTGAGAGCTGCTAGCTGGTACTTATTCCTTTTTCCCTCTCTCCTGCTTCTGTGCCTGTGTCTAAATGTCTGTCTCTGACCATCTTCTTACTGAAAGTCTGTAGTTCTGGCTGACATTATGTGAGTCCTTGGCTTCAGAAAATGCTAATGCTAAGCCATCTGAGGATGTTCTCTGGACTGTTATCCTGGAGGCTTCTAACCTGTGGGCACCACCCATAGGCAGTCAGAGATGAGTGTCAGTGAACACTTCAAAATTAGGTGAACGCTGCCTGGACAAGAATTATCAAAATGAAAGAATGCTATGAGAGAATTAGCATACAATAGTCAGCAATTGAAGCATTTCTAGTACTTATAAACAAATAATCCTCAAATTCTTCTGTGTTAAACATCTAGCTGTTTCCCTGCATATTATTATCCCTGTGGGATGCTTCTTGAAGGTCAGTATTTTCCTTGACAGATGCCAACCAAGTTTGAAGATGTGTGCAAAAACCTATTCTGTAGCTTTCTCAAGAGATTTTGTAACCATCCTCTGTTGGTTGTGAAGGCACAAACACAGTCTTCTGTGCTGCTACATGAAAAACCTACAGCTGTTGCAGGCTGTCGTAAAAAATTTGGCTATATTCAATTTCTCAGACACATCTGAACTGTGCTTTCTCATTGCACTCTCACCGATCAAAATGCGAAGTTTTGTTCCACAATGATATGTTCAACTGAATTTATCTTTAACTTGATTTAATACCAGGGTTCACTAGTGCAGCCAGTGTAAGCAGACTTCCGTTCACAACCTGTGCAGTTTGACGGACTCTAAAGAAAACTCCCTGATGTTTTATGAGCGTGATACCAGTGGATCAATGTGCCATTGATGTCTGGAGAAATATACAGCTTAGACTGAAAGACTTGCTTTCCATTCTGTCTACACTGAATGTTAGTTTCAAATACTTAGCTAAACTCTTTTCCATAAATATCTAGTTTTTATTTTACATGTTTTTCTCAACTTCTTTATTTAACAGTAGTTTTAGTAGAAACATTTCTTAAGTCAATAAGGTCAATAACTCATCTATTTTAAAAGACTGTTTTATATCAAAACAGGTGCAGTGCGTTTACTAATACATACTGAGGGAGTTTATAGCTTATGAGTTTATCCTGTGTGCTGTCTAATTACAGCACAACTAGCAAGGCAGTAAATTATATCTACAAAATGAAGTGTTAGACACGAGCTTTACAGATGGAGATTAGGTAAGACAGCAATTGCAGCTAGGCATCCACTTACACATTTAGAAAGGAAAGAACAATAGAAGAAATGAAGATTAAAGAAGGCTAATTTAGGTGGGAAAGAGGTTGCAATTAATGTCATAATCCCATTTATTTTCCTTGCTAGCACATATAGATCTAAATACACCCATTATTATATGCACTGTGTACACAGAATCTGTATTATGTGTTATTAAACATTGTAAATGGTATTGTAACATAACCAGGACTAGATCAAATCCTGTGTGCCTAAGCCTGTTCCCCAGTTCATTGGAATTATTTGGTCCTAAATCTCCTAAAAATGCTTCTAGAATCCCAAGCTTCCTAAACTCCTAGTCGCTATTTCTGCTACTAACTGCAGAGCTATCATCAGCTGTGATCTTCTGTCCTGCAAACATCAGAATTCCCAGTCTGACTAGATAGCCTCCAAAAAATTTCGCTTGAAACTGATAGTTCGGCCCTAATAAATCTGCAGTTTAATTCAGGTATTGATGACAGTGAGTTGCTTCATACCTAGGAATGATTTTAGCTATTTTTAATTGACCTGAAGCTGCTCCAAAAGCTCTAGGAGTAGAAACTTGCCTTCATCAAAAGGGATGAGAATATGATAATTTGTTTTTATATAGACGTCTCTGATGACAGGAACACTTAAGCGATGGAGGCCAGGTACAAAATGCTTATATGGGAAAAATATGCAATCTTTAGTCATATTCATTATGTTAGTAGATAACATTCTTTCTTCTTTTAGTGAAAGTCTCCACATTTTATGTAAACTCAGGATATTTAAGAGGAAAAGCTGAAGCTAGACTAATTTCCAAGCTAGCGCAGAAGGTTGGGAACTCAGAGCTTAAATCCCTGTTACTTTGTATGACAGAAGAGACTTTAATATACCTCATAAGGGTCCTAAATGACTGTGCTAGTTACTAGATTATTGAGGCCAGAGGGCAAGAAAAAGGCAGGATGGGACCAAAAAAAAGTCATTTCCAGATCTCCTAGTTCAGTTCCCAGAATGAGATTAGACCAGTATGTAGTGTTTGTGGTTAACCAGCTAATTGCTTATATTATGTTGAACTATTCTTTGTGATTCAATTAGGTTTTTCTTGTTTTACTATACAAAATTATTGGTGGCATCTTCTGTAAAGGATTTGTTCTTTGTACCTATTTAGTCTGAACTTTTGCAAAATTTCATTTTCTTTTTAAATTTATCAAAAATTTGCTATAAAATGGAGCAGGACCTTTTTATAACACCTTACTTAATTTCTGGAAAGTTTAAGTATTTTACAGTGTATGAATATATGCATTTCATAACTTCAGGGTCTCGTTTCCCACAATCTTCCCATTTCAGAGTAACTTTCCTTGATAGGATGAGTTGTGTTTCTGCAACAAGCCTCATCTTTTCTGTTCCCACAAATTAATAAATCACATGGAGAAGAAAACTACTAAATAAGTTGTTTCTCAAGAGGCTGGGTGAGGCTTACCATTGAAAAGCAACATTGCAAGCCAAGGACAGTATGTATAAATGCAATTCATTCACTCCGTGGAGACTCATCAGCCCTTCAGGCAGATTCCTCCCATGTTTTCTCAGCACACCCATAAATCTTGAAATAACTCCCACTGAAAAAAATAACAACAAATGATACTTAGTTCACAGCAAATCAGCTGATACAGCTAGGCAGATCTGCCTTTATTAAAGACAGATTAATGTGTGGGTTTATCCTTGAGAAAATATCACAAGCTGACAGTGAAGAAGTCTTTTGACACTGGAGTTTCATTATTTGCAATGTCCAGCCTTTTCATGTTCAAAAGGAAAACACAAGCATTCTGAAATCAGTGGAGTGGAAAGAAAAAGGATACTTAAAAGGACTTATCCTCAGTATCTATCGCAGGCTGAGCAAACAAACTTTCCAGAGAAAGTCTTAATTTCCAGAGCTTAAGGAGATCCCTGTAGCAAGCAGTACTGACAAAGTATCTACATCATCCATTCATTAATCTGTATTACTTCTTTCAGTGCTTCTGCAGTTGAAGCCAACTCTTTGATTGCAGTGCATTTGCTCTGGAAGGATTTCTGCTGTATCATGCACTAGGGAGAAATAAGTGTTGAGTACAATTTAACTCTCTAAGATGAAGGGAAAAAAATGAATAGTAATTTTTCCCGCTTGCTTGCCTTTCAGGAAATGTGCATTTTAAAGGCTTGTATAACTATAAAAGCAGTTGCATGCTGTGCAGTTTTGAAAGATTTTTAAACAGTTCGAAATTCATGATATTTACTGGCTCACAAGGACCACTGACAACTAGGATGGGTTTGGATCCACTGTTTACTTTTCATAAATCAGACATGATTGGAATAGGGAACAGAAGCCTGAATCTCATGAATCATCTGTTTACATATGGTTTCTCTGTATCAGGATCATAAACATTTCCATTATAGGAAGCTTTAGTGCATAAGAGGATTCTCTCATATATATCTGCTAGTCAATCAGTCTGTGAGAGACTCAGATGGAGAAAGCTCTTTCATTCTAGCTGGAGTACTAATTATTTGTGGCCATGAGTTTTAATCCTAGACTGGAAAAGCATATGAAATGTCCTCCACTTCCAGGAATGTGCTACTATAAATTTAATATAGAATAATGGAGATATTCAAGACCTGCCTGGACAAGGTCCTGTACAGCCTGCTGTAGGAGATCCTGCTTTGGCAAAGATTGGACTAGATGATCCCCAGAGGTCTCTTCCAACCCCTAATATTCTGTGATTCTGTGATTCTGTGATAATAGAATATTTTTTGCTGGAAGGGACCTTTGGAGGTCACTTAGTGCAACCCTCTGCTAAAAGCAGGTGTAGCCTCAGAGTCAAATCAAATTGGTCAGTGCTTTTTCCAGTCAACTTTTGAGTATTTCCAAAGCTGCAGACTCCACTGTCTCTCTGGGCAACCTGTTCTGATGTTTAACCAGTCTCACTATATTTTTTTCCGAGTATGCAATCAGAATTTCCATTGCTGCAAATTATGAATGTTGTCTCCTATCCTTTCAATGTGTGTCTTGAAGAAGAGTCTGGTAGTCTTCTCTATAACCACTGAGTTAATGAAGAAAGAAATTAGATTTTTTTTAGGTTTTTGTTGTCCAGGCCTTCAGCCTTCCTTTGTATGTTCTGTGCTTGAGGCATCTGCCCACGTCATTGAACCTCTGCTGGACTTTCTCCAGTTTGTCAGTGTAGCTCTAATACTTAGGGAAGGTGCCAAAACTGGCCACAATACTCCAGATGAAGACTCCTGAAAGATGAGAAGAGGGTGATAATCTATTCTCTTGGCCTGCTGGCCACTTATGACTTATTAGTGTGTCCCAGTACATACTTAGCCTTTATTTCTCCAATGCCATATCGCTGTCTTGTGTTCAATCACAGTGTCTCAGGACCCCCTGCAGAGCTGCTCTCTAGTCAGTCTCCATGGGTTTTTCACTTATTTTCATTTAACTTAGTAAGACTTTTACAGCTGGCTGCTCCACCCTGCCAGGGTTCCTCTGAGTGGCAGTTCCTTGAATCTGAAGAAGGATAATCCCCTTCCATCACCCAGTTTCTTTATGCTTCCATCACCCAGTTTCTTTATGCCTTAGTATCAGCTCCTGAGGAATGTCTCTCATACCTGTCTGTCGGTCATACTTTGAACCATTGACCAACACTCATTGAACAGTGAAGTACAGCCAGCCTTCACTCACCTTACTGTCCACCGTCTAGTACATATCTCTCAATTTGGCTACAAGAATGTCATGGGACATCCTGTCAAAAACTTTGCTAAAGTCAGACACCCCCTTTCAGTCACTGAGCCAGTCATTTCATCACAGAAGGCAATCAGGTAGGTCAGGCATGATTTGTCATTGTAAATCTGTGCTAGTGTCTCCCAGTCACTTTCTTGTCCTTAGTGTGTCTGGAAATGGCTTTCAGGAGCACTCTTTCTTCAGTACTGCCAGAAGTGATGTGAGGCTGATTGGCCTGCTGTTTGCTGAATCCTTCATCTTTCCTGTTTTGAAAATAACCGTAAGATATGCTCTTTTCTAGTCATTGGGAATTTCCTGTGGCCATAGTAGAAGACATATAGTCAGGTGCTGATCCACAAGATCCACACCTCCTCTCTGACTGCTTTCCCTTGACAAGCAGGGTTGAGGAGAACACCAATAGTTTCTCTTTACCCTTTATTCTAAACCCAAGGACCATGTAGTGACCCTTGATCTACTCAGGGTCTCCACTGGCATTATCACTGGTACCCACATGGACAAACAGCAATCAGTATTATGCTGAGTCCTGGATAAACCTTGGCAAAGTCTCTGCAGTATTCCAGATTTAGGCAAGTCTCCCAGGACAGCAAATTTGGTTGGCAGATGGCTTTCACCATCCTTTGCAGAAAGACCATCATCGCCCTTTGTCTCTGAGTGACTGGCTTCATCAACTGGGTCATGCATGATCAGTCTGTGTGCTCCCAGTAGTGCCCATTCCTCCTCTCCTGCTTCCAGATCCCATTTTTTCAACCAAACACCTCTAAGAAGAAACACCCTTTCTTGTGGCAGGAGTCACCATCTTTCAGCTCCCAATGTGGCTGGAGTTCCTTTCTTACCTCTGCTTGAGCTCAGCCACTGGCTGTCCTTCCTTCTGGGCAACATGGGGCTGGGATTCTTGCCCCAACAGGGTTTCTGCAAATAAGCTATTGACCACCCATTCATCCTCCCTGATGTGACATGATCTGCTCTCCTCCTCCCTGAGCCTACTGACTAGGTGGTCCATTGATAACTTCAGGTCACGGCTACTATAAGTGAGGCTAATGTTGCCCCAGCCCTGGCCTCAACACCATCCCTCCCCACAGCCCAAGAACTACACAGCTCTGTACTCCTCTAGCACATCCCCCTGAGTTAATTGCAGTGTCTAATCCATGTTAAAAAGGACCAAAAATTTTTGATATTGTGTTCTAAAAATTTATTTTAAAATTGTTCAGTTCATGTATTACTAAGAAGATATATATACACATATGTGTATACACATACACACATGCACACATACAAACTGGGGTTTTCTGATTAAAGACAAAAAGTGAAGTCAGTTGTGAAATTGTCACTTCTAGAACACTGAAGTAAATTGTCTTGTTCCCCTTTTAATCTTTGAACCTTGGTTACAAAGACTGTAAAAAGACACACAGTATAATAATCACCTATTCAAGTTACAAATTTCTATGTGAGGATTAACTACTTGTTCTTTCATGAGGTGTCTCATGAATTGTTACCCTGAAGCTATTTCCACATAGGTTTTGAATTTCCCACCTCACCGTTCTGATGGCTTTTGAAACACTCTTTGTAATGTGCAGCATCCAATCTAGATAAAAGCTGTACTGTAGTGAAAGTTTAATGTCTGTTTAAATGCCCTGACCACTTTCAGCTTTACAGTTTCCTATGTTGAAATTAATATCAAAAATGGTTTTATTTAAGCTCCTTCCACTTCCAAAATTTGCATTCTTCACCAATGCACATTTAAGAGTTCATAAAAACGCATCATGGACCCATTTAAAGTATGTGATTAAGTATTAATACGAGGCATTAACTTGCAGTGCTTTGACAGAGATGATCATGTACAATTATGTTTGATGATGCTAATTCATAATTATCATTTGTGTTACATTTTAAAATGGCAACTGCTAGATATTCAAAACTTCTGTGGAAGTTTAAGAAATAAATGCTGACGTAAAGCTTACTGTCCCGTCATGACCCCATGACTGATTGGACAGGTAAGTCTTGCAGTTCTGCCCATCGCAACACCACCTCTTGGGCTGCTGAAGGATGCTGTAGCTACGCTATACATATAAAATGTAACAGTTATGTTTTATAAAATATTCTGGACAACTTTTTCTCCAGAAGCACTCACGGAAATTATTTTCAATAAAAAGGGTCTTGATATTCAGCAGACAGAAATGTCAGGCTATGGAGACTTTTTGCTCCTATCTTTTTACGTTGAAGGTAAAAAAGTAATTAACACCATCAAATCAGTCTTTGCACTGGTTTTACTAAAATGAAAGAAGTTTTCCTAAAGAACTCTTGTGCGTAAGAAAAAAATCTAAGGCTGAGCTCATGTTCAGTTGTAACTACGGAAGCCACATCCAATTTATGAGGAAAGCTGGGAAAAATAGGAAATTTCTTGACCACATTATGCAAGTTGCTCTGAAACTTACTGTGTATCTCATTATATCTCTCCATTCTGGAAGAGATACATAGACTAGGTAAGCAGGGCTTTAATAGCGTTTAAAAGCCCTCCTTCAGTTCTATCAGAGAATTTTATCTGATATTGTCTCAGACAGAAATTTGTATTTAAAAAATTCCCTTCTTTAGGTGCAAGAAAAACTAAGGCCTCAAGACAGAAGAGTAGCACCTCAGGTTTCTTTGGGTTTTTCTTCTACTGTAGCTTACTGCTCATCACAATTTTTTTTCTGCAATACTAATGTTTCAAGATTCAAACTCTGCTGTTGATACAGAGATTATATTAATCATGGCTAGGATATTACACAATTTTTAATTGTTTTACTCTTTAGTAAGTAGCTGGCAAGTTTTGAGCAGAAACAACCTTTTCTCCTTTTTGAAAAGTCCAATTTCTGGGGAAAAAAAAATAAAGGATCTGCTGTGATTGATTTCTTCACTCTTAACATAGGACAAAATACAAGAATTTGTGAAAAAATATTTTTCAAAATATTTATTTTCATCATTTTTCACATTAAAATTTATAGTTATTTTAATATAAATCGGTCAAAAACTGGGAAATAAAAATATTAATCTCAGTTCAGAATTCTTTGTTTCGTATGATTGTACTTTCAGGGGAGAAATACATGTATTTACCTAGTGTATAACATTGGACCTGGATAGTGAAACATGATGACTCTTAAATGAAGCAGAAATCTGGTAGATGTTTTTTTTATTTTTTAAAAGTCTTTTGTAGTCAGGAAAATAATTCTTTTTTGCAGAACTAGGTTTGAATAAACTTTTTAATAAATGCAGGAAAATAAAAAATGGATGTACACATATGAACACACATGTTTGGTGATGCATATTTAAATACCATTATTGAAGTTTTTAAGTAATGCACAGAAATGAAAAGAAATAAACAAGTTATTGTTAGTGTAAAATAGTTATGATCTCCCTTCTGCATTATGGTATAGTATTTTTTTATATCTTCACTTCAGGAATGATCCCTGAACTCCTGTCTCATTCATTGCATATGGTGACAGCAAAGGCAGACTGGTATATTATCTTGGCCAGCCATTTGTGTTGGCAGTATTTTCATCCAATTAATCTAATACTTAAAATGGAGAGAAAGATAAAGAAGCACAAATTCTTAATAGTGATCAGCATGCTCATGAGTGAAGAATAAGACCCGAGTTCAAACTTCTGCTCTGAATAAATGGTCATGAAGTCACCATAGAATCATAGAGAATGCTAAGTGTTGGAAGGGACCTTGTAGATCATCTAGTTCTAACCCCCCTGCCATGAGCAGGGACATCTTCCACTAGACCAGGCTGCTCAGGGCTCCATCCAACCTGGCCTTGAACAATCCCAGGGAGGGGGCATCAACAGCTTCTCTGGGCAACCTGTGCCAGGGTTTCACCACTCTCGCGAAAAATTTCTTTGTAATATATAACGTAAATCTGCCCTCTTTTAGTTTACAGCCATTCCCCCTTGTTCTATCACTACATACCCTTGTGAAAAGTCCCTCTCCATTCTTCCTGTAGGCCTCCTTCAGGTACTGGAAGGCTGCTCTATGGTCTCCCCGGAGCCTTCTCTTCTCCAGGCTGAACAGACCCAACTCGCTTAGCCTGTTCTTGTAGGAGAGGTACTCCAGCCCTCTGATCATCTTCGTGACCCTCCTCTGGACCCGCTCCAACAGTTCCATGTCCTTCTTCTGTTGGGGGCCCCAGAGCTGAACGCAGTGCTCCAGGTGGGGTCTCACCAGAGCGAAGTAAAGGGGCAGAATCACCTCCCTCGACCTGCTGGCCACGCTTCTCTTGATGCAGCCCAGGATACAGTTGGCTTTCTGGGCTGCAAGTGCAGATTGCCGGCTCATGTTGAGCTTCTCATCCACCAGTACTCCCAAGTCCTTCTCCTCAGTGCTGCTCTCGAGCCACTCTCCACCCAGCCTGTACCTGTGTTTGAGATTGCCCCGACCCACATTTAGGACCTTGCACTTGGCCTTGTTGAACTTCATGCAGTTCACGCAGGCCCATCTCTCCAGCCTGTCAAGGTCCCTCTGAATGGCATCCCTTCCCTCCAGCGTGTCAACCACACCACACAGCTTGGTGTCGTTGGCAAACTTGCTGAGGGTGCACTCCGTCCCACTGTCCATGTCGCCGACAAAGATATTAAACAGCACCGGCCCCAGTACCAACCCCTGAGGCACATGACTCGTCACTGGTCTCCACCTGGACATCAGGCCATTGACTGAAACTCTTTGTGTGCATCCATCGAGCCAGTTCCTCATCTAGCGATTGGTCCATCTGTCAAATCCATGTCCTTCTAATTTAGAGACAATGTCATCATTCTGGACAGTGTCGAATGCCTTGTGCAAGTCCAGGTAGACGATGTCAGTTGCCCGCCCTTTGTCCACCAACACTGTAACCCCATCATAGAAGGATACCACGTTGGTCAGGCACGATTTGCCCTTGCAGAAGCCATGTTGGCTGTCCCCAGTCACCTCCTTATTATCCATGTGCCTCAGCATGGTTTTGAGGAGGATTTGCTCCATCATCTTCCCAGGCACAGAGGTGAGGCTGACTGGCCTGTAGTTGCCCAGGTCTTCCTTTTTTCACTTTTTAAAAATGGGGCTGATGTTGCCCCTTCTCCGGTCAGTGGAAACCTCCCCAGACGGCCACAACCTCTCAAATATAACGGAGAGTGGTTTGGCAACTTTGTCCGCCAGTTCCCTCAGGACCCACGGATGCATGTCATCAGGCCCCACAGACTTATGCACCTTCAGGTTCCTTAGACAGTCTCGAACCTGGTCTTCTCCTACAATGGGTGTTTCTTCATTCTCCCAGTCCCTGTCTTTGCCTTCTGCAACTTGCGTGGTGTGGCTAGAGCACTTGCTGTTGAAGACTGAGGCAAAAAAGTCGTTAAGCAACTCAGCTTTCTCCACATCCCAGCTAACTAGGTCTCCAGCTTCCTTCCAGAGAGGGCCCACATTTTCCCTAGTCTGCCTTTTATCATTGACATACCTGTAGAAGGCTTTCTTTTTCACTTTGACATCTGTGGCCAGATTTATTTCTGTCAGGGCTTTAGTTTTCCTAACTTGCTTCCTGGCTACTGGGACAATTTCTCTGTATTCCTCCCAAGCTACCTGTCCTTGTTTCCATCCTCTGTAGGTCTCCTTTTTCTGCCTGAGTTTGGCCAGGAACTCCTTGTTCATCCATGTAGGCCTCCTGGCATTTCTGCTTGACTTCCTCTTGGTTGGGATGCATCACTCCTGAGCTTGGAGGAAGTGATCCTTGAATACGGACCAGCTTTCTTGGGCCCATCTTCCCTCTAGAGCTTAATCCTCTGATCTCTTGTTACCCTGCTGAGGTTATAACAAGTCACAAGATCCCCATTACTGTAGATCTAAAAATTACACTTTTAATTAGATCTTTAGGTGGCAATTGCTACGTAGGAGGCCTCTGAAAGGCCTGTACCAAAGACCATGGGGAAGAGAAAAAGTGACATAAGCAGTAAAAGTAACAAATGGAGCTTATTTGGGAACTGCCCTACTGGAGTAAGATATCAAAAGGATTTTTTGCCTCATGTTCTGGGTTATTCTGCCTGCACTGAGCAGTGTTAGGCAGACTTATCCAGAAAGTAGGGAGTGCAAAAGGAGTGTTTGAACAACATCTCCATTATCCTCAATTGCCAGAGATGTTGCACACAGTTCCCTGTATTGGCTTCAAAATGATGTGGCTTTCTTAGAAGCAATCTTTCCTTATACCACAAGGAAAGACGTAGGTTGACCATGTTAGTCATGCGACCAATTGATTTCTCTTGCCCTGCATCCTTACTTTTTGTAGTCCAAATCAAGAGGCAGATGCAATTAAACTCTTAATTTTAAACTTAGAATTATTTTTTCAATTATTTCCTAACAAACTCTTGGTCAATTTAGAAGTATATCAGGTTCTTTACACATAGACTATAACTGCTGTTAGCTGTGAGAGTAATAACACTGAGGCAGCTCCTATGGGGAAAAAATGTTAGCATTCAGCTTTCTAATTATTAACACGATTAATCTTCTTTCTTGCTGTTTTTAGAATTCCAATCAAACTATTTAAAAATTTAGAACCTGTTCCATGGGAAAAAGAAATCTTAATTGGGCAGGATGTGCAGATTTTCTACACATAATTGAGGGTTCAGGTTAACTACTCCTTGCCAATGGTATTCTGAACCGGAGAAGTCAGTCCTTCCCCTGTAATAGAGCAGGATCAAGAGACGTGGGTTAAAGTCCCCAGAGAGCATTCACAAATGTGAGGCAATTATAATAATTATCCATAGGACATAGGATCTGCATGCACACAGCAGTATAAAAATGTTGCAAGTTGGATGCCTGATTGAAAACAGAACCATCCAAGGCTTAAAGGTTACAACAGTAGATAGTGTTATGATAAAGATCTCGGTATCACTTGAGCGTACCAGTCATTTACTCCTAGTCTGCGTAAATAGAGCAGGCATCTTCCTTTTTTTATTCTTTTTTTTCTTTCTTTTTCTATGAGGACAGTTAAAAAATAGTAGTAAACAGGTAAATAGGAGTAAACTTTTACTAAAAATGAAGATATTTATTTAAAAATTTATTAAAAATGAAAAAAAGCAAGGCAAATAAATAAAAAATAGTTTAATAAAAGAAAGTTTACACATGAAACACCTCCTGGATTAGTCCATGGGTGATTCTTTTTCTGCCTTTGCTTTCCCTCACACAAATCCCTGCCAAGCTCTTCTGCTTTGATGCCCACAGAAAATCATACAACCACTGATGAGGAGACTGAGTTACAACCAGGGAGGTAATTTTATTCATTAAACTGAAGTACCATGATGGGGAATTTCTTAGAACCATGCGGACTGCAACTGCAGCAACGCTAATGACAAACACCCTCACACTGAGAAATGTGTGCAGCCTATGACAAAAGGGGAAACCCGGTCTTCCATGCACTCTGCCAGGGAATTTTTGCCATTGCCTGCAAGGGCAGGATTTCAGCCAATAATTAGGAGACAATTTCAACATCACCAGAAGAGAGCTCCATCCAATAGTTGTATCACACAGCAACAGTCTTGCACTTGTCTTTATACATGAGGCCATTTTGTGAAAAATCTAGTACTCACAGGGGAGAAGGGGGAAGGCAGTCATGGCATGTTTCTTCCTATAGCACAATTTCCACAGTGATTAAGTTAAAAGAGCTCCTGTGAAGGACAAATTAAATACTGCTCAAAATTTTTGAGATTTAATGTGATGGCTGCAACTTGAAGAATAACAGGCATCTTAGCTCTACAAGCTGCTTTTTTCTGAAGACTGTCTATGCATGTTGTTACTTAATTCAGTTGTAAACTGAAGACTTACAACACCTTGCTGAAAATCTGGTTGGATGGAATGAGTAAGCTTTATACCACAGTTGCCAAAATTTTCCATTCACGATTCCGCTTCTATTTGCACTTCCAGGCTTGCTTTCAGATTTCCTAGTTTGGGAAATGCTGCTCAGAGACCTTGAATTAAAAACATATGTTGAGATTTAGCCTGACCTTTAGAAATCGCAAAGCAGTTGCAGAAGATGATAAGGGGGCGATAGATGAAGGGGCATGAAGAGTCAATAAGAAACACTTTTCTCCACCCACAAACAAAATTTTCATTCCAATTGACTTTTATTTTTGTTTCACTGTGGTTTCTTTCTGAAATGAAGCTTTCATAAAAATGAAGGTTTCATAAAAATAAATATCTAGCAAATAAAAAAGGATTTTTTACTGATCCCATCCCCTGCAGAGTGAGCTTACCCATCACTGGTCACTAGAGTCAGTCCTGTGAGATCATAGAAATCATAGAAAGTTTTGAGTCGGAAGGGATCCTTACAGGTCATCTAGTCCAACCCCCCTGCAGCGAGCAGGGACACCGCTAACTAGATCAGGTTGCGC
>Ga0065711_1035237_pt1 | contig 22597 bp, 15 predicted proteins | sample Hoacrofraction12_FD_59098 | JGI IMG/M metagenome (GOLD analysis project Ga0065711, IMG submission 59098) | Hoatzin crop microbial communities from Cojedes, Venezuela - Epithelial fraction 12 v2 (version 2) | ecosystem: Host-associated > Birds > Digestive system > Esophagus > Crop | place... | reverse complement strand
CGCCTGGACAAGGTCCTGTGCAGCCTGCTGTAGGTGACCCTGCTTCGGCAGGAGGGTTGGACTAGATGACCCACAGAGGTCCCTTCCAACCCCTGCTATTCTGTGATTCTGTGTATAAGGATTATTCTTTATTTTATCATAAAATATATTATTGTTTGGTCAATAATACATTTTTTAAAATAAGTTTTCAACTAGTGGTGAAGCCAAGGAGTTTGATGACATAACAATTATAGTGGCAAATCCATTTTATGTGGCTTTAAAACTTCCCAGATTAATTAACTCCCTTCAATTAGTATCAGGTGACTTGCATTACTACTGCTGCAGTCCTTTCTTCCACTCTTTACAGCTGTCTGCTGGTTACATAGCCTCCAGTTTCTCAAGCCTCTCTTATTTTTCTTTGTTAGTCCTCTTATTTTTTCAAACTAATAAAGTATTTTGGGTAGAGGCTGTCCCCTTTTTCTGATTCTAAAGCAGTGAATCTTCAACACACAACCAAAATACAGGGAATAAGTACAAGGAGGACCTAAGGAAAAAGCACCATTTTGCCTGCTCCGCATATAACCTGGAGACAACAACTCCTTTGGTATCATTTGCGTGTTAAAGAATCCTTTTCAGGGTGCTCACGCATCTCCAGAGAAACTAGTGAGTATGTGAATAAGCAGTATGAATCTCAGGTATCTTTGAACAGGTTCCCAGTTAATTTGGGATATCTTCTTTTTAATCCCTCCTTGAAATTTCTGTTACAGAAAGCTTTGCAGAGCTCCCTGCTGTCTTAGTGTTCTGTTTTCCGTTTCCATAAATACAGCCTTCCAGAAAAGACAAAATGCCTCTGGTTTTAGGCCTAGTTTTCAGATATTGTCCGATACTGAATCCCAGTAAGGTGTAGGAGGGAGGAGGGTGTGTGAAGAAACAGATTTCTGTTATGCCGTTAGAGGAGTTGAATCTGCATTTGAATTAGGGGGGAAAAAATAGCTCTTGGCTAGAATCACAGCATTGCCATAAAAACTCATGCAAGATTTAATGTAGTTCCAGCTAGTACCAAAAAAATCCAACTTACTTCTGTTTTTACAATGAGAAATAGATGTTTCATGGTTCAATTAGAACGTATGGGTATAAAAATGTTCTTATATCTTTAAAGCCTATGTGATATTTTTTTTACAGCAATATTCTTACTGGTTTTACACGTGGTGGTGGGGAGAGGTTGAGATCTATTTGCTTCTGCCTGAGAAGTACCCAGTTCTCCTCTCTCCACTCCCAAACAAAGAAGAAAACTTGAGAGGATTAGCCACTCTTTTTGTTCCTGATAGCCAAACAAATATAACTTACCTTCAGGTTTGTCCTTGTTGCAAGCTGGAATTACTGTGTGTACAGCAGTGGCTTTGCTTCCAAGAGTGGCACCAGAGACTATAAAAAAATCTTCATTAAAAAGCTGCATTTATCTGGATTGGAAATAATACAGAGACATAGAGTGTTATTAATCTTTGATATGTGTTTATCAGCAGAAGATGAAATGGTTGATGAAAAAATAAATTAGGCTGCATTTATTTTCACTGTGCAAAATTTAAAACTGTCTATGACATGCATTGTTTGGGAAGTAGGGACTTTAAGGAATTTACAGTTCAGCCTTAACTATTTATGAAAGGGAAGAACGGAAAATATGATAGAGCAAGTTTCAAGTAAGTGTAGTTGTCCAGGCTCTGTTTCTTATTCGATTTTTTAAATACTTCTGTTTTCCTGATGTACTGCCTTAAGCACAATTGTTTAAAGTGTTATGGATTACAGATTTTATTTTGTTGGTTTAAATTTAATATTTTCTGCAGATGGTAATTTCTCTTCAGTTAAATAGCTTCAGTTTCTGCTACAAGTAATGGCCACCAATAATATTTCATTAATCCTTTCTCTGTTGGCTTTCAGATGGTATTTAACATGGTGGCTTAGTTATTCCAGGTTGTTATCACATATTTTATGTGAGATTCAACTTTGTATTCAGATCCTTTTAAGTTTACATGTCCTCAGTGTAGCTTGTACATGGTGTTTAAACTTTTATTGTTTTCCGTGGAATTCAACTCAATGTAGTCAATAGAACTAATAAATTTTACCCTGAATTGGGCACTGACATTGGGTCAGTTGAGTAGATCTAGTCAATGGAGTAGTTGCTTATACTGGGATTTGAAACTCCCAGCTCATATGAAGACACCTACAGAACATATACCTTAGTTTATTTCTGTCAGTGTAGACCTGATTACTACCTTTCATTTCCCTGTGTCTTTGTTTAAAGAAAAAAAAGGATTTATTTTTTTCCAAATGAAACATCACTTCTGTATAATGGTGTTGTGAAATATGATTCTGAAAGGTCAGAAATTATATCATTTGCAAATATTAACTTTTATATAATGAATAGAATACTAAATATGTGTTAGGAACTGTGATTTCCTTAAGAGGCAGCAGTCGTTAAAGGAATTAATTTATATTTAAAAGTTGTATATTTTGCTTCTTCCAGATGGTCCTCGGCCCTCACAGAAAGAAATCATATCACTAAGGGCATTTATGCTTCTGTTTTTGAAACAACTAATATTAAAGGTAAAACAGTCTATTCCGCATGGAAAACGTGAAGATCTGTTCTGTACATGTAATAGGATTTTTCATAGTAGTAAATATGTAATACTTGTCAGGTATTGTATCTGTTTCTGGATAATTTTAATGTTCATGCACATACTTCTAATCAACATAAAGGTAGTAAATCCACACAATCTTCCTTATTAATGTCACTAAATATGCCGTATGTACTTTATTAAATGTACTTGCAGAAGCAGTATATGACACTACAGAACATTCAGGATTTGGGCTTTTTTTTGTGATAGTAGACAGTTGCTCCATTGATCAAATGAAAAAGGTAATGGCAGTTGTTAAGTTAGTTGTTGCTTTATACTTCTATTTGGTTCTGCCGCTGATTGAAGTGATCTAGGACTCTTTCCCTGTGTTAAAACTGAATGCTAGTCTCTGAGGTGTAATCAGCCATTTGAGACTAGACTGAACACCAGTATTTTCTGGCCTGGCTTATTCCTCATGGTTTTTCTGTTCTGTCTCAGGGATTATAGGAGTGGCAGTAATAGTTGGCAGCATCTGTGGGCCCACACTAACAATCCTTTCTAGCAGGAACAGAGGATGGACTTCATATTGTTTTGAATTGTTAATAAGATAAGGAAAAGCAATGGAATGGAAGAGAGAATTTAGTCTTTTGAGTTTAAATAGAAAAAAATCATAGGATTATTTGACTTGGTCCAAGTTTTTCTTGAGCCAAACGTAAAGAATGTATTTTCTCTGAAAAATGCCTCTCCTTTTTTATGTTTTTTTTAGGATCGAGGAGTGAAAGAAGATGAACTGCAGAGCATATTAAATTACTTATTAACAATGCATGAGGTACATTTCTGTAATTATGTATCTTTTACTGTGACCAGTTGTATCAGCTCTATGGGAAGCCTGCTGTTGAGGTTAGTTTGTGGAGTAACATTGATGCTTGTCATGCAGGATGAAAATATTCATGATGTGCTGCAGCTGCTAGTGGCACTAATGTCCGAACATCCAGCATCCATGATACCTGCCTTTGATCAGAGAAATGGGATACGGTAAGACAGTGAAGTGAGAAAATATCTTAAAGGTGGTTCCAGTATCATCACTCTCCAGGTTACTTCTTTTTCACTTGAATAGCACACTTGCTGATCTTTCAGACTACAATTTTATTAGTGTAGGCTATATTTTTTGTCAAAAACAGAGTGTTTTTGATAGCTTAGAGGAAGAAAATTTCTGCTTAAGGTTATCATTATGATATTTGAAGGTAGATGTGCTGTTGTACATGCTTCTCAATCTCAAATAAAAGGGTAATTAACAAGATGCATCAAAAAGCCAAGTATCTATCTCAGAATAATTTTGAATATTCTGTCTTCAGATGTTTAACATAATCTGGAAGGAAAAAGAGGAAAACAAGAGAAATCATGCCCTAATCGTGCCCTCTCAAATCCTCTCTGAAAAGATTAAATATCTGTCTGTGGAATTCATAAGTTACTCTCTTTGACAGTAAAATTAATAACCGATAATTCCAGAGAAGGGGTATTTTTGTTGTTTTCTTATGCCTAATTTGGTAATGCAGTTTTTTTCAGAGATTAATAATTTTCATGTTAGCAATTCAATATTTACTATAGAATTTTATTTTGTGCTGTTCTGAAAATACTTTGGAAAATGCTAGGGGCTTGTAAAACAGGGGGAGGGGGAGGAGGCCATCTACTACCTGAAAGATTCAAGCTCTGTTTTGCCAAAATACTAAGATCTTTGCACAAGTACTTTTTGAAACTGTTTGAATGACAGTGCTAGTTGAAGGGAAGATTCATTGTACTCATGGTTAGGACTTTGTTTTCTGCATCTGGTTGTCTGTATTCAGATGGAATTCTATTCCTGACAGCTTTCAAAGAAGGGTGAGACTGATCTAGAGGATTTAAGATATTTTATGTAACATTTGTGGTATTAAAATTGTTTGATGGTGCAGTCTCTGTGTTTAGAAGTCTGTGTTGAAAAAGCGGAGGGAATGCACAGAATTGCAACAATTAAGTATTAAAAAAAAAAAAAGCCTTGCATAGAATTAGGGGTTCCTCTGCTTTGATTGTCAGAGGATGAAAACTTCAGAGGTCGTTTGGTAATGGCATAAGTCCTTTCAAAAGAGGAAGATACTGTCTGCTAAAGCACTATTTAGTGGAGAAAGACTAAAAAGAATGGCTAAAAGCTGAAACTGAGCTAATTCAAATGGGAGACCAAAATATAAATTTAAATGTTTGTTGAAGAACAGTCCAGGGAAAGGGTAATGCTTTCTGTCTCTTGGTGTCCTCAAATCAAAACTGGTTCCCATTCTGAAAGACTATAGAATTTCTGCTTAAACCAATCATATTAATTAATCTAGTTAAATTTTTAGGCCTTTTTTATCCAGGATTTAAAACCAGAGGGTGTATTTTTTTTTCTACTGCAAATTTTGATGCAATGAGCATGTAGCTTCATAGGCATATGTGGGATTTTGAGTAACATATTGCCATATTTTAGTTTTGACAAAGGAGACTTCACTATAAACATCCTGTGATTAAATGCAGGTACCCTATCCTGTGTAGAAAGGATATTGAGTAGGGTTTTTAAGAACAAGAGGAGATTTGCAGTAGCATGCAGGTACTCCAAGAAACTCCAGGATGTAACCTTTTGTACTCCAATCTGCTTCTCTTGTCTTAAGCTGCAACTGCTCAGACTGTCTTTTATTTGGTTGTTCAAAGGTAGAAGTATGAGAGAAGGTTGTCATTTTCTTTTAGAAAACATTCAACAGAACCAAATGTTACTATGTGTCTAACCTAAAGAATTCATAATCAAACCCTTAGGATGTGCTTGCTGCTTTCAGTATATCCTTCATTTTTGTGTAAATTTCTGTTTTTATAGTTCTATTTATTAAGAAATTTCCCTGAAATGCAATCTATATATGTAATGTTTAGTAATAAACTGAAAAAAATGTTGAATTTGTTTTTCTTTTTTAGAGTAATTTATAAATTATTGGCTTCCAAAAGTGAGAGTATATGGGTGCAAGCTTTGAAGGTCCTTGGATATTTTCTTAAACACTTGGGTCATAAGTAAGTGTAGTTTTACAATCGTTGTAGTTGTGTATTGAAGTTCACAATTCTTCTTGTCGTTTTGTCCTGATTACTGTGTATTCTTTGACAGTCTTTAGAAATCATTTAAAGTGCAATTGTTGGGTTTTCTGATTAATAATTTGCACCTTTATACATTGTGATAAAATTAATTTTCCAGTTAACTTGTTACTACTATGACATTTGAAAAGATACAGTGAATGTCTGCCAAATATATGACATGCTGAAATTCAAGTCTTAAAACAAATGAAAAACATTTTCAAAAAACAGTTTTTATAAATGCATACTGTGTGTTCAGCTAAGTATAATAGGGAACATATGGGCGTCATCGAAAATTTGTTGCTGGAATTTTCAGTGTTATTGCGATAAAAGTTTCAGGGCAGTACTTTCAAAAATAGCTTTAAAATTATGGGAAAAACGGAATACAAGAATATGTTATTCACGTGGGAAAGTTTTGGAAAGAAAAGCAAACAGGCTAAGTAAATGATCATTTAAAAAGGAGATAAGGACATACCTCTATGCAAGAAATATTCACATTTAAAAAGAACTGGTGTCACGAAATAGTCATAGTTGTCTTATCTTCCATATTTTGGTGTTAAGAAGAATTAAATAAACATGCAGCGCTGTGTAACCTGCTGTTGCTTACTTCTCCGCTTCTACGTGTGGTGCTTAACTGTCTGCCAGGTTAAGCCACAACAATATTCCAGTGGTAGACTGTGCAGGACAAATATTAACCATATGCTTCACGAGAGACTTCATTGCATAAAACGTCCTTAGAAGGGAAAGGGGCTAGGACTCCAGCCAGAGTGCAGTATTGCTAGACATGCTTTTCTCAGTAAGATCAATAAAGTATGACTGTATAATAGAGAGGTAGTTAGCTGTGAATATGCTCCCAAATGGGATTTTTCTTCTGGGATTCAGCAAGCCAAGTAGTGCTCTGGGAATCAATAAAGCAAATTGATGGTCTACTCAAGAATCTCCAAGGGCTTTTCAAATGTTACTTACTAACAGTCATTCACATTGATAGGAGTTGGATTAAGTAAGATACATCAGATGAAGGTTTGACTTGTGCGGAAGCCTGGTTGTGTCCAAATATTACATATGTTTAAGATATTTATCACGTATCCAGTAAATCAAGTAGCAAACTTTGTCAGTGGAACATTACAGAAAAAGTGATTTTTCAGAAGCCAAAGTTTCATTTCCAGGTCCTTAGTATCTGATTAGAATCATAGAAATATAGAATAGTTTGGGTTGGAAGGGACCTTTAAAGGTCATCTAGTCCAACCCCCCTGCAATAAGAAGGGACATCTCCAACTACATCAGGTTGCTCACAGCACCATCCAACCTGGCTTTGAATGTTTCTAGGGATGGGGCCTCCACTGCCTCTCTGGGCAAGCCGATCCAGTGTTTCACCACCCTTATTGTAAGAAATTTCTGCCTTATATCCAGTCTAAATCTACCCTCCCTTAGTTTAAAGCCATTGCTCCTTGTCCTATCCCAACAAGCCCTGCTGAAAATATTTTCCACATCTTTCCTATAGGCCCCCTTCAGGTACTGAAAGGCTGCCATAAGGTCTCCCCACAGCCTTCCCTTCTCCAGGCTTAACAGCCTCAACTCTCTCAGCTTTTCCTCATATGAGAGCTGTTCCAGCCCTCAGATCATCTTTGTGGCCCTCGTCTGGACCCGCTCCAACAGCTCCATGTCCTTGCTGTGCTGGGTGCTCCAGAGCCAGACACAGGACTCCTGGTGGGGTCCCACCAGAGCCGAGTAGAGGGGCAGAATCACCTCCCTCGACCTGCTGGCCATGCTTCTCTTGATGCAGCCCAGGATACAGTTGGCTTTCTGGGCTGCAAGTGCACATTGTTGGCTCATGTCCAGTTTTTCATCCACCAGTACCCCTAAGTCCTTCTCCTCAGGCCTGCTCTCAATGCCTTCATCCCCCAGCCTGTACTGATAGCAAGGGTTGCCCTAGCCCATGTGCAGGACCTTACGCTTGGCCTTGTTGAATGTCACAAAGTTCACAGGGCCCACTTTTCGAGCTTGTCGAAGTGTGCTTCTGGGTGGCATCCCATCCCTCAGGCATGTCAGCTGCACCACTCAGCTTGGTGTCATCTGCAAACATGCTGAGAGTGCACTCGATCTCACTGTTTAAGTCATTGTTGAAAATGTTAAACAGCACCAGTCCCAGTACGGATGCCTGAGGGACACCGCTTGTCGTTGATCTCCATCTGGACATTGAGTCGTTGACCACTACCCTGTGGATGCGACCATCCAACCAGTTGCTCATCCACTGAACAGTCCACCCATCAAATCCATATCTCTCCAATTTAGAGAGAAAGATGTTGTAGGGGACCATATTGAAGGCTTTATAGAAGTCCAGATAGATGACGTGTAGCTCTTCCCTTGCCCACTGATGCATCACTCCATCACAGAAAGCCACTAGGTTGATCAGGCAGGACTTGCCCTTGGTGAAGCCATGCTGGCTGTCTAAAATCACCTCCCTGTCCTCCATGTGCATTAACGTAGCTCCTAGGAGGATCTGTTCCATGATCTTCCCAGGCACAGAGGTGAGGCTGACAGGCTGGTAGTTCCCAGGGTCCTCCTTTCTACCCTTTTTAAAAATGAGCACAATGTTTCTCTTTTTGCACTCATCAAAGACTTCACCTGACCACTATGACTTTTCAAATATCATGTAGAGTGGCTTGGCAATGACATCAGCCAGTTCCCTCAGGACTCTGGGATACATCTCATCAGGTCCCATAGACTTATGCATCTTCAGGTTCCTGAGGTGGTCATGGACCTTATCTTTCCTTACAGTGGAACAGACTTTGCTTCCTCAGTCCCTGCCTTGTGGTCCATCCAATTGAGATATATAGGAAGAGAGGTTGCCAGTGAAGACCGAGGCAAAAGAGTCGAATACTTCAGCCTGCTCCTCATCTGGTGTTACCAGTTTCCCAGTCATGTTCATTGCAGGAGGTGCACTTTCTTTGACTTTGCTTTTCTGGCTGACATACCTGTAGAAGCCCTACTTGTTATTCTTTGCATCCCTTGCCAAATTCAGCTCTGTCTGCACCTTGGACTTCCTGACCCCATCTGTAGACAACCAGGAAGTGTCCCTATACTCCTCCCAGGATACCTGTTCCTTCTTGCCATTTAGTTTGTCCAGCAGTTCTTGACTCAGCCATGTTGGTTTCTTACCTTCCTTGCCTAATTTTTTACATCTGGGGACTGAGAGCTCTTGCGCTCTATGGAAAGTGGCCTTAAAGATCTGCCTGCAGATTAATAAAATTAAAGATTGCCTACAGCTCGTCATGCTACTTTTCCAGCAGACCTCAGGGTGGTTGAAGTCCCCCAGCAGCGCAAGAGACTGTGAGCATGAAGCCTTCTGGAGCTGGAGTAAGAAAGCTTCATCAGTAACATCTCCTTGATCAGGCGACCTGTAGTAGACACCAGTCACAAGGTTCCCTTTGTTGCCTTGGTCTCCGATTCTTACCCAAAAACTTTCTAGCTGCTCCTGGCTCTTCTTCAGAGGGAGCTCTTCATACCCTATCCAGTTCTTGACCTCAAGGGTAACGCCTCCGCCCTTCCTTCCTCGCATGTCCCTTCTGAACATCCTGAAGCCATAAGACTTGTCATTATGGATGTATCAGCATAGTTTCCATTGTTAAGTGAAAGTAAGTACTTAGCACAAGATTAAATATCTTTATTTTTCATGTAATTGAAGTCATTGAAATCTACTTGAGTATTCTGTGTGAATTTCAAACTTTTTAAAATATTTTCAGACCTCCAAACATCTGTAAATGTTCATGTTTTATGTAGATTTCAGCAAACAAAAATGCCCCTGCCTCCCATTTTCATATCTTACAGCTAGCACTTGTTAGGTGTGCCTATTTGTGCGCATACATACATGTGCATACACTTGATTTTATAAAATGGTAGTCAACTACAGGAAACTCTGATTATAAAATTAGAAACTACCTAAAACTGTAAAGCACTTAAATTTCTGTTTCACAGTGCAGGAAACAGGCATTGTATTTTAATACACTAAAGCAGAATTGCATGAAGAGATGTTATAATGTAATTTATGAAATCTGAACCAATACAATATTATAGAATCATAGAAAGTTTTGGGTCGGAAGGGACCCCTAGAGGTCATCTAGTCCAACCCCCCCGCAGCGAGCAGGCACACCACTAACTAGATCAGGTTGCTCAGAGCCCTGTCCAACCTGGTCTTGAATGTTTCCAGGGATGGGGCCTCCACTACCTCTCTGGGCAACCCGTTCCGGTGTTTCCACCACCCTCTTTGTAAAGAATTTCTTCCTTATATCCAGCCTAAACCTACCCTGTTTTAGTTTAAAACCAAATGTATAGGTACAAAACCAATTACCATTGCTGTAGTCATCACAGATTAAGCCATAGAGTGAAGGTAATTGATGCTTAGAAGTGACCAGTAATGTGTTAGATGAGAGTCTGAATGACGTAACTGATTTTTCTTTGTCATCTGTGATGACAGGCTACTTTGTCTAACCTTAACAGTTGGCAAAATCATGGTTTTTTCCTTCTCTGCCATCCTTGATTCTTTCTATGCCACCACTGAAATCATACTGTTATTTACTTTCGTTTTTTATCTGCACATTTAAAGGAATTTTCACTTTTGTGTGCTACATCATAGCTCACAAGGTAGAATATTTGTAGTTTTTTCCATATGTAACTCCTGAACTCTCTTCCGTGCATAGAAGAATATACACTATTGCAAGTTGTTGCCACTCTCTTTTGTAGTTATTTGAAAATTATAATATAATGTATTAATTTCAGAAGTTCTAGAATGAATCTTTGTAATTTAAACCTGTGTTATTATCAGCAGTAATCATGAAAAGGGAGCTTCTTAGCTTTTAAATGCATAAAATTTTACAGAAACTTCACTGAATTTTATCTTAAATTTTTCTGCTTCTCTAGAGTATTAATTATTTTGAATAATGGTTTTTATTTCATATTCATTACAGTAGTAGATAAATTTAATGGTGCAATTTACGAGAAGTACTCTATTTATGATGTTATATCCAATTTTTAAAGAACAGTGTTTTGGGACAGATGGAATTCACTGATGCAAGCTGCGTTCTTCTCTGCCTTTTAAGATACGAGTAGTTTTGTTCCTAGCTATAAAATTCACTTCAATCATTTGGAATTTCATAGCTTTTCAGGATTTTATTGCCTTTGCATTATAATGTGTTATTCCAGGATTTAATTATTTTGGCTGCATGCAAGAATGCTGTATAAAAAGAGTGGCAGTACTGATAAATCTGTATGTGTGAGTATTTATGTTGGAAGCTCTGAGGTTGGATTGTCCTGAGTCCTTGAGGGAACGACGAAAGATATGTTCTGCAGTGATCACATTTTAGCCAGCCTGTGAACACCTTGAACGCTCTCAGCCTGAGTAAGATAGAAAGGGATTCCTTTGTCTTTTTCCACTGTGAAAATCATGGAGGGTGAGAATGGTGTGTTTGTTTTGTACAAAAGCTCATCCCAAATACAGCATTGCTTTCTGAGAACCTTTGTGTATTACTGCAATTGCGTTCATATTGGGAAAGATCTTAAATGATGTTTAATTCGTGATATTTACAGAATGACAAATTTTAGAACCTTTTAGTACAACATCAAAATATTTGGTTTTGGGTTGGTTTTTTTTTTGCATTTATTTAAAATGTTTAACATGCTTGGTATTTTCCTAATATTTTTATTTTCTCTTCCAGGCGAAAGGTTGAAATCATGCATACTCACAGTCTTTTCACTCTTCTTGGGGAGAGGTTGATGCTGCATACAAATACGGTGACCGTTACGACATATAACACACTTTATGAGGTACAAATTATTAAACAAAAAAATTGTCATCTCTGTTGTAAAAATTGTGACTTAGTTATACTGTGACTCTGTGCTTTACAATATCCTGATTCTTAACACTTTTGAGAAAATTTTAGATAGAAATTCTAAGAAAGGATTTCTTGGTTCGGAATATACTTTGCCATGCTTTGGATATTTTTCTTAACAATGTCATGATTTTTACATAGTCTCTATAGTACTTCCCACTTGCAGCATTACAAAGGGTGATGGAAAAAATCCTGCTGTCTAAGATGTTCGTCACTTTACACACACAAAAGAAGTTATTGCAGACCTGAAGTTGCTCTTACTTCTCCATTGCAATGGAAAGTGCTGGAGCCAGAGATACCTACCTCTTTTTCTTTCTTTTCTTTTTCTTTTTTGTGTCATTCCTTTCAAGTTTACAAACTTTTGAGAAGTGCATTTCTTCTTTTTTAACTAGTAATGCTGATAGTATGCCAAAGTGATAACAGAAGACAGCCACTTTTGTGTCACAGATAGTGCTTGAGGCGAATATGACTTCAAAGCATTTAAGTGTTCTACCAGGCTCTTGTAGAAACTTCACCTTTGATGATGAGCAATTCTGTTAAAGCAAAATATTGTCAACTTCAAATTGGTCGAAACCCACGTCCACGTGCCTGCAGATGCATAAAGTTCATGTCCAATGTTCAATTATTTTTAAAATGGTGACTTAGAATTGAACCTTTTGCAATTTCTGAGGATCTTCTGCACTAGAAAGACCTTTTTTTAATTATGCTGTTATTTTTTTTTCAGTGTCAAATAGGTGTAATGGGTAGATACTGAGGATTGATTCCAGAAAAGATGGAAGACTAAAGGAGTGCCTGATGTTTAGGGTTGTGAGTCTGAGTGATGTAGAAAATTTTCTCATATTACTGTAAAAATCTAAAAGTCATCTATTTGCCAATGACTTACTCAGACGTCAAGTTCTTTTTTATTGCACATATGTAAGCTTAACCTTTGTGGTTTGACCATTTGGGTCTCACAGTCTAGATGTCTCGGAGTTCAGATTTCTGAGAGCTTCTGTGATTGGTATTCTCAGAAAATACATAACTCAGTGACAAAATTAAAGTCCTCATAGAGTCCAGCATCCACAGGCGTTTACATTGGAAAAAATAGCCAGAGGAGAAGAAAAAGGAGTTAAGTCCCGGAAGTACAAAAGATTTGCCAAGGAGCTGATGCACATATTTTCCATGCTCTCCTAAAAAGCAAAGGCATATTTCTGCTCTGTTTTAAAGGCCAATATGTACAGACCCATTCAAAGATACTGTGTTTACAGCTGATGTTAGTTTGATTACTGATTAATGAATAAGCTGAAGTTCTGTTTTAAAATAAGTAAGAATTACTAGTGAAATGATTCTATTTTGAAATACATTTGCTTGAATATACTTATTGAGAATCTTGTGTTAATATCATTAATTTTTTAGCTTGTTCTTAAAAATATAGTTGATTGCATAGAATCTCTGACAGGTATCCCAGTGTGAAAGGTCTGTGTTGTTGCATCAATGCAGATTAATTAGTTTGTCAGGTTGATGAAACAGGAGAATGATCTGTCTTGATGATTATGTGAAGCCCCAGGATTATTCCTATGGAATGCTGTCTGTGACCATTTCTCTTTCCTAGCTGGAGAAAACCAAACCCACTTTTAAGAAATATTTGGTTTGGTTTTGGGTGGAACGTATGAGAATAACTTTTAATGCACACTGCTCATGAAAGTGTTTTTGACCTGTGAATGTATAACACTATGAGGAATATGAATGAAATATATTTAAAACATCATTATTGTATATTTAGTCAGCTAACTAAAAAGGTATTTAACCAGCCACTGTGCATCCATGAAAATCTTGATCCTTGCATAGAAGAATTGCTCATTTCCAGTCTTCAAGAATAAAAACATTTTACCAAAATGTTTTATAGGAAGTTACAGTGTGGCCATGGTAAATGTTCTTAACAAATTTAAAAATGAACAAGGAAATGCTGTAGCATTTAATTAAAGGTAGTAAAAGGAACTTAATATTCTATTTTAGATTTTGACAGAACAAGTATGCACTCAAGTTGTTCATAAACCACATCCAGAGCCAGATTCTACAGTGAAAATTCAGAATCCAAGTAAGGACAATATATTATGTTTGTGTGATAAATGTATTGACTAGAGGTTGTGGGGTTTTTTGAAAAAATATGTTCAAGAAGCGAGTGTAATTTATTAGTGTATCTCAGATACATATGGGTTTCAGTTTCTACTTACATTAGTTCCTGTCAGCAACTTTTTTTTTTTTAATGTTGTTAAAATGTGTTACGTAACTAATTTATTCTTTCAAAGTGATTCTTAAGGTGGTGGCAACGCTGTTAAAAAACTCCACGCCAAGTGCAGAGCTGATGGAAGTTCGACGTTTGTTCTTATCTGATATGATAAAACTCTTTAGTAATAGCCGTGAAAACAGAAGGTATGTCACTACAAATAGTATTTTCTCAACCTTGACTTTTAAGTAATAGCAATCTGTTGTACTCTGTATAAAGTTTTATACCGTATATTAAACGGAATATATAAAAAATAAGTGGAATAGGTCTGTGGTAACTTTTTGTACTTCAGCAGCTAATATTGGGTTCTTCTGTTTAGAATATACTTTGAATTTGTATTCATCCTGAAGTATTTTTAAGTTTTTTCCTGCCCTTGGACTGATGTTCAGAGGAGATGTACCATATTATTTTCCTACTGTTTTAATCATCATAATATTAAAATAAAGAAGCTTTGTTTGGATATATTTTGACCTAATTATTTCACTTTAGATGTTTACTTCAGTGTTCAGTGTGGCAGGACTGGATGTTTTCTCTGGGATACATTAACCCTAAGAACTCCGAAGAGCAGAAGATCACAGAGATGGTTTACAACATTTTCCGTATTCTCTTGTATCATGCAATAAAATATGAATGGGGAGGCTGGAGAGTGTGGGTGGATACTCTTTCTATAGCGCATTCCAAGGTAAGAAGTGGTTCGTGGATGTTTTTTTAATACTGGTAGCTCCCCCGAAGGGACTAGCGATCTACTGAGAGTAGATGTAAAGTGATTCAGTGCCATCTGGTGGCTGTCACCACTCATCTCAAGGTGGCGATTTTTTGTCATCGTTGTACGTCCTTGGCTGTGAAACAATTTGTAAGCTGTATGTAATATGTTGTTCAGATTCTTGTTATTTTTTGTCCACGTTCATGTAGCATATATTGATGCACATAATCTGTTCTTTTCTTTTTAAGGTCACATATGAGGCTCACAAGGAGTATCTAGCAAAAATGTATGAAGAGTATCAAAGGCAGGAGGAAGAAAACATAAAAAAAGGGAAGAAGGGGAATGTGAGCACCATCTCAGGTCTTTCCTCTCAGACAACAGGAGCAAAAGGTGGAATGGAAATTCGAGAGATAGAAGACCTTTCACAAAGCCAAAGTCCAGAAAGTGAAACAGATTACCCTGTCAGTACAGATACGAGGGACTTGCTCATGGCTACGAAGGTGTCAGATGATGTGCTTGGAAGTGCTGAGAGACCAGGAGGAGGAGTGCATGTGGAAGTTCATGACCTTTTAGTTGACATAAAAGCTGAAAAGGTAGAAGCTACTGAAGTAAAACTTGATGATATGGATTTGTCACCAGAGACACTGGTAACTGGAGAAAACGGTGCACTGGTAGAAGTCGAATCTCTTCTAGATAATGTATATAGCGCTGCTGTTGAGAAGCTCCAAAACAATGTTCATGGAAGTGTGGGTATTATTAAGAAGAATGAGGAAAAAGATAATGGTCCATTAATAACTCTGGCTGATGAGAAAGATGAACCTTCTACTAACAGTACCTCATTTCTCTTTGATAAAATACCTAATCAAGAGGAGAAACTTCTACCTGAACTTTCAAGTAATCATATTTCTATTCCAAATGTGCAAGAGACACAGATGCATCTTGGTGTGAATGATGATTTGGGGTTGCTTGCACATATGACAGGTAGTGTAGATATAACATGTTCTTCAAGTATAATGGAGGACAAGGAGTTCAAGATTCACACAACTTCAGATGGAATGAGTAGCATTTCTGAGAGGGAGTTGGCTTCATCGTCTAAAGGATTAGAGTATGCTGAAATGACTGCCACAACTCTTGAGACAGAGTCTTCTGGTAGCAAAACTGTACCTAGTGTTGATGCAGGAAGTATAATATCAGATACAGAAAGATCTGATGATGGTAAGGAAGCAGGAAAGGAGATACGGAAGATCCAGACAACTACCACAACCCAGGTAAGTTTGAAGTGCTGTAGCCGTGTATGTGTCTGAGGTAATCGCTGTTCGTTGCTGCTGGGTAAATTGATAGTATGAGATCTGAGAGGTGTTTGAAGTATATTTCTTTAATTATATGAAAGGTGTCTGTCCTCCAAGCCAATTTGTTTTGCAAATGGCGTAACGTGTAAGGACTGTGAAGTCTTTCATGTCTGTGTAGGAAATATGTATTGCAATTGGGGATGCTTTAGTTTGAAAAGAACTTAGCTAGGAGAATCTCTCATCCATTTTCCTTGGTTCTTCTGGACAGATTAACTGATACTCTTAGAATTCTGCTTTAGACTTTCTTGTTATTATGTCTTAAGATTACAAATATCTATATTTCACTATGAAATACACATTGAATTGTTTTTTACTGTTGCCGTACCTTTCTCAGGGTGTTGTCTTACAGAACTTTAGTACAGTCTTTCTTCCTGTACAGGAATGATGGCATAAATAATGGCCATATATGTTCCTAAGACAAAAAAAGGAATAGTTTAGGGATAATAGAAGAAACACTGTGACTCAATTTCCAGACCAGAGATGATTAATAAAAGAATATCTGCTTTCTTCTTGGAGATTCTTTCTTGTCTAGGTCTGCCTCTGAAAAATTCTGAGAAATCAGTGGTTTTGCGAGAGCCATAATATTCTAAAAATGGGAAGGCCAAGGTGGAAGGCTACTCTTTGAAAGAATTTGTACTCTGTATGCACAGCAAAATATAGAATCACTTTGAAATTGTAAAGCACAGGATTAATTTCCTCACTGGCATTCTTCAGAGGCTGTAGCATGTAATCAAAGATTGCTTTTAAGGATGCTATCAGGTGAAAGAATTGACTACCTTCAACATTTTACTAGTGGACTATATGTCCAGTATGTACACCAATATTTATCTTCTAGGATTTTAAAGTCAAGCAGACTTTCTGCAACTATGGAAGAAAAGCCAAACAAAGATTGCTTTGCCCAGTACTACGTAGTGTGTACCAAACAGAAGAAAGAGTTTCAGAGATAGACTCAAATACACTCAAAGTATATGTCATCTGATGAAAGAATACAGATCAGGCTGCCTGCTTTGTTCTTCAGGGAGACAGTACTTTCAGAAAAACCCCAGTGAATGGACATTTTAATGTATTTAAACAATCTGTGGTTTCCAAAAATACTTTCCCTTTAAAACAAACAAACAAATAATTAAATAAATAAAACCCCAGTTGCTCAGACCAGTGGGTTCTGACATACAGAAAGAACACTGTCTTCTAAGTGTCTGTTCTACGGCAAGAACCTCTGTTTTGAAGAGAAGTGCAGATGGAGCTCTTGCATTCCCTAGACGGGTAATAGAAGAAAAGTTTGGGGTTCTCTTGTAAGTATTTTTTTAAAACTATGAAAATCCTCACAACATGAGTGACAGACTATCAAGTGTTGTGTATGGGTTCTTATATTTAAAGGCATTCTGTGTAATGCAGAACCAACCCTGAAAGCTCTCGGTAGGAATAGTGTATCTGTTATTATCAGTTCCCGAACACCTTATTTTAAGTCTTAAAATTAAGCTTGATGGTACCATGGAAACTGATAAATGGAATGAATGGAGGACAGCAAGAAAAAGGAGCAGTCATTTTTTATTTTGAAAAGTGGAATTTTGTTTAAAGAGTAAAAGACAAGTGAAATGCTAGTATTCATTGGCTATGTATATATATGCACCCATAAACACAGTGAATTTATAAGATATATCTTTAATGAAAAAGGTAATCTGACTTTCTACTAGATACTGTAGAAAATCCTATTGGTGTGACTTTGGGACTTTTCTATTCCTTAACCTCTTTTCTTGATGAATTTTACCTGTAACAGTTGAATTATAAAAATGTAAATTCTTCAAGCCTGTAATTATTTGTTAGGATTAAAATGATACATAAATCTTAATGGTCTTCTATCAGATCATTGTAAGATAGGAGCAACAAAATATTTTCCAAATGTTTTACTTTTAAATTTTTAAAAATTTTTACTTTTTAAATTTTACTTTGTAAATATTTTCTGTTTAAATTAGGTTAACCTTAATAAAAAAAGGTGGAAGTATGTATTAAATAAAACATAAATCAAGCATTATTGTTTTGCTGAGTAAAGAGCAAAGTTAATTTTAACACATCTACAGTGGAGCCGGAGGTTGGGGTTTTGATTGCAGCGTGCATGGGAACTGCCACATTAGATTTGATCTCTGAGACAACTGAAAACACTGAAAAAGACTTAAAGACTGGCAGCCCAAGTGTGGATGGTTGGGTTTCATGGTGGTTTATGCAATGCATATCAAAGCCCATTCTTGCAAATACAGTATTATTGGCTAGATAAAAGCTTTCCTCTTATGATAGAGTTATGATACCGTTACTGCTGCTGACATGACAGCTACCTGGAGTTGTACCCAAAATAGAACAAGGGGTATGTAAGTGGAGCTGCTAACCTCAAATTCTCTGAAAACAGATCTGCAAGCAGCTCCCCACCATATCAGTAAGAAGTAAGCTGTCTTATGTTCAAATGGACTGAAAGGAAGCAACGAATTACACAACAAAGTAGAGATGAGAACTCCTGCTTACTTCTAAGAAGCATTTAAAGATAACTTTAAGAAAAACATAGGAAGTGAAAGCAACAGTAACAAATTTGATGATGATAAGTCAAATTGAATGAAGGAAACCTGTCCTCCTCTCAAAATACTGGCTACAGAAGATCAGAATCAGACTAAAGATCTAGGAAGCTTTCCAGCTCAACTCCAATGCCATGTCCATTTTTACATTGCTAGCACAAATATTTCATGAATGTATTTTTGCTTTTAAATGTCCAGATTTAAAACAGTGTGCTGAGATCAGGAAATGAATAGGTGAGCAAAGCAAGAATATTTTCGATTTACCAGTTTTAAGCTAAATTAAAGTCGCTTTAAAATAATTTCAAGGGTCAGACTTTGTATTTCTTCCTTTCAGAGATGTTGCACATTGTAAGTAATTTCATTGTTATGAATATTTGCCTCAAATTCAGTCCAAATGTTTGTTCTTTACTACTTTTTCCTGCATGGTATTCTCCATCGTGTCTTTTGTTTTGTCTTTAACCAGCAAGTGGAAACAGTCATGACTGTGTAGATATTGAAAGGTATTGTAGGTGGTTAAACCAGGACAAAAGGGAATGAAATTCACATCCACCACCTGTTGGGAGAATCTAAAGAATGTCCTGAGGATCCGTAAAACAGTTAACCAATTAACAAAGTGTAACAAAATTGGCAAAATGAGTTTTAGAAGACTAGACTTGATTCTCTAATGATCCTGCTGAAAAGACCAGATAAATAAATTGCTTTTGAAAAATGAGGAGCTGTCTAAAAGTACACTGATTTCTTGAAGCCATCACTGTATAGTTTGTCCATGTTTTGGGTCAAATATTCAAAGAAAATTGTGTTTTCGGCACAAAACAGGAGTTGTTTCGTATAAACAAATTTTGTCACTGCTGACCTTGTACGTGCTGCATTTGGTCTTTTCTGTAATACTTCATATGAAGAAACCTTAGTGTAGAACGTCGATGAACAGCTGAAAGCAAGGCCAGCCGCAGCCCCTCAGTGCTGATTGATTTGAACTGGAGCAGCTTCTTTACTGAAGGATACTGCCTGCCTTGGAATATCGATATCTCCTTTAGTTTGTGCTCAAGTCCAGTTTTAGCCCATCCTTTCTCAAATTCTGTTATCCACTCAAAAACACATTGTGGAAAGTTAATATGATTTTTGAACTTCTTGTTGATGTAGGCAGTACAGGGTCGATCTGTCACCCAGCAAGACCGGGATTTGCGTGTTGACTTGGGATTTCGAGGAATGCCAATGACGGAAGAGCAGCGACGACAGTTTAGTCCAGGCCCACGCACAACGATGTTTCGTATTCCAGAGTTTAAATGGTCTCCCATGCACCAGCGGCTCCTGACAGACTTGCTTTTTGCACTAGAAACAGATGTACATGTTTGGAGAAGGTAGGTGATTGGTTCTTCTTTAACTCCTGTTCTGCGTTTCCATCAACGAGGAAAAATCAGATGTGTTGTAGAGGGGATGTTGCTGGGATAGTGGGAAGGGAAGGAGTTGCTTTTAGCTGAATTGCCCTGCTGTATCTTGGACCTGCTTTTTTCGTCCCTTCCCAGTCTGTAGCAGCTCTGTTTCACAGGTAACAATTTCTGTTTTCTTGAGAGATTGTATATGCTCATACCTACCTAACTAAACTGAGGTGCTCTTTCAGCTTATGTTTAGCGTTAGAATCTGCTGCTTCTGCTTCAGATGTGAGGAAGACTTGCATGTCTGCTAATGACCAATTTTTTTCAGCTGATCAGTTAAAACAGAACTGCAAACCTTATAAATAAAAACTGTTTCCTATAACATTTTGTAAGGAATCACTCTTTCTAGTTGACAATAGGTTTTTTTGCATGCCAGCTCCTGTTTGTAGTTAGTGTTGGTGTTTGTTTATATTATATTTTGTGACAGCAATGTGATATATATAACTTATTGTTCCAGAGCCCTTAGGTATAACAGACACTATTTAACCAGGAGACAATAGTTCATTTTCAGAAAACTAGAGCATAGTTATATCCAATGACCAATTTATATTGCATTTAATTTCCCCTTTGGTGAACTGTTCTGTGATAGTCACTAGAAAATAGACAATTTTGATCAGTTTTTGAGGGCCAAATATGTGGGAGGGGGTTGTACTTTCTGTTCAGGTAATGCTTGGAGATTGAAGTTCAGTTTGTACATTTTCAATTTACGCCTTCAATTTTTGTTTGCTGGCTGGCAACAATGTTGTTTTGGGAAAAGAACCTACTGGTAGACTGAGTATTCCTCAATATTTTCACACAGTGTTTTCTATTTTTGGGGAGTGACTGTTTCATCGGACAATTTCTCACCAATTAGGAGTTGCTGAGATTTCAGCTAATCTTATTAGCATCTGTGGCTTGCAAGGCTTTTGCTAATGCTAAATTTAATATTAGTTAATATTAGATCAAGGTATCGCCATATTATCAAGTTTCTCCTTTAAAACAGTAGCAGCTGTAATAATGAAGTGTTATCCAGGGTGCTTCAAATGGCACAAAGAAACATTCACGGTCTCGTTGCAAAGAATAAATTTATATAAACTTTTATTTTAACTGTTTGTTTTTAATCCATCCTTTCTTCTGTTCTTGCAGTCACTCCACAAAGTCTGTGATGGACTTTGTCAATAGCAATGAAAATATTATTTTTGTACACAACACAATACACCTCATTTCCCAGATGGTAGACAATATTATTATTGCTTGTGGAGGAATTTTACCATTGCTGTCAGCAGCCACATCCCCAACTGTAAGTACAATATTTCCACCTAGTGGTCATATTAGAAATTGTTTTTACTAATACAAACTACTATTTGCAGCTGACTTTTCTTCTTTAGGGACTCCTGTCCCCTCTCAGCTAATTCCTTCAAAAATTTCAATTTGTTAAAAAAAAACATGTTAAGATTTGATATACAGATTGCTTATTTTGTATTTGAAATGCTAATTTTACTAGAGAAGTAGTACTAAAAATTATATTTCATAGATATTTAGTATTTCATTAGAAAGAGAAGACCATTAGGATCATGGTTACAAGTCATGATTACTGTAACAAAATTACATGCTTATGATGGCTACTCATTGATATTCATAAATCTGTTCTGCATGGGCACCATTTATTTGCATGCCAAATGATATCAGAAGTCATCCCCTCACTACGCTGTTTACTTCCTTCAGTAGTACCTGACCTATGTTTCTTTTTTTTTTTTTAAAATCCTGTATTGAAATAGGCTGATATTTTTATCCACTCCAATGTTCATAGTAAGTTGTAATTGCTTAGGTGATCACAGTTCAGGCAGGCAGAGTAGCCTAATGGAATGCTTCATGAAAAAGAGAGAAATAGTTTGTAGATATTGCATTATTGACAATAATAATTACAGTATTTGAATGTGAGGCCTAGTCTGTGCATATAATACCTGCAACTATTTATTTCAATCGAAATGTTTTATCTTGAACATCCTGTAAGTGTCTGCAGTTAGTTTTGGTCTTTGAAAGGGGAGAAAATGAGGCCAAGATGGGACAAAGAGGCTCCTCTGAAGTAAGGTGGCTAGTAGGCACTGGAGGCTACAAATGTAGTTTGGCAGTAAAAGCTCAATACCTTGTTCTAGCCATTCAGCAACTGAGATTACTTTGCCTCTACTACTACTTCTAGTTAGCTAGCGAAGAAGACTGTTGTGCACTATTTTATATGAAAGCTATGAATGTATGGACTAGCAATTGGCTAAACATTAATACGACTTTCAGCCAGGCAATTAATGGTTAAATACTATGTCTTTGCTATTTTCACTGTGCTAACTGCGAAAATATTTGCAAGAAGCAAAAGTGCAAGACTCACAGGAAAGACTTCAGTTCTCCGTAGTCACAAGAATGATGTCAAGGTTGCAGAATAGAAGATTCTGCACGTGCTGGATTGTCAATATTGACAAGGATGAGACAGTGCGCACCAAGCCACGCTGAGATGCAGGCTGTACTATTAGTCTTCAGATGAAATGACACACAAAATCACACAGAATCACAGAATCACAGAATGGTAGGGGTTGGAAGGGACCTCTGCGGGTCATCTAGTCCAACCCCCCTGCCCAAGCAGGGTCACCTACAGCAGGCTGCACAGGACCTTGTCCAGGCGGGTCTTGAATATCTCCAGAGAAGGAGACTCCACAAT
>Ga0065711_1035236_pt1 | contig 22597 bp, 8 predicted proteins | sample Hoacrofraction12_FD_59098 | JGI IMG/M metagenome (GOLD analysis project Ga0065711, IMG submission 59098) | Hoatzin crop microbial communities from Cojedes, Venezuela - Epithelial fraction 12 v2 (version 2) | ecosystem: Host-associated > Birds > Digestive system > Esophagus > Crop | place... | reverse complement strand
GGTGCGGTCAGGGAGCGCCTGATCGGCCCAACTCACAGCTCTTGTACAAAGACAAGGAAAGTGCCAAGTCGTCCCGATTCAATGCACGCCAGCTAACTATTCTTGCAGTGTAAGCAAGAGTACAATGTTGGCTGGTTCTGGGATTGCCAGGTGTGAGGGGTGGCTGCACCACCACAGTGGGTTATCACTTCGGCTCAGTAGGCTTCATATGCCTCATGATATTACATTATATTGCTTCCTTTTATACACCGTAGAAAACATGGTGAAATGTAGAATACAGGTCAGGAATGAGAAAGGGACAGTTTATTTATACAACCTACTTAATGACCAGCCCACACTTGCTGTATGTCTGTGCACTGGCCAACATACATAAACTTGTACATTTTCTCAAAATCCTGCTGATCATAACAGTTTCTGCCTGTAAATCAATGTAAGATCATGTTTCACCTACTCATGCTATTCCTATGCACTGAATTTCTGTAGAAGTAATATTTACTTGTCTGAAGTTATCAACATGCAAATCATAAGCTGTGACACACTAGTGTGATAGCATAGGAATATCTGAAGTACATTCTCAACAAGTTGTTGACAGATCTGTGTTTGCTTAAAGAACTTCTTTTAAAACTTTAATTAATCATTGAATATATTTGTAAATTCTTTGAAGACACCTGGTACTAATACCACAATTCATACTGAATTCACAAAAGCCAGAACTTCATTCAGGAGCAAGGTGTTACAGATATGTCTCAGATTTGATGTAGTTTACATTTATATGTATAAGAATGAATTTCTGCTTTAGGGACAATACTCAGCTGAGTCTTAACTGCAGAATCATAACCAGTATCTCCATAATATAATGGGAACAATAATAAGATGTCATAAGCTTACACAGACATCATGATCTGTTCTGTGCAAAACAGATGTTTTGCATGTTTTTTTATTTTGCGTAAAACACTATTTTCTAATATCAACTAATATTCAGTGGTCACACTCATGTTGAATTAATGTAATACAGCTGGCAAAAAGAAACATTTTTTCCAGCTGTAAGATATTCTGGTTAATGAATTAATAGTAATCAGGCTTGATTGTTTTAATGTTGAAAAAAATTCCTTTTCAGAGCATTGCTCAACTTTCAGTCTGGGTTTGATCTTTGTCTTTTTTTGGGCAACGTGTTTGTTCTTTAGAGCTAAACTTAGTACTGAAGTAATTTGGAGAGTGATACTGCAAGTAGTACTGGGTTAAAGGTTGGCTACTGCGTGTTGTTTCATAGCAGCCAGCAGAATTCTTCACAACGGGAGGCAATGCAGGCAAGGATAAGTGCTCAGAGAATCAAGCTCAGTACAGTGGAAACTGTACTTTCTTGTAGTTTTGACTGTGGATTTGGGTGAATGTGTTGTGGTTCAAAATAAACACAGTCAATCCCTAATAAATGCATTCCAGTACTATTTTTAATTTTTATTAAAAAAAAATCTCCCCTCTGGCACCTAAGGACATTTTAAGAAATAAATAGCTGCCTATTATGACCTGCAATGTTTTATAGCCTTATGCTGGAAGAACACGTTGACTAACAAGCTGTATTCCCAGAGCACAGACCCTGTGGCAGATTTTGTGGGTCAGCAGCACTTCTAAAGCAGAGAAATGCTCACATATGAGTAATGGCTGCTGCCAGGCCAGGAAGCACCCGTGCAACAGCAAGAGGGCCAGGCCCTTCGCCTCCGGCCCTTGTCTTGTTCCTGGCTGTAGCCTGCCTAGGAATGCTTTCTGCCATAGCTTTCCCACCTGTCTAACAATGGCCAGAACCTAGATGGGATATTTTGCTGAAGACCCTCTTCAGAGATTGCTTCTAAGGCATGCATATATCCCATCAGATTTGGTCTACAGTGCTTACAAAATCCCTCAAGCTAATTTATCCATCTTCTACTCTACAGATTTGTTACAGCAACATGCTTAGCTTGTTTCATTTAAAAAGCACGTGAAAATCTGTTCTGTGGGGGCAGGGGAAGAGGCAAAGATTAGGAGATTCAAATTTGCTCAGGAAGCCACCAAAGAAAAAAAAAAACCAACCACAACACACCCACAATTTGAAGTGGCAGCAGGCTTTTTATCCTCCATCCATCCTAATCACCCTTACCTTACCCATCAGTCTTTCTGATTTTCTGTTCTCCTTCCTTTCTCCTGACAACACTGTGTGCTGTGCTCTGTCTCTATACAGTACAATACATCTCCAGAGATTTAAATACAGCATGCTTTTCTCAGTTACTTATGAATCTTAGAAAGTTCTCATGAGAGCAAATTCAAGTTTCACCTCACATGCTTGTTTTTTGGCAGTTGCTTGCATTTTTTCCCTGCACTGTTCCCACCAAACAATCTTGTGCGGGAAAATACAAGAGTTAACTGTAACTTCCAGTAACAGCTGTTCTTTTTCTGCATAACAGATTACTTTTTTCAAGCCTGTTTAATTTTTAAAGCCTTCCTTTTTCAAACCACTATTAAAAATAGCACGAGATCCTACAGAAAAAAATTCTGGGCACATCAGTTAGTAATTTGGATTTTTATCTTCTATTTTGCACTTACAACTTGTTAAAAACAACACTTATAACTGTACTGTGAGTGTTAGTGTCTTTCTGCATATTTGCACACTCTAATGGCACAGTCTCAGAGGAAAAAGTAGTAGAAAATTATTACTAGGCATTGATGTTTCTTTGTATATTTGAATAAAATATTTTAAAGAAAACTGAGTGTGAAGATAGACATGACATACATATGTCATTGTTCTCTTTGCTGACCACAAGTTCCTTCAAAAGGTGTTACTAAGACAGGGAATATGAATATTACAGCGCCTTAAGTCAGCAACAATTAAGCTTTCTGGCCAGATGACCCAGTTAGCTCCTTTTCTATGACAGAAGAGGACAGGCTAATATGGTCCTTCTCTGACCTGCCTGGGGACTGAGCAGTCTGGTTTACATGATTAGAAATCAAGCTTTCCTTTCACACTCCAAATATTGCTCCAACCAACCAGAAATCAAGAGCAAGGATCCTACTACATGCTACGCTGACAAATAAAGCAATAATAGAGAAGAGAGAAAATTCAAAAGTTGGTAAAACAAAGCAAGCCCTTTTGGCCAGAGGTCAGCCAAAAGGCTGATTGATAAATGCTCAATTATTTCAGAAAACAGCATACATTTCACTGGGGAACACGGAAATAAAGAGACAGCAGTATGAAGTAACACCATCAGAAGACTGTCTTTTTGTTCACTGATCAGAAAACTTACGTCTGTCTTAGATGCAAATTCAAACATTCTCAGTATCACCAAGTGGACCACTTTGGGCACGCTAATGCTATTATTTCCTCAGCATTAGGCACATAATAGTCTAATAGGTGAAGAATACTTTCCACACCTTCAGAAATAACAGTACTTTGTTTCACTGCACAACTCTTCTCAGGAAACCTTGCCTGCCTTCCAGCTATTAGCAGGGCTGTAAATGAAAATGCAGTGAAGAAAACAACATGTTAAGACTTGAAAAGTCAGCATCCAAATAGAAGGAAATGGACAAACTCAAGCAGAATTGAACAGATGGAACACTTTCTGTAGCATGACCGAGGCACCAAATAACAAACATGAAGCCAAAGAAGCAACACATGCTTGGCAATTAACATTGCTAAAATAGAGTCATGTGTTTTGTCAATGTCTTTTAAATAGACTTACAAAATAAATTATATTTGAGAATACAAGGACTAAATTGCAGCAGTGGTGTTTCCCATAGTAAAGAGGAAAAATTTGATGATTTGAACATTTTCCGATTATTGAAACAAAGTAAAAAAAGGGAAAAAAAATTAAAATCTCAGTGGCGAAAAAAAAGAAAGCACAGTAGTAACTTTCTTGAATTAATTTCTAGCCCTATGAACTCTGCTGCAACCCCTTACAAGAGGCAGTAATGACCTTTTCATCAAAGCTGCGTAATACCAAGACCAGAATTGTTTAATCTTCCTTTCCATCTCAGATGTTCAGGACATTGGCAACTGATGGCTACACACTGCGGACAACTTCTACTATGTAACCATTCTGCCATCTAAGGAAGAAAGCCTGTTTGGCTTCAGTGCACAAAAAATTTTATCTCATACACGTGTAATCCCCAGTGGGTTCATGTTTTTCAGGCTATAGAAACAACACATGTTTTTGAAGATGCTAGCACTGAAGAGCAGCTATCAGGAACACAAAGCAAGGTGAATCCAGCTGCCAGATTACCATGGAATCCCAGGGGATAAAAGCAAGCACAAAGGCAACTCCAGCAAGTCTTGGGGGACGAAAGCAACAACAAACCTTGACTCAGAAACACATAGTCTTCACACACATATGAACAGTCTTCACAGAAGAATGCTTCAAACACAGGCCATTTGCAAATGTAACGTATATGCAAACACCACTAGCACTTCAGAGGTTTCTGACCCAAGAATATATGATAGGGGAGCAAACATGGATATGAACACACACATTTCAATTTGCTCTCTCACAAAAAGACAAAATACTAAAAGCTACACAATATTGGAAGCCATTATTAACACCATTTGCTACCACAGGTGGTTCTTTGAAGTCAGAAAAACACAAGAAGCCAAACAGCAGAGCTTTAAAACAAAGGACAAAAATCTACCTAAAATATTTACCCTGCCTGTACTTCTTCCAAGTATTTTACCTGGTTTTCTAGTACAACTGGCAGCAGGCCTCTGGTTTTCTCTCTTAGGCTCCTGTCTGGACTGTGTGCCACTAGTCTCTCATATCCATTTAGCACCAGGCCCCATCCAAAATATTCTATTCCTGTGAAGCCAAAAAAAGCAATTTCAAGGCGTATTTCAAAATGTATATGCTTCCATAGAATTTCAAAACACATACTGCTAGTAAACTGGGCTTCCAAAAATTTAGCTGGTAATTGCATTCTTTTTCCTCACTTTTCATCAGATGTGTTGCTTACAACAACCTGGCAGGACAATAATTCTCTCCCTAAGGGGAATCTACAGTACATAGGATTTGGATTTCCCCCAAAGGGAAATCCTAGAACAGGAGACATAGCTCAGGCATTGGTAGATTTTGTCTCTTATACAAGACTGACCCTGAGAAACTGGGTAGTTAGCTACAGTCTCTTACAGAATATCATGCATAAGTCAGTAAGAAACAGCTTGTCTTCCAGGTTCTGGACGGAAAGTGTTTAAGGTTAACAGAGTTCTTATTTGTATATCTGGTTTCAGATAATTTCATTAGAAATTAGAAATCCAGAAACAAAGATTTATCCTTAAAAAATATGAAGTAAACTTCAGGAGCATGGCTATCCTGAAAAAACCCCCACCTCTCTTCAGATGTGGAAACTTCACTCGATTCCCAGATAGAAAACATGTACAGTTTGTAAAAATGAAAAGCTGTGAAAGAACTCCTACGATCTGAGCCTTTTTGATGGTATTTTAACATTATCGTACTGAGATAACCATGCTCAGAAGTAATTAGTTTGCTTTACTTTCAAACTTATTTTTTTCCGTGATAAATTTGTAACATTATAGCCTCTGGCTATGAACTTTCCTTCTGTCATCATTTTTCGTGACGTTCCTGGAGGCGTTCTGCTGCTCCAAACTTTTAAATTTTTGTTTTTTTTATAAACACAAGTGCAGTCCCTTCTTGTTTGCTTTCATTTGGTCTGATAATAAACACATCCTCCTTCACAATCATCTCCCTCTTCAGCTTTGGAATACACAGTGAAGCTCCCTGACTCCATGCACGTAGTGTATTGACTATTGAAGAGCAACGTGTTACACACCAGGCTTCCAAAAAACTGCAGCTGCTCAGTCAGCCCTAGAGGGCTTCATGCCACAAACCTTCCTCCTACAGTGGCTTTGGGAAGATTTTCACTGTCAGAACAGTCCTTCATGCTTTTGATAAAGCTCTCCTACAGAAATGTCTAGCACAAAGGCTGTAGTTGTACTTAGATGCCCTGTTACGAGAGGAAGAGGACGGCCAGCCTACCTAGGAGGGGTGCAGTGCTGACTAAGGGTGTCCAGCCGTTCTGCAATAAGGATCAAATAAAAGTTTAGACAGAAAAAAAAAAATCATTGTAGCAAAAGTAGCACTGAAACATAAGGAGGTGCTTCAGGCATGCAATTACTCTGCTGGGCGCCTTTGACCAAGGCAGGTTAGAAATACTTTCAGAAGAGGTGAATAGCAGTGGCTGAGACCACTGCCCCTCTGCCATAAGCATTTACCTGGCAAAAGCTGCACTTTAAAGAACTTGTTTTTGCCTTCAGAACATCAACACTGCAACACCACCTAGAACACTTTCAGTCAGTTTTATATCAAAAGCCACAGCACTTGTAATTTTGAATAATCAGCCCCATACTTGCCAGTAAACTTTTTTTTTTTTTCAACAAAGCCTGTTTTTAAAAGTTTGACTTGGACAGGAAGCTGTTTATCACCATTACTTACTATATTTTATTTTTTTTTAAAAAGACTGACACAGTAACGTAAATGCTACAGGAACATATTATTTTGACATAAAATACACATTATAGGAGTGATAAGTATAGCAAGACCACATTAAATAAAAAAGTATTTATCTGTCTCAGTCTTGAAATACATGGACTATGTCTGTATTTATTAAGTTGTTTGCTTATTTGAATGTTTTAATTAGAACACTCTTCAAATGTTAACAGCTTGTTAAAAATTAATTTGTAAGAGCAAGGTCTATTGATCCTCCTGTTTTTAGAGTTGGCTTCTGTAGTCACCAGCAGCATAAATATGAAACGGAATGAGCAAACGTGATGCAAATAGGAGAAGCCACATTTCGGTCGCTCAGGTCCTCCATGCCCAAATGGGGAGGACAGCAATTAGACTTTGAGGTCTGAGGGCAGACATGTTTTTCGTACATGTTTGTATGATGCTAAGCACAATGATGAGGCCCTGTGGTACTGGGGATGATAATACGGTATGCAGCTCCTCTGTGCCACCCAACAATAATCCTCGACCCCGAACTTAGCCTTTTATTCTAGGGGAGATATACTAGCCTATACCATTTGTGCAGTCCTTGACCTCTCTGCTGAGACTGCTAATAATACAGTTTCCAATGAATGCCGAGAGTGATCTCTGTTTTTTATGACTGGACAGACTTCCAGTAAACTGAGATCACCATACTACATGCACAGCGTTTCAGAGGCAGATTCTGGTTCCTTGTTACATAGACAAGCATTTAGCATAAGCTTACTAAGAGAAGAAACTGATTCTTTATATATAATAAAAGCACAAAACTTACTGTATCCAGAGATATAAAACCCTTGCACTAACTGCATCAGTAATTGCGGTATTTGACAAATGTGTTATACTTTGAAAGGTGATTTGAGCAGGAGTACTATGTTTGTATCCCATTACCAGGCTCAAAGTGCCCTTACTTCTGGTGTTTGTATGAGACTGAACTACTTCATGTTGCTTTTGGACAGTATGACTAGTATCTCTGGGGAGTATCATGAAAAGGTCATGCGTATCTCACAGGACTCTCCAAACTCCCTAGATTTTTAATAAACGTATTAATCCATGCTAAGTAGCTCACATGCCAGTTACAGTTCTATTTTTAGGTTATTTGCTGTACTTCTATTTAAAAAAAGTGCCACCAGTTTTGAAGTATTTTTAGAGATAGAAATGAACAGCTACCTTCGTATGCAAGAGGCTGTTGGGGGAATAGGCTGCTTCCATTACACCACTAGCTACCAGCTAATGGAGCTTCAGGGAAGGAGCCAGAATGTGGTAAAGCCACTCATGCAGTAGCATGAGCTAAATGCTCTGGAGTGAGCTGGAGAGCTCATCGTTAAGCCAACTGGTGAGTTTGGCATCCTGGGAACCTTGATAAAAATCTTTAAAACAAAGCAAGTGCTCATTATTGAAATAGCACATTGGAATATCTCATGCCAGCAATGATCTGCTGTAATGGTTTTCTTCTTAGTCAGTACTGACATTTTCCTAAAGCATTACTACTTCTTCCTATTGCACTGTCGAAGGGTCAAAAATTTAGAGAGACAGATTTGCCCATGAAGAGCAGCGCCTTAAAACTACTTCCATGTCATGAACACCACAGAAGTAAGGTCTCTACAAAAGGGTGCAGAAAGCTATCGGCCATAGCTGTGACAAGGAGGGCTATACAATCTGTAATAGTCACAGACAAATTGCAAAAACATTCTGAATTTAGCATCCAAGTTACAGAAACCTACACACAGCTCCTTTCCTCAAGATTTGTACTGGAAAAAAGCATATTCTTATGAATCCTGAGGGATGTTGTTCTGTGTACCCAGGTTCAGAATAGACTATACATAAAACAGTAATAAAGCTTTGCAGGTAGAAGGCAGGCTGCTGGCATGAATAAAGTGTATGGAAATAAGACTATTTAAATGCCAGCTAAGTCAAAGTCTTGGGATCTACTAAATGTGCATTAAAAATGGGTCTTCACCCAAAATTACATTTTTTGATTTATTGAAGGCTCCAGAATAAAAAAAAAATTTTCTTGTTCAATTTTTCAGAAAGAGAATATTTTAACTGTAGTAAATTTGACTCTTCCTCTTTTCAGCCTCTGAAAGTAACAGAATTAAAGGCACACATTGTGATATTTTAAACTTCTCCCCTATTAATTTTATTTTTATTCCACCTTTGAAAACAGTATTTTCTCAGTATTGAAGACATTTTAAAATAGTAGAGAAAATATAAACACTACATCTTTGAGGACAAAAATTTTAAAAGGTGTCAACGTATCGAAATTTTCCAGTTTCCAAGCAGTTTATATGTGTTACAATAAGCAAATTCAGGCCAGGAATTGAAAATCTAGTCCAAACAGAAGTCACTTGATTAAACAATAACACATGGCCAGAAAATACCTTGCAGAAACCAAACAAAAGAACAATCATGTAAACCATGCAATAAAAAGAGATCACTTAGGCTGTATGTTCTCTACCCTTGCCATATTAGGAGCACTATGAAAGTGAAATGTTACCAGAAGATTTAATTCTACTGCGAGATAAGATAGGTTAATTGTGTAGACTAATATTGAAAGCTGATGAGTAGTCTTAGTACATGGCCCAATGTTGCTACAAAAATAGCATTTGATCTTGTGGGACCACAAATTTCTTGTCACTCTAATTTCTTTCTTATCCACTAATTATTTTTTTATCAGAGCAATGTTTCCACAGTACCATTTACCAGTAGGGAATTATATATATTTAAGCATATTATTACAAGCAACAGGATAGCAAGTTCAATGCTTAATTACTTAATAGAAAATTATGTTTAGGCCAAAGATATGAGAAACTAATGAGTTCCCAGGACAGCTGAAAATAATGTTACAATACAACCTGCATATTTGAGTTCCAGAAGTTTTTTGGTTTGCATATGTTAAAAGAAAGACTTAAAACTTAAATCAAATCATGTTCTCACAAATTTGCATCAACTTTAATGACAATGATTAAAAGCAAATTTATTCATGGTTTGAAGTACATGTAAGAGTATACAAACATACTGCAAAATTATCTAAAATATTAAAAATAAACTTATCCATGGGTTGAAGTTCACATAAGAAAATGAAAACTTACTTCCAAATGCTCTAAAGTTTGAATCATACTAAATGGACTGAGCATATCTGCAAATCTAAGATTTGCATTAGAATTTTTAGGCTCCTGAAAAATCTCCCCAACCATGTGGAGACTGCTAGAAGTCACAGTTTTGAACTTCAGTCATGATTAATTGACTAGGTCTATATTTGCTATAGAAATTAATACAGTGCATTAATTTAGGACTTCAGTCCCACTGAAAGTAAGTCCATTGATTTTAATGGGTTTTGAATCGGGCTCTCCATGGACACAAATAAAATCACAGAACAGTAGGGGTTGGAAGGTACCAAAAATAAATAAAATTCCTATGTACTTCCTGTAGCTCAATGCTTCCGAGTATAAAATTGCATTTTCTGAGTGTTTCACACATTTCATGGACAATTAAACATTCCTTTCATACTAGATTGTTTTGATCTTGACTTACAAGATACACTTGCATACTTCAGTAGCTGGCCATTCACAATCATAGCAACTAAAATTATGTAGTCGATATCCAACCTGTTAATCTCACCATAACAGCCAGAACAGTCAGCAGTAAATAATCTATCAGAATAACATGCTTCAGTCAAACTCTTTGGAAATTTGTAATATTTAAAGTAGTTGCCTGCACTTCTGTTAAGAACTCAGATTTAGAAAACTATAAACAGAGGTAAACATTTTTAACAGCTAATCCTCAGCAGATACTGAGGAAAGTACTCACTTACTACTTTGAAAGTAACTTATACTTTCTATAAATGTTACCCCATAAAGACCTGATGTCATGTTGTCTCAGTCTCAGTTGACTGTTTAATCTCAGTGAAATACGTAGCAAAAAATCCTGACACAGTTTACCTAACCCCTCTTATATATGTAAACTGTATTTGACCTCCTCCAAGATGCTTTCAAATATCATATTCATCTTCCCCATCTAGACAAAAAATAACCAGTACTCTCAGGATTATAATTTATGAGTGCAAAACCAAAAGATACACATATATTAGAAAACTTCATCGATTCAGTTTTGAAATATAAGTAATATTAATTTTCATTTCCTTCCACAGTTTAAATTTATCTTCTTAAAAAATAACTTGTATTTTACTCTCAAATTCCTCTGAAGGCCAGGCCACTAAACAACCACTGTCTGTTCTACATGAAACAAAATATCTACCAAAAGCTGGGACTAAGTCTTTAAATAACAGTGAAGTACTCTAGGCACTAAGTATTTTTTAAAAGGCATACCTTTTATCCAAGAGTGCATCCGAGAAGAAAACACAGCTACCTCTCCTTGATCTTGGGGCTGCCCATATTGTAGAAGGCAAGTCACAACAAGGAGTCAGGTACCTGATAAAATCCATGAGATCTATGGAGGAAGACAGTGATCCCTCAAATTATGATGAAATAAAGCTCGACAGCAGTCAAGTATTTTGGAAGAGCTGTTAGAGCATACAAACCCAGGGAAACACAAGGCAGATACCCTCATCAAACTTGGCAGCTGTTTTGTGAACACAGGAGACCTCCTCTCTGCTTTTTCAGGCTGACCAGCCAGCTTGCCAAAAGGCAAAGAAAACAAGACGCAGCTGCAGCCAAAAGGGAGGAAGAGAGATGACTATATGACTTGGAACAAAAATTCTCAAAAATGAAAGTGCTGAAGACTTTGTCATACCTTTGTCCTGGGTTAGCTGAGCAGGACTTGTTATCTAAAAATGCTGCTATTTTCCATAGGCAGTACCACACTTTTTATATGCCTGGCTGAAGAGACTAGCTTGCATCCAAGAAGGTGTATAGACGCATTAATAAGGCTTCAGCTGCAGCTAATTAGCCTCACCTATTCCTGAAGTTAATTGGCCAAGGTGGAACACCCTGCTGATATCATCACTTTGGCTCAGTTGGGGGGCTGGGCTGTCGTGTGGTAACTTTTGTGTTCACTTTACAAAGTAAAAACATGCTGTTATTTGTTGCCACTGTTTATAATTCTTGGTTGACGAATTGGGGGGCTGAGTCCTAGTTGCCTTACTCTAGCATGTGGCATTTCTCAGCCCCGCACAGGTTTCAAAACCAGTATCACGGAGTAAAAGCACTTCTCTGCAAATACATCTCATTTCCATGAAAGCTTCTTTTCCTGAAAACTAACATCCGCAAACTGCCATGGCAGTGCCTGAAATCAAAGAACAAACTTCCTCCCTAGCTATCATCACGGTGGCCTACTGAAGGGAAACTTTATGATGCAAACACCAACTTCAGATCTCAGTTTTGGTTGTCTCGGAGATATCGTGTGATTCTCAAGCAATTCTGCTAGTTGAGTGGCACATTACACATGGGGGAGCTCAGTCCCCAAAAGCCACTTGCATTGGCCTGTTCTTCTGCCTGAATTTCACTTGATCAAAATACCATGCTAACCATCACAGTCTCAGCACACAGACAGCTGGTTCACTTTGCGGTTAAGGTGCACATACGTTAGAGCTTTTGCTGGCCTGACTATGCTTGCAGGGAACGTGTGATTTGTTAAATTTAAATCGATGTAACTAGGCTGGCAAAAGCATTTCAATGTAGAATAAGCTACTTCACACAGATAGACTCATCATAAGAGGAAAATGCATAGCCAAGGGAAGGTTCCTAAATTCTCTATACCCCTAGCCATGGTTACTTACTGCTTGTGCTGCTGTGCCTTTTTCTGGGCAAACATGTTGGGCTGCATTATTCTGAAAGTATTTCAGCCGAGCAGAGAAATGTTTTGTCAAAGCTACGCAAATCCGCAGTGGGCAAAATGGTCTCATGTAACAGAGAGCTGCTCTGTTATAGAACCTGGGAGCAATCAACGAAGCCTTATGTCAGTATAAAATGTCACTGCAACACCACAGAGAGGCAGCAGATCTGCACAGTGGATTGTCATTCATTCAGAGAATCACATTCCACAGGCCGTAGACACGTGAATCAGCATAGCATCTGTGGCCTTAGATGTGGACTCTGACTGCTGAATCTACCCAAACCTTGCAAATGCAGGCCAAAGTGCCAAGTCAACAAAGCACAGATCTAGCTTTACATCAACGTGACTTACAGTGTTTACCTAAAATGATTTGCTGAATAGGAATAGTCTTCAGAAAAAAGACAAGATTCTGTATAAAAGACTGTGCTGTCACCTGACATATGAAGATTTCACAGGGTGGAAGTCTGGAGAACATCTCAGAAGAATAATAAAGATTAACAGTTCAGCATCAGACATAGCATGCTCTGCTGGGACTGTGTTCACGCCTGTTGCCCTGTGTTTCCAATTAACTCGATTTTGGAGCAATGGATGCTGTCCAAAGGTTTACATAAATAACAAATACAGCAAAAAGTACAGATTTCCTGAGGTGTTTCAATTTAACATTGACCAGACACATTTGCAACAAAGGCTGAATGGAAAGTCTGGTGCCTTAAAGCAGGGAAGCCATTTACAGTGGGGAACTTCCTATCTAGAAGGAATATGCCCCAAGAGATTCATATGTCAGCTTGTAACTATTCAACATGGCCAATATTTTAAATGCTTTTAGCCAGGTCAAGCCCTATGGTGCACTCATCAGTCATTGGTATGAAAATCAGGTTATTAGGTTCCCCAAGGAATATGTATCTATTAAATGTTCACATTAGCATAACCTGCAGGGTCTGTTCAGAGACAAAGTCTATTGAAACAAATAGAATTCTTCCTGAAGAAGGTATTCTTCTACTTACTTAGTCACCAAGTACTCACATAGTGCTTTTTGCTCACAAATCTCAGTGCTCCACAGTGGTTGGAGAGTTCTGGTCAAGTGGGAAAGCAGACACAGAAATAAACTGAGCTGGTGAAATTCACCCTTGGAAGAGCACAAGCAAGAGCAGGCCTTGGCAGAAATGCTGGGTCATGCAATCGCACAACAATGAAGGGAAAAACACTTCAGTCAACAAGACTTTGGAGTGCAAAGGTAGGGATGAATTTTCATACAAACAGGTACAAATAGTCTTATGTAGGCAGGCACTACTTTGGAGACTCATCTTTCCCTTCACATGTCTGCATATGTGATTACTATTTTGGCACCCTTCTAAACCATTTCAAATTAGACCAGTCATGTATTTTACACAGAAAACTGGGATATTATACACTGAAAAATGGACAGTATATTTTAAGAGATTCATGTAATTCATTGAGAACCAGTAGCTTCTCATGGAAACCTATCTCACCGAGTATGCTGAGAGCCTATATTCTTTTTTCCTGCTTCCCTGTCCTTCATTTGTTAAAAAGAGTTGCATGACAGCAAGGTTTTTTTCCTTGAAGTTCATTAATTCCAATTCCTTCTCCTTCATCCGAAATCACAGGCTGCTGACTATGAAATCACCATTCTTCGTGATAAAGAGAGAGCATTTGCAATAAAACCATTAAAAGGAAGAATGTCTAAGGCCTTAATGAAACATCAAACAAAACAAGATACTGTGCTTAAAGGTATAAAAACTATATTTTCTGAAGATTTATGAAGATAACTGGATACTAATATTTTCTGGCACTTCCAAGGACTTTTTCTGCAGCTCACTGGGAAGTCCTTACTCTGGAAATTTTTGAGAGATCTCTTACATTTCTCCTAGTGCTTTCTAGGAATGACACCAGTCTGTTTTAGCAATATTCCTGATGCTTTCTAGGAACTCACCTTCTGCTTTCTAGCAATTCATTCACTGCTTTCTAGGAATTTTCCCATCACTTTCTATGGCTTCCCCATCTGCACTTTAGAAATCCTGATACTTTCTAGGAATTCCCCTGGTGCTTTCTAGGAAAGTCCTGTCTGTTTTCTAGGAATTTTTCCTACACTTTCTTCAAACTTTCACAGTGTGCTAGGAATTCACATGACACTTTCTGGGGATGTTCCTGATGTTTTCTAGCACTTCTCCCCTCACTTTCTATGGATTTTGTTTGCAGCTTTCTAGAAATTCCCTTGTTCCTTTATAGGAATCTTTCCACCATTTCTTGAACTGATCATCAAGGAGCAGTAAGACACGGGCTGCTAGATGAGGGAAGCTGTGAGCAACCACAGCACAGACAGGACTGCAACCTTTGGCACCTGGGTGGGGCAAGTAGAGCATCGCTGGGACAGCGGCTGGTTCCATCAACACCCCAGCCACAGTCAGACGAACGCAAGGTAGCAAGTTGTGACCAAAGTCAATTCAGGAAATCCAAACGAGTATTCAGGAGCAGCAGGGAACAGGGTTTGAAACAGGCACACCGACTACGTGTAGCTCATGCAGGCATGTTTCTAGGGTTAGAAAGCACTCTCATTTAATAATTTCTACATTCAGTGTTTTGTAAAATAACCTAATTAGAATCTCTGTATTCCCTATCAAATGATGAATTGGTATAGATTTTTAACATGAGAAACTCTGAAATGTTAATTTCAGAATTTTCTACTTATAATCCGTTGCAGAATTTATTTAATAATGGGATGTAGGCAAACTGTTTCTTCTCCCCTCTGGAAATACACGAGAAATTATTCCAATACAAAATTATTTCATCATAAACTTACAGGTATCGTTTCATGGATTGCACATTCTTCTGTTTAGTACATTACTTACATCCTTCCTGTTTAGTCCATGTGGTAGAAAATAATTGTTAAAGGTTCCACTACAGGATTCTTAGACTTGCTGAGGTTTAAAGTTGGTTGGTACAAATATTTGGTACGGTTTTCATTCCTACCGATGTGTTAGCCAGTTCCTTTGCTAATTATAGACAGCTGGCCAGCCAACGTTTTTCAAAATATGTTTGAAAGCCCTTGGATGCACACAAAGTCCGAGTTAATTTCTAGTGTGGGAATGAAGATTAAATTCTGAGTCCTGTCTTGACATTTTAGGTGAATCCTCATTGCATAATGAAATATGAGACATATCACATAAAAACACATTTTTTCCTAAGAGCTTCTACAACTTTAAATATCATTATGTAGTATTTCATATTTAAAAAGTGGGGACCAGTAAATATTTAGCACATACACAGACAAGAGAACAGACCTTCCTACACGTTATTTGCCAGCTGCTACACAAGCTGTTGAAATACTTGCATACATCATTTTCATTGCTCTGTGTTGGATACTAAAGGTTGGACATTCCTCACTAAAAAATCACTACAAAAATTAGGTAGAGCCAGAATTCTACCACAAAGGGCAGAATTATTCACTGCCCCTCGGTATGCTCTTGCAACTCAAATGGTGAAGCAGAAACTGGGACTCCATAAACTTACTGTTCCCCTCAGCCAGTTTAGTTGAGACACGTTATGTGTTAAATTCATCTTAAAAGGATACTTGTCAGCTTCTTTAGATCTCTGACTCTGTGAACTATCTAACCTACATCTGAGTTGCCCCAAACAATGTTAAGATGTGAAACACAGACATTCCAATGAAGGACTTTTTCCTAAAGTTTTTCACTGATTATGGAGAAACTGTAAGTTATTTCTTTCAACCTCCAATATAATGTGAATTTGGAATATCTTTTCAGGGTATGTCATACATATAAAAACATAAAAATGAAAATGTAACACATGTAAAGTACTAATACTTCAAAAATACCTGTTCTAATAATTTTTATGCTACATTTTTGGAGCCAGTTGTTCATACAGTGTATAGAAAGGTGTTTAATACTGTTTATGTAGATATAGCTTATGAGTCGTTAACACTAATCTTTGCTACAGGTGCCCTAGGAGATAAAAAATATGAGACAAAATCCTTTCAATTCAACATATGCTTATGGACATCTAGAAAACTATGACATGGAAAAGTTTTACTATCACCAGGCTCTCGATGTATTTGCAAAGGCATTTAAGAAAACTGCCTTTAGTAAATACAATTTGAAATTTCTAATAAAAACTCATTTCCAGCTCTTTACAGATCATTTGTATTAGTCTACAGAAGACTGAAACCCAGTGCACAAATCAGTCAAGGTGCCAAGTAAGTTATGAAAAATGTCTTCAAGAAATTGAGATGGTTTTGATACTGGTAATTTGATTAGTATTTTTCTGAGATTCTGGCTCTTCAACTAAATCAGCAATCTATCAAAAATCGGTGAAAGTCTGCAAAAATACATAGATCTGATTCTATTTTCATTAGCAATGTGCTAAATTAGGAATATGCACAATGAAAGCATTAAGGTTGCACTATTGTAGAACTTGTATAAATGAATGGAAAATCAAGGCAATATTTCTACTGAATTGGGTAGTTTTCAGAATGCATATTGAGAAAACTTTAAGTCTCCTACATATATGTGTGAAATAGCTGTGCTACCTAATTTTTTAATCCTCTGATTTCATATTCACATGAAGAATCTACGTTCTCACAACAGAATAAATGTCCACAAACACACATGTGGGTATTTTCTGACATCTACTGAATTCAGAAAAATGAAAAGTAGACAAAACAGCATTTTTGGCATATGAACATGATTGCCAGGATTTAGAACAAAACATTTCCTTGCCAAGCTCTCCTCCTTTCCCAAATCAGAAACAAACAAAAAATAGCCTTACATAACTGCCAAGCATATATTCTTTTTAAATATAATTCAGTTTTTGTGTTATAGCCAAACCCATTCTGGTTAACATGTATCTTCTCATCCTCTCCATGTTTGATTACACAACAAGCTCCTGATTTAAAGACCATTGAAATCAATGGAAACATTCATACATTACAAATGAAATGTTTTCCTTTTGAATTACAGAGACGTAGTAAGAAAATCTGATACAGTATGGCCTTCTGCGGATTATCAGTGCGGCCAGTGACGGATCTGTGAAGCACTGGATGCTACTTACTTGTCCCTAGGTGACATGGCGCTGGCCATCGCCTACTGCAAAAAAGTACTGCCTGTATTTGAAGAGTCAAAGGTACTTTTTGTTTGCTCTCCCTGTTTGTTCTATAAAGCACACAGAGGACGGAAGTCGGAGGGTTTCTATAGGCACTGGGAAACAACATGAGCTACAGTGGTCTAAGAGCTTGCTTCCTGCGCAGGACTCCATTCACTTCAATATGCTTGCACACACCTAACTGCCTGCGAACTGAGCTTTCAGCTGCACCTTTCGAAATAAAACTCTCCCTCCCACACAGTATCATTCAATGGTGATGCAAAAAACTTTCCAGGAGAGGTTAGTTTAAAGGAATGACTATACTCTCCGGCTTGCCTTTTTTTTCTTTTACAGAACTGATTATCTGAAATTCTGCCTACCAAAATGCATTCTGCTATCCCTAAATTTTAAGGCAATCTTGTAACTATTTTACTTCAATCAATGGATTTCTTAACAGCCAGCTAGGGAATCTCACAGTCCATTATAAATTAGCAAAAAAAGTTTTTTATGTAGAACCGAGATTATCTGGAACACCAGTTACTGTTTTCAAAAATAAAATCACCATAGCGCTTATTTTTTCAAATTTTGCAAGGCATAGTTATAGCTCCAAAACTCACAGAGACACTCTTCAGAGGCAGTCTCAAAGAGACAACGCTGCTCACCAGAATGGGAAATACACACCCTGTATTTCAGAGAAAGGGTGTACCATGTGTGTTGAAAAGATGAGATAGTGTTGAAAGCGCACTTTGTGAAAAGGGGTTGAGACAAGACGCTAGCTGGCAGTGTGGCTTTGGCCTGTTCCACTTCACAGAGCAGGCTCTGATCTGCACTTTGCAGCACAAAGGTACGAGTGAAAAAATTATCTCTCTGAACTGCACTCAAGCCTCTGCTGGTTATATAGCCCTGAAAAGTCAAACCAGATGGAATTTTTTATTCTAAAAAATCTAAAATTAACACAATAGCAATTACACCACTGTGATCAGTAATGAGGCCTTTTATGTTTGGATTTGCCTCGCAAGAAATATTCAGCAATTCAGAAATTCTCATTTCTTTCTTTTTCGAACAGGAAAGAAGATGGCTTTTCACACACAAAGCTGCTCTAACTCTAGGGCAGGGGAAAGAATTGAGAGACAGACATTGTATAGAAAGGACAGCACACTAAAATCATGGTTAATTTGCTAGACCTCCTGTCCCTGTCACCCAGCAGTTGCTGAAAGGCAGGCTGTGATGCAGCACTGGTGCTTAGGAAGGGTAGGTAAGCAGCAGCTGCTCCATCTGGGTTCCTCCACAGAGCCAACAAGAGGTGCAGCCGTAGCAGATGCGATCTAGGTTTTATATTAGCTTTTCCAGAGACTAATAGTAGCAGTGGCATAGACCACGTAAGCCTTCCGGGAAGTCAAATGACTCCAGCGGCTAACCTGTCCAAAGGCCTCTTGATTCCCAAGTTTGCTATACAGAAATCTTGTGTGTGCTGCAAAGCTCCTACCTGCAGTGTAACCTGTCATTTGTGCTGCACATTACCTTCATCACAGTGCAGAATGAGAGTTTGGGGGGACCCATGAGAGCTTAACTTTCATGTGAGCTGATGCCACCAAAAATTAGGAAAACAACTTGAGCATTAACTGTCAGTATCAGTTAACATTAGTTGAAATGTGTGTAGCTTCTCTGCAGATCTGAAATGTAATCTCTTTCAGTGGACCTATGACTGATGTGACAACCTGAATATGGGGCAATTTCTGCCTGAAAAGTCATGGCAGCTGGGTCAACTAATGTCCTGAATATTTTATTACAGACAGCTTTTCCCTCCATAAAACTCACTGGATGATACTTAACACTTTGTGAAACATGTTACAGCATACCATTTGGCCAGTGGATGGATAACTATTTTGTCCTGTCTTACTCATCCCAAAGAAAAAAAAAACCAAAACACAAAAATCAGAGGCACATTAATCCAATTACAGCAACTTCCCAAAACTTGTATTAATTATACAGACAGTGGAGATTACGCTTTCTACTGATCCATGATTAGTATCAATAATTACTATCCCATGCAAAATATAGACTACGTAATTCACTCTCACAGAAGACAGCAGGAATGAACAGGCCTTTTAAAGGGTTGGAATTAGATGTTCTATATGATTGAAAAACACTATTCTTGCCCTAGTGAATGACATGCAATTGAAAAAAAGCAACAGAAACAACAGAAAAGTAAAGAGATAGCAAAAGAATCATCCTCCTCAGAGAAAACTTTATAAACAATTTCTGGAAAAGAAAGTTTTGAAGCATAAACAAGGAATCGGCCTACTGCGTTGAAGAGAACAGTGTTTTGCCTATTTTTTTTGGTAAATAAAAAGGATTTAACCAATTAACTATGTGGCTTCAGCATTGATCTCTTTTTGTAAAGGAAACAGCTTGTAAAACCCTGAGCATACGGAGAGTGCAGGCTGATGTCTACAAGTTTCAGTAAATACTCAATACTGTTATATCTGAGAACTCAATATTTGTCTAATGACAGAATGCACTAAATTGCTTCTCCCTCTTGTTTAAGCAGGACTGTGAAGGGTGGGTTGTGAGATGTCCTTATTTGCCCTATCAGGCAATTTGCCAGTGTGCTTTGAGTCCTTAACACAGTAGTCATTGGCTTTCAGCTTCATAGAAACATTTAAAAGACTTGTGGTAAACTAGGAAGTAATTTCTCCGTGTTTTCCAGCATTAGGTTATTCTCTGGCCACCACTACAACACACTCTGTAGATAGTCTTTATGAACTGATCCCTCTGCCCTGTTTTCATAACCCTAGTTAAAAATGAATCACTCACCTAGCACCCCAACATACCAAGCACTAGCCCCGAACCGAGGAGTAAAATCCTGACCCAGATTTCCTGAAGAAGTGGAGTTGGGGTGTTTGCTTAGACCCAGCATGAAGCCTTTGTTTCCATTTATAATCTGATACTGGATGAAGGGAGAGAAGGAGGAGGAGCTAGGGAGAGGTGGGGGAGATGAAAACCAGTGTCTCTCTTGGACTCACACTTGCAGACAAAACTCCACGCAGTTTGGATTCTCACTTCTGTGAAGTGGGTGTTCCCAGCACTTCTAAATTTCCTGATTCCTACAGTCTTACCTCTAAAACCGAATGGATTCACAGTTGCACAAAACATTTCAGTCTGAGTCAAAACCTGAATTTCATTATGTGGTTCAACACAGTTTATTTCTGTACAAACACAGCCCCGTCAGTCAGTTGGAAAGTGTCATTGGATATTTTTTGCCTATCAGGAAATCAATTGTCTGTCCATATAAAGGCGCAATTTTTATTTTCTGTCATTAAAACTTCCTTACTGTCATACCTTACTGATTATCACTGAAACTTACTATGGAAATAATAATTCTTTCAAGTAAGAGATGTACGTATAAACCACCAGAAATTGTGACCCAGTCTTTAGTGTGCAAGGTCGTTTGACACTATTTTGCTTTCTAGGAAAAAATACACGTGTTTTCTTGTAGAAACTATCTCCAAGGCAAACACAGTTATCTTACATTTGAACAGCAAATTTAGTAAGCTATTGTCATATTTTTAGCTGTTTATATTTAAGAGCCCTGGAACATCCATCTTCTGTGTAAAACTGCTCTTGACAATATACAAACTTCAGTGCTCCTGGCAACTGTGACTTATTAAAATTAAGTTGCCTTTGTTGAAGAGACTCCAAGCTGACGCATGCACATGGAATTAAACAAAACCTAATAAAGATACTCTATATTCAAACTAAGGAGCAACAGACATTTCAGATATTGCTGAAATTTGTACTCTTTCAGCACTTCATGCCACCAAATTCTACTATCCTTATATTCCCTCAAGCTGGAATTGTATTAAAAGAATTATTAATCTTCAAGAAAATATAAAACACAAAATAAAAAGGGAAGGGCAACTTTAATACTTTGGTACACACAGAAAATGCTAAGAAACCAAAATTTGTGCTAACCATTAAAAATGAAAAAATAAATATGAATTTTTAATAAATCTAGGAGAAGAAGTTTTCAGCAGAATACAAAGCTGGGAAGTATTCCCACTCCTGGCAGCATCATACTGCTCTCTGCATTGGTGGGAGAAGGAGCACTGTCACTCCAGGTGTCTACCAGAAGAGCTCTGTCAGTCGATGTGATCCTGACTGATCAGATCTGCTGGCTGACGCGCCCCCGGTTTGCTCATGTGAAGTGGAATTTGGCCATAGTCATGGTCTGAAACACAGGATGGCTCTACTGTACAGGTACACAGTGCATCAAACTTTTTCACCCCTGCAGGCGGGTGTTCGTAGTGAAGCTACGGAGGAAGATTCTGGTTATGCTGATTTAGGAAAAAGGCTACACACCATGACCATATCAGCTTTTAACAGGTGAAACGCGCTGGGTGACAGATACCATCTGAGCACACGGGACAGTGGTGAGATCAGCATTGTCCTCTCCCAAGTCTTCCAAATGCACCACTTTGGAGAGAGAAAGACTGAATTAACTGTTTTACCCGTCCTTGTCTGCACTTTCTTTCCCTTTGGGCTGAGCAGCGTACAGCTTCTCCATCTCCTGTGCCCGACCAGTTCCATCACCTGTCATTAGCAGACTGTTTTAAGATGCCTGACAATATCAAGCTCGTTAGCAGCATTTTCCATCCAAAAATGGCAAACATTTTGCAAGAACTGACCTAATCAAGCACTGCTGGAAAGCTGCGCTGAAACGACGTTTTTGCCTGTGTTGTCCCTAGTTTGCCGTCAAAGTAACTGAAGCCAGGAGGACATCGGTTCACCGAGTTGGTCAATAATAAATCTGAAATTCAAATTTCGGGTCCCAGATCCTGGCCCACTGAAGTAAATTCCAACATCGCAGCGGCTGCTGCGGGCCCTGCCTCCTGTGTTACAACGCGGCTGGCCCCGTGCCCCGGGGACGCGCTGTTCTCCCGGGCCGAGTGCCGGCTGGCCGCAGAGTTTGGAACCAGCCGCCTCCAGGCATTTTCCCTCCCGAACCAGGCGCCATTCGCGTTCGTTGCCGCACCCGCACCGCCGCGAGCCCGACGGGCGGCGCGCGGGCCCTGGCGCCCCGCGGCCGCTAGATGTCGCTGTGCTCAGGAGTTTCTGCCCGGGCCGGGGCCGCTGCGCTGCCCGCGCGCCCTGAGGCGTCGCGAGCGAGCGCTGGG
>Ga0065711_1035235_pt1 | contig 22597 bp, 17 predicted proteins | sample Hoacrofraction12_FD_59098 | JGI IMG/M metagenome (GOLD analysis project Ga0065711, IMG submission 59098) | Hoatzin crop microbial communities from Cojedes, Venezuela - Epithelial fraction 12 v2 (version 2) | ecosystem: Host-associated > Birds > Digestive system > Esophagus > Crop | place... | reverse complement strand
GAGGATACCAGACCAGACCCCACACCAAGTCTCCAGCTTTTCACAGCTCTGCAAATCAGCAGAGGTTGGCTCCTGCTGGGTTTTATAACAGCCAGGTGCTGATCAGGCCAATCATTGATCTCAAACAGGCCTGAGATCCCTTTTTAAATGGCCATGCAGCTAAAAAAAAGTGTTGTTTTTAGTCCCAGTTTCTGTAAAATAGGGCTGGTGGTTTTTTTAACTACTTCTGTGCCCGTTTTGAAGATTTGTCAACACAGAGTTGTATGAAACTCAAATGGAAGACAAGCAAATATGAACTTCTTATAAAGTGGCCCAAGATGCAGCTAGCCCTGATCAACAAGCCTAAAGCCTACTGAAGGTCTTGGAGTGCCTGCAGACAGCAGGAAAGCTCAGAAAAAAATTCTCATTTGATACTGTGGTGCAAATTTGCCCACAATTTGTGCAGGCAAATCCAGAGCACAAGCGCTTGGAGTAAATGCTGTGTAGGTTCTTCCTAAGAAAGTTTCTCTGTCATAAACTGAACACTTTGATGGCTTCCCCCAACCCAAAAACCTAGCTTCAGAATACTTTTCTGTGTCCTCTGCTGAGGAGGGTGAGCAGCCCCTGCAGAGCAGCCAAGCTTTGCTGTCGCGCCGGAGCTCGGCGTCTGCTCCCCAGGCTCCTCTGGACGTGCCCAGCCACAGTGAGTGCTGGGGAGAGAAACTGCTTGAGCAATGGAAAGCTTTCCTAAACCCCTCCCAGTGAAACCCGCTTGCCATTCAAAATTTTTGCAGTCAGACATCATGTAATTTCCCACTTCTTGTGCACAAAGCTGGGAGGCAGGCTTCCCTAATCCCCTGCATCTTCACGATCAGCCTGCTGTTTCCACACAGCCCCGCCGCACGCCAGATGATTCAGGCTGCGCATTCCCCGTGCCCGGATCTTAACCGCCATACAGTAATTGCAGGGTTGGGAATGAAAACATTACTCAGCTCACCATGACTGATGCCTCTCGACGAGTAGAGAAAATGCAAGCCAAGCACCCTCCACTTGCACGTGCAGACATGCAGATGGTTTTGATAAACAAGGTGATATTGTCTCTGAAGAGCCTCCGTGTTGGCTAAGGTTAGCTGGTGGCCAGGGGCGCTCAGAGGAATTCTGGTGGCTTAGGCAGAGCCCGTGATCAGCTTTGCGAAAAAATATGTTCTGACATCTGCATAAGAATAGCTGGGAATGGAAAAAATGAGCAAATGTGAAACAGAACATATGAACACAAAAGGAAAGACAGCAATTATATTTCCTTATTTTAAAGCCCTTCCAAAAACTGTGGGTGAGAAATGCATGTTCTTATGCGAGCCCATGGAAAAGGAGAAGAGAAAGTTAAAAAAAGAAAACAAAGGGTTACAAAGAAAGGCAGAAAAATTTTAGAGAGGCAAAAAAAGTCACAATATCCAAGGTTTTCAGAACTCTGAGCGTGGATTAACCTTATTGCGTATGGCCAGCACAGGGTGGGGCTTGCTGTTCTTAGTCCTTTATAAACCTGAAGTGGCTTGTTTTGAGCGCCTGAGGCAAAATTCATTACCACTTCTGAAAAATCGAGGTAGTGTACACAGACACACACACATAGCATGGGCATACAAGACGATCAAAATTTCTGGAAAACCTGGGACAAAAAAATAACCCCATGCATTTTGGGGACAAAAAGAGAAAGCACCCTGTGAGGCTCCCCTCATCTACCAACATGCTCTATATGAACACCAACAGGAGAAAGAGCATCTGCTTTCCTTCCATCGGTCCATCCGGAGTTTGAACACGTCAACATATCAGGGTCCGCAAGCCTGGAGTATAGAACCTATTGTTTTATTTTAAATAGGCTTTTGCCTTGTAAAAATTTGTTATTTCCTCACATTTTTTGGCTTCGATGTGCTGGTGCCTTTCCTTGTTAATAGTCTGCACAAAGTACCTTTGTAATCACAGTCTATGTTGTCCTTTCCACCCCTCTTGGGTATATTTAATCAAAAACAAGGAAAAACAAGATCATAATGAAAATGCTGCAAATTGAAGTTGTTAGTTAGATATCAATCTCTCACTGACATGCTGATAGACGTTATTCCAAGTACTCAAGTACATGCTCAATGTCATGCATTCTCCTTTAGTATCAATTAAATATTGTCTCAGGCAGAGTGGCAAAAAGAGAACTGAACTGAAGTTAGTTAAGAGAACAGATGTTGTTATTGGTCCAAGAGGAGCTCAGCAGGAACTTGGCTTCCCAAGCAACTCATCCTTCCTTATGCCTGCGCGTCGTGTTTCCTTCCCCCATGTGCTACATGCTCTCCCCTAAAGCTGGTTTCACTGGTACTGCTCACACGCCGGGAGCTGCACAGAAGTGGGGCTCTAACTCACAAGCAGAAATGTTACTGCATGATTAAGGACCCTATGCAATTGGAAAAGTCCTGCGCTCAGACACGTGAACACCCTGAAGCATCAGTTTGGATTCGTGGCAGGGAGGGGGGCTGGCAAAAAATGGCGAGAAACAAGCCCTTGCTGAATATGACTATAAACATACGGTTGTGTATGACTGCATCTAGCCGCCTTAAGAAGCCTCTTCTTGCTGGCGCCCATAACGTGGTTCTCCCTAAATCAAGGCTCAGTGACGCCTGTTGTGCCGGAGCTCTGTGCCGTGCCGAGGGAAGGTGCTAACGACGCCGGGAGCGAGGAGCCCCGCTGCGGCCGCCCGCCCTGCGGCTGGGAGGCTGGGAAGGGCAGGGCACAGCCAAGAAAATGCCAGAGAGGTGCCTGCCCTGCTGCAGTTAGGAAATAAAGGTTAGGGTTTGATTTACGCCATTAGCAAAGAGCAGTTTCCGGAACCTCACAGCGTGCGCAGTGCCAGGTGGGTTTAGAAAGGTAGGCCTTCAGCTGCAGTAAGATTGCAGGTGGTGGAAGAGAGAACAAACCCGTAACTCAGACCTAAATATTGAATTACAGCTCCACTTGGTGCTGCCCCAGAGCCGCAGGCGGGTGCCAGCAGGCGGTTCCGCAGTGTGCGTGCGGCTGGCCCGGCGCCAGGGATGAGCCTCCCGACGCCTCGGATCCCCGGCTGGATGAGCCTCCCGACGCCTCGGATTCCCGGCTGGGAGGGCGCAGGGTCTGCGGGGCGGCGCGTGGAGAGGGACTCGCCAGTCCCAGGCAAACGTGCCACCGCGGCAAGCAGGGCTGTGGTCTGGGGGGCCAGCACAGCACCGACCCCCTCGGCATTCAGGGCAGTGGACTGGGTGTGAGGGGCCAGGCTCAGTGCCCCTCCCCGGGGCCCCGGGAGCGGACAGGTACACCCCACACGCCTCGGCTGCCAACCCCCATCCCCTTCATTCCCAAACGCTGGATGCCGTTAGATGCACATCTCGATGGGGCCCTGGTTCAGCAAACGCCATCAGTCAGGCACACAAACCATCCCGGCGGCCAGAGGCCAAGCCGAGCTCCTCTTGCTGGGCTGGGGACAGATTTACTCGTAGGGTGCCAGTGAGGGGAGGGCTGGGCCCCTTGTCACAAGGTGTTAAATGGGCTCGATAAAAGTGGAGCCACCAGCCCGTGTATTTGCTGTGCAAAACGTCAGCCCTCATTGATCCCTGGCTGCTCGCAAGGTTGGAGTTTTACATATTCAATTATCAGGGGAGAACATTTAAACAAAAGCTGGGAGTAAGGACAAGAAAACTGCTGACATATCAAACCCAGGCGGATCTGAAGGCCACTCACTATACATATTCCAAGATGTTTACTATGCATGCATAGAGGTAGCACTTAAATACGAAAAGTTGCACTCCTTTTAGAAAATGGCCACCAAAACCTTATAAGCTTCATTAGCTGCCTTGTTGAGAAACGGATATATACATCTTCAGTCTAGAAGACAGACCAGGTGAGAGTCATACCTAGACATTGAGAGCAATAATTTTCCTCCAATGCTTACTGTTGCAAATGTGTGCCCTTTCTTGGAAGGAGAGCAGGATAATTTAAGCCTTATTCTTTCACTGCTAGCCTACAGCAGAAATTATCAGAAATTATGTTGCCCAATATTAAGGACTGAAGATTCCTTTCTATACCAAACCCAGTGGGCAAAATGTTTTAAAAGTGTACATTTGAAAACGAGAAGAAGGGAAGACAGAAAAAAATGGGTACGCATTGCTGCAAGAAGTAACTGGAAGGGGAATCACAAACAGGCTCTTTTTTCCCCTGGACAGCCAGCCCTGAAGCAATAAAGAGGAGAAACACTTCCATTAATTTCTGCTTGGAGAGATCGATACCGCGGCACCAGCTGAACCAGTTCCTTCTCTCTGCTGATCTGTGCAGGGCTGGGCAAAGCTCCCCTCGCTGGGAAGAGCCGCACCGTGCTCCAGCCCCGTCGTGCGGCCACTGCCCTTTCCCAGAGAAGAGAGGCCGCTGCTGGCAGCACGACATGGCAGCCATCCCGTCCCCGTCGCGACGATGGCCTGCTGCGGAAGCGCCGTGCCGGTTGCGCCATGCTGCTGCCCTTCCCGCAGGCTGCTCTTCTCGCTCTCATTTACACCTGCTTCGCTTCATTCTGAGCTCACCACTTAGGAGCCTTGCTCTTCCTGGGACAGTGCGGGAATATAAAATAAATAAAAAGGCCATTAAAGTAAAGTCTAAGTAAGGAACAGCTACACTTCCATTCTGCAGCGCTGCTGTCCCGGTGGGATGGACACGCAGGAGCAGGAACTGTTCTAGCTGCTCCCCAGGAGCAGGAAGCACGTATGCCGCTGGTGTGGGAAGAAACAGGGGAGTGCGTTTCTGTAACAGGAGCCACTTTGGCCCTGGTCATGCAAAACATGACTGTTTCTTTGTCAGAACACAGAAGGAATCTCCCTGCTTGAACTCATCACCTACAGATAGCAATTTTGCTCATTCCACACAGAAAATGATATTTGTGTGCTGAAAGTGGCTCGCAGTCATTTGGCACATGAAGTTCCGTCCCACCTCAGCTGGTCGTGGAAGCCTCCCACAGCCGAGGCAGAGACACCTGCACATGTCCAGCTCTTTGTCTTGCTTCTTGCGTTAATTGGAACTGATGCAGTGGAAGTTGCAGGAGGTGAATTCATCACACTCTGTATGAAGGCTGCTGCTCAAATAGGAACTGATCTGCCTTCAAAATGTCTTGCTTTAATGTGTCTAGTGATATTTTGTTAAAGACAGACATCTGGTATTTAACGCTTTTCATCTTTCAAAAGTGAGCAAATACTTGTAATTAAATTAATTATGATAATCATGCAGGTGTCTCATGTGTGCTGTAAATTGGGTTTTGATTTCCAAGACATCGCCTCCTGAAAGGAAATAGTCTGTTCCTTTGTTCTGCACTGCTTTTGATTGGAAGGGCAGTGAATAATTAATTACGGCAATATTACAGACGTGTGAATTACGACAAGACAATGACAGGTTCTCCCTGTGGCCCCCTCCCCTGCGAACAGGCTGTGCCTCCGGGAAACCTGGGCAGGCTCGGCCGAGCCCCCGAGGCAGGCGGCTCGCTGCTCTTGGGAGAGATGAAAGAAGCAGGAATGGTTTCATCTGGAAAGTGATCTTAAATCATGCGAGAAATACCAAGCAGTTGTCAGTGCACCTTTACCTCGGGGGTGGGAACTGAAATTTCCATTTCAAAAGCATTTCCACAATTTTAAAGTAGATTCTTCCAATTAAGAACAAAACCTTACATTTTCCTTTGAATTTAAATTAGGCAAATTCAGGCCATTATTAACAGCTAAGTCTTACTGAGCAGTGGAAACCACACGGCCGTCGTTTATTGAAGCATCCCATGTACATCTGTGAAAGGAAAGGAGTAAAAACTCTCTCCAGCCACCTCTCTCAGTCCTGGTACTTTGTGGGTTTCTGCAAACAGGGCACTGCCTGTTGGTTTTTCTTTCATGAGAAATTTGTCTAAACCAGGTCAGCTGCTTCGAGGTCCCCACCAGGCAGAGTTGGATAAAGAGCGAGAGTGGATAAAATACAAAGGAACACAAACCAGGATTACGTGCAGGTATCCCCAGAAACAGGAGCAGAACAGTGAGCACTGAACCCACTTCCCTTTGGAACCAGCCCGTCCCAGTGCCTGGGAAGAGGAGGGGCATTGCACAACAGGTTTGCAATGCTGGGAGAGTTCCCAAAGCGTTTCTGCCTCCTTCTCCTAATAGAGCTGCAGCTCAAAGTTGCATCAATGGCTCAAGGAAGTGGGAGAAACATTAAAATGGACCTTCAGCTAAAAGATCTGACACAATTACTGAGCAGTGAAAGAAAATAAATGGCCTTTAATTGATGCTGGAATTGCATAGTATCCTCACATTGCTCAGTTTTAATTTCTGAATTAAGAAGTCTCTCTTAATAGTCACGGCAACTAACTGTTGCCTTCTGCTAGTCCCATAAGGTGCCCAACAGACAAATTATCACTTCTTTATTCTCCAGTAATAGCTGGACTCTTTCAAAGAAAACCTCAGTTCAGGGGAAGCTCATGAAGAAGCTTAATGGTACATTAAATTATGCTGAATTATACAGGAATTTGCATGGATTTGCATTTTAAATTTATATTAATGCCAGGTGAGTTCATTATGAATAATCTAACAATAATGACTGCTAAAGGAATAAGTAATGATCATGATATTACAACTGTGCCATAATCCTGTCTCTGCAATTTCAGTCTCTCTCCTGTTTTCTACAAAAGCAGAGAACTGGTTACTATCACTGGCAACGTGGCATTGTTCTCCTGTCACCATCCTGACTCAGGTCTAACTTTTATGAGACCTTCACGGTTTTTCTGTGAACATGTGGCTTAAAAGTCTTTGCCAGTGTCCTGGTTTTGGCTGGGATAGAGTTAATTGTCCTCCCAGTAGCTGCTGTGGTTTGGATTTAGAAGGAGGAGAATGCTGATAACATGGATGGTTTCAGTTGTTGATACAAAATCAAGGACTTTTCCAGTCTCCCACATTCTGGTGCTGAGCAGGTGGGCAGGAGCGGGCAGGGAGCACAAGCAGGCAGAGAGCCAGGATGGCCAACGGAAATATTTCAGACCATGGGCAGCACGCGTGGTTTGTGAATGGGGGCTGGCCGGGGGGCAGGAACCTGTCATCTCTCTTTCCCAGGAGTTTGAATTCTTTCTTGTCTGGGAGTTTGAACTTTTCCATGAGTTTGGTCTTTTTTCTGGAATTTTGCAAAATCCATGATTTCCTGGTACCGCGATCACTGCTTGGGGACTGGCTGCGAATCAGTGATCGGGTGGTGAGAAAACTGTATTGTATATAGTTTGTTTTGCATATTCATTATTATCACTATTATTAACAATAGTAGTAGTAGTATTTCCTTTGTTGTCTTATTAAACTGTCTTTATCTCAACCCTTTTGTCCATTTCTCCTCCCCATCCCACTGGGAGGGAAGGGGAGGGGTGAGCGAGCGGCTGTTGAGTGCTAATTGCCAGAGGCCAGGTTAAACCAGGACAGCCAGTTAGCATCTTTCCAGGACTCAAAAGAGCTGAAAAATCACTCACGATCCTTTTTCATTGTTGATTCTGCTGTCTGTCTTTCCCCTTTCTCCCAGGGGGGTGCTAGTGGCTCAGCTAGCATGTGAGCATGGTCCTCTTGTCCCGTCTGAAGTCTTAGATCTGTCACAAGTGTCAACAAAACCAGCCAACAGATGCAGACTGATTTGGGGAACAGGGAGAGAAGAGAAGAAGGGCTTGTCTCTGCTGACCACAAGCCTGCCCTGTGTCCTGCCATTCCTCACCGTCTCTCCCTGGTTCCAGGGAGAACTGATCCGTGTGGCCTGGAGCGAGATGCCGGCTGCTGCTAACAGCACTGGCAGCACCCGCGGCTCCTGCTGCTCTGGCTGCTGCTCCTGAGCACCTACCTGACCCAGGAGCAGACAGAGCCGGCGGCCTGCACCCAAAGCGTCTTATTAGCACTGCCACAGAACATGGCTGAAGAGGCATGGGAGAAAGAGCTCCTGTTCGTTGTCAAAGGCTGTACGGTTTTAGAGCTCTTTCTTCCTACCCATGTCACAGTGTGTAGGATGGCGTTGACTTGATCCCTCCAAGTTTACCATCACAAGAGTGAACGGTCTTGCTCTTTGAACCTCACACAATGGGCTTGCACGAGGTGGAGAAAATAGGAAGGAAGATGACCAGCCACTGAGCATAAGAATAATTGAGGACAGTTCATTAGAAAGAGTGATTGAGGCGTAGATCAGACTAGAAACTGAGATGCGAGTTGGCTATGCAGGGAATCAAACTGGACAATCGTATTTCCTGATTCACCCTAGCCAGTTCCTCTGCTGCCGATTGTCTCTCTCAGAATGTAAACAGGTCTTCTGGCAGTAGAAGTGTGACCTAAGTCGCTGTCAATTTTTTATGACTTCACTCCTGTAAATTTAAAGGATGTGCCCTAAAATTTGCCTTAGGTAGGAACATACTTTGAAAAAATATTTGAAAAAAATCCTGTCCTCATAATCCCTGTAACAGCAATGCTGTTTCACACCTTTTGCTATATTAATTTGCTTTCTTAGTGCTGCTTTAAACCCCTTTGGCAGGAACAGCTAATAACAGCTTGGAAAAATTAATATGTATGTTAGATAGAAACATTCTATTGTTTCCATGGATACCGCTGCAAAATCCCTTCTGTGATATGTCTTCCTGCAACATGTTTAATCAGCAGCAAAAAAGCCAAATACCTTTAAAGTGGAGAATGAGCTTAACAAATCCTATTAGACCACTCAGGACATCTCTCTGGCTCCTGCAATGCCGCGTGCCTGGCGTGCGACTGCCGCGCTGCCCCTTGGTTCATTCGTGTTTCGTGTTTCCTTCATAGCATCCCAGGCTGCCTTGTCTCAGAACGCGCTCGGGGAGACTGGACTGTTCTCCTTGCTGCTGGCCCTTCGGGGTTGCCGGTGGCTGAGAGGGTTCCCAAGCTGAGGGTGCCCTGGGTCCGGCCGGCCGTGTCGGAGGGTCTCGCTGATGCTGGAGGCTGGGGAGAGGAGAAGCCTCGTGCGGTTTTCCCCCGGGTCGGTATCCACGAGGAGAGGCTGCAGTGTCTTCCTCACTCCGCAAGACCGTTAACGGTCCAAGGCAAAGGCTCTTTCTCCGACATTCCTGCTCTGACTTTTCTGTGGAAGATTTTATAAAAATTTCTAGTGGGAAAAGGAAATTTTGAATCAATTTCATCTTCTGTAGAAGAGCATTTGCCTCTTCCCCAATATCTTTTCTTGCTTTGGAAATCTTGCACTGCTGTCATTTAACCAAGAACCCACCTTAAGCTTCAGTTATCAGTGATTTAATGATGAGTCATTTAATTGTAACAGCTGTTGTTTTAATTACCGAAGGCTTTCTAATTAGACCTCCTGCACAATACTGCTGCTAAAGCAGAGGCTCCGAACCCCTCCTGACCCAGGGCAAGCTCATGGGCAGTCCGTCTGTCTGCTGCCCCAGCCAGCAGCCACCCTTCTCCTCAGTCTTTTGGGAAAAGGAACTGGAACGAGTGAAAGCGGCTGGAACCACAGATGCAACGGATCACCACATCACAAACACAGAAACATTCCTCATGCTAATAAATATTAGGTGTATTGGTTACTGGGTGTATTGGTTTGTTGGTAACAACAAATAGCTGTGCAAATCTGTCATGTGCCTATTTCACAGCTCTTATTACTGTTTTAACGGAGTTTATCTTGCAACCCCCTCTCAACTTGAGAAGTTGTTTGGAAAGCTTCTAGCAATATCAGGAAAGGATGCTCTTCTCACACCTTTTAATTAGAAAGGGGGAAAAAAAAAGGACAGTTTTAGACAGATCTGTATGCTTCCACAGCAGCCCTTACTGTGCACAGTCAGTACCATACAGTCAAGACAGTTTTTAATCCTGGGCTCCTTTCTGCGTTCCTCAGGAAACTGAGACTTTCCAACGTCCACTTGCTGGAATGAAAAGTTAACTTTTTGGAAATTCTCTCCAGAGCTGGAAATGCTGAAAAGCTGTACATCAGAAATGTTAAAGGTAGTGCCTTTCAAGGGGCACTGAAACTGTGATTTCAGAGAAGCTTTAATTTTAGTTAAAAATAAAATATCAGAAGGCAAAGAACATTTAAAATGGCAGCCAGCTGTATTTGCCAGGGACTGTCAGCCCAAGGCAGAATGTCCCCATTCAGTGGGGCAGGAGTGGTAGAGCAGAAGCACTCCTTGCTCTTGAGGAATTAAAAGACACTTGAAGGGGAGAGAAAAGGTTTTGTTGTCCTGCAATTTCAGTTAGATGTTATGCTGCCCATCTTCTTTCACAGGCTGTGGGGCTATGTGCTGTTGACAGAGCTGCCTTTTCTTTCCAGAGGGGCTGACACTCAGGGGCGATGAGAGATCAGTTCCCGCACAAAGCAAGTGCGAAGCAACACATTGGACAGCCCTGCCCAGTGGGCACAGCACCAGCCCAGCTGGCAGGGGACTCGGCGTTGTCACCAGCTTTGCAGGGCGTGATCTGTGCTGTCCCTTTGCTCTCCTGCACAGAAGATCTCTCTTCTGCTGCATCTCCCCATATTTGCAAGACACTCTGAGATTGGTGGAAAAGGAATTGTAAGAGAGAGGTATTTTTCAAGAGAAAAACTTCCTATTCAATTACAGTTGTCTCAATTAAATTATGTCCTGGAGTGAGTGCTCAGTTATTCTGACAGTGGTGAATTTCAAAATGAGTTTGATTTCCTTTTGCTGGGCAGTGTTTCCTCCTGGGCTGGCAGGTACTCTGAACTGGATGCTCTCCTGGCTGTTACTTCCCTTTTCCTTTCCTAACGCAAGCACAGAGTGCCCGAGGAAGCAGAGTCTCCCGATGGCTGGTCACCGGCGGAGGGCGAGGCGGGGGCGGCGGGGGCTGCAGCGCTGCTAACCCCAGCCCTGGCCCCGAGAGCCCCAGCACCCGCAGGCAGCATCCGCTCCCCCTCCACGCGCGGCGGCTTTGAAAGCCCCAGCATAGGACCGGGCTCGGGCCCCTCTGTGTGCATCCCTTTGCTGCGTGTCAGCACAGGCTCCATCGACTGCTTCAGCTGTGCACGGTGAGCAGCACTTGACAGGTTATTGACTTGCAGTCATACACTTTATTAAAAATCAGGGGGGACCTTGGCTCTTAGCTCCTTATTAGAGTGCAGACTTGTTAGGAAAATTTAGTGATATGAAAACTATTACAGTATCCAGCAGAAACGGTCCTTCTGAGACACTCAGAATAGCAAAAGGTTAAATTAAAACTTCCCTGCTGCAGCATAATCAGGAGATGGCCAGGCACAGTCTCCATGTTATCATGCTGTGCACGCTCAAATTAGAACAGCGAAGCGGATTTTATATATATAGCACATGAAGACATTATAATACATAGACCTGCTTCCCTGCTCCAAATGGCCTTCTTTTCCATTTCCGAGTCTGAAACTGTTAGAGCTTGATTCAAAGCTCACTGAAGAAAGCGTGCGTTTCATATCAGAAAATGGGCTTCAGATGGCCCTGCAGTGCTCATCTCTGAACGCTGACAAAGTGCTGGTTAATGCCTGGTGAGCAGGAGAGAAGTAAAAGCCCTGACAGACATGTCTATTTAGTTACAGACTGCAGGGACCATTTGGGGCATGGGTATGACGCCATCAGCTGATGCAATGAGCAAAGTCTTTGAGAACTGGACAACGGCCAACCTAGAACTGTCTCTGCCGGACACCTTCTATACCTGATAGCTGTGAGCACAGCTCGGTATGACAGACGGCACCTACAGCAACAGATGCCAAAAACATGACCCGGGGAGATGAGCAGGGCAGTGCAGCTGCCGTGTGTCCGAGCAGAGACCACAGTGAGTCTCCTCCAGGGACCATCACACCTTCCGTCTCTTCACCGCAGAGCCGCTGGCCTCCACAGCCCATGAGTGTGGGTCAGCGCCAGCATCCGCACAGAGCGTGCATCATAGTGAACACACAGATTTCATGGACCCAACACACGAACTGGGCCCATAAAATGAAGATTGTCATACACCAGTTATACAGAGCTTTTTCTACATGCTATTCTAGATTGGTATGGAGCCAGCTGGGCAAACCCAGTGCCTCAAGCGAGCACAGCTGAGCTTCTATGGCAGGTAGTGATGGGGACAACGTTCTCATAGTCTACAGAGCACAAACTCATCTGAGACTTCAGCCTGCAGCACAGCTCAGCCTGAAGATTTGTCTAACCCCAGCATGGGAGCTGAACAGTGTCAATAAACAATTAACATGCTCCCAACCAAGCAATTAAATCAATGGCAAGTGGGGGATTCCAGCAGACAATGCAATTACTGTATTAACTACAAAAGTTGCTGTATGTAACTACCGCAAGGAAGAAACACCAACTAGGAAAAAGCTGGGGCTGTTTGCTTCAACTTTTGCCTCTGCAGTGGGACAGGATCCTTCAGCGGGAGTTAGGGAGTGTGTTTGACTCAAAGTGAAGACAACACTTAGCGTTACAAAAACTCATGGACAAGAGAGAAGAATTTTTTTCAACAGCAGGACCATCGCCTGTGCTGGAGGAGCTCACACGCTGCTCGGCTGCCTCAGGCCGAGGACAAGGTGCCGGTGGAAGGGACCGCGCAGCGGGTGCTTTGCTTGCAGGACAATCAGCTTCTGACCTGCAGGGCAGCCCCATGGGTAAAGGCCATATAAATCTCGGGAATATTTTTTTAAGGGTTAGTATGTTTTAATGGGAGAGAAATGGGATTCAGCACCATGGAGTCCGTCTGGGCTGACAGTTCTGGTCTTTCCTCCACGCTCCTGCAAACGAGGAGCCGGGATGAACGGCCTTCCCGTCGCCGGCAAAGAGCAGGAGCTGGTGGCCCTGCGGCTCGGTGGCCAATCTGTGGAGCAGCCAAGCCTCGGCACGAACCCATGGGGAGACGCGAGCCCTCCTCGAGCTTGCTCAGCGCCCTGACACTTCCTATGCCTCTCTTGTGCTTAATTACGAGTCACATTGCACATCCTGCTTGAACTGCTGAGATGAGCTGCTTAGGTCGGAAAATTCAGAATCCATCCACTCATTATGCAAGATAAAGTAACTCTCACTTGAACAGAAGCTGACACGGAGCCTAGAGAAAGAGCAGATCTGTGAAACGGGGGCTGTTTGATCCATGCTTTGCTAGCTGTTATATCAGCTCGTCTCAGGAGATGAGAAGGAATATTAGCCAGGAAATTACTTTCCAGTTAGTTCAAGCTGTGTTTTGCAATGCTGATTGAGGTGGAAGGTGACAGAAACAATTGCTAAATATCAATAATATTATGTACACAATTAAAATGCAGCCAAGAGTCTTTTAATACAAAAACAAAATGAGGTTGTGAGCCTGTGCAGGGATTCAGTGATGCTGCTAGGTTAAATCTTCAACTCAGTGGAATATTTGAAAATGTAATTTTTGCCTCCTTCTCCAAATCCCTCTTAATATTCACAATTGGCTTCTCTGTGAGAGATTTCCAGCTCGGAGAAGTTGTTTGAGCCGAGTAGCTAAGGATTATCTCTAATAAAGCACTGTTATTCAGGACAAATCTCTATAGACATGTTTACTAAATAACTCTGATATTTCACAGAATATAAATTACACTAATTACAACCACAACAGCAACAAAAGTAGGTGGTGAAATGTTTCAGTCATGGCCATCATAAAGAAAAACAAAAAACCAAACATGGAACCTTCTTTTGCAACAAACACTCGAAGTCCCAGACAGGCCTTTGTCGTTTCAGAGTTCATGAAAGAACAGAGACCGACCAGCAAACGAAAACAAAGCAGAGCAAGGCAGAGGGCAGGGTGCCCAGCGCGGGACTCGAGGCAGGGACCTGGTGGAGGCCGCAGCCCCGTGTAGGGCTGGGCAGGGCGGCTGTGGTGCAGCCCTGCCTGGGCAGGGGATGCACGGAGGCTGCGGTTTGCTCCTTCTGCCCGGTAATGAGCTTACAGCTGAGGCTGCTGCGTATGCCTCGGACAACTGCGGGCTGGAATCGGAGGCTCTCCAGATGCTTCCTAGCATTGGGATGCTTAGTTTCTAGTGATGAGCTTGGAAGCCTGACTTTTAACTGTTTTTGAAAACCACGGTCTGTGCTTGCTCTTACAATAGGATAAGGAGAAACCTTTGTTTTGGCTGGATCCTTCTGACATTTTCAGTGACAAAAATAAATTTGATTTGCACAATCTGTGAAGGAATGGGAATGATGTTATTTCTAAAATGCGCGTGGTGCTATTGGATATGATAAAAGACTGGATGAGTCAGTAAATGTAGCAGTTTAGTAGCTTAAAAAAAATAAATCAATAATCATGCAGCAATATCTACAGTATTGGAACAGAAAAATGTGGCTGAAAGCCTGCCTGTCTGGGAAAGTTAACCCTTGCCTTTACCAGCCCCTTGCCTGGGAAGCAGCAGGCAGCTCCTCGATGAATCACGTTCATCCCAGGAGGGGGGGGTGAGATTGGCCGATCCCGACTCACAAATGTAAGTGTGAACGAGGGAGCAGAGTCAGATTTTGGTGGCTCTCACCAGCTGCTGGCTTCAGCCACTGACCTGGCCATGGTGGTGACAGAGCCAGCACGTCGAACACGGGGGAAGAGTCGTCCCTAAGAAGAAATCTCACCTCAATATCCGGCACGTGAGTGAGATTCATTTCTCCGCATCACCCTGAAACACGAGCAGGATCCAGAAAAAAGATCAAAGGAACTGCTTTTTAGGGCAACATCACCTGTTTTTCAAATCTCCTGCATCATCACAGACATGATGGAAACATTTGTATGTGTAGAAGACTGGGTAAACTCTTACAAGCTATTTAAATCTACTTGCTAGTCCTTAGGAAGGAAGTTATCTCACCAAGCTATCCATAAATTCATGTATTTGCCTCATTTTAATTGCCTTCCGTCACAAATTACAGGCTTCCAAGTTGCCAAAGAGATGGCTCAGAAAATTAGTGCTTCTTCAGAAAGGAAAGAAAAAAATTTCTTGCTTGCGAGTGAAAAAAGAAAATCCAAAAATTTTTACTAACTGTGTGAGAAAACCCCAAACCTACAACAAAGAGATTCAACATGTGCACTGAAGTACATAGATCAGGGACGCTGGCAGCAACGGGGACGCGCAGCGTTTCGCCGGCGCTGTCCCGGGAGCAGAGGCCTGGCTGCGTCAGGGGTACCTGGGGTGTGGGGTCCTGGCCCCCGCCACAGCACAGCCACCACCGAGCGACTCAGAACACCCGCCCGCGAGGAAACCAGGGATAAAAGGCTGTGAAAAGCATGAAGATTATTTAAATTATCTGCTTCAAGATTAACAAGGAATTTCCGCCAGTTGCAAGCCGGGCACACGCCGGCTCCTCCGGCTCTCGCTGCAGGGGCGGGGGGCGTCGGGTCAGGGCCCAGCCCCACGGCCCCAGGGGCACGGGAGGACGAGACCCTCCTGCACGGGCAGCCCCCATCCCTCCGCCTGCAGACCCACGGTCCCACCACCGCGACCGTCACCCCAGTGCCTGGAGGGGCTTCAGGGAGCAGATGGCCGCCGCGGCTCCGGGGGTCCGAACGAGAACCAAAACGCCACCTCGTAAAGTAGCACCAGGCCCTGACACCGCTGTAGTCTAGCTCAGCATTTCATTCTGCAAAGGGTCGCAGAGCCATGTGCTGGCCGGCACCGCGCAGCCCTCCTTGCCGTGCAGCTGGCCTTTGCATCCCTCGGGATCGAGCCCCAGCCGCAATTTCTGGCTCTGACGCAGGTCAGCACACGCTGGCAGGAGCGGCTTCTCACTGCTCGTGGTGCTGCGCCCAGGAGCCACGGATTGCAGAAGCGCATGGAAGAGAATTCAAAAGCCCGGCTGTTGCTTCGTGCACTGTACAGCAGGGGTGACCTGCGATGCCAGCCGAGCCTTCAGCTGCTTCTGGATCAGACCAGCCCCTCCACACACACTGCTGGCCTTCTCCTCACAGCAGCCCCAGTGGGAGCTCAGCTCCCGCAGTCCGCGGGCACCGGCTGCCTGTGGGACCCTCGCTGCTTTTCCTTGCAATTAGTGGTATGAATACGCGAGGGTTTAGTCCTCCAGCCAAGGGTCTCTCATACGTGGAGTGGGGGCTTCTAGCCACTTCACACAAAGCATATTCTTAAAAATAGTATAGCTGGCTTTTAATATTTTGTGTCTAGAAGATGCCCTTCAGTGTAGCCATAAGCAAATGTTAAGTATAAATCCCAGAGATGTGACTTCATCGATACACACACAGACACACACCTATACCTGCGTGCACATCCTGCGCCTCACGCTGCTTGCCCCATTCCTGAGCCAGGGTGCCGGTTACTGGCTGCAAATCATCACCTCCGCTGGCCACGCGGGCTGAAGGGGTGCAAGGACACAGTCTCCTGCCGTTTTGCCCTCTCCTGCCATGGACGGCCACGGCCCCGTCACCTACCCCTGCCTCTGAACCCTGGCTTGGCAGGCTGCGCTGCCAGCGGGGAGCTCCCCGTTGTCTCGCAGAAAAGCAAACAATCTGAACAGGGAGATTTAAAGGGTAGCGTGGCTCCCTGCAGCACAGGAAAAACAAATGGGCCTAATGACAAGTTACCGCAGGATGCTCTGACTCAACGGAGATGGGCTTCTTCGCTGCCGAAGTTATTTCCAAAGCAGATGTTTCCTGTGCATCATTATTACACTGGTAAGTGCAGAACAGAGTAGGGAAGGCAGATGTTATCTTGACCTCTGCTTTCAGGAGCATGATGGCTGATTTTTATTTCTGGCACATAATCTGAACGTATTCATCAAGGAGAAGATGATGGAAAAGAAGGACAGCATCAGTGATAGCAGCTGCACCCAAAAAAAAAAAAATTCTTTTTGCTTGTCTGAGTAATGAATACGGAGGAAAACAAGAAATGACCTTGAGCTCCTTCCAACTGCTTTTGCATTTATTTGCTTTATTTCAGTATTTCCTGTTTTCTCCTGACTTTCTGCTTCCTCTGCATGCTCAGAGCACCCAGGACACTCTGCGAAGTGCAGCCGCCCCGGCTGCAGCACACAGGGCTGCTCCGGCTGGCACGGGCTCTGAGCCGCAGGCAGTGCTTGGGGAGCCCGGGATGTGAGCCACCGGCTCGGGACCCAGTCCTGATCCTGCCACGGATCTCTTGGGGGGTGATTTCCCAGATTAGCAAGTCACTGAGGGGCCTGAGAGCCGTGGCCAAGGGACTCTGGCGGGGGATGCAGAGGAGCCCTGGTCCCAGCCCAGCAGCCGTCCCGTCCCATCCGCGCTGCCGTGCCGTCCTGCCTCCTGAGCCAGCACCAGGCTGCACAAGCAGCGAGGCGGTGGCTGCACTGCAAAAGCATCACCTGCCTCTTCTCTGCCAGCACATCTTGGGCCACAGCGGAGGAGAAATTGCTTCTGAGGAAGGTTTCTGGCCACCTTTTTCAAACCGTTCCCATGAGGTATCCCGGGCACACTCCTTTCTACACAAAGATGGGGTACCACAAATTACAAGGCACTCCTGAAAATATTAATTACCACACTGATTTACTAGCATTTGTATTTCAGCACTATTGGACGCCCATTGCACAGGTGATCCCACCGCAGGACCGGCTGCTGCTGTCGCCGGTGGCCGTGCCACCTGAAGCATGGCGTGACGCATTGCCTCCCCTTTGCTGCACAGCAGCGTGGTGCTGGGAGGGCGATGCTTAGCAGGACTAGCTGGGATCCATCCTGTTCTCAGCAGGAGCTGCCCCAAAGCTTAACGAGATACAAAAAATCTAGTTAAAAAAAAAGAAAAGAGGATTTCAGCCAGCACAAGGTCAACCAAGTCAGAGTTCCTATCAATGTAATGAAGATGGAGTGAGGCAGATATAGATACGAGGGAGAAGGGTAAAAGCAAACTGCTCAGAGCAAAGATGACACCCAGAAATCTTCTGGTCTCAGGACTCTGGCGAATCTCTAAATGTGGAGAAGCGAGAGGAGCCACTAAAGCTGGCAAGAGGAGCGAGTCTTTCCCCATCAGCAGCGGAGACAAGATGGACGCAGCCCCAAGGACCGCAGCAAGATCTCATGGGCCGGGAGGTGCCCGTGGTGCAGACTCCCCTCCCCGCCCCAGCCAGTCCCGCAGAAAGAGAGGGAACCACCTGCAGACACCCAGCGCATCGACAGAGAAACCACGCACGGTCGTTGGAAATGAAATGATTCAGCCTGAACTATTTGCTCCGTTTCAGAGCTCACGCGCCAAGTGAGGAGCATCCTGATGGGAATTATCTGCCTCAGGTCTGACGTGTTTAGCAAGGAACCACAATCACTGCTGTAAGAAGGAGAGGCACTTAGCAACACCTCCAATTAAAAATTTCAATTGTCTCAAATAAGTGCCCTAATATGGATTTAATAAGATTGCCTATGTTAATTATATATCCATTTGTTGTTAAAAGAGCACTAACGATTTAATAAGAGATAAATCCAGATGTCTTCTAATTAGCCGAAAGCCACATGAAGTATGAAGGGTGAAATTTGTGCCTGTGCCAACCGGCGTTAGTCCAACGCAGAATTTGACTTCCACTGAAACCCTGGAGGCACCAGTACTGCGCTGGTCGTGATCTGACCTCATCATACAGAAGCAGACTGCAATGCAAATGCACAACGACCTTTGCATCAATACTAGATACTTGCAGAGAGATTTTTTTCAAATCAATTTAATGCTTCACCTGAAATTCAATACCAATGTAATTAGATCAAGATTATGCACATTCAACTATTACTCACTTTGACTGCTGCTGCTCAGCTACATGATATTTGAACAGAAGAGAATAAAACAAAACTTCCCTTTAAAATACGAATGTAAATGCTAAATTCTCATGGGCATTTTGTGGAGGACCATTTTAAAGCATTTTACATATACGTGTTCATTTGCAGTCAGGCTTATCAGACACTGCTAGGCGTGAAACAGCCTTTGCTCAGAGTCCTGAGAACACCACCAGGAACTGCAGGAATCACGGATCTATAATCTGTCTTCTTTCCCATTGCTACGCCAAGAAAATATTGTTTACCTTGACTTTTACAGGTCTAGACAATCTGTTGCAGAGCTCTCTGGGCCAAGACGACTTTTCCACAAGGGCAATAAGCATCCGCCCGTGCTTTAGTTTAAAAGCTTGGATTTAAAAATGTCTGCGGGAAGGCAGCTCTTGTTTGCTGGACTGGGGTGGTTTGTACAAATACCTCGGTGCGATGGTACAGAGCACAGGGAACAGTGCGGGGCTGCACAGCCCAGTTCAGGACGGTGTAGATTACCCAAAGCATTTCATCTTTTCATTCACAAAGCATCCCTCTGCAGGATGGGAAGAAAAAAAAGATTTTTTTAAAAAATCGATGCCTTACAGCAGATGTTGTATGATTTTAATCTTTCTCTCCCTCCTCTTTTCTCTTACAATTAATCATATCATTTTGTCTCCATTTGGATTGCTGAAACTGCAGCTGTGCTAACCACTGTGAGCATCCCCTCATAAATACTATTAATTACTAATATTACACAACAGAATAGCTATCGCTTCTTGCCTGGTATTTTTTTCATGATCATTTGATTTGGTGAATCAATTTTTGAAAGTAACAACACATCTTATTAATTAATCATAATAAAATGCTTGAAAATAGGGAATGGAGAGAAGACAAAAGGACACACAGGATGCCCAACAAGCAAAGACTTTGGGTGGAAGAGACGGGCATTGGGTCGAGCTGTTTACAGGCACCAAGGGCCTGGCTGGCTAGGCCAGAGAGCAAAGCACAGGAAAGCAAGCTTCTCATCGCATAATTAATGATACAGAACTAGTTGTAATACGGGAGTGTCATGTATTATTTTTGTGATATAGGATGCTTGCTGTAGTGATAACAACAGGGCGTCAATTATCCTTTTAGGTTTCTTTGCCTCTGATGGGTTCATTTTCTTTGCTTGCTTGCCTCCGTTTTAAATTGTTCAGCTGAATTTAGAGTTCTGAGTGGGATGAAGCCATTGCAGACCCACGCAGGAGCCTTCCCCGCTGCCTCCCTCCTCCCCGCCTCAGCAGGGCAGCCGCGGGGTCCAGATCGGGGGGTGCGGATGCGCGGCTGCTCCCGGGGGTGCGAGCCACGGCGGCGGGACGACACGGGCAGCCCTCACCGTGGGAACCCCGGCCACGCATGCCATCTGCCTTATTCTCCTCCCTCGAGTCAGATGATTCCCTGGGGTAGGAGGGGGTCTGAAGTGTTTCAGAAGAATGTATTGCAGGGCTTAGGTCACTTGCATAATTTTGATGATTTCAGACTAGGTCCTCAAGAAGGACTGATGTTTCTGAAATAGCACGCCTCTGTCCCCAGCACAGAAAAGTGTAGGTGATCTCACTGTAAAGCACAGTGACTTTATTTAGACCTCATGCAAGTAAAATTTAGTCATGTTACTCCAAGCAAGCAAGTATTAGAGTTTTGACTTCACTATCAAAAACAACCCAAGAAAAAAATATTTGTTAAACAAAGAACCATTTGGAATAAGATGAGCTCATGTTAACATAAGAAGAACATGCAGGGGAGAAAAGAAAGAGAGAAAGCAAACAAGGAAGTAAGAAGTCTTGATATAAATCAAGTCTAAGCACTCCACCAATCCTCAGCTCTCTAAATCAAGAAATCTGGCAGATTTTCCAAGTGAGAATCAATCTTCCTGTCTCTGCAGTAAATACTGTAATCCTTTTTCCAGCACGGTATAGAAAATGCAACTGCCACATTGAAGATTTATTGAGAAATATTCTGCCAGACTGTTTGAATGTTGCAGTTCCAAATGTTTTTAAACAAGAGGTCGGAAGAGTTAGCACAGCTCTATCCTCCCCCTCTGTCCAAATGGTTTTGGTGAAAGACAGATCTCCAGCTGACATCACCACACACACGCAGAGCAGACCTGAGCTGTCGTTACCCTCCGCACGCCTTTACACCTAAAGCTCTTAACGCAGCTGCAACTACACCACACATTTGCTGGAAAAGTGCATTTCCTCCACCCTCCCGCACCCCTGCCAAGCGCTGCGCCGGCGGCAGGGCTTCGCCTGCATCAGGGTGGGGGTACTCGGAGGCACAGCGTCTTCAAGGACCGTGCTGGGACGTTGCACTGTTGAGACAGGTCAGTGGAGCCAGCCGGCCCCGGCCCAGAAGTACCGGAGCGTCTGGACAGACCGGGCTGGCACGGGAGCAGGGGGACAAGCAGGGTCCCCGGGCACACCGGGCGGCTGAGCTGGCTTACAGCCTTCAGAGAAGGTGTTCCTGCAGCTTAGAGGCTGAGCTGGGACTCGGAGTATCAGGCATCCCAGCTCTGACCCTGTCTTGAAGAGTTTTTAAGCGCAGAGAGGACAGGCAAATCTTAGGCTACCATCACCCCAATACTGACTGAAGGGGGAGCGGAGGTACAGACAGAAGAGGGAACTTGTTGGATGCTTGTATGGCCCCCAGCAGAACGACATCGAGCCGGGACTGTCTACCAGCACAGACCCTCACCAGCGTACATCATCGGATGCACATACACCAGTATCCCGCATTTTCCCCTGCAGTAGTGGGACTCAAATTTCTGCCATTGCAAAGCTCCAAGTAGCAGGGCAGAGTTTGTATAAAAACAAACTGGGCCCAAGTTGCCTTCGTTACAAATTTTCCACAACTCGGAGCAGATTTGCTTGTGCTTACCTCGCTCCCCATCTGTCAAACACCTAGAACCCCGGCACCTCAAACGGCAGGACCGTTTTTCCAGGCAGGCTGGAGAAGGTCTTCTGGTGAAAGTAGAGACTGCTACGACATCAGGGCTTTCACTCTTTAGCGGCTCTTTCCCCCCTCCCATCTTTGACAGCTTCACTGAGGCAGTGAACTTTGTGGAGTCCTCCAGGAGGTGCGAACACTGCGGCTGTGTCTCCTGCAGCGAGTGGTACCCGCTTCCAGAGCCCAGCTGGCATCCCCCCACCTCCCTGGGCTGGCAGAGGTGCTGCTGAAAACACAACGAGGTCAGGGTGGGGAAAAGGATCCAAAAAGCAAGGACAGCAAAACAAGCAGGAAGCCAAGCCCTGTGCACTGCCCCTGCCTCCCCCAGCTACTTCACAGCTGCAAATCAAGAGCTCAACCCTCAGAGGGCCAAACTGGGGTAGGAAAGAATACTGACTACAGTCAACTTCATTGGAAAATGACCCCTTAGTTCTCAGCACAGTACAGTAAATCCATCCTGCTAGCGTTGGAATAGGTTCATGCAACAAAAAATTCAAGTGATTTTGCAGAAATAACCCTGAGGCAACAGGTAAAGGGAGAGAAAAAAGCCTATCAGATTAGGAAACTATTTAAATTAATAAGTCACTGAAATAACCAAGAGAGCTGAGGCTTCAGTAGAATTTTTAGGAGCACTTTTAAAGTATCACAGAATCACAGAATCACAGAATGGTAGGGGTTGGAAGGGACCTCTGTGGGTCACACAGTCCAACCCTCCTGCTGAAGCAGGGTCACCTACAGCAGGCTGCACAGGACCTTGTCCAGGCGGGGCTTGAACATCTCCAGAGAAGGAGACTCCACAACCTCCCTGGGCAGCCTGGGCCAGGGCTCCGTCACCCTCGGAGGGAAGAAGTTCTTCCTCATGTTCAGACGGAACTTCCTGTGCTTCAGTTTGT